>Ga0136614_10002762_pt1 | contig 11034 bp, 9 predicted proteins | sample AntDrymUQ2792106_2_FD_106643 | JGI IMG/M metagenome (GOLD analysis project Ga0136614, IMG submission 106643) | Polar desert sand microbial communities from Dry Valleys, Antarctica - metaG UQ279 (21.06) | ecosystem: Environmental > Terrestrial > Soil > Desert | place: Antarctica: Dry Valley... | reverse complement strand
GCCCGGCTCCGAGGCGCCCGAGCGCGTCGCCCGGGCGCTGGGGAGCGAGCTGGGCTGGGACGCGGCGCGCTGCGCGAGCGAAGCGGAGGCCTTCCGCGAGGATGCCGTCGCAGAGGGTCTCGTGGTCGGGGGTTGAACACCCGTCGGGGGCGCGCCGTAACTTTCCGGGCGTCCGCCGGTTGCACGGTCGGATCCCCTGCCCCGAGAATCTGGAGTCAGACACCGCCTCATGCCCCGCCGCCTCTGCCTCGCCGCCCTGCTCGCCCTGACCGCGCTCGCCGCCACCGCACCGGGCGCCTCCGCCGGCTGGTTCCCGGCCGAGCCGATCGACGGTCCGTTCCCCGAGATCGACCGCCTCGGCGGCGTCGACCTCGCGCGCGACGGCACCGGCGGCCTCGCCTACCTCAAGAAGGTCAACGGCAACCCGCACGTGTTCGTCTCCCGCCACTACGGCGGCGCCTGGCGCGGCCCTGAGCGCGTGGACTCGGCGTTCGACGGCCCGGTCGGGGAGGTCGCGATCGCCGCGGCCGACCGCTACCGCCTGGCCGTGGTCTGGACCTCGGGCAGCAAGCTCTACGGCTCCTTCGTGCAGGGCGACGACGAGCGGCCGGGGCCGTTCCTGGGCCCGACCGAGCTCTACGACGATCCGACGGGCTCGATCACCGACCTCTCACTCGACATGGGGATCAACGGCACCGCCTACGCGACCTTCGCGGCGCCGGGCGGCGGCGGCTCGGACCTGCGCGCCGTGCGCCTGCAGGGCCTCTCCTGGAACCTCGTCGGCTCGCCGCTGGACATCAACTCCAACCAGCCGGCCGGCAAGGGCTCCCAGCGCTCGCGCGTCGCCGTCTCGGCCGAGGGCAACGCGCTCACGGCCTGGGGCGAGGACCACGAGGGGCGCCCACGCGTGTTCGCGCGCCGCATCACCGGGCTGACGCCGTCGCTCGCCCCGCAGGAGCTCTCGCTCACCGAGTTCCAGGGCCAGGTCGGCGGCCGCGCCGACCTGCCCGACGTCGACATCGAGGACGACGGCTCGTTCGCCTGGGCGGTCTTCCGCCAGGACTTCGGCGGCGGCTCGCGCTCGATCGCGCGGCGCCTGCTCGGCTCGCAGTTCGAGGCGCCGGTCGCGCTCGACGGCGGGCCGAACACCGGCAGCCCCCGCATCGCCATCAACGGCAAGGGCGTCGGCGCAGCGGCGGTGGAGACGGGCGGGGGCGGCCTGAACAGCTCGTTCCTGGACCGCGACGTCTTCGCGCCGGCCATGCCGCTGCAGTCTCAGCCCTCCGAGAAGCCCACCGAGCCGCTGATCGCCGCCTCCGAGCACCGAGAGATCAGCGCCGTCTGGCGGGTCGAGAGCAACGGCAGCGCCTCGATCAAGGGCCGCTTCAAGCCCGACGCCCGTCCCTACGAGGGCGAGACGGGGATGTCGCGCGCCGACCTCGGAACCGTCGAGCCCGGCCAGTTCGCGATCTCCAACGATCGCCTGGGCGGCTTCGCCGTGGCGATGATCCAGGGCGCGGAGGGCACGCCTCGCTACCTGAGCGTCGCCGTCTATGACCGCCCACCCGGGGCGCCCGGCGGGCAGACCACGGGCACCTACCAGCGGCGCGTGCGGCCGACCTTCAAGTGGCGCCCCGGCCTCGATCTGTGGGGCGCGCAGCGCTACCGCGTCGTGGTCAACGGCCAGGTCATCGGGGAGACCGACCAGACCTCTCTGCAGGCCAAGCAGCCGCTCGCCGCCGACGGCACGCCGCAGAGCTGGCGCGTGATCGCGATCGACCGCCGCGGCCAGCAGGTTCCCAGCAAGGAGCGCTTCATCCGCCTCGACGCCAAGCCACCGCGGGTGGTCGTGCGCGTGAAGGGCAAGCGCAAGGCCCGCTCGCCCCTGAAGGTCATCGTCACGGGCCTGGACGGCCGCGGCTCCGGGATCGACTACGTGACGGTCTCCTACGGCGACAAGACCGGCACGGTGAAGCAGTTCAAGCGCTTCAGCGCCACCCACCGCTTCAAGCGCGGCACGTTCTCGATCCAGGTCAAGGTCGCCGACAAGGCGGGCAACGTCACCCGCAAGACGGTCAGGCTCAAGGTCAAGAAGTGAGGTTGCGGGCCGGCCGCCGGGTGCTAGAGCTCGAGCCCGGCGCCCGGCCCCTGCTGATGGGCGTGCTGAATGCGACGCCCGACTCGTTCTCAGACGCGGGCGAGCTGACCACGCTCGACCGGCGCGTGGCCCGGGCGCACGCGCTCGTCGCCGAGGGCGCCGACATCCTCGACGTCGGCGGGGCGCCGGCCGGCGGCGGGCGCCCGCCCGTGACGCCGGAGGAGGAGCTCGAGCGCGTCATCCCGATCATCGAGGCGGTCGCCGCCGCCCACGACGTGCTTATCTCCGTCGACACCCACGTGCCCGAGGTGGCTGGCGCCGCGCTGGCCGCCGGGGCGGAGATGGTCAACGACGTCTCGGGCCTGCGCTACCCCGAGCTGGCCGGCGTGTGCGCACGCGCCGGCGCGGCGCTGGTGCTCCTGCACACCCGCGTGGAGCCGCTCGGCACGCTGCTCGATCCCGCCGCCTACGACGACGTGGTGGAGGACGTCGGCACGTTCCTGCTCGAGCGCATGGGGGTGGCGCTGGCGCAGGGCCTCGAGCCCGACCAGATCGTGCTCGACCCCGGCCCCGACTTCGCCAAGACCCCCGCCCAGACGGTCGCGATCCTGCGCCGGCTCGACGCCCTGCACGTGCTCGGCCGGCCGGTGCTCCTCGCCGTCTCGCGCAAGGACTTCCTCGGCGCGGTGACCGGGCGCCCGGTGCACGAGCGCGCGGCGGGGACCCTGGCGGCGCTGGGGGAGGGGATCGACGCGGGGGCGCAGATCCTGCGCGTGCACGACGTCGCCGCGGCGGCGGACTTCCTCGCTGTGCGCAGCGTCCTGCGCGGGGAGCACGAGCTCGCCCCGGATGCCGGGCTCACCCCGGAGCGCTACCCGGCGCTCTAGGGACGCGCTAGGGTTAGTGGCGCACTGGTTGCCGGTCCGCTGTCCAACGCGGCCGGGATGCCTACCGACCCACACAAGGAGTTCCATGTCTTCCGTGCTCGACCCCTCCGCCCTCGCGGAGTCCTCTCTCGCAGACCTGCACGTGCTCGCCAACGAGCTCGGCGTCGACGGCTTCCGCCGCCTGCGCAAGGACGATCTGATCGACGCGATCGTCGCCCGCCAGGCAGGTGAGGAGCCGCCCACCGTCGTTGAGACCGACGGCGATGCCGACGCCGAATCTGAGGCCAGGCCCCGCCGCAGCCGCTCACGCGGCGGGCGTAGCCGCTCGCGCACCCGTGACGCCGACGAGGACGGCGCCGACGCCGACGAGGACGAGCCCGCGCGCGGACGCAGCCGCGGCCGTGACGCCGATCCCGACGCCGACTCCGAGAAGCCCGCGCGTACCCGCGGCCGCAGCCGCGACGCCGATGCGGACTCCGACTCCGAGAAGCCGGCCCGCACCCGCGGCCGCGGCCGTGGCGGCGACAAGCCCGAGGCCACCGAGGACAAGGAGATCGAGGGCGTCGTCGAGCTGCTCGGCAACGGCTCGGCCTTCGTCCGCCTCGACCCGCCGGAGGCCGGCGACGAGGACGCCTACATCTCCGCCGCCCAGGTCAAGCGCTGCGAGCTCGTCTCGGGCGATAGGGTCTCCGGGCCGGTACGCCCGCCGCGGCGCTCGGAGCGCTTCCCCTCGCTCGTGCGCATCGACTCGATCAACGGGCGCCCCGCCGACGAGGTCGCCGAGGGCACGCGCTTCGAGGACCTGCCCGCGTCCTTCCCCTCCGAGCGCCTGGCGCTCGGCAGCGAGGACCCGACCGTCAAGGCGCTCGAGTGGCTCACGCCGTTCGGCAAGGGCTCGCGCGTCGTGATCACCGGCCCGGCCCGCGCCGGCAAGAGCGAGGCGCTGCGGCGCATCGCCGCCACGCTCGCGCCCCAGGAGGGCCTCGAGCTCACGCTCGTGCTCGCCGGCGTGCGCCCCGAGGAGGTCGGCGACTGGAACGAGCTCGGCGTGACCCCCGCCGCCGCGGTGACCTTCGCCGCCTCCGGCGACGCCCACGCCCAGGCCGTCGAGAGCGCCGTCGAGCAGGGCCGTCGCGTCGCCGCCCGCGGCGCCGACGCCGTCGTGCTGATCGACTCGCTCGACGGGCTCTCACCCGCCGCCGCCCGCCGCGCCCTCGCCGGCGCGCGCAACATCACCGAGGGCGGCTCGCTGACGGTGCTCGCCACCGCCGCGCTGCCCGTGGGCGGCGAGACGACGGTGATCGCGCTCGACGCCGCGCTGACCGCGATGCGCCGCTTCCCCGCGCTCGACCTCGCCAACTCGGGGACGATGCGCCCCGAGCTGCTGGTCGGCGACGCGGGCGCCGACGCCATCGCGCAAGCACGGACCGAAACGGCCTAGCAGGCGAACCGCCGGCCGGATACCTGGACCTCCGGTCGGTACCGCCCGCCCTCGCGCGCTGCGAGGGTGAGCGGCATGAGCGAAGCCGCGCTGATCGGCGCCGACGCTCGCGCCCGCCTCGACCCGATCGTGGAGGACCTGCTCGAGCGCCAGCGCCGTGAGGTGCCAGAGCTGTGGGCGACCGACGCCCCGGCGTTCGACGACGCCGTGGCGCGCTCGACTCGCGACAGCGTGGGGCTGATCGTCGCCATGCTGATGCGCCCGTCGGCGCCGCCGCGCGAGCTGCCCGCGGGTGCGCGCCTGGAGGCGAGCGTCGCGGCGCAGTACGGGGCGCGGCCCGAGGCGCTGCTGCGGACCTACCGGCTCGGGCAGCAGGCGCTGATCGAGCACTTCCTCGACGCGATCGAGCGGGGAGCGGTCGGGGACCCGGCGCACGCCATCGGCCAGCTCCGCGCGGCGACCCGCGTGGTCCACGCGTACACCGATGCGCTCGTGCCGATGGTGTCGCGCGAGTACAGCGACGAGCGCGACCGGCTCGAGGCGTGGCCCGAGCTGCGCCGGCTCAGGCTCGTGCAGGCGGCGCTGGCGGGCGACGGCACGTCGGTGCTCGGCTACGACCTGGCGGGGAAGCACGTCGCGCTGGCGAGTGCCGGCGACGGCGTGGAGCAGGCGGTCGAGTCCGTGGCGCGCCCCCTCGAGGCCCCGTACCTCGTCGTTCGCACGGCCGACGAGGGCGCGTGGGCCTGGATCGCCACCGCCCGCCTCGCCGACGTCCGCGAGCGCCTGCGCGCGCAGGCGGGCGTTGCGCCGACCGGTCTCGGCGGCCCGGCCGGGTTTGGCGAGGCGCACCGCCAGGCGCTGCTGACCGAGCGCATCGCGCAGCGCCGCGGGGACCGGATCGTCGACCTGCACGGGGCGGCGTTCGAGGCGCTCGCGCTCGGCGACGGCCAGACGGCGCGCGAGCTTGCGCGCGCGGAGCTCGGCCCGCTCGTCGGGGGCGACAAGCGCCACGAGCAGCTGCGCGCGACGCTCGAGGCGTGGTTCTCCTCGCGCGAGTCGCCGGCCGCCGCGGCGGCCGCCCTCGGGGTGGCGCCGCGCACGGTCAGCTATCGCCTGCGCCGAGCCGAGCAGCTGCTCGGCCACCCGATCGCCGACCGGCGCGCGGAGCTCGAGGTCGCGCTGCGCCTCGAGCGGCTGTTCGCCGGCGATCCGCCGCCCGCCGGGCGCTGACCCAGGCGATCAGCGCCGGCCCGGCGGCGAGCAGCTCCTCCACCGGGAGCGTGCCGACGTGGGCGATCACGCTCGCTCGCCGTGGCAGTGCCCCCCCGACGGCGTCGCCGAGCGCGGCATGTCGAGGGCGGGATTGCCGTCGAAGAACCCGCTCGGCTTGAGCTTGAAGCCGATGTGCTGCACCGGCATCACCGGCCAGTCCTCCGGCCCCGTGACATGGTGCGCGCCGAACGCGTACCACGCGACGAGATCGGTGTCGGCCACCGGCCGGTCCGCCGCGGTCCATCGCGGCAGCCCCTCGCCGCCCGGGTGCTGCGCGGGGTAGTCGCCGGCCGCGTAGCGCTCCTTCGGGTCGTAGGGGGTCACCCACAGGTGCTTGTACATGAACGCGCCGCGCGGCCCCTGCTGGCCCGACGGATGGGCCATCGGGAAGACGTTCGCACCCGGCTCGAGCTTGTACGCGACCGGGTCGCCGACGGCGTTGCTCACCGAGGGGTTCTCGATCTTCCAGAAGCGCCCCTTCATCGGGTCGACGACGCGCTCGCCGCTCAGCTCGGACTCGATCACCGTCCTCTTCGTGACCCAGGCGGTGCCGACCGGGTTGTCGTCGCCGAGCGGCAGCGGCTCCGAGTCGATCTCCACCACCCGGTTGCGCACGCCGTCGACCTCCATGTCGAGTCGCACGCAGAAGAAGTGCTGGTGGTTGGGGCCGTACAGCCCGGGCGCCAGCATCGTGCCGTGCCTGGGCCTCTCGCCGGGCGCGACGGCACCGGTGGACAGCACGCCCGACAGCTTGACCTCGTACTCGATCGTGCCGTCGGTGTAGAGGTACCAGAAGTACCCGTACTCGTAGTTGCCGACGGTGGCGATCGTCGAGATCACGAGCCGCCGCAGGCGCCGCACCTCGACCTCCTCCGTTCGGAAGTCGGTGTGCTTCCAGCCGATCCCGACGTCCTCCTCGTGCATGCAGATCGCGTTCGGGATCGTCATCGGGTTGCCGTCCTGGTCGTTGACGACGCCGTCGAAGTAGCGGATCTCGCCGAGGCAGTCGCAGCCCAGCGCCAACGGGTTCGCCAGCCAGCCGATCCCGTACTCGCCCATGTCGAACACGTTCTTGAACTGGTGCGTCGGCGACGGGTCGCCGTAGGGCACGTACATCTCCGACAGCGACGCCCGATGCAGGATCGGCCGCAGCCTGCCCCTGTCCTCGTAGCCGACGTCGTGGACGGTCAGGCCCTCCTTGGCGTTGAAGCCGATCCGCAGCCGCCACTTCTGCCACGTCACGGCGTGCCCGTCCACGCTGAAGCTCGGCCCTTCCGATTGGGTGATCTCGATCGGCTTCACGCCGGCACGCGGCCCGGGCAGCGCGGGGACGTTGCCCGGCTCGGCCATCAGCTCCGGCACGTAGTTCCCGGGCTGCGGCGGCAGCGGCACGACGCCGTGGTCGACCACCTCGACGACCTTCATTTCGTCGAGGTCGACGACCGTGATGAGGCCCTCCACCGGCCGGGCGTAGCCGTTGTCACCGGGCTTCGAGCGGACCCACGTGAGCGGTCGCGCGATCCGCCGCGCCGACGGGTGGTCCGCCGGCCCGGTGTACGACGACGCCCACGGGTCGAGCATGCACAGCGAGAAGTCCTCGACGCCGCGCATGCGCACCGCCTCCTGCCAGCGGGGATCGGCCTGCACGACCGCCTCGCACTCCATGAACTCCTCCATCGTCATCGGCGCCTGCTCGCCGTCGCGACAGACGAACGACGTGACCCGCTCTTCGGTCAGCGAGACGACGGCCTCGTAGGTGCCGCGCGACTCGCGATCGCGCAGCACCACGAACGCCTCGCGCGGCACCGCCGCACCCGGCTGCCAGCCGCGCACCGCCGGCTTGGGCGGCTCGTGCAGCATGACGAACACGAACCGCCAGGACGGGCCGAGTCCCTTCTCGTCCTTCAGGATCCGCGCCGCCGCCGCCACCTCCTCGGTGGCGAGCGGCTCGAGCGGATGGGTGGTCGCCGGGACGGCGGTGGTGACTGCGTGCATGTTCGGGCTCCTCGCTCGCTGTGCGTTCCGGATCAGGTGCCCACCGCCGGCGCCGGGCCGCCTGCGATGCGCGGCTCGTGCACCTGCGGGTCGTCGTGCTCGAAGGCGCCGATCCGGTCGTAGATCCCCGTCGAGCGCCGCGCCTTCAGGTAGACCGCGTAGGCCATCCCGAGGACGAACGTGCCCAGGATCAGCCATGGGATCGCCTTGACGAAGAACACGTCGTCGGCGCCCGAGAGCGCACCGCGGTTGGCGATCAGCAGGTAGCACGCGCCGATCTGGGCGAAGCCGCCGATGATCGGCGCGATGAACGTCCGCCACGGATGGAAGCCGTCCCTGGCCGAGGTCATGAAGTAGCGCACGATCGCGAACGACGCGATCGCCTGCACCGCGAGGATCCCGAGCACTCCGAGCAGCGGCGTCCAGGTGCCGAGCTTGAGGAAGAACGCCTCCGTCGAGGAGTCGTAGAGCGTGAAGCCGATCAGGTACGCCGCGACGATCCCGGTCACGACCATCGACGCGAAGTACGGGCTGTGGCGGGTGGGATGGGTCCTGCCGAGCGCGCGCGGGAGGATCCCCTCCCGCGAGAGCGAGTACAGGTAGCGCGCGGACGTGTTGTAGAACGCCAGCGCGCAGGCGAACGAGCTCGTGATGATCAGGATCTCCAGGGCGAGCGTCAGCGCGGATCCCACGTAGCGGTCGGCGAGCTGGGTAGAAGGCCGATCCGTACTCGCCCTCGAACTGGCCGCCGACGCCGGGGGCCACCCCGTCGACGCCCCAGCCCATGACGAAGACCCACGAGATCAGGATGTAGAAGAGACCGAGGCCGATCACCGAGCCGTACGTCGCGGCCTTGGCGATCCGCTTCGGATCGCGCGACTCCTCCGCGTAGTTCGGCGCCATCTCGAAGCCGACCCACGACCAGAAGGCCGCGAACAGGGCGATGCCGACCGCGGCCGCGCCGAAGGTCGCGATCGCCTGGTCGTTGTCGAACACCGACGCGGGGTTGATCGGGCCGAGGCTGAGCCCATCGTCGCCACCCGAGAGGATGACCGCACCGGCGAGGACCATCAGCGCGAGCACCTCCAGCACCAGCGCCACGCCGAGCACCTTCGCCGTCAGCTCGATGTGCAACCAGCCGAACAGCGAGATCGTCGCCAGTCCGACGAACGTGTACAGCCAGGCCGGCAGGTCGATGCCGAACCACTCGTTGAAGCTGGTGGCCGCGAAATACCCGAGCACGCCCATCACCGCCGCCGAGAAGAGGACGTAGCAGAGGGCGATCAGGATGCCGGAGCCAAGCCCGGCGACGGGTCCGAGGCCGCGCGTGATGAAGGTGTAGAAGCCTCCGACGGCCGTCACCCGGCGGCTCATCTCGATGTAGCCGACCGAGAAGATCGTCAGGACGACCGTCGCGATCAGGAAGGCAGCCGGGGCGCCCGAGCCGCCGCCGAGGACCGCGACCGGCACGTTGAACATCATCGCCGCGAGCGGCGCCGCGCCCGTGACGATGCAGAACAGGACCTGCGGCAGGCCGAGCGCATGCCTGGCGAGCTTGTGCTCGGCCGGGGCTGCGGCGCCGGCCTGCGGCGGCCTGACGGGCGGAGCGTCCGGTGTCGATACGGCTGTCATGCGACCTCCTCGGCGGGATGGACAACGCTTGCCCACATCTCATGCCGCGTCCGGCCTCCCCTCATCGGCCCCGCGGCCGAAATACGTGTGGCCGCGGTGGACAGGCGGTCGGGCGGGCGGCGCGAACTTGCCACGGGGGGACGTTCCGCGCGGCGGACCTGCCGTCTGCGGCAATCGCAGGCTCACTCGGCCGCCCGCGTGGGCGGCCTCAGCGCGGCGCGTACGCGACCCGGGCCCAGTTGGGCTCGGGGGACAGCTCGATCGGCTCGTCGTCACGCTCGGGCTGGATGTAGCCGAAGCTGTGGGTGAGCTCGTCGAAGGCGACGTCGAGCTCACCCTCCTTGACCCGCTGGTCCAGCCACGCGGAGCGGAAGACGAGCCGGCGCAGCCAGTGCACGAGCGAGCGCTCGGCCGGGCCGACGAGCTCGGGCCAGCAGTCGTTGACGTGCTCGCCCAGCCCCGAGGCGGGATCCTGCACCTCGCCGTTGACCGCGAGGTTCACGAGATCCTCGAGCTCGACACCCTGCAGCCGCGCGGCGACGAAGCCCAGCTTCAGCGCCGCCTGCTCGACGCGCTCGGAGAAGTCACGCTCGTTGAAGGTGAAGCGCAGCTCTCCGTACTCCAGGACGTAGTCCTGGCCAGAGTCGTAGTTTCCGCGGCGTGTCGAGTCCATTGAAGAGGGCATTCAGACCGGCTTCGCCGGGGCGTCTGCATCCTACGCGTGACTCCTGCATCGGCGCGCCCCCTGAAGCGGATCTTTCATGGGCGCGAGGTTGCGAAGTGCGCTCGTCGGACCGGCTCGGCGAAGGCTCGTGAACCGCCAGGCTGCGAACGCGCGACAGTAGGGGTGTGACCGAGGCACCGCCGGAGGCGGACCTGCTGGCCGCGGTGGCGGCCGGCGACCGGACGGCGCTGCGCGTGCTCTACGACCGCCACGCTCCCTGGCTGACGCTTCGGCTGTCGCGTCGCTGCGGCGATCGGGACGTCGTCGACGACGCCCTCCAGGACACGTTCCTGGCCGTCTGGCGAAGCGCCTCGCGCTACGACGGGCGCGGCGAGGTCGCGGCCTGGATCTGGGGGATCGCCATCCGCCGGATGATCGACATCCTGCGCCGGCGCGTGCCGCGGGAGATCCCCCTTCTCGAGCGCGAGGAGCGCGAGCGCTCAGCCGAGGAGCAGGTGCTGTCGGGGATCGAGTACGGCGACCTCGCGGGCGCGCTCAACCGCCTGTCGCCGGAGCTGCGCGCCGTCGTGCAGGCGACGGTGCTCGACGGGCTCACCACGCGGGAGGCGGCGCGGCTGCTCGGCGTGCCGGCGGGAACGGTCAAGACGCGCATGATGCGCGCACGCGCTCAACTGAGGGAGGAGTTCGCATGAGCTGGCACGCAGAGCCCGAGCTGCTCGAGTCCTACGCGCGGGGGACGGTGGACGAGGCGTCCGCGTTCTCGCTCGAGGCCCACCTCGTCGCCTGCGCGGCCTGCCGCCGGCACACGGCGTCGCTCGTCGAGCGCGAGCGACTGGAGCGGGTGTGGGAGGAGATCCAGGAGCTGGTCGACGCGCCGCGCCGCGGGCCGGTGGAGCGGGTGCTGGTGCGCCTCGGGGTGCCCGACCACGTCGCCCGCCTGCTGGCGGCCACCCCCTCGCTGTCGCTGTCCTGGTTCTTGGCCGTGTCCCTCGGGCTCGCCTTCGCGGTCCTCGCCGCGCATCAG
>Ga0136614_10002761_pt1 | contig 11037 bp, 8 predicted proteins | sample AntDrymUQ2792106_2_FD_106643 | JGI IMG/M metagenome (GOLD analysis project Ga0136614, IMG submission 106643) | Polar desert sand microbial communities from Dry Valleys, Antarctica - metaG UQ279 (21.06) | ecosystem: Environmental > Terrestrial > Soil > Desert | place: Antarctica: Dry Valley... | reverse complement strand
TATCAGAACGTTGGCCCGATTGCGGCTATAGCCGAGGTAGAGGAGCTCAATATTGGGCACGCGATCGTCGCGCGCGCGGTGTTCAGCGGTCTCGCGGAGGCAGTCCGTGAGATGAAAAGGCTGATGCTGGAAGCCCGGCGATGATCCATGGGATCGGCGTCGACATCGTCAAGGTCGAGCGCATGCGAGCGGGCTTACAGCGTTTCGGGCACCGGTTTTCACGCCGGATCCTTGTATGTTTGTTTTCAATGATTTTTGTATACCGCTGTTTGGACGTGGCAGGCCGTTAGATCCCTGGGACGACAAGCCCGAGGGTGAGCGTGGGGTCGCCACGTCCTGCTCCGATTAACCCCAACGGTTGCTGGGGCCCATGAGCCCGCATTTTTGCAAGGTGGGGTATGAGCGAGAATCCTGAGACTTTTGTAGGCCTCGACATCTCCAAGGACACGCTGGACATCGGTTTTCAGCCCCTGAGCCGACCTCCCCCTTGGCCCTCGCTCGTCCGAGACGCCAAAACGCCCCGAAACATAGCGCCTCGGGCCCGAGGAAGGGCCCGAAAATGCCCCGATCCCAGGCCGCGGACCCGTATGTTTGACAGCTCACGAGCCGAGCTGTACTTTACCTCTTGACGGGCGTTTAAAATCTCTATTCGCGGACAAGACAGTGTCCACAATCTCGGCGTTCTCGATCCGTGGCCAAATCGTGCACGCAAGCGATGGCCGGGGGCTTTCGGGGCTGCGTATGGTCGGGCTCGCGACCGTGGATTCCGGCGCGCGCGTGCTGACGAGTGACCGATCGGACGAAAATGGCCGATTCGCGCTCCCGCTCGCCCACGACGAAGTCCTCGCGCTCTTTCGTGCCACCGCCGCGGACGGATCGCAGCGATGGCTTACGCAGCGCGAGTTCGAGATCACGGCGTGGAACGCCGACACAGGTCACGACGCAGCGGCTTCCCGTGCGACTCGCGCAATTGATGGCCGACGAGCTCGCCTCCTCGCTCGTGCTGCGGGTCGACTTCCGCACGACACGCGACATCCAACTGGTCGCGTCGGTACGCACGCTGCGCGGACGCGGCGTTGCGGGCATCGCAGTCACAATTGTTCCGGTCGGACCGGGCGCCCGGCCGCTCGCGTCGGCGAGCACCGATGCCCGCGGTGAGGCGACGCTGCGGATCGCCACGGGGGCCCGAGCCACCCCGACCGACACCGACCTCCGCGTGCGCCTCGTCGCAACGCGAGCGGGCGAGGAGCTGGCCGCCACTCCGGTGCTGTTCTCGCCCGCCGCGGACCAGCGTATCGAGCTCGTCGTCCGTGACGACGCGGTCATGACTCTCAGTGAGTTCGACGCGATCGCGGCCGCGCTCCAACCGTTGCTCGGCACGCGCGCGGTGTTCGAGCTCGGCACCGACGAGGTCGAGCGATTCGCCGTGGACGCCGACCTCTTCCCACCGCACCTCGCGATGTTCATTCACGCCGCGCGTTTGGCGGAGCGCCACCTCGTCCCGGCGACGACCCGGTACGGCCTCTTACGCGGCGGCTTGCCGAGCAGCTTGCCGCTTCTGCTCGTCCAGGGTCGCGAGCGATTCGCACTCGCTCTGCGGCATGCGCATCGTGATGGCTTAATTCCGAGCGCAAGCGACGTCGACCAAGACATCGAGACGCGGATCGCCGCACTGCGAGCGCTGGCCATCGGCGCCACGCTGGAGCCCGAGCCCGGCGGCGATCGGAAAGTCCAGCAGGCGCTGGCGACCACGACGCTGTCGAGGGGAGCCCGGCAGACGTTCGTCGAGCGCCTCGTCGAGCACCGCGGATCGTTGCCCTCGCTGTGGGCTGCGCTGCGCGCGGGCTCAGAGCTCTCCGCGAGCGAGATCGACGCGCTCGAGTTCACAATCACGGCGGCCGCCCTCGTGAATCACCACCTCCCCGCACTCGACGGACTCCAGGCGCTGTTCACGCGGCGGGAGATCGCCGGCATTCGCGATCTGGCCGCGTGGGATACCGATCGCTGGACCCTCTTCCTCGACAGTCGCGGTGCGCCCGACGACGTTCCAGGTGACACGCCCGTCGAGCGAATCGCGGCGTTCGCCGAGTCGATCACGAGGATCGTCGAGGACATGCATCCGACCGCGACCCTTCGCCATCGACTGGAACGCGACCGGCTCGCGGGGGCCGCTGGCGTAGCCGCTTTCCTGGGCGACAACCCGACGTTCAGCGTCACGTCGACAATCGCCGCGCGCTACGTCGAAGCGAACCCCGGCGCGGTGCCGGCCGGACCGGACGGCGAGCAGACGATCGCGAATCTGAAGGCGGTCCAGCGCCTCTATCAGCTCGCTCCACGTCTGCAGCGATACGACGTGACCCGCACGTTGCTCGAGGCCGGGGTCACGTCTGCCGCGGAGATCGTGCACCTCGGCGTCGACGGCTTCGTCGATCACTATGCGGCACAGCTCGACGGCGTGCATCCGCATCTCGACGGGCGAACGCTGGCGCGCACCGTGTTCGACGGGGCGCGAATGCGGCACGGCTTCGCCGTTGCGATGATGGCCCGTCACGGTGCCGCGTTCAACGACATCTCGATGACCGTGCTGTCCTCGAACGCGCTGAGTCTCGAAGGACCGGGCACTGCGACGTTGCGCGACTTGTTCGGATCGCTCGACTACTGCGCCTGCGAGCATTGCCGGTCGATGTACGGGCCGGCCGCGTACCTCGTGGACCTTCTGGCGCTGCTGGAGAGCCGACCCGCCATGGCTGCGAACACCAGCGCTCTCGATGTGCTGCGATCGCGCCGACCGGATCTCACGGGCATCGAGCTCTCGTGCATCAACACCAACACGGTCTTGCCGTACATCGATCTCGTGCTCGAGATCCTCGAGCAGGTCGCCGTACAACAGGGCGCGGTGCTGCAGCCCCAGCAGACCACGTGGGTCGCCGCGGAGCTCCGATCTGGCGCGGAGCATCGGATCGCGGCCGCGTATTACGGGCCCGCGCAGGCGGTGTTCCCGTGGCGGTTGCCGTTCGATCTCGCGACCGAACGGATGCGCGCGTACTCGCAGCAGCTCGGCTGCACATGGCTTGCGGCGATGCGTGCGCTGCAGCGCGACGCCGGCGGCGTGCTCGAGCCGAGCCGGGCACTCGTCGTCGCCGAAGCATTCGGCATGACCCCGCTCGAGCTCCAGCTCGTCAGCAACGGCACGGCATTCACTGCGGCCGAGGTACCGGACACGCCGCTCGACGCTGCCTGGGGAATGAGCGGCAATGCCAGCTGGGTCGCGGACCTCGCCGAAAACGTGAGCGAGTTGCTAGCGCGATCCGGGCTCACGTTCGATGAGCTGCAGCTCGTGCTCACGCTGCCTTTCGTCGATCCCAATGAAGTCGTGCACGTGCAGTTCGACCAGCCGAGCTGCGACCTCGGGGACGCACATGTCGAGGGATTCACCGGCAGCGTCGCCGACCGCGTGCACCGATTCGTTCGACTGTGGCGCAAGACCGGCTCGGAGCCGTATGCACTCGATCGAACGTTACGGGTGCTCGGCGGCAGCGTGCTCGAGTTCGAGTATCTCGAGCGCATGGTCGCGCTCTTCGACGTGCGCGACCGTCTGCGGGCCTCGACGGAGGTGCTGCTCGGCCTATGGGCACCGCTCGACACCCGTTCGGACGATTCGGGGCCGTCGCCGTACCACCGCCTGTTCCAGTTCCAAGCTGGTCAGGCCAAGCTCGATCTGGGGCCGATCGACAAGCAGATCCTCGCCGCTCAGATTCGCGTGGCAATCACCGAATCGGATCTCGCGAACCACGAGCTGCAGATCGAACAATCGAAGGCCGTGGACGAGTTTATGCGTACGAAGTTCACGAACGAGCAGCTCTACGACTGGATGATCGGTCAGCTCTCGGCCGTGCACTTCCAGAGCTACAAGCTCGCGTTCGATCTCGCCAAGAAGGCGGAGCGCGCCCTGCAATTCGAGCTCGGCCGCGACGATCTGACGTTCATCGAGTTCGGGGCGTGGGACAGCCTCAAGAAGGGCCTGCTCGCCGGCGAGATACTCGGCCAGGCGCTGCGGCGCATGGACGCCGCGTACCTCGATCACGATCGTCGACGACCGGAGCTCTCGCGGCGCTTCTCGTTCCGGCAGATCGACGCCAACGCAGTGCTCGCCTTGCAAGAGACGGGATCGTGCGAGTTCTCGCTGCCCGAGGTGCTGTTCGACCTCGATCATCCCGGGCACTACTTCCGGCGGATCAAGGCGGTCAGTGTGTCGCTGCCCGCGACGGTCGGCCCGCAGTCTTCGGTGGGCGGCAGGTTGACGCTGCTTTCCGACTGGATCCGCCTGAACGATGACACGGCGCCGGGCTACCCACAGACCGACCCGCCGCACGAGGATACGCGCTTCGCGCATGGCCCGGGCGGCGTGCAGTCGATCGCCACCAGCCGTGGGCTGGACGATGCGGGCATGTTTCAGCTCGACTTCCGCGACGAACGCTACCTGCCGTTCGAAGGCGCCGGCGTGATCAGCGAATGGCGATTCGAGCTGCCGCCCGTGCGGCAGTTCGACTATCGCACGATTTCGGACCTGGAGATTCAGCTGCAATACACGGCACACGAGGGCGGCACGGCTTTCCGCGAGGCGGCGACCACGGCGGTCGAAGCCGCGATCTCGACGACGATCGACACGCTCAACTCGTTGGGCATGTTCATGCTGCTGTCGGCGCGTTCCGACTTCTCCACTGAATGGGAGCGGTTCCTGCGCCCGCACGAAGGTGAAGAGTCCGAGCCGTTGCCGCTGCCGATCGTGCTGGAGCGATTCCCGTACGTCGCGCGAAGGCGTGGCATCGTCGTCGATGCCGTGGAGCTCGTGTTCGTCGGTCCGGCCGACGTGATTGCGTTGCCATCGGAGGGTACGCCGGCAACGGTCGAGGCGCCCACCGGCACTCTCGACGTCGAGCTCACAGCGACCGGCCTGCACGACCTCATCCACGGCGCCGTAGACTTGCGGGTGGCATCGAGCTCGACGAGGACAACTCGACGTGGGACTTCCGGCTCGGCGACGGAGCCGTCGCGACGCCGGACGTTCTCGACGATCTCGTGGTGATCGTCCGCTACCACACCGTGAGCTGAGCAATGGATGGTCGCGACGCCAAGTCGAGGCCCGCAGCGTTCGTCGGGCAGGCGCCGACCGTTGTGCGCAAGCCCGTGACCGCCGAAGCATCCGAGGGTGCGGCGTCGCGGCTCCCGCTCGCGAATCAGCCGGAGGTTCGGCTGCCGGGGTCGGATCGCACGTGGGTACCAAATCTCGAGCTGCCCAAGGGCGGCGGCGCGATCCAGCCGATCGGCGAGAAGGTCGAAGCCAACGCGTTCACGGGCTCGGCGGCCTACACGTTTGCGATCCCGACCCCGAGTGCTCGCGGGGTCGCGCCGGCGCTTGGGCTCGCATACGGCTCGGGTGGCGGCAATGGCCCGTTCGGCATTGGCTGGTCGCTGTCGGTGCCCGCGATCACGCGCAAGACGGATCGCGCGCTGCCGCAGTATGCCGACGGGCGTGAATCCGACACGTTTATCCTTGCGGGTGCGGAGGACCTCGTGCCGGTCGCGGATGCGTCCGGTGAACGCGTGGTGATCGATCGCGACGAGCATCGCGTGTATCCATACAGGCCGCGTGTCGAAGGACTGTTCGCTCGCATCGAGCGCTGGGTGCGGCGCACGGACGCTGACACCCATTGGCGAGTCATCACGCGGGACGACGTCACGTCGTGGTTCGGCCGAACGGCGCAGGCCCGGCTGTTCGACCCCGATGATCCAGCGCGAGTCTTCTCGTGGCTGCTGGAGGAGACGCGAGACGACCGCGGCAACGTGACTCGATACGAATACAAGGCCGAGGAGGCCAGTGCCTTCGGACCTACGGTAGCCGAGCTCAATCGGGCCGCGACGGCGAATCGTTACCTAAAGCGCGTTCGTTGGGGCAATCGGATGCCGGATGTCGCTGACGACTTCATGTTCGAAGTCGTGTTCGATTTCGGCGAGCACGGCGAGATCGACGCGGCGAGTGGCCTCGTGTTCGCCACACCCGAGGAGGATCGCGCGTGGCCCGTGCGTGCGGATGCATTTTCGTCGTTCCGTGCCGGCTTCGACGTCCGCACCCGACGTCTCTGTGAGCGGGTGTTGGTGTTCCATCGGTTCGCGGAGCTCGGCGAAGGCGCGACGCTGGTCGGCTCGGTCGATTTCGAATACGACCACGCGACGCACCTCGCGCGATTGGTCGCGGCGACGCGTCGTGCCTACGAGCGAGATCCCGCCGGCGGCTATATCGCTGCCGAGTTTCCGGCTGTGCGCCTGCGGTATAGCGAAACCCAACTCGCGCCGCGTGCGGGCACGCTCGATGCCCGCACACTCGCGGTTCTGCCAACGGGCGTCGACGGCAGCGAGTTCCGCTTCGTCGACCTCGACGGCGAAGGTCTGCCCGGCATCGTCGCAGAGCTAGGCGACACGCTGCGCTACCTTCGACCGGAAGGTCGCGGACGCTTCGGCGGCTAGCAGACATTTCCGTCGCAATCGTCGATCGCTCGACTGGGCGCTAATGCACAGCTCGTGGACGTCGACGGTGACGGACAGCTCGAGCTCGCCATCTCGGGTAAGGGCTATCACGCGCGCAAGGGACCGCGCGATTGGGCGCCCTTCGTCGCTTTCGCGCAGCAGTCGACGATGTCGCTCGCGGACCCGCGGCTGAGGCAGATCGACGTCGACGGCGATGGTCTGCCCGACCTGCTGGTCACGGAACCGCATCACTTCGTGTGGATCCGTGCGCTCGGTCTGCGCGGCTATGGCCGGGCCGTGCACTTGCCGAAACCCGGCGACGAGCGAGCAAGTCCCGCGGTCGCGTTCGACGACGCCACGGGACGGATCTTTTTTGCCGACATGACCGGCGACGGTCTTCAGGACATCGTGCGGATCGAGAGCGGCGGCGTGCACTACTGGCCGAATCTCGGCCGCGGACGCTTCGGTCGGCGCGTCACGATGGACGGCATGCCGTTCTTCACGGCGAAGAACGAGTTCGATCCGACCCGGATCCGGTTGGGTGATCTCGACGGCAGCGGTACGACCGACATCGTCTATCTCGACGAACACGGCGTGCGAGTGTGGTTCAAACGAGTCGGGCAATCGTCTGGCACCACCGCAATGGATTCGGGGATTCCCAGGTGTGCACGCGACGACGGCGGTCGAGATTATCGATTTGCTCGGCACGGGCACGAGCTGCCTCGTGTGGTCAGAAGCGTCCGACTGGACCAAGCCCATGCAGGTTCGCTGGCTGGAGCTAATGTCCGAGAAACCGCATCTGCTCGTCGAGGTCGACAACGGGATCGGTCTGCAGACGCGAATCGCATACGAGCCGAGCACGGTGCAGTACCTTCGCGATCGCGCGGCAGGCCGGCCGTGGATCACGCGCCTGCCGTTCCCGGTCCATGTCGTCGTGCGGATCGAGCATGCCGATCTCGTGGCGCGGCGGCGATTCGTGCAGCGCTACGCGTACCATCACGGACACTATGACGGTAGCGAGCGCGAATTCCATGGCTTCGCGTGCGTGGAGCGCTGGGACGCCGAGTCGTTCGAGGACTTCGATCATGTGCCGCCAGGATTGTCGGTGGAAGAAGCGCGCGAGGCGTGCCGGGCATTGCGCGGGCTGACGAAGGCGACACCGAAGACGACCCGACCACGCGGTTCGAGTACGACCTGTTCGCCTGGCGCGATCGGACGGAGCCCAACTTCGCGCACTCATGGGCGCGTGAGCGCCATCGCGACCCGACAACGCGCTGGTTGCAGCATCGGACTTACAGCGATGGCTCCGGCCGCGTGATTCTAGAGAAGGCGACCGCCGGGCCGGGAGACGCACCGCAGCGCAACCCCGACGGCAGCCTGTTGCTGGTGGATGGCGCGACCGTCGACGCGCTCGCCGACCCGCGCTGGATCGGCAGCGGCCGTGTCGTCGTGGACAACAAGGGCAACCCCGTGAAGCAGTACGAGCCATACTTCTCGTCGACGCTCGCGTACGAAGCCGAAACGGAAGTGCGCGAGCGCGGGGTCACGTCGCTCATGCACTACGACCCGCTCGGACGGCTCGTTCGCACGGACTTCCAGAACGGCACGCACGCACGCACGGAGCTCACACCGTGGTTGCAGCGGACGTTCGACGCCAACGACAGCGTGTTGGATTCCGACTGGCACGCCGCGCGAGTCGCCTTGCCGGCGGGCGACCCAGAGCGACGCGCTGCGGAGATCACCGAGGCTTACGCCAGCACGCCCGTGATAGTGCATTTTGATGCGCTCGGCCGCACTTTTCTTACAGTCGAGGATCCCGGCACGACGCCGCTGGAGACGCGGCTCGTGCTCGATGTCGTCGGCAACGTGCTCGAGGTGGTCGATGCGCGCGGCAACACGGCCGAAGCCCGGGTGTTCGGCATGCTGCAGCAAGTGCTGGAGTCGACCTCGGTCGACGCGGGCATGCGCCGCGCGCTCACGGACGTCGGCGGTGGGCTCTTGCGCTCGTGGAACTCGCGGGGTTTCGTCTCGCGCGTGGCGTACGACATGCTGCGCCGGCCGACGCATGCCTTCGTGACGCCGTCGGGCAGCGGGGAGATGCTGGTGACGCGCACGATCTGGGGCGAGGACGTTGCTTCGTCGGAGGCCGACAATCTGCGCACTCGTGTCTTCCGCATCTACGACGGTGCGGGCGTGCTCACGAGCGAAGCGTTCGACTTCAAAGGCAACCTGCTGCGCCAGAGCCGTCGGCTCGCGGTCGGGCACGAGACCACTCGGGACTGGCTCGTGCTCGAGGGTGCGGTCCCGCAGACGCCGGCTGCGATTGCCTCGATCGCCGAGCTCGAGCTCGATGCGGAAACGTTCGCGTTCGCGATGCAGTACGACGCATTGAATCGCGTTACCTCGCGCACGACGCCCGATGACTCCGAGACACTAATGACGTACAACGAGGCTGGCCTGTTGGAAGCCGTCGACGTACGCATCCGCGGCGCGGCTTCGGCAACGACCTTCGTCGGCGACTTCGACTACAACGCTCGCGGCCAGCGCTTGCAGTGCGTGCACGGCAACGGCACGACCGCGACGTACGAGTACGATCCGAATACCTTCCGGCTCGCCCGGCTCCGGCTCGTGCGCGACAGCGCTCCGGCCGTTTCGCTGCAAGATCTGCGGTATACACCTACGACCCCGTCGGCAACATCACGCAGATCCGCGACGGCGCCCAGCAGACGACCTTCTTCAGCAACGCCATCATCCAACCCGAACAGCTGTTCGAGTACGACCCGCTGTACCGGCTCATCATGGCCACTGGCCGGGAGCACATGTCGCTCTCGCAGCCGACGCATCTCGACATCTCGTTCGGCCCTCAGCCCGACGACCCGCTCGCGATCCGCAACTACGAGGAGCACTACGTCTGGGACGAGGTCGGCAACATCCTCGAGCTGCAGCATGTCGCGGCCGGCGGCAACTTCACGCGCCAGTACGTCTACGCGGACGACGGCAACCGATTGCTGTCGAGCTCCGCGCCGGGTGAGCCGACGCCGCCATTCTCGCACTCGTACACCTACGACGCCCATGGCAACATGACCGCGATGCCGCATCTCGCGGCCCTCGACTGGGATCACGCCGACCGGCTGCAGCACTGCGACCTGGGCGGCGGCGGCGATGTTTGGTTCGTGTACGACGCGCAGGGCAACCGCGTGCGCAAGGTGCAGGTCAACCAGAGCGGTTCGACGACGCGCGAGCGCATCTACCTCGGCGACTGGGAAGTGTGGCGCGAGCGCACCGCCACAGGAATGCAGCGGGAGCGAGAAACGCTGCACATTGCCGACGACACCGGCCGGATCTGCTTGATCGAGACGCTCACAGTCGAAGACGGCGACGCTGTTGATTCACCGACGCCGATTCAGCGCTATCAACACGGCAATCACCTCGGCTCAGTGGCACTCGAGCTCGACGAAGATGCGGCGATCATTTCTTACGAGGAGTTTCATCCGTTCGGAATGACGAGCTACGCCGCGAACGACTCGACGATCGAAGTTAGCCCGAAGCGATACCGCTACATCGGGAAGGAGCGGGACGAGGAGACAGGGCTATATCACTGCAGGGCGCGGTATTACGCGAGCTGGCTGGGTAGGTGGACGGCATGCGATCCCGTCGGCCTCGATGATGGAGTAAACCGCTACGCATACGTCCAGGGCAACCCGTTGCGCCTGGTTGACGGCGGTGGAACTGCGTCACACCCGACTGCTTTAGAAGTTGAGCGAGCGGTTCTAGTCGCACAGCGAACGGCCATTGACGCCAAACTACTTGCGATCTCTGGTCGTGATCGACAACTCGCGCAGGAAGCGTCCACGCTAAATGACCGCATCGCGAACCTGCAAGGACAGACAAAGGAGCTGCGCGGCAGCCTTCGTCTCGCGCACTCATACGCGCAGAGTCGCAGTGCCATTGACTCCTCGAGAGAGCCGGCAGTCAGCGCGGCGGACATTCGAGAATTCGCGGAGGAAGTTCGTGGGGGGGGTTAGCACGGCCGCCGATGTTGTGGGCAACTCCGCGCAGGATATCGCTAAGTACATAAGCCCGGATCAAGGTGTTGGCGCTGGCGCTTTTTTCCACACTGCCGTCGTTGTAGCAGGGAGCTTCCTCGTCAGCGGGGTTGCACTTGCGGGTGCGACGACGGAACTCCCCGGCGACATCGCGGCGGCGAAGGAAAACGTCGTGAAGGGCGTCGAATCAGGCGACGCGCTGCAGGTGAGTGTTGGAGCGCTCCACGGTTTGAAGGCGGCCGGCACCATTGCGGACTGGGTGCTCCTGGGCTTTATGACAGCCCGGCTTCCCCCGACTAAGCCCCGCGTGTTCACTCACCAGGATCGGTTCGTCGGCGAAACGGCCACCGCGATCCCCCTGTGTCAACATAACGTGAGACACCTTTCTTTGTGAATTTACTGTAGAAAGGTGGAGAACATGAATCAGGAGTTACAACCGTTGTTCAACCTCGATGCCGTAAAGGTC
>Ga0136614_10002760_pt1 | contig 11038 bp, 8 predicted proteins | sample AntDrymUQ2792106_2_FD_106643 | JGI IMG/M metagenome (GOLD analysis project Ga0136614, IMG submission 106643) | Polar desert sand microbial communities from Dry Valleys, Antarctica - metaG UQ279 (21.06) | ecosystem: Environmental > Terrestrial > Soil > Desert | place: Antarctica: Dry Valley... | reverse complement strand
CCGCACGTATAGTCCGTGGTCGCGCACGCACACGCCGGGAGGATCGAGCGGCGGCGCCGCGTCATCGGTTGCCGCGGGGATCACGCCGCTGGCGCACGGCAACGACATCGCGGGGTCGGTGCGCTATCCGGCGTACTGCACCGGAATTGTCGGCCTGCGTCCGTCGTTCGGCCGCGTTCCGGCGTTCAACCCGACCGCGAAGGCGGAGCGGACGATCTCCACGCAACTCATGTCGGTGCAAGGCCCGCTGGCGCGCACCGTGCGCGACGTGCGCTTGGGCTTCGAGGCGATGGCAGCAGGCGACGCACGCGATCCCTGGTGGATGCCGGCGCCGCTTGCGGGAGTGCCACCGACCCGACCCATTCGCGTGGCGGTGGTCGTCGACGCTGCCGATCTGGGCGGCGTGGCGCCGTCGCCGGCCGTCGTTGCCGCACTGCTCAAGGCGGCGAACGCCCTCGCCGACGCCGGGTACGTGATCGTCGAGGAGAAAACGCCCGGGTTTGCGACGGCGTTTGCGTTGTGGTTCGACATGCTGATTCCGGAGTTTCGCCGCTTCCTGCAAGCCGACTTCGAGCGCGACGGCGACGACGGGATTCGCACGGCGATGAAGTTCATGCTCGACAACGTACCGGACCGGGGTACCGACGAGCATTTGCGCGCGTTGGCGCAGCGCACGCGGCTGATCCGCGATTGGGCCGGTTATCTGGAACGGACGCCGCTGGTGCTGACCCCGGTGTCGACTGAGCTCGCCTACGAGCACGGCTTCGACGTCGAAAGCGCGGCGCGCACGATGCAAATCTGGCGCGAATCGGCAACCATGATGGCGGTGCCGGTTCTCGGCTTACCGGCAATCGCGGTGCCGACCGGTGTGGCGAACGGACTTCCCGTAGGCGTGCAGATTATCGGTCCGCGCTTTCGCGAAGACCTGTGTCTGGCTGCGGCCGAGGCGATCGAGGCGCGCTCGCCGCGGATCACTCCGATCGATCCACGTTGGTGAAACTACGGGGCAACTAAGGAAACTAAGGGGTAACGCCCTTGTTGCTGCGCGCCGAGAGAGAGGCTATCGTGCGGGTTCCAAGCGGGTGCTTGCCCGCCGTCGCCTTGTTCAGGAGAAACATCATGCCACCTCGCAATCCCCTCCGCTCCCTGTCTTTGCTAACGCTATTTTCCGGTGCCGCGCTAGCTTTAACCGCCGCGCCGCCCGCCGTCGCGCAGACGACGTTGCGCGCCGTCATGCATTCCGATTTGAAGATCGTCGATCCGATCTGGACGACGGCGTACATCGTTCGCAATCACGGCTATATGGTCTACGACACGCTGTTCGCAACCGACGCGAGCGGCCAGATCAAGCCGCAGATGGTCGATAACTACGATCTGTCGCCGGACAAGCTCACCTACACGATGACGTTGCGCGACGGCCTCCTGTGGCACGACGGCAAGCCGGTCACCGCCGAGGATTGCGTGGCGTCGATCAAGCGTTGGGGCGCGAAGGATGCCACCGGTCAGAAAATGATGTCGTTCGTAAAGGACTTGCAGGTGGTCGACGCCAAGACGTTTCGCATTGTCTTGAATGCGCCGACGGGATTGGTGTTGACCGCGCTCGGAAAACCATCCTCCGCGGTGCCGTTCATGATGCCGAAGCGTGTGGCGGAAACGAATCCGAACGAGCAGATTTCCGACTTTACCGGCTCGGGCCCGTTCGTGTTCAAGCGCGACGAATGGAAGCCCGGCGACAAGGCCGTGTACGTCAAGTTCGACAAGTACAAGCCGCGTGCGGAACCGGCGTCTGGACTCGCCGGCGGCAAGGTCGTCAAAGTCGACCGCGTCGAATGGAAGGCGATCGCGGATCAGCAAACCGCGGTGAACGCGCTTCTCGCGGGCGAGATCGATTACATCGAAGCGCCGAAGCACGACCTTCTGCCGGTGATGCGCAAGGACGCCAACATCAAGCTCGTCGACTGGAACCCTCTGGGCAATCAGTATGCGTTTCGTTACAACACAACGGCCAAGCCGTTCGACAACGTCAAGATCCGCGAGGCGCTGCTGTACGCGTTCAACCAGGAGGATTTCCTGCAGGCGGTGATCGGCGACAAGCAGTACTACAAGGAATGCAAGGCGCTCTTCGTGTGCGGGACGCCGCTCGCGTCGACCAAGGGCATGGACGGCAGGCTCGAATCGAACTTCAAGCGCGCACAGGCGCTGCTCAAGGAAGGCGGTTACGACGGCACGCCGATTGTCCTCATGCACTCGACCGACTTGGACGTATTGACCAACTTGGCTCCCGTTGCGAAATCGCTGATGGAACGCGCAGGTTTCAAGGTGGACATGCAATCGATGGACTGGCAAAGCGTCGTGGCGCGCCGCGCGAAGAAGGATCCCCCGACGCAGGGCGGCTGGCACGCGTTTTTGACGTCGTGGGTGTCGGCCGACATCTTGAACCCGGTCTCAACCGCGTTTTTGAACTCGAGCTGTGACAAGGCGCTCTTCGGCTGGCCGTGCGATACGGAGCTTGAAAAGCTGCGCGACGATTTCGCGCGCGCGACCGACCCGGCGCAACAAAAAGCGATCGCCGAAGCGGTGCAGGTGCGGTTCACCCAATATCCGACCCACGTGCACCTCGGGCAGTGGTATCAACCCGGCGCGTCGCGCAAGAATGTCGACGGCTACGTCACCGCCCCGGTGCCGGTATTCTGGAACGTGACGAAGACGGGACGGTAGTCGCTCGTTACTTGATCACGCGCCTGGTTTATTGCGCGCACCAGGCGAGTTGGCGTCGCTTGCGCGCCCGCGGCCTGCAATGTAGGTTCCGCTGATGCTCGCCTACCTCGGCAAACGCCTGGTCGCGACGATCCCCGTGATGGCGGTCGTCGCGATTTTCGTGTTTTCCATGCTGCGGTTGACCCCCGGCGACCCGGCGTCGATTATCGCGGGCGCTGCCGCGACGTCGCAGGAAATCGTCGAAATTCGTGCCCGGCTTGGCCTTGATCGGCCGATCATTGCGCAATTCTTCGTCTGGATCGGCAATATGTTCTCCGGCGATTTCGGCGAGTCGTTCTTCTTCAAAAAACAGGTCGCCGAGCTGATCGCCGATCGGATCGAACCCACGCTCGCGCTCGCGCTCACGACGATGCTGCTGTCGATTGCGATCGCCGTGCCGATGGGTGTCGTCGCCGCCTACCGGCAGGGCACCTGGATCGATCGCCTGGTGATGGGATTTTCGGTGCTCGGGTTCTCGGTGCCGGTGTTCGTCATCGGTTACATCCTCATTTTCGTGTTCGCCATCGAGTTGAATTGGTTGCCCGTGCAGGGTTACCAGCCCCTGGCGGAAGGGTTCTGGGGGTTCCTCGAGCGGCTGATCCTGCCGAGCCTCACTCTCTCGGTCATCTATGTCGCATTGATTGCGCGCATCACCCGCACCAGCGTGCTCGAAGTGCTGGGCGAGGATTACATCCGCACTGCGCGCGCCAAGGGCCTCACCAATTACGCCGTGCTGATGCGGCACGCGTTGCGCAACGCCGCCGTGCCGATCGTGACCGTCATCGGTCTCGGGATCGCGCTCCTGATCGGCGGCGTGGTGGTCACCGAGAGCGTATTCAGCATTCCCGGATTGGGCCGGCTCACCGTCGACGCGGTATTGGCGCGGGACTATCCGACTGTGCAAGCGGTGATCCTCTTGTTTTCCGCCGTCTATGTTTTATTGAATCTCGCGGTCGACATCCTCTATACGTTCCTCGACCCGCGGATCCGCTATTGAGCACGCGTCTGGAAGCCGCTGGGCTCGAAACAGCGATCGTGCCGCCCCCGATCGTCCGTGCGGGCGCGCTGCGCCGCCTACGCGCGAATCCCGGCGTTGTCGTCGGCGCGATAATCCTCGCCCTTGTCTTGACCATCGGTATCGCCGCGCCCCTCTTGACGCCACTCGATCCCGCGCAGATCAATCCCAGTTACCGCAACAAGAAACCCGGCGCCGAGGCGACCTTGCGCAGTGACGACGGGACGAAGGCGACGGTCACGCACTGGATGGGTACCGATTCGCTGGGACGCGATATCTACGCGCGGGTCGTGTACGGTGCGCGCGCGTCGCTGATCGTCGGCGTGTCAGTAGCGCTGATCAGCGTCGCGGCCGGACTTCTGATCGGCCTTGTTGCCGGCTATGTCCGCTGGGTCGATGCGATTGCGATGCGCGTCATGGACGGTCTGATGGCGATTCCCGCGATCCTGCTGGCGATCGCGCTCGTGTCGTTGTCTTCGGCGGGACTCGTCACCGTCATCGTCGCGATCGTCATTCCCGAGATACCGCGCGTCGTTCGGCTCGTACGTTCGGTGGTGCTGTCGGTGCGAGAAGAGCCCTACGTCGAAGCAGCGATTTCGGTCGGGACATCGACGCCGGCGCTGCTCGTGCGGCACGTGTTACCCAACACCATTCCGCCGCTGATTGTGCAGGCAACCTACATCGCCGCATTCGCGATCCTGGTGGAAGCGATCCTGTCGTTTTTGGGCGTCGGCATCCCGCCGGACACGCCGACGTGGGGCAACATCATGGCCGAGGGCCGCACACTCTTCCGCGTATTTCCGCACAACATTCTCTTTCCGGGAATATTCCTCGCGCTGACCGTTCTGGCGGTCAACATGCTGGGCGATGGTCTGCGCGACACGCTCGATCCGCGGATGGAAAAGCGCCTCTGAACGCGAGCATTCCCGCTCTTGAAGTGCGCAACCTGGCGGTCACACTACCCGCGGGTGCTGACCGGCCGTACGCGGTTCGCAACGTGAACTTCACCGTCAATCGCGGCGAGATCGTCTGTCTCGTGGGCGAATCGGGTTCGGGCAAAAGCGTCATCGCCCACACGACGATGGGCCTGTTGCCGCAAGGGCTGGCTGCGACCGACGGCGAGATTCTCCTTGCCGGGGAAAACCTGCTGCAGGTACGGCAAGCGCGGTTGCGCCAATTGCGCTGTACGCAGATGTCGATGATCTTTCAGGAGCCGATGACGGCGCTGAATCCGGTGATGCGTTGCGGAGACCAGATCGACGAAGTGCTGGCCACGCATACCGGACTCGACGCGGCGGCACGCCGCCGAAAAGTTCTGGACGTGATACGCGACGTTCGCCTGCCCGAAGCAGAGCGAATGATCGCGTCGTATCCGCACCAGCTCTCGGGCGGCCAGCGCCAGCGCATCATGATCGCGATGGCGCTGGTGCTCGAGCCGGCGCTCTTAATCGCCGACGAACCGACGACGGCGCTCGATGTGACCACCCAGGCGCAGATCCTCGCCCTCATTCGCGACCTGCAGCGTGAGCACGGGATGGGGGTGCTGTTCATCACGCACGATTTCGGCGTCGTGGCGGAAATCGCGGATCGCGTGGCGGTGCTGCGTCAGGGCGAACTGGTCGAGATGGGGCCGACCGAGGCGCTTCTGTCCAACCCGCAGCACGCGTATACGAAGATGCTGATCGCCTCAGTGCCGAGCCTGACGCCAAAACGTCGCGATGTTGTTACGGCGTCCATCGTATTGTCTACTGTCGGCCTTTCCAAGACCTACAAGCAGCGGCGCTGGTTCGCGCTCGACAATCGCGATGTCGCCGCGGCCGCCGACGTATCGATCGAAATCCGCCGTGGCGAAACCGTGGGTATCGTCGGTGAGTCCGGTTCTGGTAAATCAACCGTCGCGCGCTGCATCGCGCGGCTCATCGAACCGTCGGCTGGCCGCATCGTCATCGGCGATACCGATTTCGCCTCGATCTCGCGTGTGCAGCTGCGCGCGCTGCGCCGTAAAGTGCAAATCGTCTTTCAGGACCCGTACCGGTCGCTCAATCCTCGGCGTACCGTCGGCGAAGCGATTATCGAAGGTCCAATGAACTACGGCGCGACTCGCGAGCAAGCCCTTGCGCGCGCTCGTAACCTGATGGACCTGGTGCGGATGGATCCTACGGCGATCGACCGTTATCCGCACCAGTTTTCGGGCGGACAGCGGCAGCGCATTTGCATCGCGCGCTCGCTCGCGATGGAGCCGGATCTGCTGATTGCCGATGAAGCGGTGTCGGCACTCGATGTGTCGGTGCAAGCGCAGGTATTGGCGCTGCTGGACGAAATCCGCAAGCGGTTGGATCTTGCGATGCTCTTTATCACGCACGATTTGCGGGTCGCGGCGCAGGTGTGCGACCGCGTCGCCGTGATGGCGCACGGACGCGTCGTCGAATACGGTCCGGTCGCCGACGTATTCGCGAACCCGCAGAACGCCTATACGAAAGCGCTGGTGGCTGCGGCGCCGGGACGCAACTGGAATTTCGCGGCCGGCGCGCCGATCGCGACGACCGGAAAAACGGCGTCAGGCCACGATTTCATGTGACAAGGTCCGCGCGCGTCAGCGCGTTCAGCTTCTCATGGCTGCCGTCTGATACAGGAACGCCTGGGTTTCTTTCGCGGTGTCCCTCCAGGATCTTGCCCACGTCCGCCTTAATTTCTGCAGCAGCTCCTGGTAGTGTCTCAGAGACACTACCCAGCTCCTTATCGCCGCCGAGCTGACTCGTACCGTACACCACGACCTTCGTCTTGTCGCCGAGCTTGGCGTTGGCGCGCCGTGCGAATTCGTTTGCGCTTTTCTGGAAAATCGAACCCGGTTCGCCGACGTGGCCGAGCTTGATTTCCGCTTGTGCGTAACCTGGAGCGGCAGAATCGATATTCGCGGTTGCCCCCTGTCTCGATTGTTATGTACAGATGAGTGTTGCAATCATGCGAGCCCAAGTGTGTTCGCGTGAAAACGTAAGACCGTGCATCCATCCGCCGCACACCTACGTATGTAAGACGGCGATTGACATCCATCCACCGCACGACTTCGTATAGTAATCGTTCGTGCACGACGCGCGTGTACGACATGCCATTGCAGTGCCCGGCGCGACCACTGAGCCGAAACCGCGAACGTAATTCGCTTTTCAACCAGGAGACACCCATGAGATTGACCCACCGATGGATCGCGCCGCTCATCGCGGCGGCGACCCTTTCTTTTGCCGGCCTGACCCAGGCGGCGAGCCACCGCGAAGCGCCCCTCATCGCCAACGACCCCGCCGCGGATATTACCGACGTTTACCTGTTCCGCAGTTGGACCAACCCTGCCAACGTCGTCTTGATCATGAACGTGATTCCGACCCAGGAACCCGGTTCGGGTCCGAATTACTTCAACTTTGGCGACGACGTCCTGTACGCATTTCATTTTGACGTAAACGGTGACAACGAAGCCGACGACATCAACTTCGAGGTTCGCTTCAAAACCGAAATTCGCGGTGTCGTGAATCAACTCGGGCTGCCGCTGGCGTACGTGGCGCTGCCGCCGATCACAGCGCTCGACGGCGCCGGTTCCGAAGGGCTGGGACTGCGCCAAACCTACACGGTCACGCGCGTGCAGGGCAAGTCGCGCACCAACCTTGGCGGCGGGACGATGTTCGCCGTTCCGTCCCGCGTCGGGCCGCGCACGATGCCGAACTATGAGGCTCTGGCCGCTCAGGGAATTTACACGTTGAGCAACGGCGGAGGGGTGTTCGCCGGGCAACGCGACGAGACCTTCTACTTCGACCTCGGCGCCGGGTTCGACACGCTTAACTTCCGCAGGACGCTGCCGATTCTCACCGCCGCGGAGGATGCCAACGACGCCGTCAATCCTTTCGGCAATGACATGCTCTCGGGCTTCAACGTCAGCACCATCGCCATCGAATTGCCGATCGCGTCACTGACCAGCAATCCGAATGCCGTGATCGGCATGTACGCCTCCACCAGCCGGCAAAAAGTGCGGGTGCTGCGCGGGGACAACGACAACGACAGGGACAAGGATAAGGACCCGGTGCTCTCGGGACCGCAGGTGCAGGTGGCGCGGATGGCCAACCCTCTGGTCAACGAGCTCATCATTGGCACGCCGGTGAAGGACCTGTGGAATGCAACCGACCCGGAGCAAGAGGCGCGGTTTCTGGATTTCTATTTGAACTCGCGGCTGGCCACGGCGATGAACATTGTCTTCGGCACGAACTTCCCCACGACCAACCGCATGGATTTAGTCAACGTCCTGCTCAAGTACCCGAGCCAACCGCAGACCGGCGCTTGCGCAGCCGGGAGCCGCTGCGCCGAGTTGCTGCGGCTGAATCTTGCGGTGTTGCCCACGCAACCCGCAGCGCAGAGACGCCTGAGCGTGCTCGCCGGGGATCCGGCCGGCTGGCCCAACGGGCGACGCCCCAATGACGACGTGATTGACATCGCGCTCCGAGTCGTCGCCGGGGCGCTACTCGGTCCGGTGCCTGCGTTGGGCGACGGAGTGAACTTCAACATCGGCGCTGTCGGATCGAACCTGACCGGCAACGGCATCTATACGGTGTTTCCGTACCTGCCGACACCGCACGACGGGCGCAACCGCCGTCATATCGATTGCGGCGAGCCCCTGGCGAATCCCTGCAACTGAAATCGGGCCGGCCGCCCTGCCGGGTGGGGTTGTCCCCATCCCGCAGCGCGGCGTTGTCGGCTGGGCTGGATGGGTCCGAACCCTACGAGAAGCGGGTCGACCTGCGCGTGATCGCTTCGAAGCGCACTCGTGACGCGCTGTCGCGTCAGGCACCGGAGCTCGATGTCAGGCGCGTTTCCGGCATCTCGGTCTGGGAATCGCGCACGATGGTGAGCGGTTTGCCGTTCGGCAATTCCCGATAGCCATCGCCATCGCGGTCCCGGTAGCCGAACTGGTCGAGCAACGCGCGCGCCGCGGCCGGATCGTAGGGTTTGCTCTCCGCCAGCGCTGGATCGTAGCCGGGAACTCCCGGCGGGATGGGCTGCGTCGCCGGCAGCGCCTGGCCGTTCAATAGCAGATTAATTCCCGTTGTGCGGTCGAAACCTAGGCTGATTGCGCGCCGCAACGCGATCTTCTCCTTCGTATAACCGCCGACGACTCCGTTATCCATGTTGAAGAATGTGAACGACAGCGAGGGATCGGTCTGCCGGTGCAGCCTGATGCCGCGTTGCGCGAACGCGGGCTTCAGCACGTCATTGGCGAGGACGTTCCCGGCAAGTGAGGCCGGCAAACCGATGTAATCAAGTTCGCCGCGTTCGAACGTCAAGAGGCGCGGCTGCGCCTCCTCGAGAATGCTGATCTCGATGTTGGCAACGAGAGGCAAAGTCTTATTCGCCAAGTCCTTTGCCATCGCGGCGTCATCCGGCGCGGTGGGAGAGCTCGGCGCCGGGTATGTCTCAACACGATAATTTGGATTGGCTGCGAGGACAATTTTCTGACCCCGCGTCCATGCCTTCAGTAGAAAGGGACCCGTGCCGGCCGGATGTTCCATCGCGCGGTTGGAGCCATCGCGATGCAGGTCGATCACTTCGCGTGCAACCGCGCCGAATTGACCGGTCGTCAACCAATGCTGGAATGCGTAGTCGGGGCGCTTGAACTTGATCCGTAGCGTGTAGCGGTCGAGCGCCTGCAGTCCCTCGAGGGGCGCGTCGTAATCGAAACGGCCCGTCTTGCGGGCGGCGGCGAGCGCCATGTCAAGGCCTAACAGATTGTGTTCGAACAGGTAGAGCCAGTACGAGCGAACTTTCGGGTCGAACATCCGCTTGATGCTGAACACGTAGTCGGCTGCGACGAGCTCGCGCTTTTTCCCCTTGAACGCCGCGTGGTCGGCGAAATGAATGCCAGGCTTGATTCTGAACGTGTACATCCGACCGCCGTCGAAATCTGTGGAAATGCGGCGGCAGCGTTGGGAACTAGCCGCACCGGCCGCGAGAAATAGTCGTACGTGTAGGGAGAGTCGAAGATCGCATTGACAACGTGGAACGAATAGCTGTCGCTGACCGCTTGCGGGTCGAACCCCGATTCGGCGACGCGAAACTCGACGCGCAGAGTTTTGCTTGGGTCAGCCCCGGAAGCGTCGCGAGTGCTCACTACGATCGCGAGCGCGGCGCCGACAAGGAGGCCAACGGCAGCCGCAGCGTCGGGCTAGTTCGGAATTTCATCGTCCCGCCTTATACTTCGCTTCTTTAGGATTCGCCGCGCAAGGCGGGTAGGCAACGGGCCGCGATGGGCCAAGGGATAAGAAGATGAAGCTTTACGGAATTTCCAACTGCGACACGGTTAAAGAGGCTCGGGCATGGCTGGCGGCGCGGGGTATCGGCCATCGCTTCGTCGATTTCAAGAAAACGCCTCCGACGCGCGAGCAGCTCACCCAGTGGTGCGACGAAGCCGGTTGGCAGTCGTTGCTCAATCGGCGGGGAACCACCTGGAAGAAGCTCGAACCTGATGTTCAAGCGAAAGTGAAGGATACGCCGTCAGCGATCGCCTTCATGCAGGCCAATCCGTCGGCGATCAGGCGGCCGGTGATCGAATCGACGGGCGGTCTCATCGTCGGCTTCGACGCGGCTGCATACGACGAAGCGTTCGGCGGGTAGCAGAGGAACTTTAAGCGGCGCCAGTTGCTTCCTGTTGATCGGATGAGGCGGTGATGACACTCGCCAGGCTTTGGTCCTTTATCGCAAGCGGGCTCGGCATCATCATCGCCGGAGCGAACGGTGGTGGGGTCGGTTGGGCGGTCGTGGCTTGGCTGCAGTGGACCGGTGTTGGCGGCGCACTGGTCGCGGCGGCCGTCGGTATGGTCGTCGCGACCGGGATCTGGATCGGATTGACCGTTGTGTTGCGCTCGCTGCGTCTGTTGCGGTGAATGCGCAGGAAATCGCCGAAATCGCCGACGAGCTGGTCGCTGCGTATGACGGAGCCAGCATGCTCGCGCCGATTACCGCGGCGCGACCTGGGTTCGACGTCGCGGACGCCTATGCGGTGCTGGCCGAGAGTGAAACGCGCCGATGTCGGGAAGGCTGGCAGCCGGCCGGCCGCAAGATCGGATTCACCAATCGGACGCTTTGGCCGCGTTATGGCGTCTACCAGCCGATGTGGGCGCGCATCTGGACGCACACGGTCCATCACGCGACAGAAGGGCGCGCGTCGCTGGCGATTGCACGCTTTGTTCAACCGCGACTCGAACCGGAAGTCGTTTTCAAACTGCGCCGTCCCAT
>Ga0136614_10002759_pt1 | contig 11043 bp, 14 predicted proteins | sample AntDrymUQ2792106_2_FD_106643 | JGI IMG/M metagenome (GOLD analysis project Ga0136614, IMG submission 106643) | Polar desert sand microbial communities from Dry Valleys, Antarctica - metaG UQ279 (21.06) | ecosystem: Environmental > Terrestrial > Soil > Desert | place: Antarctica: Dry Valley... | reverse complement strand
CCTCCGCATCGGGCACACCCAGGAACTGCAATACGCCAGAAATAAAGCTATGGGCATCGCGCTTCAAATCGTCAAACAACATCACCTTGACCCCGTCTCGACCGAAGATCTCGAAGTAGTGCGCGACCTGTTCGCTGTATTCCCCAAGCTCCCGGTAGAGTACTCGAACAGCGATGTGGTACCCGCCGGCCGCTCCGACGATGAAACCTGTCATTTCGCCGCTCTGATTACCCACCGCTCCCTGGGATCCCTTCACGAAAGGTAAAAGGCCGTGGGCCCATAGATGAAAGACAATTTCTGACATATTGGATCACACACGATGACATCTATTTTTATCTTAACATGGAGAAAAACCGCATCGCCACCTTTTGTGAAGTCTCGAAGGTTGGTTCGCGCGTCAGAATCAGCACATCGATATCGCCGCCGCGCCGCCCAGCTTCCACGCGATCCAAAGAGCCATATAACTGGGTTGATGGGATTTTCTATCGCCTTGCCTAATATTTGTTTAGCGAGACTTACGTTAGATTTATAGTGGACTCCGATTTTTAGAAAGTGAATTAAGATGGTAGCCTGTTGAAAACGCAGCGGGGACGTACCCCCATTACTCACGCGAAGCGATAAAAATATGGCCGCACAATCTCCCCCTTTAATTACCATAATAACCTCTACTTTTAACGCAGAAGGTGATTTTAGTTTTACCGCAGCATCAATTCGGAATCAAAAGTATAAAAATATCCAGTGGATCGTAATTGATGGTGGATCAACGGATAGTACCGTTGATTTGATCCGTAAGAACGAGGACATTATTGACTACTGGCTGAGCGAGCCAGATAGTGGAATTTACGATGCGTGGAACAAAGCATGCCGGCATATTCGTGGTGAATGGGTCCAGTTTCTTGGTGCGGGTGATGAATACCCAAGCCATGATACTCTGGATCAGGTTGCTCCATATTTGATAGGAGCGAGAAACTATGAGATTGTTTATGGCCGCCTTCAATACATCACGGAATACAGCAGAGAGGTAATTGAAGAAGTTGGGAAGCCTTGGTCTGAAATAAAAGGGAAATGGGAGATTTTTCGCCCGGTCTTGCCACTGCACCCTGAGGTTTTTCATCATTCTTCGTTATTTACACAAGAAATGCCTTTCGATATTAAATATAAGTTTGCAGGAGATAATCATTTTTTACTGAAATCTATCTTAAGAAAAGACCCATTATATATCCCTGTCGTAATAGACAGAATGGCATTAGGTGGAGTCTCGTCTAGCCCAAGAAAAGCTTATTTAAGAGCAAAAGAAATATTTCGTATTAATCAGGAGCTTGGGATAAAACCCCCTTTCATTCATAAAATGAAAGAATATATCAAGCTATACACGATAGTTGTTGTTGTTAATGCTTTTGGTGAAAAGGGTTTTTTTTGGGTGGCGGATTTGTATAGAATCTGTCTAGGAAAATCACGGCGCTGGACATTGTAATTAAATGAGGTAAACCCCCGGAACTATAACTGGATCTGGTGTACGGAGGAGTTGAGAGAGGCGGCGTACCCTGCTGAGACCTGAGTGTTCGCGGAAGTGGGCGATGGGGCGCTGGGATTCTTGGCGGCGCTGAAGGAAGTCTATCCGCAAACTCGGCATCAGCGCTGTCGGATGCACAAGACGATGAACGTGCTCAACTACCTGCCCAAAGGCGTGCAGAGCAAGGCCGGAGGTGCATTACAGGAGATCTGGGATCGTGGTTGTCACAGATCCTGGACGATACCCGCGAGCACCGCATAGTGATGCGTTTCCGATGCAGCTAATCTCGCTTGCGGTGCCACTATATCTGCTCGCATTCAGCCTCCTGGTGTCACAGGTGCCGCGCGACTTCGCGGTTGTGTCTCTCGTGCTGTGCGCCGAGATGGCGCTCGAGCTCGTACTCAGCGGGCAGCCGGTCACGTTAACACCTGCCCGTGGCGCGATCTATGTCGCCATCGTATTTACCGTTTTTTTACCACTCATGGTTCGCCTGTGTATCTGAATTGGGTAACCGAATTGATATTCTTCGTGATAGTGGCAGTGGCTATCGCTTTTACGGTACGTTACGCCACGGACCACAAGTTTCGCACCACGCCGATGGACTATCTCATTATTGCTGGAATTGCGACGATTGCGGTCTTTGGAGGAGAGGTTTCTGCAGTTCAAGGACATGTCGCTGCTGTTGGTCAAGACGGTGATTCTTCTCTACGGTTTGCGAGCTGATCATCGATCGGGCTCAGACGCGCTGGAATCCGCTGAACATGGTCACGGCCGTGGCGCTTGGCGTATTCGCATGCAAGGGGTTGACTTAGGAGTCGATCGAGTACGGGCAAGCCGCCGTCAAACGGTCGATCTTGGACGTGCGGCGCGTTACTGAGTTTATGCGGCTCCGGTGTGACACGAAGTGTGCGTTAGCACGTACAATATTTGCTATACGATTCGAGGATCCGAAAGGCCCGTATGATAAGGATCAGGCCAAGGCAGCCGTATCAGGGGTACGCAAGTCAATCGCACAGGTGAATGAACAATGGCAAATGGACGGAAGGTGGCATTGATTACGGGCATAACGGGACAAGACGGCGCTTATCTAGCCGAGCTCCTGCTGAAGCAGGGGTACATGGTGCATGGGATCAAGCGCCGAGCTTCCAGCTTCAATACCGCTCGCATCGATCATCTGTATCAGGATCCACACGAGAAGGACGTGCATTTGCGACTTCACTACGGCGATCTCACCGACGCAACCAACCTGATCCGTATCGTGCAAGAAGTACAGCCAGACGAGATCTACAACCTTGCCGCGCAAAGTCACGTAGCGGTTTCCTTTGAGACGCCGGAGTATACGGCCAACGCAGACGCTCTTGGGACGCTGAGACTGTTGGAGGCCATCCGTATCCTGGGTCTCGAGAAAAAGACCCGCTTCTACCAGGCCTCCACCAGCGAGCTGTACGGCAAGGTGCAAGAAGTTCCACAAAAGGAGACCACGCCATTCTATCCACGCAGCCCCTACGCCGCGGCGAAGCTCTACGCTTACTGGATCTGCGTCAACTATCGCGAGGCGTACGGGATGTATTGCTGCAACGGGATACTCTTTAACCACGACTCGCCGATCCGGGGCGAAACGTTTGTGACGCGCAAGATCACGCGTGCGGTTGCACGCATCAAGCTTGGTCTGCAGGAAAGGCTTTACCTCGGCAACCTCGACGCGAGGCGCGACTCGGGGCATGCGAAAGATTATGTAGTGGCACAGTGGTTGATGCTGCAACAACCGGAGCCTGAGGATTACGTCATCGCCACCGGCAAGCAGTACTCTGTGCGCGATTTTGTGACCATGGCGTTCGCGGAGGTAGCGGTCGACGTCGATTGGACCGGTTCAGGGGTGGACGAGAAAGGGGTGGATCGGGGCAGCGGCAAGGTGCTGATGGAAGTGGATCCGCGCTACTTCCGACCGACGGACGTCGACACGTTGCTGGGCGACGCCACCAAGGCGAGGACCAGGCTTGGCTGGGAGCCGAAGATTACGGTTGAAGAGATGGTGAAGGAGATGGTGCGTGAGGATCTCAACGATGCGGAGCACGACGAGTTATGCCGCCACGAGGGCTATCGCGTCTTTAATTTCCACGAATGAGCTGCGGTATCAGGGAGAGCGATTCGACCCAGCTCTGTGTACCTGGTTAAGGGAAAGCGGCGTAGGAGAGCATCTGCTACGGCAGCAGTCATGTTTATGGGGATGATTAGGAAGTATGAACGTATGGATCGATTGTGTGTCGCACGCAAGCAGTTTCAGTCGTAGTGGCTGGCGGACCGGTTGCAGGTACTGATCATGCTCAAATCTTCACGGATATACGTGGCGGGTCACCGGGGGCTGGTGGGATCGGCAATCGTGAGAGTGTTGCAGCGGCTCGGGTACACCGACATACTGACGGCGACACACAGCGAGCTGGATCTGTGCGACCAGGCGGCAGTAAGGAAATTCTTCGCGGCTGAACGGCCGCAGTACGTGTTCATGGCGGCTGCAAATGTGGGCGGCATTCTGGCAAATGATACGTATCCGGCCGATTTCATTTATGAAAACCTTATGATCGAGGCTAATGTCATCGACGCTGCCTATCGGCACGACGTCATCAAGCTGTTATTCCTAGGTAGTACATGTATCTACCCGAGGCTGGCGCCGCAGCCACTCAAGGAGAATTACCTGCTGACCGGGCCGCTGGAACCGACCAATGAGTGGTACGCGGTGGCGAAGATCGCCGGCATCAGGCTCTGTCAGGCCTACCATCGCCAGCACGGGTGCCGGTTTATTTCGGCGATGCCGACGAACCTTTACGGGCCGGGCGACAATTTCGATCTAAAGAGCTCGCACGTGCTGCCAGCGCTGATCCGCAAGTTCCACCAGGCAAAAGTGAGCGGCGCGCCTCGGGTCGTAGTCTGGGGCACGGGCACACCAATGCGGGAATTCTGTCATGTCGATGACTGCGCGGAGGCATGCCTGTTTCTGATGGAGATTTACGACGATCCGGCGATCATCAACATCGGAGAGGGGAGGGACATCTCCATTAGTGATCTTGCTCTGCTGGTCAAACGCGTTGTGGGTTATGAGGGCGAGATTGTGTACGACCATACCAAGCCGGACGGCACGCCGCGCAAGCTAGTGGATGCGACGAAGATCTTCAACCTCGGCTGGCGGCCGCAGATCTCGCTGGAGGAGGGCATCCGCCAGACTTACGCATGGTATGTCTCAACCCTTGGTAGCATCAGCGAAAAGCAGCGAGCTTAATATATAGATACCATGAAGAGCGCCCTGACACAGGGGGTTCCTATTCGCGACCCACATCGGGGGGCGTCACCCGCGGATGCGTCCAGGCTGTCACGCTCATCGCCCTTGGCTCATCCCGGTAATGTTCGAGCGCGGCACACAGATACGCATACGCTCCGGGCGCACAGACCAGGTCATCTTCGAGAACGATGAGGGTCGAGTGGGAACTCAACACCTGAGCAACGCCGGACAGGATGGAGCGCCCCAGCCCCCAATTGTCATCGCGCAGCGTGAGATAAATCTCACACCAATCCGACCCTCGATCCGCTCACCGACATCTCAGGCGGCTGCTCTACCTGATCTAGCCCGGTCGTTACCCAACGGCGGTTTATACTTCATACGTGGGAACCCACAGGGTCTGTCCCCTATTGGCCAGCGTGAGCACCTTGCATAGCATGAACGCTACTTGGCTAAATTATTTACCGGCATTTCTCCGCGCTAAGCTAGATGGCCGTTTTAACTTGCAAGCCATTCTCGGTAACAGCGGCTGGTTGTTCGCCGATAAAGTGTTGCGCATGGGGGTGGGGCTACTCGTCGGTGTATGGGTAACCCGCTACCTTGGACCTGAGAAATTCGGCCAACTCAGTTATGCCATCGCCTTTGCCTTGGCTATCAGACCCCGCACGAGGCGTTCTTCTTTAGCCAACCTAGCCGATGGCTCAATCAAGCTGCGGAAGCTGGACTTCGAATTTGAATCCCCACAATGAATGCCGTCTGGCTTAAATTCCTTCCACAGTTTCTACGCGATCGGCTCGATGGCCGACACCACCTTCAGCAGGCCATGGGGAATACCGGATGGTTGCTGGCAGATAAAGTCCTGCGGTATGGGTTGGGGTTGTTCGTGGGGATTGCTGTGGCTCGTTACCTTGGGCCGAGTGATTTAGGCAAACTTAGCTATGTCTCCGCGCTTGTCATCATGGTAGCCTCGCTCTCGACAATCGGGCTTGATGATGTGGTTGTGCAAAAGCTAGTTAGAGAAACTGTCCTAACAAAAGAAATTTTAGGTACGACGTTCTTGCTGAAATTGCTTAGCGCTATATTGGGAATGTTCATTCTCTTGGTAGCCGTGCGAGTTATGCGGCCTGGAGATGAAGATGCACAAATGATGGCGCTTTTAATGGGGGCGGCTCTGCTATTTCAGCCAATTGATGTGGTGGATTATTTTTTCCAGTCCAAAATCCAATCACAATACGTGGTCATTGCACGCGCAACGGCTTTCGTTATGGTTTCTGCTTTAAAGGTGGGGATGATTTTTGTCGGCGCTACACTTATTTATTTTGCTGGAGCGTACACCGTCGAAGCATTAATTGGAGGATGTTTATTATGGGGTTCTTATAATACATGTGAGCGTGATGGTTTACATTGGCGATGGGATCGCAGGTTGGCAAAAGAGTTGTTGCATGTTAGCTGGCCGGTGGCACTATCGGGGACATTAGTTGGCTTTACCCTGAATATCGATAAGGTGTTATTAGGTGAGTTTCGCGGTATACACGATGTGGGTTTGTATGCCGTTGCCAGTCAGCTTTCATTTATGTGGAATGTATTTCCGGTGGTGGCGGGCGCTTCATTGGCACCGCTTTTGACCAAGATGCATTCGATAAATGTGGAGGCTTACAAGGCTCGCCTACAGCAAGTTTATAATCTCCTGACGTGGGTGTCCGTATCGGTGGCGGCGCTGGTTTCTTTTTTTGCGCAAGATATTACGATTCTTCTTTTTGGCAGCAAATATTCAGGAGCAGGTGACATACTGGCTGTCAATGTTTGGAGTACAGTCTTTATTTTTCATGTATCAATGCGTTCCCGTGCGTTTCTGATCGAGGGTCGGCAAAAGTACATTGCGATATTTGCAGGCGGCACGTTGCTCGCAAATATTCTTTTAAATCTTGCTCTAATTCCGCTGTACGGCGCTATCGGTTCGGCATTTGCCTCGGTGTTGTGTTGGCTCATCTGCGCTGGTGTACTTTCTTTGTTATGGCCAGACACACGTCCGTCAGCTTATATGTTTTTCAGTTCTTTTATACCTAGAGTGAAATAATGCGAATTCCGTTAGAAGAAGTTGAGTTTTCCAAGTTATCTTCAGTAGATATTGGGCGTGTTTTTTGGTGGCGAGCTGGGTTGTTTCGCGGTATTTCTGTAGAGCACACATCTGATGTACGGCGATTGTTTGAGTGTGGTTTGATCGATTCGCTTGTTGAAAAAGGGTTGCTGGTTCGCTCGTCAATTACCGATCATGAGTTGGATGGCTATGGCCTTGTTCTTGAGCATGAGGTGATTGAGGTAGTTACTTATCCGCGCGAGTGGACATTCTCAATGTTAAGAGACGCTGCATTACTGGTGCTGGATGTGAACGAAACAGCCATCCAGTACGGATATCAAACCAAGGACTGTCACAGTTACAACGTTCTTTTTAAGCATGAACGACCGGTTTATGTAGATATCGGTAGTTTTCAACGGGTTGAGGTAGCGGATAGTGTTTTGTTTTCATTTCACGAGTTTATGAGGAGTTACTACTATCCGCTCCAGATATGGCGAACAGCGGGGAGTTATCTAGGCCGATGTGCTGTAACGACAGCTAGCTCATTGCTCCCCGCGGAAGCTTATCTCAAATATCGCTGGCCTGTTTTTAGGTGCTTTGGTGATAACGTTCTGGCCAAGGTCACAAGGGTTTGGCATGCCGCCATGCTAATCCAGTTTTATGATGCTGGCCGTTTGCAGGCGCGTGCTCCGCGCTGGTTGGCACCTGCATTAAACCTGATTAGAAAACACAATCCTTTTTCCCGATCTGCAAGGATTCCCAATCTACGCAAAAAACTGAACAGGCTTACACAGCCAAGGGAGGATACCAAATGGTCCGGGTATCAGGATGCCTTCAAACAGCAAACTAGTCCGGCAGACTTTTCTAGGTTTGATTATGTGGTCACGAAGATTAGTGAAATAGGAGCAAGGTCCGTGCTCGAAATTGCCGGTAACCAAGGGGCACTATGTAGGCAACTGGCTAAATCGAAATGTGTTGATAGGGTGATTTGTACCGATGCTGACAGTAGTGCTCTGGATAAAGGGTATCAACTGGCACGACAAGAAAAAGGGAAAGTTACTTTTGCCGTGCTTAATCCATTTGATTATGAAAGTAGTTGGATTGAAACGCCAACTGAGCGACGTCTTGGAGCTGAGGTTGTAGTAGCGCTCGCCGTTACACATCATTTGGCGCTTTCTAACAATGTTCCTATAGATATCGTTTTTGATGCATTTGCTCGGTTTAGTGATCAATATCTTTTGGTCGAGTTCATGCCTTTGGGGTTATATAACGGGGTCGCCGCGAGTCCATTGCCGGATTGGTATAAGGAGGCTTGGTTTAGTACGGCATTTGAGAGGAAGTATCAGCTTATCGAACGTATACAGTTAGAGGAAAACCGCATTCTGTATATCGGTAAGAAGCATCTTGTTACACATCAGCTCACTGACCGTATGAGGAAATCGGCTTGAAGATAGCATATAAAAACTTCTCAAAGCAGTTGAGGCTGCTGAATCTCTTGACGCGCGCTCTGCTGTGACGCGCTCACGTTTGAAGAGCTTAATCAAGGATTGGCTGCCACCGGTTTTCCTCCGGCTGTATCGAAAATGGGATAAAGGGGGCATAAGGTATGTAGGAGACTATGCATCATGGCAGGAGGCAGTGGATCACTCAACGGGTTACGATTCCGATCTGATTCTTGACAAAGTTTCTACGGCGCTACTCAAGGTTAAGTCTGGCGAGGCGGTTTATGAGCGAGACTCCGTTTTGTTCGACCGAATCGAGTATCCATTTCCGGTGCTGGCGGGTTTGCTCCATATGGCCGCAGCTAACGACGGCAAGTTAACGGTACTGGATTTTGGCGGGTCGCTAGGTAGCACTTATTTTCAGTGCCGCGATTTTTTGTCGGTTTTGCCTGAGTTGAAGTGGTGCATTGTTGAGCAGCCAATATTTGTACAACGAGGCCGCGAGCTTTTTGAGTCAGATCAGTTACGCTTCTTTTTCTCCATGCAGGAGTGCATAGAAAAAGAGATGCCCAATGTGGTGCTATTTTCCGGCGTGCTGCAATATATTCAAAATCCCTTCGAATTGTTAAAAACGGCGATGGACACTGAGGCGCAATATATTATTATCGACCGTACGCCATTTTCAGATGAGGATCAGGATCGGCTGTGTGTGCAACATGTGCCACCGAAAATTTATGATGCAAAATTGCCTTGTTGGATTTTTAGCTTGGGGCAATTCACCGAAACGTTGTCCAGTAAATTCGATTTGATCGCAGACTTTGCTAGTGATCCAATACGTGGGGTTGGTTTCCAATTTATGGGGAGCATTTGGCGGCGGCGTACTTTGCCGAATTAAGGGTTGGGTAGTTGACTTTTGAGGTTATGCTGAAGTCCGTTGAATTTTGAAAGAGTGGCTCGCCCGTGGAATACTCCACGGCATCGATAGAGAGAGGAGCCACAGATGAGAATAGACACGAGGCAACGGAAGAAAGCGATGGCTGGATTGAGAGAGATCTCGGGGGAGCAGAAGATGCTTGGAACCCTGGTCCGAGTGATCCACTCTGGCAAGCAGGCGTTGGATGGGGTGATGTTGGAGATGGGGAGAATGGTTGCCGAGAGCATCATGCTGATCGAGCGAGAGGAGCGGGCTGGGCCTGATTACTACCCGACCCACCCTAATCTCCAGAAGTGGGCTCACGAGGATGGCTCGGCCTATATCGGAGACCGGACGGTCAAGGTGAAGCGCCCGCGGCTCAGAGACATCGTTCACGGCGAAGTCCCACTGAAATCCTACCAGAGTCTTCACGCTCCCGGGCACTTCTCCGAGAAGTTGCTGGAGAAGATCCTGCGCGGGGTGTCCGCTCAGAAATACACGGAGACCGTGATCAATTCGGCCGAGGCGTTCGGGGTATCGCCCACATCGGTCTCACGCAAGCTCGTAGCGCTGACGGCCCAGAAGCTACAAACGTTCAAAGAGCGCCCGCTTGCCGATTTCAAGCCGTTTGCAGTCTTCTTGGACACGATTCACCGAGGCGGCGAGGCGTTCCTCGTGGCGCTGGGCGTGGACCTGAGTGGCGAGAAGAAGGCCCTGGGGTTCTGGCAGGGGTTCTCCGAGATCACGCGATCTGCGAAGCGCTGTTCAAGGACCTGGAGCGTCGGGGCCTGGTGCTCTCCCGGCGGATCCTCTTCGTGACCGACGGGGGCCGCGGACTGATCAAGGCGCTGCGGGATCGCTTCGGCAAGAAGCTGTTGCATCAACGCAGCGCGATCCACAAGAGCCGTAACGTGCAGAGGCACTTGGCCAAGCGGTACCGCAAAGAGGCCCATCAGAGGCTCAAGACGGCATTGGAGCAGACCCGCTACGCGGACGCTAAACAGATGCTGCTGGAGCTTGAAGTGTGGTTTCGAGCAAAGAACGAATCGGCGGCGGATCCCCTTCTGGAAGCCTTCGACGAATTGCTGACACTGCATCGCCTGAAGATGCCCGCGCTTCTGCGCAAGACGCTGATGTCGACCAATCCAATCGAGAGCATGTTCTCGCTGGTCCGGCACAGCGAGCGCAACATCAAGCGTCCTCGCGGAAGCAAGATGCTCCAGCGCTGGCCGGGCTCGGTGCTGCTCACCTGTGAGGGCCAGTTCAAGAAGGTGAAGGGATTTGAAGGAATGGCTCAGGTCATCGCTACCATCGACGCTGAGCAAGCGGAGCAGCAGCCTGCTGCGATGAAACAGGCTGCGTGATGAAAAACATGAGAGCCGCTCAGAAAATTTTCAACGAACTTGTTGACAACCTCTGACTTTTCAATAGGGGGTGGGATGACTTGTCCATTGTGTAACGAAAATTTGTTTTTAACCTTGCATAAATACGAGATAGCAGATTTATCTAGTCAATGGCAAAGGCAGTTTGGCTTTGATCCGTTCCACGGTGTTTCGTTGGGGAAAACCATGGATAAGCGGGCATGTATTGAGTGCGGACTTATCTACTTTTATCCGGAATTCTATGGGGGACGGTGGATTTTATTTGAGGTTGTCGCAAAACGATTGGTACTACGAGAGTGATAAATGGGAGTTTGACCGAGCAATTGAACCTGCCTCGGTTTCACGTACATCAGGAGTTAGGTAATGTAATGATGTACGGAGGTGGATATGACGAAGAAGAAGGTGGTACCGAATCGGCAGTACACGACTGAGTTTAAGATTGAGG
>Ga0136614_10002758_pt1 | contig 11043 bp, 10 predicted proteins | sample AntDrymUQ2792106_2_FD_106643 | JGI IMG/M metagenome (GOLD analysis project Ga0136614, IMG submission 106643) | Polar desert sand microbial communities from Dry Valleys, Antarctica - metaG UQ279 (21.06) | ecosystem: Environmental > Terrestrial > Soil > Desert | place: Antarctica: Dry Valley... | reverse complement strand
GTTCCCATCGAAGACATCGACCCGAATCCCAATCAACCGCGCCAAGCCCTGGGCGACATCAGCGAACTCATCCAGTCGATCACCGAGAAGGGAATTCTCGAGCCGATCCTCGTGCGGCCGCGTGGGAGCCGATTCCAGATCATCGCCGGCGAGCGGCGCTATCGCGCTGCCACCGAAGCCGGGCTGGCAGAGATCCCCTGCGTCGTACGCGAGACGTCCGATGCCGAGATGATGGAGCTCGCGCTCGTCGAGAACCTTCAGCGCAAGGACCTCACCGCATTTGAAGAGGCGGATGGCCTCAAGGTCCTTGCCGACAGCTTCGGCTACACGCATGAGGCAATGGCCCAGAAGCTGGGGAAGAGCCGCAGCTCGATCACGGAGATCATCACGCTGACCGCCATGCCCGACGAGGTGCGCGAGCAATGTCGGCGCGCCGACATTCACTCCAAGTCTTTGCTGCTGCAGATCGTTCGTCAGTCGAGCCCCGAGAAAATGGCTCTGATGGTCGGCCGACTACAGCAAGAGGGTGGAACGCGCGAGCAAGCGCGAAGGATTGCGAAGGAAGCCAAACCGAAGACCTCGGGTCGTGGCCGGCCACGCCATTTCGTGTTTCGCTACCAGCCCCGCGAAAAGAACTTCAACCTGTCGCTTCAATTCCGCAAAGCAGAAGTCCCTCGTGAAGACGTGATCCGCGCGCTTCAGGGAATCATCGATGAGTTGATGAAGGACGAGCGCGTCAGCGCTCGAGGACGAACTTCGTCGTAAGGTACGCCGCGGCGCGAACGGCGCCAAAAGCCAGATAGGCGAGGACGAACACCACGGCGACTGGCCGCGAGCGTCGCCAAGCGACTTCGGCGACCGCGGCCAGCGCCACGCAGAACAGCGGGGCCACCACCTCCAGGTCCTTGTTGTACCGGACGAGGTTGGGGCCGGGCAGGCTCCCGGACGCGAAGTTCAGGACCAGATAGCTTAGCGCCCACGCCACCACAAAAGCCGCCGTCTCCCGATCCTGCCTCCGGATGACGAGGACGATGCCGAGAACGATCACCGGGGCGAACCAAGCGTAGAAAACGAACATCCGCCAGGCGGCCTTGCGGACTCCACGCGCAGCGTCGAATTTCGGTCCGGTGTAGGGATCGTGATCATCCGCAGGTGAGGCCACGTCCGCGACCGCCGGGGCTTGCGCCTGCTTGTCGAGGAGGATGCGTTCTTCGGCCATGGGAATGCCGCTCTGCATACCGATGAAGATCGGCACGTACCGCCCGTAGAACACCGCCAGCGCGACCACACCTCCGAGTGCCGTGGAGAGCACCAGCCCCGCCATGGCTCGACGCCCTTCCGGGCTGCGACTGAGCACGACGTGGGCTATGACGATCAGGGGAACGAGCACGGCGAGGTTGAGGACGGACTGTGTGTATGTCAAGAGCGCCGCCGCGACGAGGACCGACACGCCGCCCATCACACGCGCGCGTCCCAGGTCGCGGAAGTGGGCGAGGATGACGAGAAGCACCACGGCATCCACGAAGTGACCGACGAGCGCGGGAAAGTACGCGAGCGTCAGGCGCGCGGTAAAAATGGGCAGCACCACCAGCGCTGCCGCTGCGGCGAGTGCAGTGCCGGTGGGCGCGCGCAGGCGGCGCGCGATGCCGAAGACGATCCACACCTCCAGGCTATTGGCGATCGCCGCCACGACGGAGACGGCGACCTCGGGGCGATAGCGCGCGAGCCGGATGAAGGGCCAGCACAGGATGTAGAAGACGGGGGGATAGGGAAACGCGTACCAGTGCCCGTTCTCGTTCTGAAGGCCGAGGCTGAACCGGTACTGGTTCGCCGTGAAGTCCTCGAGGAAGCGGACGAGTCCGTGGCGGGCCAACTGCCAGGCGAAGAGGGCATGTACCTTGACGTCGGGATAGTAGAACTGCGGGTGCAGGACGAGCACCAGGCGCACCGCGAGGGCGCACAAGGTCGTCAGCGCGAGGGCGCCGGCGATCCCGGACGCTTCGACGAGCAGCGCGGCGCGCAACGTCCTCGAGCGGGCCGCCACCGCAGCCAGTGCGGCCACCGCGAGGTAAACCGGTGCCCCTTCGGAGGCGATCCTCTGGGATGCGATCACGTCCCACGCGGTGCCGATACCCGCGAGCGCCAGGAGCACTCCGGCGTGCACGACCGCCCAACCGCGCGGCGCGCCCGCGAGGAGAGGGAACGCGAAGGCTGCCGCCACGAGGAGCGACAGCCAGAGAACGTGAACGTGCGTGAGGGAGAATCGCCCTTCGCCTCGCACCACTTCCAGCCAGTCGAGGGCTACGCCCAAGGGCCGGGGGTTCACGGAGGTAGTCTGGATCGCGATGGTCAGGGGCGATGTAGACGGTGTCGGGGGGAGGGGCAGATCGATCGTTCGATACGGCGCGTGCAGACCCGCCTGGATGGTGAAGCGGCCCACCGCAATCCCTTGCGCGAAGGTCGTAACCTCTGCTGGTTCAACGAGATGTCTCCTCAGGCGCATCCGCAGACGAGCTCCAGGCCCGGGGACGACGAGGGGAAGGGTGACCGTCGAATGCGGCCCCGTCCACCGGAAGCGGGTGAGCACATCCCGTTCCCAGTCCTGTCGGAAGCCTGATGTGTAGCCCACATCGTTGGGGCCGAATTCGATGAGTGCCGGTCGCGCCCACCGGGCAGCCAGGGTGGGGACGATCGCGCCCGCGGCGGCGAGCACCACGCAAAGGATTACGTCGCTTGTCGCCGCCCGCAACTCGGCCGCGCGCCGCACGATCAGGACGTTGCGGATCGATTCACCACCAGCACCGCCGCGTAGTAGTCGCAGATTCCACTCTGGAGCACCTCGCCCGACTCGATCGCCGCCGCTTCCGAATACAGGCGCTGATACTCCGCGACCGCCCGGATGTGCTCGCCATTTTCCACCTGGTGGATCAGGTGTCCGATGAGATTCAACCGGGAGATCGCGGGAATGTCTTCGATCACCAGCACGCGGCCGTCCGGCGCGAGCAGCCGGCGGCACTCGGCCAGGACCGCGCGCACGTCCTCGTCAGGCAGATGGTGCAGGAGGCCGAAGATCAGGATCTGGTCGAAGCGCGCATCGGGAAGATCCACGCGTCGCGCGTCGCCGACGACAAATGCTCCCTGCCGCGTCTTGCGCGCGTGGTCGATGTAGCGGGAGTTGAGGTCGACCCCTACGTAATCGTCGCCGGCGAAAAGATCTGCGAACGCCCCCGGACCGCAGCCGAGGTCGAGAGTCCGCAGCCCTTGCCGCACGCGCAGACGCCGCCGGATGACAGCGCGGATCGCCTTGAAGTCGTTCTCGAGAATGCCGCGGAGGACGATGAACAGGACGGGATGGTCGGAGATCCGCTGAACCGTCGTCGCTAAGATCCCCATTCGCCTCCTGTCCGCCGACGCAAAGTGACGGAGTCTAGCGGACGACGACGCGGGCCGCAAACACGATGCCTGCCCAGAGCACTGATCGCGCGAACGCTGCCGGTCCGCTAGACTGGCAAGGTGAAGTCGCTGGCGAGGCGGATGAATCGACGCGCGCGCGTCCTGGGCAAGGCGCTCTGGGCTATTGCCGACAAGAAGCATCCCGTGCTCGTCCACATCATCCCCATGCGCCGGTGCAACCTGTCCTGCACGTACTGCAACGAGTACGACGCGGTGTCCAAGCCGGTGCCGATCGAGCTCATGCTGCGGCGCCTCGACAAGCTCGCCGACCTCGGCACCTCGATGATCACGGTGAGCGGCGGGGAGCCGTTGATGCACCCGGAGCTGGATACGATGATCGCCCACATGCGCCGCCGCGGCATGGTCGCGTCCCTCATCACCAACGGCTACTACCTGAGCCCGGAGCGGATCGAGCGCCTGAACGATGCGGGCCTCGACTATCTCCAGATCAGCATCGACAACGTCGAGCCGGACGCGGTGTCGCTGAAGAGCCTCCGCTTGCTGGAGCCGAAGCTCAAGTGGCTGGCCGAACACGCTGAGTTCGGCGTCAACATCAACTCCGTGGTCGGCAGCGGCATCGAGAGCCCGGAGGATGCGCTGGCCGTGGCGCGCCGGGCGCGAGAGCTCGGCTTCACGAGCACGATCGGGATCCTCCACGACGGGCGCGGCCAGCTGCGCGCGCTGGCCGCTCGCGAGATGAAGGTGTACGAGGAGCTGAAGACGTTCGGCAGCCGCAGCGACGCGCGGGTGAACGCCCTGTTCCAGGACAATCTTGCCCGCGGGAAGCCCAACGACTGGAGGTGCCGCGCGGGCTCCCGGTATCTGTACGTGGACGAGAATGGCCTCGTCCATTACTGCTCGCAGATGCGCGGCGCACCCGGCATCCCGCTCGACGACTACGGCCGCGCCGACATCGAGCGGGAATACGGGACCAGGAAGGCGTGCGCCCCTTACTGCACCATCAACTGCGTGCAGCGTGTGGCCGTCGTGGACAACTGGCGGTCACCGCAGACCGGGAGCGCGCGCCTCATCGCAAAGCCGCCCGTCGCCCGGGCGCCGGCTGCGCCGCCCGTGGTTGCTGCCCCGCCCTCGGGCGGGGCCTGAGGGCTCCGCCGCGCCGGACTCCGACGTGGCGGCACGAGAACCCGCTCTCCCCCTGGCGGGCCCCCGAGCCGTCGTCACCGGCGCGTCGAGCGGGATCGGAGAAGCGTTCGCCCGCCTCCTGGCCGCGCGTGGACACCGTCTCGTGCTCGTCGCACGCCGCGGAGATCGGCTCGCGCAGCTGGCGCGCGAGATCGGCGGCGAGGCGGTGGCCGTGACGCTCGACCTCGCGAAGCCGGGCGCGGAGGACGAGCTGGCGGCGATCCTGTTGGCGTCTGGCATCGAGGTCGAAGTGCTCGTCAACAATGCCGGGGTCGGGCATACCGGGCTCTTCCGGGAGCAGCCGCCGGACCGCCTGCTGGGGATGGTCGACCTCAACGTGCGTTCGGTGGTCGCGCTGACCCGGCGCTTTCTGCCCGCGATGGTCGAGCGCAGGCGAGGCGCAATCCTGAACGTGGTCTCGATGTCGGCCTTCCAGCCCGTCCCTTACCTCGCGACCTACGCCGCCACCAAGGCTTTCGTCCTGTCCCTCACCGAGGCCCTGGCCACGGAGCTCGAAGGCACGGGGGTGAAGGTCCAGGCGCTGTGCCCGGGGAACATCCCGACCGAATTTCAGCAGGTGGCCGGCACCGAGCGCCTCCCCTTTTCGCGCACTCCGTCGATGCCGGCGGCGGCGGTGGCGGAGGCTTCGTTGCGTGCGCTCGACCGGGGCCAGGTGATCGTCATCCCCGGCCGTCGCGACCGGATCATGGTTGCGCTCCAGAGGATCGTTCCGCGGGCGGTGGTCCGGCGCGCGGCTGCCGGCCTGTTTCGCCCCACCGCCCGGGGCTGAGCGATCACGGGACGCTCGGTCGCGGGCCGGGGATCAACGGGGCACCGACCCCGGGTCAAGGCGAGCGACGCGGAGCCGTGCCCACCGGGAAGATTTCCTGCCACAAGGCCGCGGGGGATTGGGTAGAATGACGGCCCGGGCCGTTTTCGCACGATCTGCCGCGGGCGGGCAGTCAGAGAGGATGTGAATGGAGGCGGCGCACAAGAAAGAGCCAGGGAAGGCCTCGGTCTTTTCCGACTACGACCACAGCAATTTCTACTACGGGGCCGGTGAAGATCCGCTGAACCTGCTCGCGCCCTTCAGCGACTGGTACGCCGAGGCGCTGCCCAAGGGGTACTACCTCTATTCCGAGCCGCTGCAGTCGGCCCCCGATACCCGGGTCCTCGTCCGGAATCGCAAGACCGGGGAGGTCAAGGACCTCATCAACCTCGCGTCCTACAACTATCTCGGCATCTCCTACCGCCAGGAAGTGAAGGACGCGGCCATCGAAGCGACGCGCGCGTACGGGCTGGGAGCCTCGGGCTCGCCCATCCTCAGCGGAACCTTCGAAGTCCACAACGAGCTGGCCAGGGCCGTGGCCAGCTTCAAGAAGAAGGAAGCGGCGATCCTTTTCCCGACCGGGTACAGCGCGAACGTCGGCTTCATCTCCTCGATCATGCGCGCGGGCGACCACATCTTTTGCGACCAGTATTCGCACGCCTCCATCGTCGACGGCGCCATCCTCGCCAAGTCCAAGACCGTCTTCTTCCGCCACAACAACCCGCTGGACCTGGAGCGGAAGTTGAACGGCGTCCGCGGCAAGAAGCTGGTGGTGGTAGAGGGCGTGTACTCGATGGACGGCGACGTCTGCGTGCTGCCGGAGATCGTCGAAGTGGCCAAGCGCCACGGGGCGCGCATCCTCATCGACGAGGCGCATTCGACTTTCCTGTTCGGCCCCAACGGCCGGGGCGTGGCCGAGCACTTCGGACTCGACGACGAGATCGACTTCCATCTCGGCACGTTCTCCAAGAGCCTTGGCGGCCAGGGTGGGTTCGTCTGCGGATCACAGGACCTCATCGACTACACGAACGCGTTCGCCCGCTCCCGCTTCTTCTCCTGCAACCTGGCTCCCATGCTGGCCGCGGGGCTGCTGGCGGGGATCCGAATCGTCGAGAACGAGCCCCAGCTGCGCGCGCGGCTGTGGAGCAACGTGGCCTTCCTGCGGCGGCGCTTCGCCGAGGAAGGGATCGACATCGGCAAATCCACGTCGCAGGTCATGCCGGTGATGGTCAACGACGACCCGAAGGTCTTCGCCATCGCGGAGAAGATCCAGGACCGCGGGCTCTTCCTGCAGCCCGTCACGTATCCTGCCGTGCCGAAGCACAAGTCCCGCCTCCGGGTGTCCGTCTCCGCGGCCCACAGCGAAGACCAGCTCGAGACCGCGGTGCAGGTCATCGCAAGCGTGCTGCGTGAAGAGGGGATATGCCGGGCCTGACCCGCTACGGCTATCGCGAGGTCATCGGCGGCTTCTTCGAGTTCCCGACCGAGAACGCCCGCCGCATCCTGCCCGCCCACATCGAGCCGGTGGAGCTGCATCACGGCACGAGCATCTTTGCCATGAACGTCTTCGACTTCACGGAGAGCATGGTCGGCCCGTACAAGGAAGCAGTGATGGCGGTGATCGTGGCCCCGCTGGTCAAGCCGGGGGAGAAGCTTCCGAAGTCGGCCTTCTATCCCTATCTCGTGGCCACCACGACCCGGGCGGCTCGCGAGCACGCGATCGAGCGCTGGCACCTGCCGCACTGGATGAACGACGTCGAGATCGACTTCGAGCCGGGCCCGGAACGGTTGACGGCTCGCGTCCGCGCGGATGGTTCGCCGGTGGCGGACATGACGATCACCGAGCATTCCTGGAAGCCGGTCAGCCACCTCTACCAGTCCTTCATGCGCGACAGCGACCAGACGTACCTGGCCCACATCACCATGGAGGGCAAGCAGAGCGAGCACGAGGACGAGAAGGGCGCGCTCACGCTGTACGATCACCCCTTCAACCAGGCGCTCATGATCTCCGAGGTCTACGAGACCCCTTTCCGCGAGCTGTGGATGCGCGCCGGAATGCAGACCTTCGAGCCGCTGGTCGAGCTCGAGACCGCCTGATCGGCCGTGCCGGCCGACGACCTGTACGTCGTCTTCAACCCGCGGTCCGGCAAGGGCAGGGGCGCCCGGCTGGTGGCCCCCGTCCTGCAGGCCCTGGGCGGCAACGTCGCCCACGGGGTCACGTCCTCCGCGGGCGATGAAGGGCCTCTCGCCGTCGAGGCGTTGGGTCGCGGCTTCCGCCGGATCGTCGCGGTGGGCGGCGACGGCACGTGGAGCAACGTCGGCAGCGCCATCATCCGCTCCGGCGTCGATGCGGCCCTCGGACTCGTTCCCGCGGGGACGGGCTGCGACCTCGCCAAATCCCTCGGCATTCCCGCCAAGGACGTCGCCTTGTGCGCGCGGATCGCGCGGGACGGGCACTCGCGCCGCATCGACGCCGGCCGCATCGAGGACCGCTACTTCCTCAACGTCGCCGGGTTCGGCTTCGACATCGCGGTCATCGAGGATTCCTGGAAGGTGCGCTACCTGGGGGGCGACGCCCTCTATCTCTACTGCGCGCTCCGCCAGCTGCACCGCTTCCCGGGATTCCCGGTGTCGCTGGCCGCGGACGGGGACGCGCCGGCGCGGCGGGAGATGCTCATGCTCGTGATCGCCAACGCGCGGGTCTTTGGCGGAGGCTTCAAGATCGCGCCCGAGGCCGACCTGGCTGACGGCCGGCTCGACGTCGTCACCTTTGCCAACATGCCGCTGCTGCGCCGTCTCTCGATCATGGGACGGCTGTTGCGCGGCACGCACGGCGGGGCGCCGGAAGTCGCGTCGCGTCGCGGCCGGCGCATCGATCTGCGCTTCGATACCCCGCCCGCCTACGAGACCGATGGGGAATGGCATCGCGCCGCATCCGCCGACCTGACCGTCGAGGCCGTGCCCGGGGCGCTGCGCGTGCTGGTGCCGCAGGGCTGAATGGGGATCGTCCGGCCGATCCGCAGCGCGCTCTCCCTGCTGCTCGCGCTCTTCTGCTTCGTCCCTGCGTTCCTGTACATGTACCTCTTCGTCATCCCCGCGGGGGCACTCGTTCCGGGCCGGGCCAAGGCCTGGCGAATGGGGTTCATCCAGGGGCTGACCCGCGCTGTGCTCGCCAGCCTCCGGCTCGGGGGGGCGCGCTTCCGCTTCATCGGCCGCATTCCGACCGACGCCCCCTGCATCGTCATCGGCAACCACCAGTCGCTCCTGGATCCAGGGGTCCTCATCGCCATGTGCCACCCGTGGGTGCCCGCGTTCGTGGCCCGCAGCCGTTACGCCAGCGTGCCCGTGATCGGGACGGCAATGGGGTGGGTCGGCTGTCCCAGCATCGACCCCACCCGCGACGCCCGTGGCGCGGTGGCCGCGGTAGCCGCCGCCGCCGCCCGCCTCGAGCACGGCATCCTCATCTTCCCCGAAGGCCACCGCACCCTCGATGGAGAGGTCCGGCCCTTCCGCACGAGCGGGCTGGTCGCCATGCTCACCACCCGCCGCGTGCCCGTGTACCTGGCGGTGACCGACGGCCTGTGGATCAACCGCACGCTGGCCGACGTCGTCTTCAACGTCCACAAGATGCACGGAGAGACGGAGATCCTCGGCCCCTTCGCGGCGCCGGAGGACGCGGAGGCGATCCCCGCCTTCATCGACGGGCTGCACGACACCATCGTCGGGCACCTGGGGCTAATGCGGCGGCGAAATGAACGCGCCGCCTGATCTGGCGTCCGCGGTGCGGTCCCGGGTCAACGCGGCCGACCCCTCGCCCGAGGCCGTCGCGCTGGCCCGGCACATCGTGGCGATGGCGGGGGATTCCGTGAGCGCGATCGTCTTCTTCGGCTCCCGCAAGAGCCGCGCCCGGCCCGATCCCTACAGCGCGTACGACCTGTTCGTCGTGATCACGAACGCGCGCGCCTTCTACGGGCGGCTGGCCGCGGCCGGCGCCGTGCGGCGATCGGCCACGGTGCTCGCCGCGCTGCAGGCAGTCCTGCCGCCCAACCAGATCTCGGTGACGGCGGTGCCGGGGGACATGGCGCCGAGGGCGAAATGCGCCGTGGTGACAGAAGCCGTCCTGCGCCGCCAGACGTCGCTCCAGCGCGACGACCATTTCTGCCTGGGGCGACTATTCCAGCCCACCGAGGTCCTGTATGCGGCGCCGGGGCGCGAGGACGAGATCGTGGGGGCGCTGGTCCAGGCTCATGCGCTCACGTACGTGTGGGGACGTCCCTGGCTCCCGGCCCGCTTCGACGTGGGCGAATACTGTCGGACGCTCCTGCGCGTGTCGTTCGCCGCGGAGATCCGGCCCGAGCCGGAAGGCCGCGCGCAGGCCCTGTTCGAAGCCCAGGAGGGATACTTGCGGCCGGTCTACGCCACCCTGCTGGCCGCGCTGGCCACTACGGGTGAACTGCGCGAGGAGGCGCCGGGTCTGTACGCGCTCGCCCAACCCGTGGGGGCCTACGAGCGGCTACGCCTGGCCGCCTACTTCCGCTGGTCGATGGTGCGGGCGACCGCGCGCTGGGCGAAGTACGTGATCACGTTCGACGACTGGCTGGACTTCATCGTGCGCAAGGCGCGGCGGCACACGGGGGAGGACATCGTCCTCTCCGACCGTGAGCGCCGGATGCCGCTCGTCTTCCTGTGGCCGCGGGTGATCCACTACCTGCGGCACAAGGACCGAGCCCGCCCGTGAAGCCGCCCTTCGCGCTGTTCCTGACCGTGGTGGCCTTGGCCCTCGTGTCGATGCTCGCTTACGCGCTCCGCGGCCATGATCGCGACGCCGACGCCGACCGCAAGGGCTCGCAGTTCCTGTTGGGCTTTGGCGACTTCCTCGTCCACTGGTTCATGTGGGCGCTGTCCCCGGCGGAGCGGCTGTTCCTGCTGCTGGGGCTGACCCCCGACTTCTTCAACTTCGCCGGCCTTTTCTGCGGGCTCGCGTCCGGCATCCTCATCGGCCTCGGGTGGCTGGAGTGGGGCGGCCTTGCCATTGCACTCGGCGGAGTGGCCGACATCTTTGACGGCCGGATAGCCCGCGCCCGCAAACTGGCCTCGCCGTACGGCACCTTCATCGACAGCACGCTGGACCGCTTCGTCGAGGTCTTCGCGTTCCTCGGTTTCGTGGTGTACCTGCGCGCCGCTCCCCTGGGCCCGTTTCTCGCCAGCGCCGCCTTGGCGGGGTCGCTCCTCGTGAGCTATACGCGCGCCCGCGGCGAGTCGCTGGGGGTGACGTGCAAGGAAGGGCTGATGCAGCGCGCGGAGCGCCTCGTCCTGACCTTCCTGGCCTGCATGCTGGACGCGCCCGTCACCGGGGCAGCGGGCTGGGCCCCGGGCACGCTGGTCGGGGGAGTCCTGGCGTTGATCGCGGTCGGCACCTTCATCACCGCCGCGCATCGGACGATCTGGATATCGGCGCGCCTTCGTTCAGCGGATGGCGCTACCGTCGCGCCCCCCCCTCAGGACCCCCCCCGCGCCGCCTCGCGGAAGTGAATCCCGCTCGGCGGCGGTCCTGTGGCCTCCTTTAAACTGGGAGGCATGAAGCGCAATGTCCTCCTGCTCGCCCCCGTCCTGCTGCT
>Ga0136614_10002757_pt1 | contig 11043 bp, 5 predicted proteins | sample AntDrymUQ2792106_2_FD_106643 | JGI IMG/M metagenome (GOLD analysis project Ga0136614, IMG submission 106643) | Polar desert sand microbial communities from Dry Valleys, Antarctica - metaG UQ279 (21.06) | ecosystem: Environmental > Terrestrial > Soil > Desert | place: Antarctica: Dry Valley... | reverse complement strand
CTCCTGGATCGACGCGAGGCGCCGCCGCGCAATCTCGGACAGCGCCGAGGTCTCGTGCACGAGCAGGTAGGCGTACGCCGGCTTGTCGCTGCGGCCGACGCGCCCGCGCAACTGGTAGAGCTGGGCGAGGCCGTAGGTCTCCGCCCGGTCGATGAGGATCGTGTTCGCCGAGGGGATGTCGAGGCCGTTCTCGATGATCGTCGTCGCGAGGAGGACGTCCGCCTGGCGGGAGTAGAAACGCATCATCGCCTTCTCGAGCTCCGTCTCGGGCATGGCGCCGTGAGCCACCGCGACCCGTATCCGGGGGAGCAGCTCTTCGAGCTGCTGCTTGATCCGGCCGATGGACTCGACGCGGTTGTGCACGAAGAAGACCTGGCCCCCCCGCTCGAGCTCCGCCTCGATCGCCTCGCGGATCACCTCGGCCTTGGCGGGCACGACCTGCGTCTCGATCGCGAGGCGATCCCGCGGCGGCGTCTCGATGATCGACAGGTCCCGCAGCCCGGACAGCGAGAGGTGCAGCGAGCGCGGGATGGGGGTCGCGGACATCGAGAGGACGTCGATGGAAGCCTTCCACTCCTTGAGACGCTCCTTCTGGGCGACGCCGAATCGCTGCTCCTCGTCGACGATAAGGAGACCGAGGTCGCGGAAGGCAAGATCCTTCGAGAGCATCCGGTGCGTCGCGATCAGGATGTCCACGGCGCCCTCCGCCACTTTCTCGACGACCTGCTTCTGCTCCTGGCGCGAGCGGAACCGGGAGAGGAGCTCGATCGTGACCGGGAACGCCGCGAAGCGGCGCTGGAAGGTCCGGAAGTGCTGGTCGGCGAGGATCGTGGTCGGGGCGAGCAGCGCGACCTGCTTCCCGTCGAGGACGGCCTTGAAGGCGGCGCGCATCGCGACCTCCGTCTTCCCGTAACCCACGTCGCCGCAGAGAAGGCGGTCCATCGGCTTCTCCGACTGCATGTCGCGTTTGACGTCGGCGATGGCCTGTTCCTGGTCGGGCGTCTCGTCGTACTCGAACGCCTCCTCGAACTCCTTCTGCCAGGGGGAGTCCTTGGAGAAGGTGAACCCCGGCGCGACGGTGCGGCGCGCGTAGAGCTTCAGGAGCTGGTCCGTCATGTCGCGCATGGCGTTCTTGACGGAGGCCTTCCGCTTCGCCCAGCCGGCACCGCCCAGCTTGTCGAGGGCCGGCGTCGCGCCCTCGACGCCCGCGTACTTCTGGACGAGGTCCAACCGCTCGACCGGCAGGAGGAGCGTCTTCTCCTCCGCGTAGCCGATCTCCATGAACTCCCGTTCCTCGCCCTCGACGGGCACGCGTTTCAAGCCACGGAAGAGGCCGATGCCGTAGTCGCGGTGCACCACCGCGTCGCCGAGCTTCAGGTCCCGGAGATCCGAGAGGAACGCCTCGGAGGGCCGCCGCCGCGCCGCCGCCGAGCGCTTCTCCTCGCCGAAAATCTCTCCTTCCGCGTAGAGCGCGAGGCGGGGCTCGCGGAGACGGAACCCGGCCGAGACCTCCGCGGGAACGGAGATCAGGGCGCCCGCGCGCCGCTCCGAGGAGACGTGCAGGCCGTACTCGAGGGCGAAGCGGCGCAGCTTCTCCGCCCCGCCCATCGGATGGACGGCGACGAAGACTTCCTCGCCCCCCTCGAGGGCGCGCGCGAGCTCCGCGGCCGCCTCCGCCGTGCGGCCCCCGTGGCCGGCGATCGGCTCCGCGGGGATCCGGCGCGGCGCGGCCGCGGAGAGCCCCACGCGGTCGAAGCGGACCCGCGCGCCCGCGAGCGCGGCGAGGATCGCGGCCGGGGGGTGGGTGAGCTCCTCCGGAGTGAACGGGTCGCGGTCCTCGTCCCGATCCGCCGCGAGCCGTTCAGCGAACGCCGCGATCTCCGACTCCACCGCCGACGGCTCGACGACGGCGAGCAGCGCCCCCACGGCGTGGTCGAGCCACGAGGCCGGCATCGCCGCAGCCGCCGGCGCGAAGATCGAGAGCTCCGCTTCGGACGGGAGGCGCCCCATGCGCTCCGCCAGAAGCTCGCGGATCGTCTCCGACTCGGCCGCGACGGCGAAGGGCGGCACGCGGAGCAGGGGGAGCCGGTCGCGTGAGCGCTGCGTGTCGGGGTCGAAGGAGCGGATGGACGCGATCGAGTCCCCGTCCAGCTCGACGCGCGCGGGGAGATCGCGGTCGGGCGGGAAGACGTCGAAGAGGCCGCCCCGCACGGCGAGGTCTCCGGTCTCGATGACGAGATCCGATCGCCGGTAGCCCACCGCGGTCAGGCGCGACACGACGGCGTTCAACGAGATCTCCTCCCCCTCGCGCAGCTCCAGGGTGAGCCGCGCCAGGTCGCGCGGCGCCGGAAGGCGCGTGAAGAGCGCCCGCGCCGGGAGAACGCACGCCTGCCACCCGCCCGGCTCCTGAAGCGCCGCGAGCAGCGAGAACTCGTCCCTTCGCGACTTGAGCGAGGGCAGGATGCGCTGGTAGGGCGTGAGGGAGGGCGCGGGAGCGTGGAAGACCGCGTCGAGGCCGGCGGCACGGAGGTCGCCCAGGATCTCCTGCGCCATCTTCTCGTCCGGCGCCACGACCGCGACGGGTAAGCCGAGGTCGCGGCCCAGGGAGGCGAGGAGGAGCCCGGGCAGGGCGCCAACGGCGCCCGCGACGACCGCGGGTTCCCCGTCGGCCGCCAGGACGCCGCGAAGCTCCGGCTCGATCGGAAGCGATCGGGCGAGATCGGCGAGCAACGACGAAGACACGGTGGGCGGGAAAGAGGAGCTCGAGGCCGGGCTAGATATCGAGCGTTTCCTTCCCCTCCGCCCGGCGCGGACGGGACCCCTGCGCTTCGAGATGCGCCGTCTTCCCCCGCAGCTCGTCGACGAGGTTGCTCCAGTACGCGGCGCCCGCAAGGCACCGGGCCGCCTCTTCGACCTCCTGCGCGAGCGAGCGCTCGAGACGAGCGAAGCTCTGCCCGGCCGCCATGATGAGCGTGCCGACCTTCTCCTCCGCCTCCGCGACGATCGCTGCGAGGCGTCCGTCGTCGCGCTGGGCGACCGCCTCTTCGACGGTGCGGCGCAACTCCATGACCTCTGTCAGGAACTCGGAGGACTCGACGGGCTTCTCCACCGGGTCGCCCCCGTAGAGGCCGATCAGGTAACGCGCCCGAGCGAGCGGGTTGGACAGCGTGCTTCGCGCCGCGGCGAGCGAAGCGGCCGCCTCGCTGTTGGGGTCGAGCAGGCTCGACGCCGCGGCGTAGCGATCCTCGAGCTCCTGGGGGTCCACGGCCCAGGACCGCGGGAGTCCCAGGAGCGCGTAGGCGTCGCCCGCCGCGTCCTCGACCGCCCGGCAGCGCGGGCAGACCAGGGGCGTCACGCGGTCGGCGCCGCACCGGGGGCAACGCGGGACCGCGGGCACACGGAGACCCCCCGTCAGGCGGCCGGTCATCGCGGTGGTGAACTCGCCACGGCCGCGTCTTCCTCCCGCCCGCGTTCCGGTTGGTACAGCGGCGAGAAGGAGCGCAGGCGCCGGACGGAGTCCTCGACCTTGCCGATCGTGTAGTCCACCTCCTCCGCGGTGGTGGGCCGGCCGAGACCGAAGCGGATCGAGGCGTGCGCGAGCTCGTCCGGCACCCCGATCGCCTGGAGGACGTGGGAGGGGCGCAGCGAGGCGGAAGTGCACGCCGAGCCCGAGGAGACCGCGATGTCCCGCAGCCCCATGAGGAGCGCCTCGCCCTCCACCCCTTCAAAGGAGACGTTGAGGTTGCCGGGCAGGCGCCGCTCCTCCTCACCGGGCGCGAGCGACCCGTCGTTCCCGATCCGCGGCAGCGACGCGCCGTTCAAGCGCACCTGGTCGACCCGCGCGGTGATCCCCGCGTACAGGCGCTCGCGCAGGAGGCGCAGGCGCCGGGCCTCCGCTTCCATTTCCGCCGCCGCGATCGCGGCCGCCTTGCCGAGCCCCACAACGCCCGGGACGTTCAGGGTGCCGGAGCGGAGTCCGCGCTCGTGTCCGCCGCCGTAGATCACGGGGACCACGCGAACGCGCGGATCGCGCCCGCGGACGTAGAGGGCCCCGGCCCCCTTCGGGCCGTACAGCTTGTGGGCGGTGACCGAGGCGAGGTCGACGCTCAGGGCGTCGACGTCGAACGGGATCTTGCCGAAGCCCTGCACGGCATCGGTGTGGAGCAGCACGCCTCTCTCGCGGCAAATCGAGCCGATCGCGGCGAGGGGCTGAATCGTCCCGATCTCGTTGTTGGCGAGCATCAGGCTCACCAGGATCGTCCGATCGCCGATGGCTTCGCGGACCTTCTCGGGCGCGACGCGGCCGTCGCTCTCGGGCGGGAGGTACGTGACGGAGAACCCTTCCCGCTCGAGCTCCCGGCACGCGTCGAGGACCGCGCGGTGCTCCGTGAGGGCGGTCACGACGTGGTCCCCGCGCGATCGGTAAGCCCTGGCCACGCCGAAGATCGCGAGGTTATTCGACTCCGTGGCGCCGCTCGTGAAAACGATCTCCTTCGGTGAGGCGTTCATCGCCTCCGCGACCTGCCGGCGCGCCTCGTCCACGGCGGCCTCCGCCTCCCAGCCGAAGACGTGATTGCGGGAGGACGCGTTGCCAAACGTGTCGGAGAAGTACGGGAGCATCGCCTCGAGCACCCGGGGGTCGACGGGCGTCGTCGCGTGGTGGTCGAGGTAGATCGGAAGCTTCACGATTGGCACTATGGACCGCCGGGCTTTGCCTTGCAAGCCGTGGAAACGACTGGAACCGGAGCGCTTATTCCGCGGCGAAGAGCGCCGCGGGCGGCTAGAATCAGCCCACCCGATGTCGAGTCTCCCCGAGCCGACGGCGCCCGTGTTTCCGTTCACGTCGCCCGCGCCCCGCGTGCGTCTCGTGCACGCTTTCGAGCGACCGTTCGAGAACGTCGTCGCGACCGCGCGCACGTGCTATTCCGCCAAGGGGATCGTCACGGAGGATCAGGCGTCCGCGCGCCCGGAGCGGCGGGACGCGCTCGCGCGCTCCATCTACGAGGCGGGACACCACACGACTTTTCAGCACGCGCACTTCCAGTTCGCGATCGAGAACGTGTCGCGGCAGTTCCTCTGGAGCTTCCTGCACAGCCACCCGTTTTACAACTCCGAGCAGGTCTCGCAGCGCTACGTCGAAGTGAAGGCCGGAACCTATGCGGTGCCTCCCCTCCCTGAGGGAGCGCGCCGCCTCTTCATCGAGACGGCGGCGCGGCAGCAGGAGGCGTACGAGCGGCTCACGGCGCTCCTGACGCCGCTCGCGGCGGAGCGCTATTTCGCGCTCTTCCCCGGACGCACCCGGGGCGACGGCCCGCGCCGCTTCGCCGTCGCGATCCGGAAGCGCGCGCAGGAGATCGCGCGGTACGTGCTGCCCGTCGCGACCTTCGCGTACCTTTACCACACGATCTCGGGTGTGACGCTCTTCCGCTACTGGAGGCTCTGCGATTCCTTCGACGCGCCGACCGAGCAGCGCGCGGTCGTCGGCCTCATGGTCGAGGAGGTGCTGCGCCACGATCCTCTCTACCGGGCGGTCCTCGAGGATCCCATTCCGCTCGAGGAAACCCCGGAGTTCGCCCTCTTCCAGAGCCTCCCCCGGACGCGCGCGCTCAGCGGAGAGTTCCGGAGCGAGTTCGACCGCGAGCTGGCCGGCCGGGTCTCGCGTCTCGTCGACTGGAAGGCGAACAACGAGGAGCTCCTCGCCTCGTCCGTCCGCGAGGTCATGGGGCTGCCGCGCGCCGCGCTCTCCGACGACGACGCGATCCGGATGGCCCTCGATCCCGGCCGCAACCCCCTGCTCGGCGAAACGCTCACCTTGACGACGCACGGAAAACTGTCGCGGGCCCTGTTCCACCCCTCGTACACCTTCCGCAAGAAGCTCTCGCACACGGCGGACAGCCAGGACCAGCGTCACCGCATGACGCCGGCCTCGCGCCCGGCCCTCCCCGCGTACCTGTCTGACGAGCCGGATTACGTCGTGCCGATGCTCGTGGCGGACGTCCCGGAGGCGGCCGATCTCTACCGCTCAACCATGGAGGAGACGTGGCGCGCCATCGGTGCGCTGCGCGGCGGCGGGGTCGCGGACGACTACGCCGCGTACCTCCTGCCGAACGCGGTGGCGATCCGGTTCACGGAGTCTGCGGATCTCCTCAACCTGCACCACAAGTTCGCGATGCGGCTCTGCTACAACGCGCAGGAGGAGATCTGGCGCGCCTCGCTCGACGAGGCGCTTCAGATCCGAGAGATCAACCCCCGCATCGGCCCGTGGCTGATGCCCCCCTGCACGCTGCGCCATCACGCCGCGCGGCGCCCGGTGTGCCCCGAGGGCGACCGGTTCTGCGGCGTCGTGGTCTGGAAGAAGGAGCCGCCGGAGTTCGTCCGGACGCTGTAGCTTCGGGTCGCGGCCGAGGGCGATTCAGGCCCCGTTTACCTCCCGCTTCGACGTTCCCCATCTCAAATTCACCGGCATCGATGTTGCACTTTCGTAACGCGTCGGCTCACACCTTCGATCGATCACCACGGCAGAACGAAGTCGGCAAAAGAACTCGAACAGGGTCGTTTTCTCTTTGAAAGGGGGAACCATGGCGGATCAGGGACAGGGCGATTTCCGTCGCGGCCAGGAGCGCGAAGAGGAGCATCGCCGGGGGTCCGGCAGCCAGGGAGGGCAATCCGGGTCGCAGGGAGGTTACTCCGGCGGCCGTGAGGGCTATTCCGAGTCGGGCCGCGGTGAGCACGGGAGAGGTCAGTCGAGCCAGCAGGGGCAATACGGCCAACAGGGCGGCGCGCTCTATGGCCAGGGAAGGCGGTCCGAGGAATCGTGGCGACCGGGCCAGTACGGTCAGGAAGAAAGCGGCTCTCAGTACGGCGGAGGCTCTTCGCAGTACCGTCAGCAGGGGGAGTACGGCCAGCAGGGCGGCGGATACGGCAGCTCCTCACAGTACGGCCAGTCCGGTTCGCAGTACGGCCAGCAGGGCGGCGGGTCGCAGTACGGCCAGTCCGGGTCGCAATACGGTTCCGGGTCGCAGTCGTACGGTTCCGGGTCCGGCCAGCAGGGGGCCGGGTCGCTGTACGGTCAGTCCGGCTCGCAGTACGGTCAGCAGAGCGGTGGGTCGCACTACGGCCAGCAGGGCAGCTCGCAATACGGCTCCGGCTCCGAGAGCGGCGGCCGTCAGGGCTCCGTGTTCGGCTACGGCTCGACGGGCACGTCCGGCGGCCAGGGGGGGATGGGAACGTCCCGCGGCCGTTTCTCGGGCAAGGGGCCCAAGGGCTACTCGCGTTCGGATGACCGGATCAAGGAAGAAGTCTGCGACAAGCTCGAACAGCACGGCGAGATCGACGCCACCAACATCGAGATCAAGGTTGAAAAGGGAGAGGTGACGCTCGAAGGGTCTGTCGAGGACCGTTGGACCAAGCGCATCGCCGAGGACGTCATCGAGGAGTGCCCGGGCGTCAAGGAGGTCCACAACCGGCTCCGCATCCAGCCCCAGGGCAGCCAGGGACAGGGAAGCCAGAGCCAGGGGCAGCAGTCGGGGGGTTCCGGCACGGGAAGCTCGATGTCGGGTCGCTCCGGCTTTGGAGGCTCCCCCTCGGCGGGCGGCTCCGGTTACCAGTCCGGATCCTCCCAGGGGACGGGCATGGGCGGCTCCACGAGCGGGTCGAGCGGTTCCATGAGCGGTAGCTCAAGCGAGGGAGACAAGGGCGGCAGCTCCGGGAGCAAATCCCCGAGCCGCACGTAGTTTCAAGATCGGGCGTTCCGGCAGGCGTCTTCGCCGCCTTCGGAGCTCTCGGACGCCCCGGGCCTCCCGGATGGGACCCGGGGCGTCGTCATATCTGTCGGCTTCACTTGCTCGGCTGCGCCTCGCTGCGCTGCGCCTCCCGCGGCGCAAGCCTCCCCTCGGGTTCCCTCGGGAGACTCGTCGCGCCGCGAACGTGGGGGACGAGAGACTCCCCACGCCGCGAACCAGCTCAAGTCCGGCGCGCGCTCCTTGCAGCCATTGTCAGCTCGAAGCGCGCGACGATATCCGTGCCCAGCTTCTCCGGGACCGTCGCGACGACCGCGAGGCGCGCGGTCTCTCGCTCGCCCGTCGCCTGCGCGCGGTCGAAGAGCCGGCGCACTTCGTCCCCGTCCTCGCAGGTGAAGTGGACGTCCCCCTCGGCACGCTTGATGAACTCGGCGCGGAGGTCCTTGAAGAGGATCGCGAGACGGCGCCCCCCGAGCGCCTGCAGAGCGAGGAGCGCGACCGCGGCGTCCGCTCCCGTGCAGAGCGCACCGAAGTACATGGACCCGAGGTGGTTCCGCGATCGCCAGGTGAGCGGGACCCGGAGGACGGCCCGTCGCGCGTCGATGGCGACGACGGACGGCGACAGGAAGAACAGCAACGGGATGTGCCGCAGCGACCAGGCCCGCAGCCGGAGCGTCTCACGGCGCCGCGGCGGGAGCGCTTCGGGCGGACCTTCCATCGGGGGAGCTTACGACGCGGCGATAGACTTTCGCGCATGAAGAGACTCCTCCCGACGCTCGCCGCTCTCGCCCTCGCCGCGGCCGCGCCCGCCGCCGTTCCGACCCCCTCCGCGTTCCTCGGCTTCGAGGTCGGTGCGGACCGGAAAATCGCGGACTACCGGCAGATCACGGCATACTTCCGGGCGCTCGACGCGGCCTCGCCGCGCGTGGAGGTCCTCTCTCTCGGCCCCACGACCCTCGGTGAGGAGATGATCATGGCCGTCATCTCCTCGGAGGCGAACCTCCGCAACCAGGCGCGCCTCAGGGAAATCGCCCGCAAGCTCGCCGATCCGCGGGGCCTCTCCGACGCGGAGGCGCAGGCGTTGACCCGCGAGGGCCGCGTCGTGGTCCTCGTGACGTGCAACATCCACTCGACGGAGATCGGCGCCTCGCAGATGGCCATGGAGTGGGCGCACGCGCTCGCGACGGCGCAGGACGCGGAGACGGCGCGCCGGCTGGACAACGTCGTTCTGCTCCTCGTGCCCTCCCTGAACCCCGACGGCCAGATCATGGAGACGGAGTGGTACCGCAAGAACCTCGGGACCCCCTACGAGGGCGGTCGCATGCCGTGGCTGTACCACCCATACGTCGGCCACGACAACAACCGCGACTGGTACATGTTGACGCAGAAGGAGACGCGCGCGATGAGCCGCGTCATGTACCGCGACTGGTTCCCCCAGGTGTTCCTCGACGAGCACCAGATGGGCTCCACGGGGCCGCGCATCTTCGTCCCGCCGTTCGCCGAGCCCGTGGACCCCGACATCCATCCGCTGATCTGGCGGGAGGTGAACGTCATCGGCGCGCGCATGGCCCTCCGCCTCGAGCAGGCGGGGAAGGCCGGCGTCATCTACGGGTACTCCTACGACGCGTACTGGCCGGGCGGCACGAAGAACACGGGCTGGTGGAAGAACATGAGCGGCCTCCTGACGGAAGTCGCCTCCGCGCGCTTCGGGAGCCCGCTGCGCATCTCCGCCACGGAGCTGTCCGGCGGGCGCAAGGGCCTCGTCGAGTACGGCCCGCAGACGAACTTTCCGAACCCGTGGGGGGGAGGCTGGTGGCGGCTGCGGGACGTCATGGACTACGAGCGGATCGCCTCGGACTCCCTCCTGGAAACCTGCGCGGACCACCGCGAGGATTTCCTCCGGGGGATGCTCACGCGGGCGCGGGCCGCGATCGCCGCCGCGCCTCCGGGCGCGGGATACCGGATCGCGCGCGACCAGCCGGACCGGGCCACGGCGCTCCACCTCGCCCGTCTCATGGACGAGCACAACGTGGACGTCCTGACGGCGGAGAACGGTGACATCTGGATCCCCCTCGCCCAGCCCTACGGGCGGTTCGTCGCCGAGATGTTCGAGCCGCAGCGCTACCCCGAGGTGAAGCTCGTCGCGGGCCGCGAGATCGTCCGGCCCTACGACGTCTCGGCCTGGATGCTGCCCGCGATGATGGGCGTCCGCGCGGAGCGACTGGGGGCGCCGCCCGGGGGCGCCCTGCGGCCCTTCGTGCCTGAAGCGCTCGGGGTCGAGGCGGCGCCGAGCGGGCCGATTGCGCTGCCGCCGGGAAGCGCCGAGACGGCGAAGGTGATCAACGCCGCGCTGAAATCGGGAGGCGCCGTGTCGATCCTCCGTGACGGTTCGAAGGGCGAGATCGGTCACCCCGTCGGGACGGTGTTCCTCGATGCGGCCGCGGCCCGGTCGACCGCGCAGCTCATCGCGCAGACTGGAATCCGCTGGAGCGTTGCGGCGCGGTCCCCCGGGTCCGCCGAGAGGCTCCGCGCTCCCCGCGTCGGGCTCTACAAGCCGTGGTCCGCGTCGATGGACGAGGGGTGGACGCGCTGGGTCCTCGAGCAGTACGGGTTCGCCCCGCGCTCCCTCGACAACAAGACCGTGCGCGCCGGGCGGCTGTCGGCGTCCTATGACGTGATCGTCCTGCCCGACGTGGACAAGTCGGTGATCGCCGAGGGGAAGCCCAAGCGGGAAGAGGGACAGATGCGCTACTTTGCCGAGCTGCCCCCCGAATACGGCGGAGGGCTCGACAAGGACGGAGCGCGCGCCCTCCAGGCCTTCGTGCGCGAGGGGGGGACGCTCCTCGCGTTCGACTCGGCGTGCGGGTACGTGCTCGACGAGTTCAACGTCCCCGCGCGCAACATCCTCGCCGGCGCGCGCCCGGAGGACTTCTCCGTCACGGGCTCACTCCTGCGCGTCGCCGTGGACCCGAGCCACCCCGTCACCGCCGGCCTGCCCCGCGAGGTCGCGGTCTTTCTCGACGACGCCACCGCCTTCGAGACGGCGATCGGCGGCGCCGAGGGCGAGCGCTGGGTCCTCGCCGCGTACCCCGACGCGGGCCGCGACGTGCTCGTCTCGGGCTGGATCCGGGGCGAGGAGCGGATCGCCCGCCGCGCCGCCGCGGTGGCGACGACCTTCGGGAAGGGAAAGATCGTCCTCCTCGGCTTCCGGCCGCAGCACCGCGCGCAGACGCACGGGACCTTTCCGCTCATCTTCAACGCGCTCTACTGGTCGGTCTCGGGCGCCCGGTCGGCCCCTCGGGGG
>Ga0136614_10002756_pt1 | contig 11046 bp, 15 predicted proteins | sample AntDrymUQ2792106_2_FD_106643 | JGI IMG/M metagenome (GOLD analysis project Ga0136614, IMG submission 106643) | Polar desert sand microbial communities from Dry Valleys, Antarctica - metaG UQ279 (21.06) | ecosystem: Environmental > Terrestrial > Soil > Desert | place: Antarctica: Dry Valley... | reverse complement strand
GGACTACGAGACTGCGCGGCTGTCGCGTGGTTCATGGAAGGGTGACCTCCAGGCCTTCGTCGGCGAGAAGGATCTCGCCGGAGAACATCTCGGCGGCCGCGGTCAGTGATGCCTCGCGGTCGTTGCCCGGCCAGAAGTGGGTGAGCAAGAGCCGGCGGGCCCCAGCAGCGGTGGCTGCGGCTGCGGCTTCCCGGGCGGTCAGGTTACGCCGCAGGTCTGATGGAGGCGGGGCGGTGCCGGACTGCTGGTGCCGATCGGTCGAATCGATGATGTAGACGTCGGCGTCGCGGCCAACGTCGGCCAGGCTTGCGTCGGGACCAGTGTCACCGGTGTAGGCGACAGTCAGGCCGGGTGCGGTCAGGCGGACTCCGGCGTTGGGCACGTAGTGCGGCAGCGCCCAGGACTCAAGCAAGAACGGCCCGACCCGATACGGTAAGGCGGGCAGCGGGTAGGCGTCGAACACCGTTGCCACCGCGGCCGTGTCGCCGGCCTCCAAGTCCGCGACCATCACCAGGACACCGGCGGGGGCGTACAGCGGGATAGGCGCCGCCTCTCGGCGGGCAAACCAACGGGCCCGGAACAGGCCGTGCAGGTCGACCACGTGATCAGGATGAGCGTGGGTGACAACAACCGCATCGATGCCGTCCGCGGTATGGGACTTCAGCAGCGCGAGCAGATGCGGCAGCGTGGCGTAGCCCAGATCCAGCACGATTCGCGTCCCCAAGTGCTCGAGGACATAACCGCTGCAGGCCCGCCCAGCTTCCGGCCAGCCACCGCAGCTGCCCAAGACGACTAACCGGCTCATGGTCACCACTGTGCACCGTCGCGCCACCGACCTGCTTCGTATCCGCCGGACTGGCGTGCACGGCCGCAGGTGCTGCGTGCCGATGACCACCGCGGCTGGATCCACGACGCCACCAGGACGCACGACGGCCGGCACCCGGAGACAGTGATCGCAGAAATGTTCACCGTCACCCGCGCGGGCCGCCGAGCGACGAGCGCACCGCCCAGCGACTGACGGCAAAGCCACCGGGCGGCAGCCCCACAGCGGTGATCCGACGCGTCGGTGCCGCAGCACCCCCAGCGCCGCGAAGACAAAGACTTCCCGGCGGACGCCGGTCCGATCGCTCAGGCCGCGGCGATCGCCTCGATCTGCTCGCCCAGGACCTCGTTGCGGACGGCTGTGTTCGCCGCGGCGAACTTTCGGTCGCCGAGGAAGGTAGTGACCTTGACCAGATGAGTTTCGTCCATGCCGGCTGTGGTCAGCACACCGTCAGGTTCTCCCAGACCAGCCGGCACTGGTCCTCGATGCCTTCGGGCGCAAACCCCTCCCGGGTCTGTGGGATCTGCCCCCTGATGAACGGCAGTCGCGCGGCCACCTCGACCTGCAGGGCGTTGACGTACCCGCCGGTCGCCGCGGGCACCGTGACGGGCTCCACCGGAGTGAGCTGCACAACGACGGACTCTGCGAGCACTCGGTCGGCCGGCCGTGTGACGGAGCCTGCTGACCGGAACCGGTCGTGACCTGGGGCGGGCCACCGGTTGCGCAGCCCGGCGGACGGCACTACGTCCAGGCCGGCCCAGGATCGGGCGCGTCGTCACGGCTGACGGTCGCCTCGATCAGGCCGTACGGGCGGTCCGCTGCATGGAAGACCTCTCCCGGGTTGTCCAGTCCGAACGGCGTCAAATCGACCGCGAAGTGGTGCTTGTTCGGGGCCACCAGGCGGATCTCGGCGATCTCCGCGCGGGCCGCCAGAACGGCGCTGCCCATGGCATAGAGCGTTTGCTGCAGCGCGAGGCTGTGCGTCCCGGCAAACGCGTCGAGAAGCAGTCGCCGTACGTCGTCGTACGCCGGCGCCCAGTCCACGTCGAGCCTGCTGTAGCGCCATTGCACGGTGAGCGCGGTCGCGAGCACCCGGTCATGGGTCTCCGGCAGCGTCGTGTACTCGTCGACGAGAAACCCGGCGAACTCCGACCCGGTCGACTTGAGCACGACCAGATCGGCGAGGCCGGACACGACCCATGCATCGTGGCCCGCCACCGTGACGACAGCGGTCCGGACCTCTTGGCCACGGTGGACGAAGGAGTGGTCGTGGCCGTCGATGCGGTCCCAGCCGAACTCCTCGATCGTGATCCGGGCGCCGTCGACGGACTCGATGCTGTTCACGAAGTGCCGGCCTAGCAACAGGCCGAACTCCTCCGGCTCCCCGACGCCGTGGACCTTCGAAAAGGCGTAGACGGTGTTCTTCTGGGTGTCGGTGGGCAGCACCCGGCTCTGGTCGCCGCTGATGTGGGCGGCGGCGAAGTCCCCGCGCAACGCCGTTGAGACGTTCAGGTCGCGGATCTCGTGCCGCTGCGCGCCACGAATGATGCGGACGAGCCGGCACTCGGCCTTGCCGTACTGCGTCGGGCCAAGGACGATCCCCATCGTTCAGCTGCCCCGGTATGTCGAGTAGCCGAACGGACTCAGCAGCAACGGCACGTGGTAGTGCCCATCGTCGGTGACTCGGAAGCTCACCGTGACCTCCGGATAGAAGCTGTCGACGTCCTGGCCCGCGTAGTACCTACCGGTGCCAAAGACGAGGCGAAACAGCCCGGCCGCCAACGGCTCGTCGCCAAAGCGGGCGACCCGGCCGTCGCGGTCGGTAACGGTGTCGGCGATCAGCTCCCAGCGGTCCCGGCCGGCATGCTCCAGCCGTACGGCGACCCCCTCGGCCGGCCGGCCGACGGAGGTGTCGAGTACGTGGCTGGTGATCCCGATCATGGCTGACGTCCCCCGGCCAGCTCGTCGAGCAGCTTGCCGACCCGCAGCTGGGCGATCTTCGCCAGCTCCCCGGCGACCACCCGCTCCTCGGCTGCGTCGTCGTTGTCCAGCCTTGCCCTGACGTCGGCCAGCAGCTCCTCGGCGTCCAGGCCGGTCGCACACACCAGGTAGATCTGGCCGAACCGCTCCTCGTAGTCGCGGTTGCCCGTCGCCAGCGCGGCGAGCGTGGACTCCTCCCGCCGTACGCCGGACTGCTCGTCGCGCGACCAGCGAGAGTCCGTCCGCTCCCCGATCCGGGGGTGAGCGTCCAGCGCAACGCGGACATCGGCAACGGTCAGCGCATCGGAGGCGCCCTCCGCTGCCGCGATCACCGCCGCGCGGTCCGGGTACGGCCGACCTCGGGCCAAGGCCTCCGCCCAACCGGTTGCCGCGTTGCAGACGGTCAGCTCCGCCATCGCGCGATCGGCCGGCAGTTCGTTGAACGCGGCAACACCCGGATCGGCAGCGGTCACGGCGGTCACTCTAGATCGCGGCTCGCCCGCCGCGAGCCGCGGTTTCCATGACTTGCCGTGTCGGCGAGGCTACAGATCCTAGGGTTGGTCGAGCCTTTCGAAACGGAGACCTGGATGACCCTGCCCCCACTGTCCCGACGTGGATTTCTCGGCCTCGCCGCTGCCAGCGCGGCCAGCGGCCTGGTTGCGTGCGGCGATGAGACACCGGCCGCCAGCGGCTCGGGCCGCTCGGAGGGCTTCCAGCCGGTGACCCTGCGCAACTGCGTCTACGCCCAGAACCATGCCTCGGCGCCATTGTTCTGGCAGCAGTTCGCACCGGAGGGCATCACGATCGACACCGCGATCGTGACCAGCTCCGCGGAGATCCAGCAGGCGCTGGAGGGCGGCAGCTTGGACTTCGGGCTGATCGGCACCTACAGCACGATCATCGCCCAGCTCGAAGGCGGTTTCAGCTCCAGGATCATCGGGATGTGCGCCCGGCAGGGGATCGGCCTGATCGGGCGCACCGACGTCGTCACGAGCGTCGAGGACCTGGCCGGCCGGCGGATCGCCGTACCCCCTCCCGGCGCGCAGGTGCTGATCCTGCAGACCCTGCTGGAAGAGGCTGGGCTGGCCCTGGACGGCGACGTGGAAGGTATCCCGCTCGGCTATGCCGACCACCCGGGGGCGCTGGAGCGCGGGGACGTCGACGCGTACATCGGAACCGAGCCGCTGTGCACGCAGAGCGTCGTGGCCGGGGTGGGTCAACGGATCGACGGCGTCTTCGACACCCCAATGGGTGACTTCAACACCGCGATCTGGGCCTCGCCGGCCATGCTGGAGCAGCCGGACCTGTGCCGAGCGGCCGCGTTGATGCAGAAGCAGGCCGCGGAGTTCCTGACGCCTGACGGTGACAACGACCCGGATGTCTGGCGGGACCTGCTGGTGACCCAGTTCGGCTACGAGGAACCGCTCTACGAGGAGGTGCTGTCCAACGTCGGCGCCGAATGGCGTTTCGACAGCACCCGCGAGGAGCAGGTCTCCGGGGCCGGCGCGCGGATGGCCCGGCTCGGCATTGTCTCCGGAGAACCGGACTACGAGGCGCTCTTCGCCCGCGAGTACTGGGACGTCTGAGTCCGATGTCGATGCCCGTCCTGACGGACCTGGCCGCCCTGGCCAACGCCGAGCGGGCCGATCTGCCCACGGCTCGCGTCCTCAGCCGGGGCCGGCGTCGGTGGCGGCGGGCGCTCGGGGTCGTCGTACCGTTGCTGCTGCTAGGAGGCTGGGCGCTCGCCAGCGGCCTGGTCTGGATCTCGCCTGGCCTGCTGCCCGCGCCGTGGACGGTCGCCGAGGCGGGGCGTGACTTCTTCTTCGGAGAACGTCGTACGACGCTGGCCGGGGTCGTCGCCTTCGACGGGGCCGGTTGGGGGCATGTCGGCGCCAGCATCTTTCGGTGTCTGGTCTCCTTTTCGCTGGCCGTGGTGGTCGGGATCAGCGCCGGGCTCGCACTCGGGTTGTCGCGGTGGGTGGCGGACTTCTTCGACCCGGTCCTCAACGCGCTGCGGGCGGTGCCGCTGTACGCCTGGCTGCCGATCTCGCTGGTCTGGTTCGGGATCGGAGAGGGAGCGGCCCGGGCGCTGATCTTCATCGGCGCGTTGTGGCCGGTGCTGATCGCGACGGCGGACAGCGTCGCGCGGGTCCCCCGCGCGCACATCGAGACCGCCCGGATGCTCGGCACGCCCCGGCAGCGGCTATGGCGGCGGGTCTACGTGCCCAGCGCGCTCCCGGAGATCGTCACCGGACTCCGGTTGAGCCTCACCCTCGCGTGGATGTGCGTCATCGTCGGCGAGCTGACCGGCACCTCGACCGGTGTGGGCGCCATGATGAACGCCGCCCGCGAGACGGGGCGGATCGAGGAGATCGTCGTCGGCATGTTCGTCTTCGCCGTCGTCGGGTACGGCGCCGACCTCGTCTTGCGCATGCTCACCCGACGCTGGGTGCGCTGGGCGGACACGTGAGCGAGCGAACGACTGGACACTGCGTGCCGCGAAAGCGGCGCACCGAGCACAGCGAGGTGTGCAATTGAGTTCGCTGCGTGCGATTGGGATCAGCAAGTCGTTCGGGGCGGTCGCCGTACTGGACCGGGTGGATCTGGCCGTGCATCCGGGCGAGACATACGCACTGCTGGGTCCGAGCGGCTGCGGCAAGTCGACCCTGCTCCGGGTGATGGCGGGGTTCGAGACCGCTGATGAGGGACGCGTGGAGCTGGCCGGTCGGGTCGTGCGGCGACCGTCGCCGGAGCGCGGGATGGTGGCGCAGGCCGGCACGCTTTTCCCTTGGCTCTCGCTGCGGGACAACCTGGCCTTCGGGCCACGCGAATCCGGCCGCGGCGACACCGAACAGATTGTTGCCGGCCTGCTCGAGGCGACCGGGTTGAAGGAGTTCGCGGATGCACTGCCTCGCCAGCTGTCCGGCGGCATGCGGCAACGGGCCGCGATCGCCCAGGTGCTCGCGAACGCGCCGCCGGTGCTGCTGCTCGACGAGCCGTTCGGCGCTTTGGACGCCCAGACCCGGCTGCGGATGCACGAGTGGTTGCGCTCCGTGCTGGCCGCCCGGGAGACGACGACTCTGCTGGTCACCCACGACGTCGACGAGGCGCTGCTGCTCGCCGACCGGCTCGGCCTGCTCAGTGCCCGGCCGGCCCGTCTCGTCGAGGAGATCCCGGTCCCGTTCGGAGGCGCGAGGGGTCGGCACACGCTGTCGGATCCGGCCTTTGTCCGGATGAAGGCGCAGATTCTGGACCGGGTCATGGTCGCGTGACGCGGCCGGCGGTTTCGGCGTTGCACGCCCGCCGGCCGGGGATCACCGAGGACCTGCTCGGGCCGGCGCGCGACGAACGGGGCCGCAATCCTTACGCCTGGCTCGCCGAGCTGCTGCCCCCGACCGGTCCGGTCCTCGACCTGTGCTGCGGCAGCGCTGCACTGGCCCAGCACATCGGGGCCGGCCGCTACCGCGGCATCGACAGCAGCGTCGAGGAGTTGGCGGTCGCGGCCGCCCGCCGGCCGGCGGCTGTGACGAGCCGGGCCGACGCCTTGACCGCCGAGATCGGCGGGCCGTTCGTCGCCGTGACCCTGTCCATGGCGCTGATGCTGCTGCCGCTGCAGGCAGTCCTGCATCGTGCCCGCAGTTGGTTGGTGCCGGGTGGAGTGCTTGCAGCGACCGTTCCGATGCGCGAGCCAACGCTGGCCGATACGGCGTACAACCGGCTGTTGGCCACGTTGGGCTGGTGCGGTGAGCCGTTCCCTGAACCGTTGGGCGCGCTTGCCGGGCGAGCTGCGGCGAGTGGCTTCGCGCTGCACTCCGACGAGATGCGGTGCTTTGCGGTGCCGATCGCCACGCCGGCCAACCGCGAACTGCTGCTGCGCTCGTTCTACCTGCCCGACCAGAGAGCCGATCAGGTCACTGCCGCTCGGGATGTCCTCCTGGAAGAGGTGGCGGCCGGTCGCCCGACCATCGGGTACCCCATCCGCCGTATCGGTCTCCGGCTCCGGTCAGCGGCCGACCACGCCGCTGCGGCGCTCCAGCAGCACCACGTCGTGCCAGACACCGTGCAGCTGGCCGATCCGCTCCCGGCGGCCGACGACCCGGAAGCCGTGCCGCGCATGCAACGCGAGGCTTGCCGCATTAGCCGGCAGGATTCCCGCCTGGAGCGTCCACATCCCGGCGTCCTCTGACCCGCTGACGAGGGCGTCCAGCAGCGCACCGCCCACTCCGCGGCCCTGTGCTGCCGGATCGACGTATACCGACACCTCGGCGACCCCGCCGTACACGCACCGCCCGGACACCGCACTGAGCGCCGCCCAGCCGACGACCCGGCCACCGTTGTCCGCAACCAGTCGCGGCAGCGGCAGGTGGTCGTCGTCCCACGCCTCCCAGCCCGGTACACCGGTCTCGAACGTCGCCACGCCGCTGTCGATCCCGGCGGCGTAGATCGCAGCGACGGCCGGCCAGTCGGCCCCGGTGAGCACCCGGATTGTCATGGCCACATTCTGGTGCGGCACGCGTTCGGACGATGATCGCCCGCCCGGCTGCGTCAACTGTGCCGGGCCTGCACACTGGGCCTCGGCACCTGCCGACCGCCGGGGTCCGCGTGTCCCCCGCTGCGAGGTGACACATGCTCGACCGTTTCTACCTGAATCCCGTCCTGCCCGCGCAGGACGGAGACCGAGCCAGGGCGTTCTTCCGGGACGTGCTCGGACTGAAGCTGCTGTCCGGACCGACCGATGACCCGACCGAGATGCCCGAATGCACCCCTGCCGGCTACGCCGTCATCAGCTTCAGGTGACCGGAATCGAGGAGGTCGTGGCAGAGCTCAAGGCGCGTGGAGTGAGCTTCGAGAAGCCCGGCTCGTCAAGCTTCCAGGGACAGCGGGCTGTCGCGGGCGAGGAGATCGCCGACTACGGCCCGGTCAAGTCGGCCTGGTCCAAGGACAGCGAGGGCAACATCCTGGCGTTGAACGAGATCCTGAGCTGACAGTCAGGGCGCGAGCATCTCCGCGGTGACGCTGGACTCGGTGTCCGGAATGCCGAGGTTCGCGGCTCTCTTGTCCGCCAGCGCCAGCAGCCGTCGGATCCGACCGGCCACGGCGTCCTTGGTCATCGGCGGGTCGGCCAAGGAACCCAACTCCTCCAGCGACGCCTGGCCGTGCTCCAGTCGCAGCCGTCCGGCCTGCAGCAGGTGCTCCGGTGCCTCCGTGCCGAGGATCTGCATCGCCCGGTGCACCCGCGCCGAGGCCGCCACCGCCGCCCGGGCAGAGCGGCGCAGGTTCGCGTCGTCGAAGTTCGCCAGCCGGTTCGCGGTGGCCCGGACCTCGCGACGCATCCGGCGCTCTTCCCACGCCAGCACGGACTGGTGCGCTCCCAGTTTGGTCAGCAACGCACCGATGGCGTCCCCATCGCGGACGACGACACGATCGACGCCACGCACCTCGCGTGCCTTTGCCGCGACGCCGAGCCGGCGAGCGGCGCCGACCAGGGCGACGGCTGCCTCATGGCCGGGAGCGGTCACCTCCAGCGCGGAGGACCGCCCGGGCTCGGTCAGCGAACCGTGCGCGAGAAACGCGCCTCGCCAGGCCGCCGCGGAGCAGCAGCTGCCGCCGGACACGATCTGCCGGGGCAGCCCACGGACCGGGCGTCCGCGCAGGTCGAGCAGGCCGGTCTGGCGGGCCAACCCCTCCCCGTCCTTGGTCACCCGGATGAGGTACCGGCTGCCCTTGCGCAAATTCCCGCTGGCCAGGACCTGAACCTCGCTGAGATGCCCGTAAACCTCGGTGATCTCCCGCCGCAGCCGGCGGGCGACCGAACCGGTGTCCAGTTCGGCCGCAACGACCACCCGCCCGGCGACGATGTGCAGGCCGCCGGAGAACCGCAGCATCGCCGAGATCTCCGCCTTGCGACAGCAGGATTTCGTCACGGACAGCCGGCTGAGCTCGTCCTTCACCGCCGCGGTCATCGCCATGTGTGCAGCTCCCCGCCTCTCCGCACTACCCGTTCGCCCCGATCACTGGAGCCAGCGCCGCGGCCAACAGTTCCGGATCATGCCTCGCCGAGCCGTCCGCCGCAGCCACCGGTGCCAGTACCAACCGCGCTCCCCGCGCGTGCACCGTATCTGTCAGCGCGCGGCGGTCAAGAACCGCTTCGTCGTCGGCCAACACGGTATGGATCAGCAGGTCCGGCGCGTGCCGGTACAGCGCCTCCAAGAGCTCCTGCGGTGAGAAGCCCTCGGTCTCCCCCGGCTGCGGCGCGAGATTCAGCATCACCACGATCCGCGCGTCGCCGTGCACCATCGCGTCGAGCAGCTCCGGCACGAGAACATGCGGCAGCACCGAGGTGAACCACGACCCCGGTCCCAGTACGACGGCGTCCGCGGCACGGATCGCGGCCACCGCCTCTGGGCAGGCCGGCGGCCGCTCCGGCACGAGGGCCACCGACAGCACCCGCCCGGGCGTGGTTGCGACGGCGACCTGCCCTCTGATACGACGCACGTCGGTCGGCTGATCCGGGTCGATGCCGCTGACCATTGCGGCGATCTCGAGCGGGACCGGAGACATCGGCAGCACCTGGCCCTGCGCACCCACGAGGCGCCCCACCGTGGCCAGGGCTTCGACCGCATCGCCGTCCAGCATCTCCATCAGACCGGTGATGAGCAGGTTCCCCACCGGGTGGCCCGCGAGCGCGCCGCTGCCGCCGAAGCGGTGCTGCAGCAGCGCGGCCAGCCGCTCGCAGCCGTCCCCGGATCCGGACAGCGTGGCCAGCGCCATCCGCAGGTCGCCCGGCGGAAGGACACCGAGTTCACGGCGGATTCGCCCACTGGAGCCGCCGTCGTCGGCAACAGTGACCACCGCGCACAGGTTGCGGGTCAGCCGCCGCAACGCCGCCAGCGACGCGGACAGGCCGTGCCCCCCACCGAGCGCGACCACCTTGGGGTCTGTCATTCGCGCCCCAGGTCACGATGGAAGACGGTCGTCTGTACGCCGTCCGCGGACAGCCGTTCCGACAGCTGCTCGGCCATCACCACCGACCGGTGCTTGCCGCCGGTGCAGCCCAGCGAGACGGTCAGGTAGCGCTTGCCCTCGCGCTGATAGCCGGCCCCGACCAGCCGCAGCAGTTCGTGGTAACGGTCGAGGAACTCCGCCGCCCCGTCCTGGCTGAGCACGTAGTCGCGGACCTCGGTCTCCTGACCGGTGTGCTCGCGCAACTCGGGTATCCAGTGCGGGTTCGGCAGGAACCGCACATCCATGACCATGTCAGAGTCCACCGGCAGGCCGTACTTGTAGCCGAAGGACATCACCGTCGCCTTGAGCACCGGCAGGTCGTCGGCACCGAAGGCGGCTTCGATCTTGTGTCGCAACTGATGGACGTTCAGCTCGCTGGTGTCGATGACCAGGTCCGCCTCGCCGTACAGCTCGCCGAGCAGCGAACGCTCGGCGCGGATGCCGTCGACCAGCCGCCCGCCACCCTGCAGCGGGTGCGCCCGCCGTACCGCCTCGAACCGCCGGACCAGAACCCCGTCCGCCGCCTCGAGGAAGAGCACCTTCGGGCGGTAGCCGGCCCGGTCCAGGTCGACGATGATCGACTTGAGGTCGGAGGAAAACGCCCGGCTGCGTACGTCGACCACAACCGCCACCCTCGTCACCGCGCCCTGTGATCGGCTGCCGAGGTCGACCATGGTCCCGATCAGCTCGGGCGGCAGGTTGTCGACGACGAAGAACCCGAGGTCCTCCAGGCACTTCGCGGCGGTACTGCGGCCGGCGCCGGACAATCCCGAGACGATGACGACGTCGATGCCCGGCTGCTCCGGCGGGCCAGCTGGTTCGAGGCTTCCCGTGGTCACGCCTCGGCCTCGACGATCTCTCCGGTGACCGGGTCGACCGCCGGACTGGGTATCGCCTCGTCGCGGTGCAGCGCGGCGACGACGGACTCCGCCGTACGCCGGCCGATTCCGGGAACTGTCTGGACGTCCTCGACGCTGGCTGCCCGCAGCCGTTTCAGGGATCCGAACCTGGCCAGCAACGCCTTACGGCGGGTGTCTCCCAGACCCGGCACGCCGTCCAACAGCGACTCGGTCATCGACCGGGACCGGCGCTGACGGTGGTAGGTGATGGCGAATCGGTGCGCCTCGTCTCGCACCCGTTGCAGCAGGTAGAGGCCTTCGGAGGTGCGCGAGAGGACCACCGGATGGCTCTGGCCGCGCACCCAGACCTCCTCCAGCCGCTTGGCGAGGCCGACCAGG
>Ga0136614_10002755_pt1 | contig 11048 bp, 6 predicted proteins | sample AntDrymUQ2792106_2_FD_106643 | JGI IMG/M metagenome (GOLD analysis project Ga0136614, IMG submission 106643) | Polar desert sand microbial communities from Dry Valleys, Antarctica - metaG UQ279 (21.06) | ecosystem: Environmental > Terrestrial > Soil > Desert | place: Antarctica: Dry Valley... | reverse complement strand
GAACTGGGGCCCCGGCCGGCCTGAGCCGGGGCCGCTGGTTCAGGCCGCCGCGAGACCGAGCGAGCGCTCGAGCGCGCTCTTGGGCTGTGCGCCCACTGCGGCCGCGGCCGGCTCGCCGCCCTTGAACAGGATGATCGTCGGAATCGAGGCGATTCCGAACCGCTGGGCGAGGCTTTGTTCCTCGTCGATGTTCACCTTCACGACCTTGAGCTCGCCGGAGCGCTCCTCGGCGATCTTCTCGAGCACCGGCGAGACCGCGTGACACGGTCCGCACCACTCAGCCCAGAAGTCGACGATCACCGGCTTGTCGCTCTTCAGCACCTCCTGCTCGAAGGTCGACTCGGTCACTGCGTTAGCCATTCGGAGAGTCCTTTCATTCAGGTTCCCTGACTAGAGAACGCCTGGTGGGCCAAGTTCCTTCCCGCGCGTCCTCCGAAACTCTAGGCGCCGCTCGCGCCAGGCGTTGCATCAGCATCAAGTGGCGGCGCCGAATCGCTGCAGGTGATCACGGGGCCTCACTCTAGAATCCGAAGATGTTTACGCCGCTGCCGCGCGTTCCCGACCACCCCGCGCTCGAGCTCGAAGTGCTCGACTGGTGGGAACGCGAGCGGATCTTCGCGCAGCTGCGCCAGCTCAACTTCGGTCGCTCCAAGTGGAGTTTCACGGACGGGCCGATCACGGCGAACAACCCGATGGGCGTCCACCACGCTTGGGGAAGGACGCTGAAGGACGTCTTCCAGCGCTACAAGGCGCTTCGCGGGTTCGACCAGCGCTACCAGAATGGATTCGACTGCCAAGGACTCTGGGTCGAGGTCGAGGTCGAGCGGTCGCTCGGCCTGAATTCGAAGCGCGAGATCGAGCAGTTCGGGCTGGCCGAGTTTGCCCGCGCCTGTCGCGACCGCGTCGCACATTACGCCGAGGTGATCACGGATCAGTCCAGGCGCCTGGGCATGTGGATGGACTGGGACAACGACTACTACACCTTCTCCGACACGAACATCGAGTACATCTGGCGGTTCCTCAAGGTCTGCCACGAGCGCGGTTGGCTCTACAAGGGGCACCGGTCGACGCAGTGGTGTCCCCGCTGCGGAACCTCGCTCTCCCAGCACGAGCAGACCGACTCGTATCGAGAGCTGACGCACCCGTCGCTCTTCGTTCGCCTGCCGCTGAAAGGGCACGCGGGAGAGTCACTCGTCGTTTGGACGACCACGCCGTGGACGCTGCCGGCCAACGTTGCCGCTGCCGTCAAGCCCGATGCCGACTACATCCTGCTCGAGGGCGGCGACTGGGTGGCAGCCGAGCGCTACGCCGACGCGAAGCCACTGCGAACCGTGCGCGGAGAGGAGCTCGTCGGCATCGAGTACGAGGGGCCCTTCGACGATCTGCCCGCGCAGGCCGGCGTCGCGCATCGTGTCATCACGTGGGGGGATGTCACCATGCAGGAAGGCACCGGGATCGTCCACATCGCGCCGGGTTGTGGGGCCGAAGACTTCGAGCTGGCGCGCGTTCACAACCTGCCGGTACTCGCCCCGATCGACGAGTCTGGCCGGATGCTGCCGCCCTTCGCCGAGTTCGCCGGCATGACGACCGACGAGGTCGAGGCGCCTGTTGTCGAGAGCCTGCGGGCGCGCGGACTGCTTGTCGCCGCCGACCGGATCCACCACCGCTACCCGATCTGCTGGCGCTGTTCGACCCCCCTCGTCTTCCGCGTCGTCGACGACTGGTTCATCTCGGCCGACGAGATTCGTCAGCCGATGCTCGACGCGAACGCGACCGTCGAGTGGACGCCCGGTTTCTACGGGAAGCGGATGGACGACTGGCTGCGCAACATGGGCGACTGGAACATCTCGCGCAAGCGGTACTTCGGGCTGCCCCTGCCGTTCTATCCCTGTGCGTGCGGCTACTTGAACGTCGTCGGATCGGTCGCCGAGCTGCGTGAGCGCGCGACCGCGGGCCTGGAGCAGCTCACCGAGCTGCACCGGCCGTGGGTCGACGAGGTCGTGATCTCGTGCGAAAAGTGTGGGACGGAGGGTCTCCGCCGCGTCCCGGAAGTCGGCGACGCGTGGCTCGACGCCGGGATCGTCCCCTTCTCGACTCTCGGCTGGCAGAACGAGGAGCCGACTCCGCACGGCTATTCGAACGGCGCCGCTCGCGGGCTCTCGGGCGCGCATCTGCCCGACCACGCTTACTGGGAAGAGTGGTTCCCTGCTGACTGGGTCTCGGAGAGCCGTGAGCAGATCCGGCTCTGGTTCTACGCCCAGAGCTTCATGTCGGTCGCTCTCGACGGCCGCTCTCCCTACCGGCGCGTGCTGGCTTACGAGCGCGTTCATGACCAGACCGGGCGCGAGATGCACAAGTCGTGGGGCAATGCGATCGAGGCCAACGAGGCGCTCGAGCGAATGGGCGCCGACATCATGCGCTGGCTCTACTGCGAGCAGGTGCCCAGTCAGAACATCAACTTCGGCTACGGCCCTGCCGACTCGATCAAGCGGCGGCTGCTTACGCTCTGGAACTCGGCGACCTTTTTCGTGCTGTACGCGAACATCGAGGAGTTCACCCCTCGCTACGCCGATCTCGAGCAGGGCCCGGCGGGCGATCGGCAACCGCTCGATCGCTGGTTGCTCGCCCGCACGCAGAAGCTCCTCCAGGAGGTCGAGCGCGAGTACGAGCGGTATTGGACGCCCGGCGTGACCCGAGCGTTCGAATCGTTCGTGGGCGACCTGTCCAACTGGTACATCCGCCGCTCGCGCCGCCGCTTCTACTCGTACGACGAAGCCGCGTTTCGCACGCTCTGGTACGCGCTCGTGCAGTCGCTGCGGGTGATCGCGCCGGTGATGCCCTTTCTGGCCGAACACCTCTGGCGGAATCTCGTCGCCGACCCGTGCGACGACGCGCCTCGGTCTGTCTTTCTTGCCTTGTGGCCCGAACGCGACGAGCACCCCGACGAGTCGCTGCTTGCCGAGATGGCAGAGGTGCGCCGGGTCGTCGAGCTCGGGCGCCAGGCTCGTTCGGGCTCGAACCTCAAGCATCGTCAGCCGCTCCGGCGCCTCGTCGTCCAGGGCGCCGGCCTCGCTGCCGGGCACGCCGACGAGATCCGCGAGGAGCTGCGCGTGAAGGAGGTCGAGTTCGGTCGCGTCGAAGCGGCCGAGCGGCGGGTCAAGCCGAACCTGCCCGTGCTGGGGCCGAAACTCGGTAAGGAGCTGTCCGCCGTCCGCGAGGCCCTGGCCGCGGGCGAGTTCGAGGAGCTTCCGGGGGGCGCTATTCGGGCGGCCGGGCACGAACTCGCGCCCGACGAGGTGCTGATCGAGCGCAGCGGTCGCGCGGGCTGGGCGCTCGCCGCGGCCGGCGAACTCGTGGTGGCACTGTCGACGGAGCTCGACGACGAGCTCCGTCTCGAGGGCCGTGTGCTCGACCTCATCCACGAGCTGAACGGGATGCGCCGGGAGGCGGGACTCGAGCTGACCGACCGCATCGCCGTGACCCTTCCCGACGGTCACGCCGATCTCCTCACGCATGAGGACTGGATCAAGGACGAGGTGCTCGCGGTCTCGGTCGAGGCCGGCCCTGCCGCGGAGCCTCAGATCGCCAAGGTCTAGCGACCCTCGCGAGCACCGGTTAGACGGGCGGGCGCCGGGGTTCGTTTCCCGGTGTCGCGCCGGATCCCCGTGGTGGCGTCTTGGCCGTTCGCTGCGCCTGGGTCTGTTTCCATGACCTCAATGAGTGCCGAGACGCGACTCGGACTCGCGGTGCTGGGTACCGCTCTGCTGCTGGGAGCGCTCGCCGACGGGCTCTTGAGAGAGACGCAGCTTGGACTCAACTACTCCCTGTGGATAGCCGCATTCGTGGCCGCCCTGGTGTTGCTCGCCGCCTGGCGGGGCGTGCCGCTCGACGACGGGCGCCGCTGGATGCTGCCGCTGCTCGTCGTCTTCGGCGCGCTCTTCAGCTGGCGCGACTCGGCGTGGCTGCTCGGGCTCGACCTGTTCGCGATCATGACGGCGCTCGGCCTCGGCGTTCTCCACAACCCGGGCGTGCGGCCGCAGCTCGCCGGGCTCGGTGATCATGCCCGCGGCTGGCTCACGGCCGCCGGAGCAGGCTTCGGTGGAGTCGTCAAGGTGCTCGCCGACGTGACGTGGGCTGAAGTCCCTCGCGGGGGCCGCTCCCGGCAGTTCACGGCCGTCGCGCGGGGATTGGCAGTCGCGGTTCCGCTCCTGCTTCTCTTCGGTGCGTTCTTCGAGGCGGCCGACGCCGCGTTCGACCAGCTGCTCGGCGATCTCGTTCCCGGGCTCGACGGCCTGGACACACACATCGTCCTCTTCATCTCGTTCGCCTGGGTGAGCGCCGGCCTGTTGCGCCAGTACCTCGCTGCGGCGCCCGCCGCCGAGTCTCGGAAACAGAGAACCGGCAAGCCTCGCGGGCCGGCTCTCGAGCTCGGTGCGATCGAGCTCGGAATCGTGCTCGGGGCGCTCAACCTGCTGTTCCTGGCCTTCGTCCTCGTCCAGCTTCGCTATTTCTTCGGCGGCAGCTCGCGCGTGGAGCGGACGACGGGGCTCACGTACGCGGACTACGCGAGAGAAGGTTTCTTCGAGCTCGTTACCGTCGCCGCGCTCGTCCTTGCCGTGCTCCTGCTCGTCGACTGGCTGCGGCAGCGTACGAGCCGGCTCGGCGAGCGAATCTTCCGGTTCCTGTCGGCGACGCTGATCGTGCTGCTCTTCGTCGTGATGGCGTCGGCGCTGCAGCGCATGCGCCTCTACCAGCGCGAGTATGGCCTCACCGAGCTACGCCTCTACACAACCGCGTTCATGCTCTTTCTCGCCGTCGTTTTCGTCTGGTTCGTCGTCACCGTCATGCGCGGAAAGCGCGAGCGGTTCGCGGTCGGGATGTTGGCTGCAGGCCTGGTCTCGATCTTCGTGCTCCACGCGATCAATCCCGATGCGCTAATCGCCCGCACGAACATCCAGCGGGCGCGCGAAGGAAAGCGGTTCGATGTGAGTTATCTCGAACGGCTCAGCGCCGACGCGACACCGACGATCGCGCGAGAGCTTCCCGCGCTCGTACGCACGCCTGGGAACCTGCGGACGGAGGCCGGCTATGTCGCTCAGCAACTCCTCGACAAGGCCGATAGCCCGGAGGACTGGCGCTCGTGGAGCTGGAGCCGCGCGCGTGCGAACGACTCGGTGAGCGAGCATCGCGCCGAGCTCGAGGCGTTCGCCCAGCCGGAGCTTCGCTTCCCGGTCTAACCCTGCGACTCGGCGAGCGCGAGCTCGCGGCGAAGCTCGACCGGCAGGCGAAACGTGACGTCCTCGTCCATCATCTTGAACGGCTCGATCCTCGTGACGCCGCGGTTCCGAAACCAATCGCAGACCCGTGCGACGAGCTTTTCCGGCGCCGACGCGCCCGAGGTGACGCCGACCGTCTCGACGTTCTCGAGCCAGGTCTCGTCGATGTCCCGCTCGTCGTCGATCAGGTACGCCCGCACTCCACCGGCTCGGGCAACCTCGACCAGTCGGTTCGAGTTCGAGCTGTTTCGCGACCCGATCACGAGCAGCACCTCGACGTGGTCGAGCATCTCCTTCACCGCCCACTGCCGGTTCGAGGTCGCGTAGCAGATGTCTTCCTTCTTGGGCGCGTAAATCTGCGGGAAGCGCCGGCGCAACGTCGCGATGATCTCGGCGGTTTCGTCCACTGACAGCGTGGTCTGGGTGATGTAGGCGACCCGTGCGTCGGCAGGAAGGTCGAGCGCGTTCGCCTCGGCGACGTCCTGCACGAGGAGCGTCGCAGCAGGCGCCTCTCCCATCGTGCCGACGACCTCCTCGTGTCCCTCGTGACCGATCAGGAGCACCGTGTAGCCGGCGGCCGCGTAGCGCTTCGCCTGCACGTGCACCTTCGTCACCAGCGGACAGGTCGCGTCGATCGTGTCGTGCCCGCGCCTCGCGGAGTTGGAGTGCACGTCCGGTGCGACTCCGTGCGCCGAGAAGACGATCGTCGCTCCTTCGGGCGCTTCCTCCTCGCTCTCGACGAAGATCGCACCCCGCTCCTCGAGCTCGCGCACGACGTGGGCGTTATGGACGATCTGCTTGCGGACGTAGATCGGCGCGCCGTAGTGCGCGAGCGCGAGTTCGACCGTCTCGACGGCGCGCTCGACCCCGGCGCAGTAGCCGCGGGGAGACGCGAGCAAGACCCGCTTGACCATCGCGGCCAGTGTAGAGGGTCCCTCTCAGCGCCCAACCTGCCGTGCGGATGCGGCCAGCCTGGTGCGCGGCTTCCCTATCATCAAAGTGCCCAGTGAGCTCAATCGTCGCGATCGTGCTCGGGCTCGTCCCGGTTCTCACCATCACCGCGTGGTGGCGCGAGCGCAGGCTGCTTTCGAGCCGTCCAGCACAACCTGCTCGCGAGGCCGGCGAGCCGATCTCCGAGCGGAAGCGGGTGCGCGAGCGTGTCGATGCCTTCACCGCCGAGCTGGCGCGAACTCTGGATGAGGAGTCGATTGCGCGCTTGCTGCTCGAACAGGTCGTCGGTCTCCTGCGGGTTGAGTTCGCGTCGCTCAGCCAGATCGACGGGGCGGCCGCGAGAGGCCTTCTTGCTCGCCTGTACGGCCGTGAGCTGCCCTGGTGGCGCGAGCTTCGACTTGACCTCGAGAAGGAGTCGTCGGCGATCTCGAGTGCCGTCTTCGAAGCAGCCCCGTTCATGGTGTACGACGTCGCTGGATCGCCCGCTGTCAATCACGAAATCGCAGACCGCGTGGGTGCAAAGAGCGGCGTCTGGGTGCCGCTGATCTCCGGGGAGGAGGTCGTCGCCGTGCTCGCGGCCGCGACAACCCAGGACCGGCGCTCGTTTCACGCCGACGAGGTTGCGTTGCTTCAGGAGCTCGCCGGCGAGACGGCGCTCGCACTCGATCGCAGCCGCTCCGCCTCGGCCCTGCGTGAGGCGCTCGGGCGGGAGCGGCTCGTCGCCGATCTGTCGCGACGGCTCCGCAGCAAGCTCGGACTCGACGCCGCGATGCGGCTTGCCGTTGCCGAGGCTGGTCCGGTGTTGCAGGCGACCCGCTGCTTCGTTCGCCTGGGTGAGCCGGGCAACATGCTCATCGGCGCGGAGTGGAGTGCTCCGGGCTTCCAGCCGATCGGTAAGCGTGCCGCCGTCTTGCCGGCATCGAGCCTGGCCGCCCGCGAGCGTCGCACGGTCGATATCGCCGACGTTTTCGATGCTCCCGAGCTCGAGGATGAGACGCTCGGCGACCGCGAGCTCTTCCTCGACCTGAACACTCGAGCCGTGCTCGCCACGCCGATCGTCGGGTTCGATCAGGTGATCGGCGTGCTCGGCTTCCACCGTGCTGAGCCAGGCCCCTGGCTTGAGGCCGACTGTGCGCTGGCGGAGTCGGTCGCCCGCGAGCTCGGGCTCGTGCTTCACACCGCGCGCGTACTCGCCGAGAGCGAACGGCGGCTGAGCCAGCAGTCCGCCCTGCTCAGAGCCGCTGAGTCGGTGACGAGCGAGGTCGAGGCAGCGAACGTGCTCCAGCGGCTCGTCGACGAGGTCGCGCACCTCCTCGATGGAGAGGTCGCCGATTGCTACCTGCTCGACCGGGAGCGCGGGGTACTGCGCTGCGCTGCGGTGCACGGTCTACCGAGGAGCCTCGTCGGCCACGAGTCTCCGGCTGACCGCGGCCTGTCGGGCGAAGCGCTGGCACGGGGACGTCCGGTCAATGCCGCCGATTACGGGCAGGTGCGCGGCCCGGATGAACACCCGGTTTACAGCAAGCTCGCCCACGCGATTCTCGCGCCCGTGATTTGGTCTGGTGAGCCTCGCGGCGTGCTCGGCGTCGGATCGAGCCGCGACGGCCACGTCTTCGACCAGGCCGACGCCGACGTCCTCGAAGCATTCGCCAGCCTCGCCGCGCTCGCGCTTCGCAACGCCGAGGCGCTCGAGGAGCGCTCTCGCGACGCCCGGCTCGAGCGAAGCTTCTACCTAATCGCTTCGGCGCTGGGGCAGCCGCTCTCGCTGGCTGACGCGCTCGACGCCGCGGCCCGTGCGGCAACGGAGGCGCTGGGCGGCACGTTCGCCATCCTCCTCGAGTCTCGCGGGTCTGAGCTTGCGCTTGCCGGAGAACATGCCTTGCCGGATCCCCTTCGCCAAGGGCTGTCCGAGGGTTTGCCGAGCGCCGAACGCGTGCTTCGACTCGCCGCGTTGGAAAAACATCTCCTGGCGGCCCCTGCTATCGCCGGAGACGATCGTTTCGGTTCGGAGTGGCAGGAGCTTGCGGAGCGCGCCGGCTCCTGCTCTCTGCTCGCGATTCCCGTTCAGCTTCCCGCCGACCAGGCGGGTCTTCTGATCGTGTTCTTCGCCGAGCCGCGGGCGTTCACCGACGATGACGTCGAGCTCGCGCGCCGGCTTGCAAGCGCGGCGGAGGAAGCGCTCGAGCGCAGTGGTCGATTCGAGCAGGAGCGTCGAGCGCGCTTGCTAGCCCAGCAACTGGCGCGGACAGGGAGTCTGCTTGCCGAGCTCGATCCGGCGGCGGTGCTCGACGAGGTCGTACGCCGCGCCCCGGAACTCGTCGGAGTCGAAGCCTGTGTCGTCCGCGTCTGCGAGGAAGACGAGCTGATCGTGACCGCGGTGGAGGGCGACGCGACCGAGGACGTGCTGGGCGCTCGCTCGTCCAGCGGCGGCCGGCTCTCCGGGGACGTTGCGCAATCGCGCGAGCCAGTTGCGTTCGAGGACGTCACCACCGATGAGCGCTTGCGGACGTCAGATCCGGTGCTCGAGCTCGGGTACTGCGCCTTCCTTGGAGTGCCCCTGACGGGAGCCGACGGAGCGCTTTACGGCGTGCTCGCCGTCTATGCGCGTCGGCCGAAAACGTGGCGCGACGAGGAGGTCGAGGCGCTGCTTGCGCTTGCCGGGAACGCATCCGCCGCGCTCTCGAATGCCGAGCTCTACCAGCGCGTTGCGATGGAGCGAGAGCGAAGCGTTGCCATCCTCGCCAATATCGCCGACGGGATCGTCGCCGTCGATCGAGAAGGCATCGTCGTCTCCTGGAATCGGGCGGCCGAGCAGATCACCGGGGTCCCCAGTTCTGTTGCCCTCGGTCGGACGCCGCAGCAGGTGCTCGGACGAAAGCTCGAGGGCGACGAAGAGGCACTCGGCACCAATCGACTTGTATCCGTCCTGCGCGGCACGGACGAGGTCTGGCTGTCGGTGACCGAGGCGATCATGCGTGACCCGGGCGGAGCCGTCGCTGGTCGCATCTACGCCTTTCGCGACATCTCCTCGGATCGGCTCGTCGAGCAGATGAAGTCTGACTTCGTCTCGGCGGTCTCGCAGGAGCTCCGACGACCGCTGACGTCGATCTACGGCTTTGCCGAAACCCTGCTGCGCCGCGACGTGCTCTTTGGCGACGACGAACGGCAGACGTTCCTCGGCTACATCGCGTCCGAGTCTGAGCGGCTCGCGGCGATCGTGGACGCGCTCCTGAACGTGGCCAGGCTCGACAGCGGCACGCTCGAGGTCAGTCTTGCCCCGATCGACGTTGGCCCGATTGTCGCTGACGTCGTCGCGGGTATCGAGCCCGCGTCCGTAAACGGCCATCGGTTCGTCGTCGACATCCCGGGGCAGCCGCTCGAGGCGGAGGCTGATCCGGAGAAGCTCCGGCAGGTGCTTGCGCATCTCGTCGACAACGCCGTCAAATACTCGCCCGAAGGTGGCACGGTCACCGTCGCGGCGAGGCGCCGCCCCAATGCCGTTGAGGTCACCGTCGTCGACGAGGGGATCGGAATCTCGGCCTCCGCGCAGCAGCGGATTTTTCGGAAGTTCTCTCGTGGCGACGTGCCGGGTGGGGCGGGCCTGGTCGGAGGTACCGGGCTCGGCCTTTTCATCGCCCACGGGTTGGTGACGGCGATGGGTGGACGGATCTGGGTCGAGTCGAGCGAGCGGAAGGGGTCGAGCTTCACGTTCGAGCTACCGGCGGCGGAATCGGTTCGCGCCGAACCGGGGGAGTAGTCTCGGCGATCTTGGGTATAGCGAGCACGAGCGATGGCGATCCGTGTGCTCATCATCGACGACGAAGCGCCGATCCGGCTTATGTGCAGGGTGAATCTCGAGGCTGAGCGCGTGGAGGTGCTCGAGGCGGCCAACGGATCGAGCGGGCTTGCGCTCGCGAGATCGGACCCGCCCGATGTGATCCTGCTCGATGTGATGATGCCCGGGCTGGACGGTTGGCAGGTGGCCGAGCAGTTGCTCGACGATGTGACCACGCGCCAGATTCCGATCATCTTCCTGACGGCGCGAGCTGAGTTTCGCGATCGTGCGCGAGGTCTCGACATCGGCGGGGTCGACTACATCACCAAGCCTTTCAATCCCGTTGATCTCGCGAGCTTCGTGCATGCGCTCCTCGACCGGATCGACCGCGGCGAATACGACGATCTCCGCCGGGAGAAGATCTCGGCCCTTCGCAACCTGATGGAGCGCGTGTAGTTCGAAGGGTCGTGGGCGCCGCTAGGTGCCCGAGGCAGCGCTTGCGCTGCCGGCGAAGAGGTTGCGCTGGCCTCGCCGGCGTAGCCGTTTAATCGCGGGCGCCTTAGGTGCCCGCAAAGTCGGCGGTGACGAGCTTCGCCTTCGAATAACCCATGAACGTCCCGACGACGGTGCCGACGCCTACTCGGCGGAAGCCCGGCCGTAACAGGTTCGCGCGATGTGGAGGACTCGCGAGCCACTTGTGGACGATCAGGCGCGTCGCGGCCAGTGTGCCCACGCCCCAGGCGAGGTTCTCGCCAAGCCGAGGTCCGCGCGCCCCGAAGCGAAGCAGGCGTTGGGCCATCGGGCCGTGGTCAAAGTAGTCGCGCTGGAGCATGTCGGCGGAGTGCGAATGGGCTGCGCGCTGCAGAGTTTGGTCGAGCACGAGAGGACGAAGATTGTGCGTGGCTCGGGTGCGGTTGATCTCCTGGAGGAGCGACCGCTCGATCGAGAAGGTCCCCGCCGCCAGGCCCGGTGACGCCAGGGCAAGCGAAACGAGAGCTGTCAAGAGGATGGGGGTTTTCCTCGGGCGCACGTTGAGCTTGAGGGAG
>Ga0136614_10002754_pt1 | contig 11048 bp, 12 predicted proteins | sample AntDrymUQ2792106_2_FD_106643 | JGI IMG/M metagenome (GOLD analysis project Ga0136614, IMG submission 106643) | Polar desert sand microbial communities from Dry Valleys, Antarctica - metaG UQ279 (21.06) | ecosystem: Environmental > Terrestrial > Soil > Desert | place: Antarctica: Dry Valley... | reverse complement strand
CATACCCTTGGGCTGGCACTGCTGGTCACACTCGTCGTCTTGGCAGTGAGCGCCTGCGGAGGAGGAGGCCAAGAGAAAGCCAAGGCTCGCCCCCTACCAGAGGCCCCGAGTTTCAGGAGCGCTTCAAAAGACCTGCGCCCCGGTGAATACCGCTCAGAGGAGTTCAAGCCCTCGCTCTCCTTTAGGGTTGGCAAGGGCTGGGAAAGCGACGTGGAGGTGGCAGACTTCCTAGGCTTGAGGCGCGGTGAGTCGGCGTCGTTGTCCTTTTGGAACGTCCAGGAAGTCTACAAATCGAGCACGACCGGCAGTATAAACCCTGTGCCTGCGCCGGATGATATGGTCGGCTGGTTCGAGCACCACCCCTACCTACAAACTGACGAACCAGAGCCGGTCACCCTAGGAGGAGTCAAGGGCGTACAGTTCGACGTGGCCGTCGAGGACTTACCAGGAGACTTCTCCTCGGTGTGCGGACCGGGATGCGTGGACGTCGCCAAGTTTAGTGATGGGTCTTGGATTGGCTTCGTGGAGGGCGACAAGGAGCGTGTGAATGTCTTGGAAGATGTGAAAGGCAAGACAGTGATCGTGGACTTCGGCAGCTCGGCAACTACGTTCGACGAGTCTGCCCCGGAGGCTCAGAAGGTGTTCGACACCGTGAAGTGGAAAGGCATATAAGGGTAGGTTGAGGGTTTATTCACCTGAGTGCGTGGAATAGGCATTCTCGGAAGTTCGGATGCAGGATCTTGCATAAACCGCCCGCGTGCGGGGCGAGGATGCCGTCTGCGGGCCTGATCGGGCCGGGCCGGGCATGCACCTTGATACCCCGATGTATGGTTATTCAGGGCTTTGCATACGCCCCTGCTCCCGCTCGGCCACCTCTAGGGTTAGCTGTAGCCAGGCAATGCTGTCGCGCAAGACCGTAAGCCCCCGACCCTCGCCTGCCCACGCGGCTAGTGCTGCACCTGCCTCCTCGGGCGGGTATTTGGGTACAAGCTGGTCAAGTACCTTGATGATGTCGCACAGCTCCGTTAACCGCTCGGCGGACTGGTGCTCGGCTAGGGCCTCGTGGTTGTGGCGCTTCAATGCTTGCGCGGCCTCCTCCTCAGTCTCCAACTCCTTTAGTACCTGAGGATCGGGTTGTGCGCCCTCCGGGGCCTGCGGCACCCACAGCGGACGCGGCGGCGGTTTTGGCTTGGGCGCGGTCAGAACCTTTAGGGCTTGCCGGAGGCTCAAAGTGGCAGCACTGCTGCCGTTTTGCCGCAGCCCCAGTAGCTCCCGGTTGAGCCAGACGCGGCGGTAGTCCCGCGCCGACCGGTCGGAGCCCGCGAAGTGCTCCTTTTTCCACGGCCCCCACTCCCCGTGCGGTAGCGATGCCTTCACCTCCTCCAACAACCGCCCGGCCTCTAGGGCATGGGTAAGAGCGGCCCCTGCCGCCTCCTCGCAGGCTTTGTGCTCGGCGTTGATCTTCTCGGCCAGCGACTCCAGCTCATCCGCCTGCCCCTTACCGTTTTGTAAAACTACGTCGGTCATACCTTCTCCTCCTATAACTCGTGTAACGTCGCCTTCTTAGGATCGCCCTTCACAAACTGGAGAACGTACTGATGTGTCCTGCCAAGCTTGCGCCCCACCACAAACGGCTTGCTCACCCGCACCGGCAGGCTGCCGGTGACGGTCACCAGGACCGCCGTGTTGTAGAGCTTGAGTCCCGCGTGCGCAAAGGCCGCTATCGTGTCCTGGAAGAATGTTCGATACATACCCTGCTTATCCCTGATGTCCCCGATAACGATCGCGGCAAAGCGGTTGTCCTTAAGGTGCTTGCACGCCTGGTAGATGATGCTGCTGTAGGTGTTGGCGAAGTCATCGTAGGTGCCCGCGTTGCTTATGTCCCGAGGGTCCTTGCTATAGATCTCGAGGTCATAATAGGGCGGGCAGGTAAACACGAAGTCTACCGGGTCGTCGTCCTCGCATATCTTGTCGAGGTCGTTGCTGTCCCCTACGCGCCATACAGGGCGGTAAGGATCACCCTTGCATATGCGCTGGGCCTGCTGCCGGTTGGCTTCGACCTGGTAGGGGCTTAAGTCAACGCCGATGTAACTGCGGCCAAGCTTGGCCGCGACGATGCCCCGTACGCTACCACCGGCAAAGGGGTCAAGGATGCGGGCACCCGCGTTGGTGAACCAGCGGCAGGCAACCTCGCAGAGTACGGGGTCAAAGATGCTCGTACCGGTCTGATCCTTGCGCCCGTAAGCTTCCCCTATACGGTTATGCAGGGCACCACTGCTACCGGCATGCCCGTTAGCCTGGTACTTTGCTTCCTTCGCTTGGTTGCGGTAGTAGTTGAGGCCCTTCTCGGTTATCTGCGGGCCGTCACCATAAGTAAGGCCACCACCGTTAGCCGAAAACTCCTCGGCCTCGACTTCATCCTCTAGCAGCCTGGGCTCGCGGCTGTAGTGGTTTATGTCCCGAGTCTGATCGCTACGCCCGATAAGGTTTTCGCCTCGACCTAGTTCGCTTTGTATGCCCAGCCTGATCCAGGCCCGCTTGCGTGCTTGCCAGTAGCCCTGCCGGGCATCAAGGACGCTGAAGGGCGGTACTAAAAACCGCTTCCGAAGGGTGGGCGGTAAGCTGCCCTCCGACTCCATCTCGAATAGGGGGACTTGCCCTACATCCGGCTCGTCGTTCTTACGCCTTGTCATGCTCACCTCCTTTCGCTCGAGCCTGCTTTAGAAGCAGGCTAGACGCGGAAATTGCGCTTGTCTATGCTGCTTTAGGCTGGAAGACAGCTCTCGAATAGGGACGGGACCGGCGTCCGCTTAAAGGACCCTAGCTAGGCATGGTTTGAGAGTTAATGATCCATCATTATGTTTCGTTAATTTCGCCTGTGGGCCGTCAGCGTATCCCTGACGTTAGGGCAGGCTTTCTAGCAGCTTTGTACACCCGTTTATGATCTCCCCCTCCGATTTCTGGAGGGCACGCAAGGCCCGTGTGAAGTACTCCGTGGCTTCAGAGTACTGATTGCCGGAGGCAAACCGGGCTCTTACTTCTTCCACCCTCAACATCATGGCCTCCTCCCTTAGCACGTTATGTTGCCGCATATTACGCGCTAGGGTGAGCAACACCGACGTTTGTTCTGTATCGAAAAGCCCGCTCCGTGCAGCCTCTTCCACTATCAAGGGATGGGTGTAGTGCAGCACATATTGCATTCCCTGAGAGGTTTGCGCCCCATCCGGTACATCGGTCCTATACTTCTCGATGAAGCGGCGAACCGCACCTAGTTCGGTCTTGAGCGGCTCCGCCAACTCTTTTTTCTTCTTACGGTCGGCCTCCTGAGTTTGATGCTGGAACAGAATGAGCCCGATGAGGAGCGCAGCCCACACGGAAGCGACGGTTGAGACTAGCGTGCTGAACCAACCAATTAGGTCACCCGGCGACACAAGCAACACAACCAGCGTGTAGACGCCCACAATGGCACCGACCAGCACGGCCAGTACACTTGTGTTGTGCCGAAGCCCCGAGTCAGGGCGCACCTTGACTCACCCTCCGAACACCCTGCGCCACCACGGATGCCACTGTGTAGCTACTTGCTCTCCCTCCTATGGAGAGTGCTACTGCCTGAGCACGAACAGCAGCCCTGTCGTCGACCCGCTGACGAACAACGCCAGCACAGCGACAGCCGTAACGGGCATGGAGGGACCACCGGAGTTGATGAGTGGCCGGTCTCTGATGATCGTTTCGGGGATCACGTTGTCACTGTTCGAGGTGTCATCGCTTGTGGTTGCTGTAGTGGCCGTTGTCGTGTCGGCGCAATCCTCAACTCTGAGGGACCATTCGACCTGCGAGGATATGATCTGTATGTAGTATCGTCCGGGATCGCTGTTCACGTTCTCGATGCCGCTTTGTTCGCTTCTTATGGCTACACCGTTTGGATCGAGTGGCTGACCGCGTTCATTTCTGATGAAGAAGGCAAAGAGCATCCCCACGGGTGGTGGCGCTATGTTCTCGGCCTTGTAGCGGACGCGCCACTGTGGACCAACGATCCTGAAGAAAGGTGTGTCAGTTCTCGTCTCGCCACTGCCAGAGAAGGTATCCACCACCCTACAAGAACCACTCTCCGCAAATGGCGCTGTTCTCGTACTTGTGGTGGTGTCTGTCGTACCCGCGGTTGTAGATCTAGCAGTGGTGCTCGTCGTGCTCGTCGTATCCGTAGTAGCGCCTGTTGTAGTGCCCGTGGTGGTCGCCGTGCCTCCCCCCGTGCACTCCTCGACCTTTACGGTGTACGCCGAATCCACGGTACCAGTGGTTATGTGGTACGTACCGGGGCCTTCCTGGATCAATAAAGTCTTGGTGTTTCCTGCATCAACGTTTGCACTGTCGATCTCGTTCAGCCCGCTCGGCAAGCTCTCGTCGTAGACCCCCACGCTCACTCCCATCGTCCCTGTACTGGTGTTCGGCTCAGGCGCGACCGAGATGGTTACGAGGAAGCTGGGGCTGTTCGTATCGAACGAAGGGAATGCATCGCCCGTGGAGCCGGGGCCACCAGCGCTCTCGTCCATCAACACTCGGGCACCGGGGCAAGTGCCGGGCGTACCTGCGGTTGGACTCGCGGATGCGCTCGCGGATGCACTCGCGGTCGGGCTCGCGTCTATGGTAGTGCCAGTGGTTGTCGTACCTGTGGTGGTTCCCGTCGTACCTGTCGTGGTGCTCGTACCTGTCGTGGTGCTCGTGCCTGTCGTGGTGCTCGTGTCTGTCGTACCTGTGCCTGCTGAAAGTTCCTCGCAGGCTATGCCGTCGTTGTCGGCGTCGAGGTTGTAGGGGTCCGAGGGATCGCGGTTCAACTCGGACTGGGCTTCTGCTTGGGTGGCGAAGTCGGAGCAGTTGAGATCAGTTTGCGCCGCAGCCTTGTCTGGATAAACGGATATGTACGCAAACGTGAATGCGAACGAGAGCAATGCAACAAAGCTGATCACTCTTGTCTGCATAACCCACCACCCTCCGATTTGTTTGAACGGCGGCAGTATACACGCATGAATGAAGGTTGCGCTACTTGGAGAACAATCTCTGTTCGCCGCTCCAAACCTCGTCATAAACCCTGCGACGCATAGGCGGATTTGGGATGGCGGGAAATCGGGCTTGTGAAAAGCGTAAAATCCCAAAGGTATCGGCCTCGGGCACACTCGACCCCAGATTTTTCTGCCAACGTTACTCCCGCTATGTGTCGCGCACTTAATGGCGAGGTCTGGCCGCTCCTGGCTTAGGCGATCGGGACGGGGCTATGCGCCGGACAGCAAGGTCCATGCGGTAAGGGCCACGCCGATGAGCGTCGCGACGGTGATGACCCAGGTGAGGCGGTTGAGACTCCGCGTCAGCGCTTCCATCCGCTTCCCCTGGCGAACAGTCTCGCGGCGCGACAACTCATCGAGGTAAACGTTGTAGTGCGCAGAACGGTTCTTCATTTCTTCATTGTGGAGCTGCATTAGTTCCTCTTCCGATTTGCTGCGTAGGTGCTCGACGTTAACCACGGGTACTTCCTCCGAGGATCCTCCGCCACCACGGCGCTTGACGTTGCGCTGAGTCGTCCGGGGCTACATCTCCCCTACCTTGCTGATCGTCGCCCGCCTCACGCCTGTCAGCGGCCTTAGACGGGTTATCTGCATCGCTAGGGGCTTCAAGCTCGGGCACCCTATCCATCAGCCGGGCTAGCAGGGTATCAGCCCTACGCCTGGCCTCCCGCTCCTCCTCGACCTGCCTTTCCAGGTAAGCGATCCGCTCGCGCTGCTCCTGGTACAAGAGGTCCCGATCCCCAGCGCCCGTAGCAGACGCCGTACCGGACGCCGTACCGGACGCCGTACCGGACGCCGGGACGTACACGTACACAGTACCGTCCTCGTCCCTGTCGGAGCGCAGCGTCTTGCGAGTTATCCGCTTGCGTACGGCCTCCTTGCTGATGCCTAGTTGCTCGGCGGCCTCCGCGACGGTCCTACGGCTAAGTTCCGTGCTGTCGTCCCTTTCGTCATGCACCACGGGTACTCCTCCACTCCGGTAGTCGATAACTTTCAGGGCCTTACGAGCGTTACATAGGCTACACAGTGGCTGGAGGTTGTCTATAGAGTCATCGCCTCCACGCGATAGCGGGACGATGTGGTCGCGGGTAAGCGGTACGCCTGTAGCCCCACAGGCCAGGCACTTGTTGCCGTAGCTGGCGCACAAGGCTATCCATTCGGCGGTCGTATGTGCGCCATCAGCAGACAGCCTACGTGCCCGCCTTCGGGCGTGGCGACCTGCTTGTAGGAGAACTACGCGCTCGGTGGGGTTTTGTTTGCGGGCCTCCCGGTTCTTTTTTGCCCGACGACGCGCCTTCTCGTGCTGGCTGACAGGCCCGCATGCCATGTGGCGGTCGTCTCGCGGAACGAATGTAGTCCCGCATATTTCGCAGGAACGGGTTATGCTGTTTTCCACGCTGCGCCTCCTGGTAGGCGTAGGGCCGGGGGATGTTAGCCGCATCGCGCCCGGCTTAGCTCGTGGTCGGTATTATAGCAAGCGTCCTGTCCGCCGTCCTGTCCGGCGTCCTGTGCGTTGTCCACGCTCCGTAGTATGTCAGCCCTAAAGGGCTATGTGAAGGCCGCTGTGGGGCATTCTCGTGGCCCACAGGGGGAAGCTAAAGGGGCGTCCCGACCGTGGAACGCGGGACGCCCCTTGCGAGGTGCGGGGCCGACGGTCGGCGGCCCAACAGCGCGAACTCCTTGCCCACCATCGTCCGCTCGGCTATCTCCCGCGCACACGCGTGAGGGCCGCTTGCACCTTACCATTTCTAAGCATCCGGGCCGCAGCTGCCTCGGCCCTGCTGCCCCTAGATGTGCAACCAGCCCTTATGTAAGCCTCCTTGGCGTTCTGGTCCTTAAGGTACTCGTAGACAAAGCGGTACTGACGCATGGTAAGGTCCGTCGCGGATTCCCCACTCACCTTACCAATCACTTAGCAATCCGGGCCTACCTCGTGCTCGCCCTCCCCTAGTAACTGCTCGGCCTTTGCTGCATGCTCGGCGGCTAAAGCGTGGTAGGTAAGAGCAAGCCGCTTGTGGTGGGCTGTTCGCTGTCGTCGGGCTCCAGGCGTTTAAGGCCCCGAATACTGATCATGTAGCTGTCCGGGCACTCGGGCCTGTCCACAAGCGCCAGCTTTAAGCCTCGCGCCCGCAAATGTAGGTACAGGGCCGCGACGCTCATAGATCCTCGCTCTCGCTAAGCACCTTAGCCCGCGCAAACTCAAACTTCATGCCCTCACGCACCAACCGCTTGATGCGCTCGTTTTGCTCGTACGTAGCGCGTTGCTCCCCTGTGTCGTCGCGGTGATCAGGTGCGCGGGTCCGGTGCTTGCCCGGTGGCGTAGGTGCCGGGCGCTCAGCATGCATTACGCAAAGCGTGCCATCGCTCTCGCGGTACAGCCTGTACGGGCCACCCTTTTGCACGGCCCGCTGTAGATCCTCGTCCTTGCCTCCGAGCTCGGCCCACCGTTGCCGGGCTTCCCGGTACGCTACCGCCGTAACACCGGCCAGCTCCCCGGCCAGGAACGTTGTTACCGTGACGCCCGCTTTACGGCGCTGTTCCTCGGCCTGTTGTTGCTCGTCCTCGCGGGCGCGATCCGCAAGGTTGCGGCTGTTGCGATCCTTGCCGAGCAGATCCTTATCCTGTTTGTCGACCCCCAGGGCCGCGTCCCGGCGCTTGCGGTCGTCAGCGTGGCGGCGCCTCTGCTCGCGCTCGGTGTAGGTGATGCCGCTCCAATCAAGCACCTGTAGGTACTGTGCGGCGTAGTCGTCGGTAAGCCGGTAGGTGTCCTTCGCTACCTCGCGGGCGATCCCCGCGCCCTTCAGCCGTGCAAGCACCTTGCGCAGATCGCGCCCGCGGCGGCCTGTTCGGTCGGCCAACTCGGTGATCTTTTGTCCACGCCGCGCACCGCCGAACACCAGGGCGACGGTGACGAACATCGCGGGCATGCCTAGCCGTAGTAGCTCCGCGTGCTTGCTGTGGCCGGGGCGCATGCGGATCAACAACCGTAGCGTTTCTAGGGCGGTTTCAAGGGGCGCATAACTCGTACCAATAAAGTAGTGTGTGGTTTCTTTATTGGTACGAGTTGCGCTCCTCCCTGGCTTGGGTAGCACCAGTAACCCGGCCTTTGTGCCTTTGCCAGGCCGCCAGCGTAGTAGCCCCATCTTCATCAGGTGCGGCAATGCGCTATCCCCAAGCGTTTGCCGCCTCGTGCCCGCCGCCTCGGCAAGCCGCCGTAGATCGCAACTGATCCGCAAGTTGCCCTGATCGTCAACGATGCCATCTTCGGCGCCCAGCACCACCGCGCCCGCGTACGCCTTGTACGCCGATGCCGCCTTGCGCCCGCACCACAGCGGTAGATCCAGCAGTAGCTCGACGTAAGGTGCAAGCGGATCGGCCTCGCCAGGCTCCTCCCGCCGCGCTCGCTCAACATCACGCGGCCTGTAGAAGCCGCCCACGTAGCTAGCAAGCGCATTGCTTACCGATAACTCGACGTAGCCGGGGTCTTTGCCCTCCGTGCGGTACAGGGCCGATCCCCGGAACAGCCGGGCGATCCAATCAGGATCACCGGCGCACCAGAAGATCAGCAGATTGATCAGCGCATAATCAGCCTCGGATGCGCTGTCGTACCGGCTGATATCGCCGTGATCGTACAGGGCGCGGAACTTCGGCCCGTGCTTTGCCCGCCGCGCCCGCTCTAGTAGATCCTCGTCGGCCAAGCTAGCGTGACGTGCATCCTCGTTGATGAAGGTAGCTGACCCTTTACCCTTACCGCCCCGGCCCTGTCGCGGCCTTGTCGCGCCGCTGGCGGGCCACAGCTTCCGGCACAGGGCATCAAGCTCCCGCTGGCAATCAGCTACCTCGGCGGTAGAGCTGATCCGGTTGCCGGTGATCACCAGGAACCGCTTGCGGTCGTAGATCTCGAGCCCGAAGCCCAGAGCCTCGCTCTTGCACCTTGTAGCGGCCTTTACCCCTTGTGCGATGACGTGCACGCCTTTGCCGGAACACGATAGCTCGGCGTAGCTATCTAGCGCGTGGATAAAATCATCGGCGGTAGGGCTTACCTCGCCCGTGTCGGGATCTACTACGCTGTCGCAATCCGCAACCCAAAACGGATCGCCCTCGGTGAACACGAAACCGATAGCATCAACCTTGCCTGCGTGTAGGGCCGCCCGTGCTTCCTCGTAGCTTGCCCAGTTATCGGGGTTGGTCTTATCGGCCTTTACGATGCGCCGACCCTGGCGCACCACGTACGGTGGTTTGTCTAGCTTGTCCGGCTGATCCTTGCGCGGTGCGAAGCGTGTACCCATCCACTGTGCCCGCGTCCGCAACGCCTCCGGGATCTGATCGGGTTGCCCGCCTTCACCGGCGTGTATAATGTCACTCACAAGAGCCTCTTTTCGGTTGGGGCTCCTTTGCTCATCCGGCCCGGTCTCCTCGTCATGGAACGGGCCTTTACTTTTGTCGCCATTCTTACACGCTAGCCACGCCTGCGTAGGTGATCATCGCCGCCCGCTGGTCTTTACTCGGCGGCACCACGTCGAAAGGGTCGGTTTCGGCCCGCAGGGCAAGCAGAAACGCCTTTTGTACGGCAAGCGTTTCCTGATCCTGCTCGATGTAGCCCTCCTCCCCTGCCTCGAACTTTGCAAGGTTATCTAGCGCCCGGTCTATGCTTTGCCGGTACGCGCTAACCTCGGCGTCGCTGGCAGCCCCTAGTGCCCGGCGGCGTTGCTCAGGCGTTGCCCTCCACATCGCCGTTAGGGTAGGGGCCGGGGCCGTGGCTGTAGCGGAAAGATCGGGCTGTGCGCGGGGGAAGAAATCCGCGACCTCTACGCCTAGCCCACTGGCCAGCTTTTGTAGGGTTTCGATGCCCGGTGTACGGTGCCCCGTTTCAATCAGGCTAAGGCTCGCCCGGTCGGTCCCGGCCAGCTCCGCGAGCTGCTCCTGTGTTAGCCCGCGCTCCTTGCGTATGCGCCTAACCTCTTCCATCCGCACCTCCGTTTGTAGGCTGTTGGGTAAAGAATACACGAACCGTTGCTCGTCAGCAACAAGGTATGCTATCGTGGACCTCGATATAGCAAATGGCCCCGCAGGTGCGGCAAACACCCCGAGGCCCGACCACAGGGAGGCATCCCCTATGGCGGTTACTACTGTAGCGCAACGGCGCTGCCCCGACGGCCTGGCCCAGGCGATCAAGGAGCGCAACACCCGTGGCCTGTTGCTGTACAACTGCGAGGGCCGACGCATCCACCGGCTAGAAGGCGATCTGTGGGCCGTGCCCGCGAGCGAAGGCGGCTACTGGCAGGTAAACCTTGCCGCCGAGTCTTGCCCCTGCCCCGACTTCCTGTACCGCTGTACCGATGGGGATACGGGCGAGGCTTTCATGAACTGCAAGCACATCGTGGCCGCCGCCATCAAAAGGGCTAAGCGCCGCGACGCTAGCATCCCGGACGATCATCCCCACGCATGCCTCGACGGCTTTGTTTACCTCGGCTACACCGACGACGAGGGCGACGAGCAGGTCGAGGCCGTACCTTGCCGCCGTTGCCGGGTGGCCGATAGCCCCACCCCGATAGCCTATGCACCTACCGAGACGACCAGGCCCAGGGTATCCTTCGGGGTGCCTCGGCCCCCAAGCCTCGGCCCCCAACAGACGGAGCGCGATGGACGATAAGGAACGGCAAATAGACGAGATGGGGGAAGCCAGGGAAGCGCAGTACGCGCTGGAGTGTGTGCTCGTCCGGCTAACTGAGGCGGAACTCCAGCGCGTGATAGACGACCTTCCGCCGCGCGCCCGCGGGCACATCAGGGCGACCACGGCGCACAAGATAAGGCACCTCGGCGAGTAGCACCACCGGGCCGGGATATCCTTCGGGGTGTCTCGGCCCTCGACTTAGGAGGAAGGAGGTGGACCATGAGTAGGTTGCTGCGGGTGGGCGACAAGGTAATCAACCTGGACAACATCGAGTACATAATCAGGGAAGACGATGGTGTGGTACGCATCCACTTCAT
>Ga0136614_10002753_pt1 | contig 11052 bp, 7 predicted proteins | sample AntDrymUQ2792106_2_FD_106643 | JGI IMG/M metagenome (GOLD analysis project Ga0136614, IMG submission 106643) | Polar desert sand microbial communities from Dry Valleys, Antarctica - metaG UQ279 (21.06) | ecosystem: Environmental > Terrestrial > Soil > Desert | place: Antarctica: Dry Valley... | reverse complement strand
TTCCCTCCGTCACCGGCGACGAAGCGGAAGTCGTGTACTTCCTTTCTTCGTTTCTTGCGGGTTTGCATTACCACGTTGAAATACAGGAGGTCGAGAAAAATCGCGCGAACATCATTGCTTCAACGGGCGATGCGCCGCGCGTTGTTTTTTCAACGCACACTGACACCGTGCCGCCGCACATCGCGTCGAGCGAAGATGACGAATACATATTCGGGCGCGGCGCGTGTGACGCGAAAGGCATCATTGCCGCGCAAATCTTCGCCGCCGAACAATTGCGCGCCGGCGGCATGAATGATGTCGGTCTGCTCTTCGTCGTGGACGAAGAATTAAGCAGCACCGGCGCGCGCGCCGCCAATTGTCATCCGCGCGCCGCGTCCGTGCGCTATCTCATCAACGGCGAGCCGACAAACAATCAACTCGGCGTCGGCTCGAAGGGGACGCTCCGAGTTTTATTGAAAACCGAAGGCCGTGCCGCGCATTCGGCCTACCCGGAAGCGGGCGACTCGGCGATTGAGAAACTCCTCGACGTGCTTGCCGACGTTCGCGCGGCGGCGTGGCCGATTGACGACTTCTTCGGGGAAACGACGTGCAATCTCGGAACAATCGCGGGCGGCACACGACCGAATGTAATCGCGGCGGAGGCACACGCCGAATTACTTTTCCGGTTAACGACCGATGCCGAATTGGTTAAGTCAATTCTCGAACGTGTTATCGCCGACCGCGCCTCCGTTCAATACATTTCCATGACTCCGCCAATGCGGATGAGGGCGGTCGAAGGTTTTTCGAGCGGCATCGTGCGCTTCACGACCGACGTTCCACACCTTCGCAACTGGGGCACGCCGCTGCTCATCGGCCCCGGATCAATCCTCGACGCCCACACGTCGCACGAGCGTGTGGCGAAGACAGAGTTGATGGAAGCCGTCAATCTTTATGTCGCATTGGCCGAAACCCTCGCCAAGCAAGATGTCGAAACAACCATGAGCGAGACATTGTCAGAGGTATCGAGATGAAGCTGGCTTTGTTCGGTTACGGCGTGATGAATCAACTCATCGCGGCGCGCGCCCTCGCCGCCGGCCATCAGATAATCCATATCTTCACGTCAAGCGATGCGGAGGGCGACGTGCAAGAAATCGCCGATGCATTGCGCGGCGCGGATGTGGCGATTGATTTCTCAGTCGGCTCAGGAGTTCTGTCTCACGCCGAAGCGTGTACGCTCGCCGGTGTTCCGCTCGTCGTCGGAACGACCGGCTGGCAAGCGGATAAGGATGCGGTTCATCAAATCATTGAGCAAGAAAAGAGCGCGCTGATTTATGGGGCCAACTTTTCCATTGGCGTCAATCTCTTTTATCGGATCGTCGCGTCCGCCGCCGAGTTGATGCAGGGCGCTTCTGATTACGCGCCGTTTCTCGAAGAAGCGCATCACGCGCGGAAGAAAGACGCGCCGTCAGGAACGGCATTAAAACTTCAAGATATTCTGCGCGCCAGCCTCGAACGAGATATTCCCGTTTCGTGTACGCGCGCCGGGCACATCCCCGGCACGCATCGTGTCGGCTTCGATTCGCCCGCCGACCAGATCACGCTGACGCACACCGCGCGCAACCGTGAAGGCTTCGCCGCCGGTGCTCTGCTCGCGGCAAATTGGATTCAGGGGCGCGACGGCGTGTATGAATTTTCAGAATGCATGGACGACATACTTCGGAGTTCGCTTAACGCCTGAACACCTTAAACAGACTGACGGAGGTGGCATGTTATGAAAAGTAATGCTGACTGGCTGCGCGGCTGTGCGACGGCGCTTGTCACGCCGTTTAAGAGAGACGGCGCGATTGACGAGGAGCGTCTGCGCGCTTTGATTGGGTATCAAATTGCGGGCGGCGTGCGATTGCTGGTGCCGTGCGGCACGACCGGCGAGAGCGCGACGATGAGCGAAGAGGAAGATCAGCACGTTATCAAGCTGACGATTGAGGCGGCGCGCGGCAGGGCGCGCGTCATCGCCGGCACTGGTAGTAACTCGACCGCCGCCGCCATCGAGTATTCGCGCGCCGCCCGCGCGCTCGGCGTGGACGCGGTGCTCGTCGTCGCGCCCTACTACAACAAGCCGACACAGGACGGCATGTACACACACTTCCGCCACGTCGCCGAAGCGATCAACGATCTGCCCGTTGTGATTTACAACGTCCCGGGTCGCACTTCTTCAAACATCGCCGCCACGACGGCGCTCAGGTTGGCGCACGATGTTGGAAACATTGTCGCCATTAAAGAGGCGTCAGGTGATTTAGGGCAGATTATGGGCATCCTGCGCGAACGACCAGTTGGCTTCCGCGTGCTCTCCGGCGACGACTCTCTGACTCTCGCACTGGTCGCGCTAGGTGCGGACGGCCTCATCTCTGTCGCCTCTAATGAGGCACCCGCGTTGATGTCGCAGATGGTCACGCTCGCGCTCGCCGGCGAGTGGGCGGAAGCTCAAAAACTTCATTACCGTTTGCTGCCTTTGATGGAAGCGAATTTCATCGAGTCGAGTCCGGGGCCGGTCAAGGCCGCGCTCTCGATGATGAATTTGATTGAAGAGAATTTGCGACTCCCGCTCGTGCCTGTGGGGGAGAAAACGCGCGCTCGTCTGCGCGAAGTCTTAAGTGAAATCGGTCTGCTTGAGGAATCAACACGTGCCTCTGCGTGAACACATCGAACGTCTGGCCGAACGCAGCAGCGCTGACTTTAATACGGACGACCGCGCGCTCTTCGACGACTTTAAGGCGGCGCTCAATCGCGGCGAGGTGCGCGCCGCCGAACGCACGCCGGAAGGCATCTGGTGCGTCAATTCGTGGGTCAAGCGCGGCATCCTCGTCGGCTTTCGCATGGGCGCGCTTGTTGACATGTCGGCGAACGAACGCTTGCGCTTCTTTGACAAAGACACGTACCCGATGCGCGCGACGAACATTTCAGAGAATGTGCGAATCGTGCCTGGCGGATCAAGCATCCGCGACGGCGCTTATGTCGCGGCGGGCGTTGTGTGCATGCCGCCGATGTACATCAACGTCGGCGCTTATGTTGACGCAGGGACGATGGTTGACAGCCACGCGCTCGTCGGCTCGTGTGCGCAGATCGGCAAGCGCGTTCACCTCTCGGCGGCGGCGCAGATCGGCGGCGTGCTTGAGCCAATCGGCGCGGTACCGGTCATTATCGAAGATGACGTGCTCGTCGGCGGCAACTGCGGCGTTTACGAAGGCACGATTGTGCGTGAGCGCGCGGTGCTCGCGCCGGGAACGATTCTGACCGGCGCGACGCCCGTCTACGATATTGTGCGCGGCGAGATTTACCGGCGCACGTCCGAAGCGCCGTTGGAGATTCCAGCGGGCGCAGTCGTCGTGCCCGGCTCCCGCGCGGTAAAGAGTGAGCGGGGGCGCGCGTGGGGTTTGTCGCTCTATGCGCCCGTCATCGTTAAGTATCGTGACGAAAAGACCGACCGCGCGGTGCAACTTGAGGACTATTTGCGATGAGCGAGTTTCTCCCGCCGGTGCGCCTGCGCGGAATCGAGAAAAGCCCGATCCGCCAACTCTTCGACCGCGCCCCTCCGGGCAGCATTAACCTCGGCCTCGGCGAGCCTGATCTGCCGACGCCGGACGTGATTCGCCGCGCCGCCGCGCGCGTTGTCGTTGAGGAGCAGAACGGCTACACCACTCACGCCGGGCTTCCAGCTTTACGCGAGCGCGTCGCTTCAGATTATGAACATCTCGGCGCAACACCCGAACGCATCATTATCACCGCCGGCTCGCAGGAGGCTCTGTACATCGCGCTGATGTCGCTCGTGGACGTGGGCGACGAAGTGCTGATCCCTGATCCCGGTTTCGTCGCGTATCCGACTATTGTTCGGATGGCAGGAGGGCAACCGGTTTTTTACCGCATGCCCGCCGCGCGCGATTTCGCGTTTGACGTTGACGACTTCAAACAACAACTTTCGCCGCGCACGAAAGTTGTTGTATGCATCAGCCCGTCAAACCCGACCGGACGCACGCTCTCGGAGGATGAGCTTAGCTCGATGGCAAATGCGCTCGAAGGAACCGGGATTCTCGTCCTCAGCGATGAGATTTACCGAGAGCTTTACTACACGGAAACGAAGCCAGCTTCGATTGCAGATTATTACCCTCAAACAATCATTATCAGCGGCTTATCAAAGTCGCTGAGCATGGCGGGCTGGCGTATCGGCTGGCTGTTCGCGGAAGATTCCGCTGTGCGAGGGGCGCTCATCCTGCACGGCTACGTCACAACTTGCGCTTCGACTGTGTCGCAGAAAGCCGCGCTCGCCGCGTGGACGAATGAAGCGGAAGAAGCTCGCCGGGCCGCGCGTCTAACATTCCGCGAGCGCCGCGATCATCTTATGAAACTCCTCGCGGAAGAGGCCGGGCTGGAAGCTGTCCGCCCCGACGGTGCTTTCTATGTGATGGTCAAAACAGGCGGCATCGCCAGTTCGATGGAAGTTGCCGAAGCCGCGTTGAGTAAAGGCGTCATCACTGTCCCCGGCTCCGCCTTCGGGGGCGAGGGCGAAGGGTTTCTGCGCCTCTCATTCTGCGCGAACCACGCTGTACTCGCCGAGGGAGTCCGTCGTTTGAGCAGTGCGTTGCAATCTCTGAAAAGGGATTAGGGCATACATAATTTACAAATTCCGCGTCATCAGGTCGAAGCAGTTAATTACATTGTCGGTGGGTATATTTGAAAATTCTGACCGCTGACCACCGACCACTGACCACTATTTTTAGGAGACACTTTTTATGAGCAGAAGATACCGTGTCGGTATACTCGGTGCGACGGGGACTGTCGGGCAGCGTTTCATACAGTTGCTGGAGAATCATCCTCAGTTCGAGGTCACGGCTGTGGCGGCGTCCGACCGCTCGCAGGGCAAGCCTTACGCCGAGGCGTGCGCGTGGCGACTCGCCGGGGAGATGCCCGCCTCTGTCAAATCCCTCATTCTTCAATTGCCACAGCCGCCGCTCGATTGTGATTTTGTTTTCTCGAGTCTGCCGGGCGACGTGGCGCGCGAGTCTGAGGAGAGTTTTGCCCGCGCCGGGTATCCGGTTATCAGTAACTCTTCGGCGTTCAGAATGGATACGGACGTTCCGCTTTTAATCCCGGAAGTAAATCACGAACACCTGAGCCTGCTCGAAGCGCAGCGCAAACAGCGCTGCTTCAAAGAGGGCGGCTTGATCGTCACCAACCCGAACTGCTCGACAATCATGATCGCGCTTGCGCTCGCGCCGCTTCACGCCCGTTTCGGAATCGAGGCGGCGGTTGTGACGACGATGCAGGCGCTCTCCGGCGCGGGCTATCCCGGCGTTCCATCTCTCGACATTAACGACAATGTGTTTCCCTTCATCGCAAGCGAAGAGGAGAAAATCGAGACGGAGACGCTGAAAATTCTCGGCAGCGCGAACGGCGATGCAGTTGCTGACGCGCCGTTCCATGTCAGCGCACAGTGCCACCGGGTGAATGTCTCGGACGGGCACATGGCGGCGATGCGCGTAAAGTTTTCCCGAAGCGTCGCGCCGTCGGAAGTGCGCGACGCGCTCCAGACATTCACCTCACTGCCACAGGAATTAGGACTCCACTCCGCGCCGTCGCGCCCGATCATCGTGCGCGACGAAAAAGATCGCCCGCAGCCTCGCCTCGACCGCGACGCCGGGCGCGGCATGAGCGTCACCGTCGGGCGCATTACCGAGGATCGAGTGCTGGGCTGCCGCTTCGTCGCGCTCAGCCACAACACGATTCGGGGCGCGGCGGGCGCGGCAATTCTCAACGCGGAAATGCTGATTGCGACCGAGCATCTTCGTAAGGGGTGAGATCGAGTCGTAAGTTAGTCAGGAGCAACGAGTAAATAGTGACAAGTGACAGGAGAGTTTAGATTCTGCGCGGCGATTGCTTCGCCCTTGAGCCGAAAGTTTTTAACATTGGCCCCGCCCGCAAGAACTCTGGGAGCATTAGCTCTGTCTTGTCATCTGTCATCCGTCAGTCCTGTGTAAGTTGATGATGTCTCTGATGACCCGCCGACAATTTCCCTCTGCGTCCCTTCAAACCTGCATCGGTTATCAGAATGACTGACAGAATTACTCACTCAGAACGAGTCGGTCATGAATCATCTCAACCAGTCTGCTCCCAGTCTCACTGAAAACTCACGCCCGGCATTCATTCGATTCTTAAATCTCAAAGGGCATAGCCTTTGCTTTTGAGATTCCTGCCAGAAGTCTGACCCTAACATGTTGTTAGCGTTTTGAATGGCAGGGAAAAACAGAATGAAAGCTCCTCAACGCTTGCCCGCAACAGCTTTGGCCGTTTCCTTATCGCTAATGTCTTCGCTCTGCGGAGGCGTCATGGCCGGAGGAAGACTCAAAGCTCAACCTCTTCCCCCCGCAGCCTCACAGGTTAAAAGCAAATCAAAAATTGGCAACACTTCAACGGAGAAGTTCCCTGCCCTTTCGCGCTACACGAACGACCTGACAAGTCGCGCGCGGCAACATGAACTTTCGCCCGTGGCCGCTTTCGAGGCGGAGATTGACGACGCCATCAAAACCCTCTCTCGATCTTCAAAGAACAACCCCGTCCTTGTCGGCGGGGGCGACTTTGACAGGATTTCCGTCGTCGAAGGCGTCGCGCGAAAGATCGCGTCCGGCGAAGTGCCGCAGAGTTTACGCGGCAGGCGCGTCATCAGCCTCGACGTTCTCAAGATGCTCGAAGATGCGAAAAGTTCTGCCGGGATCGAACAAACCCTTGAGGCTTTGCTCACAGAAATCACGAGCGCGGCTGACCCAAGCATTCTTTTCATAGACGAGCTTCTGTTTATCGGCGCAGACGCGACCCACGGCGTGATGGCTTCGGCGGCGCTGCGGTCGGCACTGAAGCGTGGCCGCTTGCAGTGCATCGGTGCCGCCAACGTCCAGCACTTTGAGCAGCACATCGAAGGTGATGTGGCATTGAAAGGTCTCTTCAAATCTATTCGGCTCGGCGGCGCGGATGAAACTTCTGAAGAAGCCAGCCGCAACGAAGGCGAAGAAGAAAGCGATTGGGAGCACAAGGGCGACAAAGTGTCTCTTGATTTGCGGGAACTGATTAACGCCTCCGGCTCTGGCGAAGAGCGCGTCAGGGTGATCCTTCAAGTCGCGGACACCGAGAGCGAAAGTTTCAACGCAACTCTCAGTCGCGCCGGCGTGCAAGTGACTGAGAGCATCCGCCAATTCGGCTCGCTCGCGGTGGAGTTGCCCGTCCGCGCCGTCGAAGAGTTGGCGGCGGACAAAGAGACGCGCTACATCTCCCTCGACCGGGAACTCGTCTCGCTCGGCCACATCGAGACGACGACTGGTGCTGCGGCGGCGCGCACACTCAACACGCGGACACGCTACGACGGAACCGGCGTCGGGATCGCAGTGCTCGACTCCAGCGTGTTTAATGCCCACTGGTCTTTCCTCGGCCGGGACGGCAACAAGCGCGTCACCGACGTGGACTTCGGAATCTCCAATAGCGGGAGCATGAATTTAGGGACGACATCGGACGACCCCTTCGGACACGGCACTCACGTCGCGTCGCTGGCGGCGGGTAACACTAACCTTGACAAGTACGCCTCCGGCGTCCGGGGTAGATACACCGGCATCGCCCCCAACGCCCACGTCTACAATCTGCGCGTCCTCGACGGCGCGGGCAAAGGCACTACGTCCGGCGTTTTGAAGGCGCTCGACTGGATTTTGAAAAACCACAAGAGTGTCGTCCCGAACATCCGCGTCGTCAATCTGAGCCTCGGTGCGCCGGCGATTGATTCCTACAAAAATGATCCTCTTTGTCGTGCCGTCAGGCGCCTCGTTGATGCCGGCGTCGTCGTGGTGGTCGCGGCTGGCAACGACGGCAAAGACGCAACGGGTCAGAAGATGTACGGGCGCATCCATGCGCCGGCCAACGAGCCTTCGGCGATTACCGTCGGGGCGACGAACACCTACGGCACCGACGCGCGCGGCGACGACTCCATTGCCACATTCAGTTCACGTGGGCCGACGCGCAGTTACTGGCGGGACGCGGCGGGCGTCAAACATTTCGACAACCTGATTAAGCCTGACATAGTAGCGCCCGGCAACAAGTTGGTTGGGGCGCAGTCGAAGGACAACAACCTGCTGGCGTCGCACCCGCACCTCCAATCTTACTGGGAAGGCACAACCGACAGCGCGCAGATGTATATGAGCGGCACCTCAATGGCCGCCCCCGTCGTGGCCGGCGCTGCCGCCCTAATGCTTCAGGCCAACCCGAAATTGACGCCCAACACCATTAAGGCGCTCCTGATGTACTCGGCGCAGCAAATCGAGGGCTACAACACGTTCGAGCAGGGCGCGGGTCAAGTCAACATTGAGGGCGCGGTGCGCCTCGCCCGTCTGGTTCGCACCAACCTGACCGGCACGCTCGGCGAGCAACTTCTCACTACAACCACGTCTCCGGCACCCCAAACGACCATTGCCGGGCAGACCTTCACATGGGCGCAGGGCATTATCCTCAACCACACCTTCGCCACCGGTGTTGGCCTCATCACGAAATATCAGAAGGTGTACGACCGGGGTCGCTTACTGAGCGATGGCATTCTGATGAGTGACGGAGCGGTTCTCGGCGGCGGCATCCTCATGTCGGACGGCATCCTCATGTCAGATGGCATCTTGATGAGCGATGGCATTCTGATGTCAGACAGCATCCTCACAAGCAACGGCATCCTGATGAGTGACGGCGCATACTTTTGCAGCACCGGCATTCTGATGAGTGACGGAATCTTGATGTCTGACGGCATTCTCATGTCCGACGGGATTCTAATGAGTGATGGCATCCTGATGTCGGATGGCATCCTAATGAGCGACGCGGTTACGCAATCGTTAAGAGTGCTCAGCCAAGGAGACGACACTAACTATATGAAGTAAAGGATTGATGGTGATTTGATGTCGCCTTAATTCAATGTTTCGCAGAAAGACCGACCGCCTGCAAGGACTCTGTGACTTGCAGGCGGTCGGTCTTTGCGTTCCAAAATTATTGGAATCCTATTTTCGGTAGTGGCTTATGGAAGCACAGGCAGAAATGCCTGTGCTTCCAGCTTCACGCGTTATGACCCATGCGAAACTTTCAGAGCGCGGGGGGCTTCCAGTGTTGTTGGAACATTCAGACTCTTCGCAAGGTGCGCTTTGATGATCGGCGCTATCACTTCAGCGTCGGCGAGGAAGGAGTCGTGGCCGTGTGAGGATTTCAATTCCGTGTAATCAACTTCAACGCCCGCGAGTTTCATCCGCTTATAAAGCGCGCGTACATCATCTGCTGGGAAAAGCCAGTCTGAAGATATGCCGACCAACAGAACGTCCGCGCCGATTTCCCGCAACGCTTCTCTCTCCGACGCGTAACCGCTTGCCAACTCAAAGGTGTCCATCGCTTTTGAGATAACAAGATATGTGTTGGCGTCGAAACGTCCGGTGAAACTCGTACCCTGATAATCGAGGTAGCCCGCCACGTCGAAGCGCCCGTCGGGCGTGCCGAAGGGGTCTTCGCCGCTCCGGTCGGGACGGCGGTCGAAGCGTTCGGAAAAGAGTTTCGCTGATTTGTACGAACACATCGCGATGGCGCGGGCGAGCGCCAGACCTTTGACGGGCGGTTCGTCTATGTCGTAACTCCCGCCGCGCCACAGCGGGTCGTTCTGAATGGCCTGACGCTGAAGATGATTGAGCGCGAGGCCCATCGCCGAAAGAGGCGTCGCGCCGATGGCGATACAACGCTCGATGCACTCATTAAAATCCACCGCCCACTGCAAAGCCTGCATCCCGCCGATTGAGCCGCCGACGACCGCATGAAGGCGCTCAATTCCGAGATGATCCAAAATCACTTTCTGCGCCCGCACCATGTCAGGGATTGAGACAAGCGGGAACGTCTCGCGGTACAAGTCTCCAGTGAGCGGATTAATCGAGGCCGGCCCCGTCGAGCCGTAGCATGAGCCGATTACATTCACGCCGATGACGCAGTATTGCGTGATGTCAAAAGCCCCTTCGTGGCCGAACATCTGCGGCCACCAATCAGCGACGCGCGCCGATCCCGACAATGCGTGACACACGAGAATCGCGTTGTCGCGCCGCGCGTTCAACTCTCCATAGAGTGCATAGCGCAGCGTGACACCGCGCAACTCGCCGCCCGCCGCCAATCGAAACGGCTCGTCCCGCGCGAACGTAAAATCGCCCTCAAAAGTTGGCTCTAAAACCGCACTCATAATAATCAAAGGAACAATTACAAGCGGACGAGCAAAGGGATTTTTTTATTCATCCCTCATCCCTCATCCCTTCCCTACACTCCCCCCGCGCCGGACGCGGCTTTCAAAGGTTCCTCAGTCAAGCCGCCGCTCGGCTCCGGCAATTCCTCACTCTTCCCTTTCAGCGCCTGATCGAGGTCAGCGATGATGTCGCGCACGTCTTCGATGCCAACCGACAACCGCACGAGTTCAGGCGTCACGCCCGTCGCGCGCTGCTCTTCTTCGCTAAGCTGTGAATGCGTGGTCGAGGCCGGGTGAATGACGAGCGACTTGGCGTCGCCGATGTTGGCGAGCAGACTGAAGAGCTTCAGCGAGTTGATGAAATTCTTTCCAGCTTCATACCCACCCTTAATGCCAAACGTGATGAGCGCCCCTGACCCATTCGGCAGATACTTTTGCGCGAGCGCGTAATACGGACTCTCTTCAAGTCCGGGGTAGTTGACCCATTCGATTTCCGCGTGACCTTTTAGAAATCGCGCGACCTCCAGAGCATTCTCGGAATGCCGCTCCATTCTCAAGTGAAGCGTTTCGGCTCCCTGCAACAACAAGAAGGAATTGAACGGAGAAAGGCACGCGCCCGTGTCGCGTAATCCTTGCACGCGCGCTTTGATGATGAAGGCGAGCGGCCCAAAGGCTTCGGTGTAAGAAACCCCGTGATACGACGGATCAGGCTCGGTTAAATCCGGGAATCTACCCGAAGCCTTCCAGTCGAACTTGCCGCTGTCAATGAGGACGCCGCCGATTGAAGTGCCGTGCCCGCC
>Ga0136614_10002750_pt1 | contig 11057 bp, 13 predicted proteins | sample AntDrymUQ2792106_2_FD_106643 | JGI IMG/M metagenome (GOLD analysis project Ga0136614, IMG submission 106643) | Polar desert sand microbial communities from Dry Valleys, Antarctica - metaG UQ279 (21.06) | ecosystem: Environmental > Terrestrial > Soil > Desert | place: Antarctica: Dry Valley... | reverse complement strand
GGGACGGGGCGACGGCGACCGGAGGGGCGGGGGTGACGAGTCCCGTCCCGGCGGGCGCGACCGTCTCCGGGATGCCGTCTGTGCCCCACCGCGACTTCCTCCGGCGCGCGGCGCTGTCGGCGCGGCTGCCGGAACTGGTGCGGAGGGTCGCCGCCTTCGAGAAGCGGCTCGCGCGTCTCGAGCGCCCCGAGGGGGACTGACGATGGAGCTCGGCATCACGGAGATCCTCCGCATCCTCCCGCACCGCTACCCCTTTCTCCTGGTGGACCGCATCGTCGAGATGGAACCCGGCAAGCGCGTGGTGGGGATCAAGAACGTCACCTTCAACGAGGAGTTCTTCCAGGGCCACTTCCCCGGAAACCCCGTCATGCCCGGGGTCCTGATACTCGAGGCGATGGCCCAGGTCGGCGCGATCGGCGTGCTGGGCGCCCTCCCGGAGCCGGAGAAGAAGCTGCTCCTCTTTTCCGGGGTCGAGCGCTGCCGCTTCCGCCGGCCCGTCGTCCCGGGCGACCAGCTCCGCCTCGAGGTGGAGTTCACCAACTACAAAATGAACGTCTCCAAGTGCCACGCGGTCGCGAAGGTGGAGGGCGTCCTCTGCGCCGAGGCCGACCTGACCTCGGCCATGGTGGACCGGCCCTGAGCACCGCGCTTCACGCCACCGCGGTCGTGTCCCCGGCCGCGGAGCTGGCCGAGGACGTGGAGGTCGGGCCGTACGCCGTCATCGGTGAGAACGTCCGGATCGGTCGGGGCACCGTCGTGGGAGAGCACGCGTCGATCCGGGGCCCGGCCGTCATCGGCAGGGAGAACCGCATCTTCCCCCACGCGGCCCTCGGCGGGGAGCCCCAGGACGTGCACTACCGGGGAGAGCCCACGCGTCTGACGGTGGGGGACCGGAACGTCTTTCGGGAGTTCTCGACCGTGCACCGGGGCACGCCGACGGGCCGGCAGGAAACGACGGTCGGCAGCGACAACTACTTCATGGCCTACACCCACATTGCGCACGACTGCCGCGTGGGCTCGCACTGCGTCTTTGCGAACTATGCGGCGCTCGCGGGGCACATCGAGGTCGGCGACGGGGTGGTGCTCGGCGCCTTCTCCGGCTTCCATCAGAACACCCGGATCGGGGACTTCGCCTTCGTGGGGGCTTACACGATGGGCCGCCAGGACGTCCTGCCGTTCTGCCGGACCGACGGTGTGACCGAGCCCAAGACCTACGGCCTGAACCTCGTCGGCCTGCGCCGCAACGGCTTCTCGAGGGAGAGGATCGCGGCCCTGGAGAAGGCGTATCGCATCCTCGTCAAGTCCAAGCTCAACACGTCCCAGGCCCTCGAACGCATGGACGCGGAGCTTCCGGATCAGCCCGACGTGGCGCGACTCGCCGAGTTCATCCGCGACAGCAAACGCGGGTTCCACAAGTGACCGCGGCGCGGTGCGTCGCGGTCATCCCGAGCGGAGCGAGGGATTTCGGGCGCATCGCGACCGGCCCGTCCCCAGCGTGACGGAGCCTCGAGAAGTCCGGCTCGCGGTCGTCGGGGTCGGCTACCTCGGGCGCCAACACGCTCGCGTGGCCGCCGCCTCGCCCGGGGTGCGCGTCGTGGCGATCCACGATCACCACGAGGGCCGCGCGGAAGAGGTCGGGGCCGCGCAGCAACTGCCGGTCCGGAGCTCGCTCGAGGAGGTCGCGCGCGAGGCGGAGGCCGTCGTCGTGGCGACGCCAACCTCGACCCACGCCGAGATCGCAAGCTTCTTCCTGGACCGGGGCCTCGACGTGCTCGTCGAGAAGCCGATCGCCGCGACGCTGGCGGAGGCGGACGACCTCGTTGGGCGCGCGAAGCGGGGGGGGCGGATCCTGCAGGTCGGCCACGTCGAGCGCCACAATCCCGCGGTGGAGGCCGCGCTGCGCCTCATCGAACACCCGCGGTTCATCGAGGTGCACCGCCTCGGGACGTTCTCCCCCCGGAGCCTCGACATCGACGTCGTCCTCGATCTGATGATTCATGACCTCCAGATCGTACGCGCGATGGTCGCCCGACCCGTCGTCGAGATCCGCGCCGCCGGGGTTCCGGTGCTGACGCCCCGGCTGGACATCGCGAATGCGCGGATCGCCTTCGAGGGAGGGTGCGTCGCGAACCTCACCGCCTCGCGCGTCTCGATGACGCGGACCCGGAAGTGCCGGGTCTTCGCGCCGGCTCTCTACGTCTCCGTCGACATGGACGCGCGTTCCGCGGCGGCCTTCCGGCTGGCGCAGGGGGATGGCCGGCCGCAGATCGTCCCCGTCGAAGTCGCGGTGTCCGCGGGCGAGGAGCCGCTGGCCCGGCAGCTGCGCGCCTTCCTGCGGGCGGTGCGGGAGCGCTCGGAGCCGCTCGTGCCGGGTGAGGAGGGGCGCGCAGCGCTCGCGCTCGCCCTCGACGTCCAGTCGGCGATCCACGACTACCGGAGCGTCGCCGAGGGGGCGACGGCGTGACGGGACGCATCGGCCTCCTCGGGGGAAGCGGCGTCTACGACCTCTCGGCCGTCGAGGGCATCCGGGAAGAGCGACTGGAGACTCCCTTTGGCGAGCCCTCCGACGCATACCTCACGGGGACTCTCGCGGGCCGGGCGGTCGCGTTCCTGGCGCGCCACGGCCGCGGCCATCGGCTGTCGCCGAGCGAGATCAATTACCGCGCGAACGTCTTCGGCTTCAAGCTGCTCGGGTGCGACGCGATCGTCTCGGCCTCCGCGGTCGGGAGCCTCCGCGAAGCGTACGCGCCGCGTCACGCGGTGGTTCCCGACCAGTTCATCGACCGGACGCGGCACCGTCCCGACACGTTCTTCGGCGACGGGATCGTGGCGCACGTGAGCTTCGCGGATCCCGTGTGCCCGGCGCTCGCGGCCGTCCTGGAGGCGTCCGCTCGGGAAGCGGGCCTGACGACGCACCGCGGGGGGACGTACGTCTGCATGGAGGGGCCCCAGTTCTCGACCCGCGCGGAGTCCCACCTCTACCGCGCGTGGGGTGCGGACGTCATCGGCATGACCAATCTGACGGAGGCGAAGTTGGCCCGAGAAGCCGAGATCTGCTACGCGACGCTCGCCCTCGTAACGGACTACGATTGCTGGCGCGAGGCGACGGAGGCCGTCTCCGTCGAAGCGGTGATCGCCGTCCTCAACGACAACGCCTCCGCCGCCCGACGGACGCTCGCCGCGGCGGTGCCGCGCGTCGATCCGGCGCGAAGCTGCCCCTGCCGTGTGGCGCTGCGCCACGCCGTGATCACCGACGGAGCCGTCCTCTCGGAGACGGCCCGAACGCGCCTCGGGCCGCTTCTCCCGGACCGCCCGTGAGAAGAACCGGCCCGGTGGTCGTGACGGGCTCCGTCGCCTTCGACTACCTCATGACGTTCCCGGGCCGGTTCGTCGAGCACCTGATGCCCGACCGGCTCGAGCGCCTGTCCGTCTCCTTCCTCGTCGACGCGATGCGCCGGGTCCCGGGGGGATGCGGGCCGAACATCGCGTACGGCCTCGCCCTGCTCGGTGAAACGCCCGTCCTCATCGCGACCGCCGGTCACGACGCGGCGGCCTACCGCGACCGCCTCGCCGCGGAGGGCGTCGACGTGTCGGGCCTCGTTCTCCACGACGACGTCTTCACCGCGTCCTTCTTCGTGTCTACGGATCGCGACCAGAATCAGATCGCCTCCTTCTACACGGGCGCCATGGCGCGGGCGCGCGACCTGTCGCTCGCGTCCCTCGCGGCGGCCGGGCCCGCCCTGGTGCTCGTGTCGCCCAACGATCCGGAAGCCATGCGGCGTTATGGCGCGGAATGCCGGGAGCTCAATATCCCGTTCCTCTACGACCCCAGCCAGCAGGTCGCGCGCCTTTCGGGGGAGGAGCTGTCGGAAGGCCTCCGGGGCGCGTGGGGGCTGATCGTCAACGAATACGAGCTCGGCATCCTCACGCAGAAGACGGGCCTGGACCGGGAAGCGGTCGAGGCGCGGGTGCCGGTCACGGTGGTCACGCACGGTGCCGAAGGGTCCACGATCACGGTCGGCGGGGAGGGGGGCCGCGCCCGCCACGAGGTTCCGGCCGCCCGAATCGAGCGGGAGGCCCTGGATCCGACAGGGGTCGGGGATGCCTACCGCGCGGGGTTGATCCGGGGAATCCGCCTCGGATTTCCCTGGGAGATCGCCGGTCGCATCGGGAGCATCGCGGCGGTCTACGCACTCGAGAGCGAGGGGCCTCAGCCGGCGCGGTACGGCCTCCGCGACTTCGTCGCGCGGTACGAGCGGAACTTCGGGAGCGAAGCGGGGGTGGGCCGGCTCGCCGAGCGGCCGGCCCGCGCGGGTTAGAATCGTGTCCTCCCGACGAGCCCGTCCCGTGACCGTACGATCCTTGCGCCGCCTGCCGCACGCCTTCTCCCCCAGAGAGTGGGAGGGCGAGCTGCGCGCGAAGGGGCTCCGCATCGTCGTGATCTGCGCCCGCTGGAACCCGACCGTGACCGAGGCGCTGCTCGGATCCTGCCTGGCGGCGCTCGAGCGGCACGGCGCCCGCGTCGGCGACGTCTCGGTGATCCGCGTTCCGGGAGCCTTCGAGCTCCCGGCGGCCGCCCGGGCCGCCATCGCGAAGCGGCCCCACGCTCTCGTCGCTCTCGCGGTGATCGTGCGCGGCGAGACGACGCACCACGAGGTGCTGGGTCAGGCCGTCGCGACGGCGCTCGCTCAGCTCTCCGTGGACTCCGCCGTCCCGATCGGCTTCGGCCTCCTGACCTGCGACACCATGGAACAGGCGCGCGCGCGAACGCAGAAGGGTGGCGAGGCGGCGGAGGCCGCGGTCACGATGGCAAACCTCCGGCGCTCCCTGGCGGGCCGGGCCTGAGATGGGGGCACGGCGCAAGGCGCGCGAGCTGGCCCTCCAGATGCTCTTCGAGAACGACATCGCCGGCACGGACCCTGGCGAGATGTTCCGGCGCTCCGCGGACCTCCAGAGCGCGCCCGAGGGAACGCGGTCGTTCGCGGAGCGTCTCGTCTCCGGCACGCTGCGCCACAGAGACGACCTCGACGCGATCATCTCGCGGCAGGCCGATCACTGGCGTCTCTCGCGCATGCCCGTCGTCGACCGCAACATCCTCCGCCTCGCCCTGTTCGAGCTCCTCCACGAGCCCGAGACGCCGCGCCCCGTCGTGATCGACGAGGCGCTGGAGATCGCCAAGCGCTTCTCTACGCCCCGCTCGTCGCAGTTCATCAACGGGATCCTCGACGGCGTGCTGAAGGGCCGCGACGTGCCCGGTCCGCTCGCTTGAGGGAGGCGCCCGCGGCCGGGCTGCGAGCCCGGCTCGCGGTGATCGCTCTGCTCGCCGCCGTCCCGGGGACGGCGGAGGAGACGTCCGTCTACCGCGCGCGCGGGGCGGACGCGCAGCTCTTCGACCAGTACGACAACGACGGCTACTCGCTGTCCGTCGCCCTGTCGCCGGACGGATCGCTCGAGCTCACGGTGCGCGTTAGCGATGCGCCGCTGCGCAGCCGCGCCCCCTTTCCCACCGGGCTCCCGAGAGACCCGGCCCTTTCGAGCGCTCCCGAGAGGGACGGGCTCGCCCGGAGACTCGCCTCGGGCAGCACGCTCCAGGCCGAGGCCGTCGAGCGCGTCCTCCTGGGCGTCGCGGCGCTCGTTCGGTACGACCCGGATCGGCTGCGCCGGCAGGACCCGGCCGCGGTCCTCGCGTCGCGCCGCGCGCACTGCGTGGGCTTCGCCGAGCTCGCCGTCGACCTCCTCCGGCGGCTCTCGATCCCGGCGCTGACCGTGCAGGGCATCCTCCGGACGCGTCCGGACCAGGCGGGATACGAGCCGGAGATCGGCGGCGCCTACCACCGCTGGATCGAGGTCTACTACCCCGACCGGGGTTTCGCGTTCTCGGACCCCTGGAGCTCCGTCAACGGCGTGGACGCCCGCTACGTTCCGTTCGCGCGCCGCTCCCTCGAGCGCCCCCGCCTCCTCCTTCTCGAGACGGTGACGGCGTCCGGGCGCGTCTCCTATCCCGTGCGGCGCTCGGGGGAAGCGATCGTCCGCGTGCGCCCGATCGCGCACTAGTCGGCGGGGCGGGCCGGCCGACGACTCCGCGGCCCGCCGTCCCGGAGCGGACCTCCTTTCGTTTACGATGCCGTCCCGATGACCGAGAGGTACGACCCCGCGGCGATCGAAGCGAAGTGGCAGAAGCGGTGGGCGGACCTCCGCGCCGCGTACGTGGACACGGCGCGGTCGGATGAAAAGTTCTACATGCTCAACATGTTCCCCTATCCGTCCGCAAGCCGACTCCACGTGGGGCACGGACGCAACTACATCCTCGGGGACGCGCTGTACCGCCGGGAGCGGATGGCGGGCCGGCGGGCGCTCAACCCGATGGGATGGGACGCGTTCGGGCTCCCGGCCGAGAACGCGGCGATCCAGAGCGGGGTCCATCCGCGCGAGTACACACTCGGCAACATCGCGCGCATGAAGGAACAGCTCCATGCGCTCGGGCTCCTCTACGACTGGTCCAAGGAGCTCGCGTCCTGCGACCCGCGCTATTACCGCTGGAACCAGTGGCTCTTCCTCCGCATGTGGGAGCGCGGGCTCGCCTATCGCAAGAAGGCTCCGGTCAACTGGTGCCCCGGCTGCCAAACGGTCCTCGCCAACGAGCAGGTCGTGGAGGGTCGGTGCGAGCGGTCGGACGACCTGGTGGAGATCCGCGACCTGACCCAGTGGTTCTTGCGCATCACCGACTACGCGGAACGCCTGCTCGCCGGCCTGGAGGGCCTCGACTGGCCCGAGCGCGTCAAGACGATGCAGCGCAACTGGATCGGCCGGTCGGAGGGCGCGCAGATCTACTTCAGGGTCGAGGCGCTCGCCGACCCGATCCCCGTCTTCACGACGCGCCCCGACACGCTGTACGGGGCGACCTTCCTCGCGCTGGCGCCCGAGCACCCCGCCGCGGCGACGCTCGCGGCCCGGTCGTCGCGGCCGGCCGACGTATCCGCGTTCATCGAACGTGTGCGCCGGGAGTCCCGCCTCGAGCGGGAGGCGGAGGGGGCACGGAAGGACGGCATCGCGACCGGGATCGACGCCCTGAACCCGGCGACCGGCGAGAAAATCCCGGTCTGGTTCGCGAACTTCGTCCTGCCAGACTACGGGACGGGCGCCATCATGGGCGTACCGGCGCACGACCAGAGGGACTTCGAGTTCGCGCGCGCGTTCGGCCTCCCGATCCGGCCCGTGTACCGCACGGACGAGGGGGAGCTGGATCCCGCGAAGATGACGGAAGCGGCGCCGCATGGCGGGCGCCTCTACAACTCCGGGGAGTGGAACGACCTCCCGAACGGGCCCGAGGCCGTCCGGCGCGCCGTCGCATGGGTCGAGGGCCGGGGCGTCGGGAAAGGGGAGATCGGTTACCGGCTCCGCGACTGGTTGATCTCGCGGCAGCGATATTGGGGGACCCCGATTCCGGCGATTCACTGCGCGGCCTGCGGGGTGGTCCCGGTTCCGGACGCCGACCTCCCGGTGCTCCTCCCGGAAGACGTCCAGTTCCGTGGCGTGGAGGGCAATCCCCTCGAGCGATCGCGGGACTTCGTCGACGTGTCGTGCCCCCGATGCGGCGCGGCGGCGCGCCGCGAGACGGACACGATGGACACGTTCGTGGACTCCTCCTGGTATTACTTCCGCTTTCTAAACCCGAAGGACGAGACGCGGATGGTCGACCCCGCACGGGCGTCGCACTGGATCCCCGTCGACCAGTACGTGGGAGGGATCGAGCACGCCATCCTCCACCTGATGTACGCGCGGTTCATCTGCCGGGTGATGAAGGACCTGGGCCTGGTCGATCGCGAGGAGCCGTTCGCCCGCCTCTTCAACCAGGGGATGATCACGCGCCTGAATCAGGTGACGGGCAAGGTCGAGAAGATGTCCAAGTCGCGTGGCAACACCGTCTCGCCGGACGAGCTCATCGGCCGCTTCGGGGCGGACACGGTCCGCGTCTACACCCTCTTCATCGGGCCGCCGGAGAAAGAGTCCGAGTGGTCGGAGGAGGGGGTCATTGGGGCCCACCGGTTCCTCAACCGTGTCCATGAGCTGTGCGGGGCGGTGCTCGCGCTCGGCTCCGCGCCGCGGGCCGAAAGCGGACCTGCGGATGGGCGAAGCGCCGGCGGCACGCCGCTGGGCCGGCTGGAGCATCGGACGATCGAGCGCGTCACGGAGGACGCCGGCCGCTTTCACTTTCACACCGCCGTGGCGGCGCTCATGGAGTTCCAGCGCGGCATTGCGGAGGCGCTCGAGTCCGGGAGCGAGGACCCCGAGACGCTCCGGGGGGCGGTGGGGACGCTCCTGCAGCTTCTTCACCCCGTCGCGCCCCATCTGACGGAGGAGTGGTGGGAGCGATTCGGGCAGAAGCGATCGCTGCTCGAGTCGGCGTGGCCGCGCCACGATCCCGAGCTGGCGCTGACGCCCCGGGTGACCCTCGTCGTTCAGGTCAACGGCAAGGTGCGAGGCAAGCTGGACGTCGCGCGCGGAGCGGGGGAGGCCGAGGCGCTCGCCCGCGCCCGAGAGGACGAGCGCGTGCGCGGCTGGGTCGAGGGGCGGACGATCACGCGCGCCGTGTACGTCCCGGACCGCCTCATCAACCTCGTGGTCCAGTGAGGGCTCGCCAGAGGGCCGCCCTCGCCGGTGGCTGGGCCGCCGCGTGCCTCGCCGCCGGCTGCGGATACGCGCTCGTCGGGAAGAGCACGACCCTCCCGGCCGAGATCCAGGTCATCCGGTTCGCCACCCTCGCGAACGAGACGTCGCGCGTCGGGGTCGAGCAGCGGCTCTCCGGCGAGGTCGCCCGAGAGCTCGCCACGCGCGGCCGGTTCTCCGTGCAGGCGGGAGCCGCGGGGGCGGACGCGGAGCTCGCGGGCGCCGTCGTCGGCTTCGACCTCTACCCCGTGGCGTTCGACGAGGCGGGGAGGGCGCGCGAGTATGAGGTCCGCATCACGGCGCGGGTCGCGCTCCGCACGCTGCCCGAGGAGAAGGTCCTCTGGGAGAACCCGAGCTACACGTTTCGGGGCAATTACAGCTTCTCGCAGAGCGCGGCGACGTATGCCGACCTGGAGAACGAGGCGATCGACCGCGTCGCGGAGCGCTTCGCCGAGAGCCTCGTGACGAGCCTGCTGGAGGGGTTTTAGGAGGAAGGTGGAAGGTGCAAGGTGGAAGGGGCGAGGCCCTACGACCTACCACCCACGACCTACGACCTCTTCCTGGCGAGTCGGGACTTCAGGCGGGCGGCCGCGTTCTTGTGGATCACGCCCTTGCGCCGGGCGCGGTCGATGTCGGAATATGTCGCGGGAAGCGCCTCGCCCTTCGCCTTGGCGTCGGCCTGGCGGTACTTCTTCACAGCGGTGCGCAGCCGCGACCGGACGCCCCGATTCCTCTTCTGCTGCTCCGCGGACTGGCGGATCCGCTTCTCGGCGGACTTGATGTTGGCCATAGTCGATCGATGCTCCCTTGACGGTTCGTCAGTCGTAAGCCCTAGGCCGGTCGCCCCCGAGCCGGTTTACTGGGTCTGCACGCCCATGACCCGCAGCCGATTGCGCGCGAGGCCCGCCTCCTCCGAAGCGGGGTGCTCGTGGATGACGTACTGGAGCGCCACCACGGCCTCGGCCTTCTGGCCGAGGTCCTGAAGCGCATAGCCCTTCTTCAAGAGGGACGCGGCGGCCTTGTCGCTCTGCGGCCAGCTCTTGAGGAGCTTGTTGAAGTCCGCGATCGCCTCGCGGTTCTTCTTCTGCGCGTAGTGAGACTCGCCGATCCAGTACTGCGCGTTGTCGGAGAGGTCGTTCTTCGGGTAGAGATCGAGGTACTCCTGGAAACCCTGGATCGCGAGGGTGTACCGCCCCTTCGTGTAGTCCGCGTAGGCGGAGTCATAGAGCTCTCGGGGCGAGGGACCGCTGGGGGCGCCGACCGTCGCGTCCGCCGGTCCGCTGCCGGCGTCGGCGGGCGCACCGGGAGTAGCCCCGCCCGCGGGGGAGGGGACGGCGGGGCGAAGGCTCTGCGATTCGATCTGCTGCGAGAGCTGCGCAAGCCGCCGGTTCGTATCTTCCAGCTTGGCCTCGAGCCGCTCCATCTGCGTCGTCATCTCCCCGAGGCGCACGCCCGTGTCGGCGTTCGACTTCAGGAGCTGCGTGGTCTGCTGAGAAACGTTCTGGTTCAGGCGCGCGACCTCCTCCTTGCTGGAGGACTTTTTCTCGAGCGCCTGGATCTCTTTTTCGATCTCGTTCAGACGACTGTGGAGCCCTTCGATGTCGTCGGAGGAGACGCAGCCGCCGCAGAGAGCGGCGGCGCTGAACGCGACGGCGAGTCCGTAAGCCCCGCGGCGGGGGCGCCTCCCGGAGTCCACGAATTCCTCGGAGGACCGGACCCGCACCCTACTTGGCCGTGATCACGAAGTGCGCCCGACGGTTCTGCTGCCAGCAGTCCTCCGTCTCGGCGTCGCAGGAGGGACGCTCCTTGCCGTAGGAGACGGTGCGGACCCGGGAGCCGTCGACCCCGAGGGAGACGACATAGTCCTTGGCGGCATTGGCGCGCCGGTCGCCCAGCGCGAGGTTGTACTCGGAGGTCCCGCGCTCGTCACAGTGCCCCTCGACGAGGACCTGGACCGCGCTGTTGCGCTTCATGAACTCCGCATTCGCGGCGAGGGCCGTGCGGGCGTCGTCGCGCAGGTCGGCCGCGTCGTAATCGAACATCGCGTCTCCGAGATACCCGCGGCGGTTGATCTCGTCGAGCGTGCCGGAGAGGTTCTCTCCCTCGACGTCGCGGCCCGTCGGCGCGGCCGGCGGAGGTGGAACCCGCGTCTCGGGCGTCGACGGGGACTCGGCCGGAGGCCGCTCGTCGGGCACGGTCGTTGGGGGCTTCTTCTTGCAGCCTGCGGCCAGGCCGAGCGTGGCAACGATCAGGGCGGCGACGGCTGTGAGCGTCGTGATCTTCCTCTTCATTCCCTTCTCTCCTTGTGCTTTCAGGGTCCGCTGCGCGCACCATACCGGGCGCGCGGCACCGGAGCCTGAATATATCAGGTGGAAGGTGGAAGGTGGAAG
>Ga0136614_10002749_pt1 | contig 11059 bp, 8 predicted proteins | sample AntDrymUQ2792106_2_FD_106643 | JGI IMG/M metagenome (GOLD analysis project Ga0136614, IMG submission 106643) | Polar desert sand microbial communities from Dry Valleys, Antarctica - metaG UQ279 (21.06) | ecosystem: Environmental > Terrestrial > Soil > Desert | place: Antarctica: Dry Valley... | reverse complement strand
TGGTTACACGTACGCCTTTGGATGTACACCTTATAATTACAAGATGTTGAGTTGTCAATCTGGCTGGGGTACGGCTCGGAGCGGGTGCCGACGTTGTACCAAGATGTGAAAGCAGGTAAGGTGTCGGAGCTCAAGAGTAAAGACCTTAGGATCACTGCCGTGCTTAGCGGCTCCTCGGTGGGGAAGAGCGTCTTCCAGCAGCCGCTTCTTCGACTTCAAGAGAAAGAGGCGCGAGGTGGTGATAGCCAGCGTTCTTTGATTCTGGCTCCTCACAACTCTTAGACCTCAGGACTCCTTTGATTTAATGGATGTCCATTGTGGAACCGTAAGGCAGCAGAGGAACGGATTCGAATTCTTTGTTTCAACCCAGTAAAGATAACGGTAATGGACTGATGCACTTAGCGTCTAAGGCATTATATCTGTGGATCGAGAGGCGGAGTGTCGTGCTCGGTGACCTTCAAGGGTAGAGTTATAGCATTCGGCTACGTCCGCACTTGAAGGTACCATTCACGGTAATCAAAGAATGGCTCGCTCGATGGCTTTCGCAGTGTGAAGCATGCGGGCAACCTTAGTGGAAGATGAGGAGGAAACTGAAATGCCGAGAGAAGTCAACACCACCCAAGCCTACGCCGACAAGATCGTAAAGTTAGTTCCTACAGAAATCGTAGGAGCATACATGGTTCTTGCGGGAATAATAGGGATTAGCCCCGCAGCAACGTCCGCGCCTGCGGACTCGTTGTCAGAAATCTTGATTCAAGTCGTTTTCTTTGCGCTGCTGATCCTGACGCCGTTGTATCTGTGGAGGATTAGCGGAGTCACCAACGTGGTGCAATTGATCGTGACGACTCTCGCTTTCATTCTGTGGATCTACACCCTCGGCGGTCCATTTTCGGTATGGGGAATCTCGAACCTAAAATCGCCGCGCTCCTTTTAACGATTTGGTCGTTTGTTATTCCGGTAGTCGTCAGACCCGACTAAGGAATAGCTTTGCTTTGGCCCTCGTCAGCTTAACCGGCCAACTGGGTCGGCCAACGCTTTGACTTGGCCTAACAAATATGAACAAGGCGCCCAGGCTGGGCGACCGCTCGCCGGCCAAACGGACGATAAGCTGGCCCTGGCGCCTTGGTATTTCCTGTTTCAAATGGAGGATCTTCATGAGACGCACGAAGACAGGCCTTTTCTTTCTAAACACTCTACTTATCCCGTCGCTGATTGCGCTCACCGTTCAAGCGCACAGCAACACCACACCCTTCTCTCCAGCCGCCGCAGTGCCGTCGCCGATAAGTGACAGTCGCCCTGTGGGCCTGAACGAGGCGTTCGATCGCGCCAGTCAGGATTTCGATGTTCCACGCGATTTGCTGGTGGCTATTGCCTTCGTTGAATCAAGGTTCAATGACCGTAGCGGGAAGCCGAGTAAAGACAGCGGGTATGGACTAATGCACCTGGTGGAGAACCCGCAAACGCAAACTCTCGTCACGGCCGCCCGTTCGCTAGATAAACCCAAGGAGACTCTCAAGACCGACGTAGAGCAGAATATCCGTGGGGGCGCCGCTATCTTAAGGGCATACGCGAATGAGCAAGGGCTGGACGCCTCAACTCGAAAAGACCTGGCGGAATGGTATCAGGTTGTGACGCGCTACAGTAACGCCGAAAGCGACGAGGTGGCCAGCCTCTATGCGGACGAGGTTTTCGGAGTGCTGACCGGAGGTTTGAATGTTGAGGCCAAGGGCGAAACCATAAGCGTGGTCGCGCGCGACGTCCAGCCAAAAAAGGGCAAGTTTGCCAATGTGGTAATGACTCGGGCGACTGATCTTCCTGCGACCAGAGATCTTAATCCGGTCATTCGGATAGCTAACCCAAAGAACTTTTCGGTAGCAAGTCGCGCTAAGGACTACCCCATCCGTTACATCGTCATTCATACGATTCAAGGATCATACACTAGCGCGATCAACTGGTTCCAAAACCCGGCCGCACGTGTCAGCGCTCATTACGTTGTTCGTTCGAGAGACGGAAGCATCGCCCAGGTGGTCCTGCAGAAGGACATCGCCTGGCACGCCGGTAACAAAAAATACAACCAGCAGGCAATCGGTATCGAGCATGAAGGCTTTGTAGACGATAAATCATGGTATACAGACGCGATGTACAAGTCGTCCGCCGCGCTTACCCGAAGCCTCTGCATGAAGTACAAGATTCCGATGGATCGTGCGCACATCATCGGCCATTACGAAATAAAGCCACAGCGCAACAAACACACCGATCCTGGCGCTCTTTGGGACTGGAAAAAGTATATGCGCGAAGTTAATCCCAGTGGCTCCCGGGGCGTGCGGCGGAAGAGCCGACAGCCTGTGCGCCGCTCGCATGCCTTATCCAACGGAAGAAGGTTAGAAGCTAACTCGAGAAATTGAGAAGCAGGGTTTAGTGATAAGAATCGTAACTTCTCGTGACTTCTCTTTGAACGGTGAAATTTGCCCCAATCCTCCAATCGCCAGCCTCGCTCTTTACCGCCAGTTGCCGATGAGGATGAAAGGCCGCCCAATAGTACGGGTGGGGGTACGGCTTCTGCGGATCGAACTTGAAGCGCGCCTGACCCGCGTCGTTCAATTGGTGTCAAATATGGGAAACGGAAATCTAAAATCTATTCTCATCAGATGTGGGCTGGCGGGGTGTTTCATCATGGTCGCGTCGGCGCCCTTGAGCGCGATGCTGCGCTGTGCGCATCCTTCGACGGTTCAGCAAACCGGGGCTGATTCCGAAGACCCATACCAGCAGATATTAAGACTCGCGGAACAGGCTCGGATTGCGCTGCGCGACGGCCGCGAAGAGGAAGCGAGAAATCTTCTTCAAGCGGCCCTTAAGCTCGCCCCCAGGGATGATGTGACTACCGCCGTCATCTACAACCTTTTAGGAAATGTGCTTGCCAGCGAAACGTACTACCAGTTGGCCATTTCTCATTACGAGCGAGGGCTGGCGGTTCTATCCGGCTCGCCTGACCCCGATTTCAAGGTGGTCACGGAAGCGCTCCGAGAGCTCAGTTCCCAGGGGAAACGCATTAGAGTTTCCCGAGGCGCCTTCTCAGTCGATCTTGGAACGATCGAAATCACTGATCTACGTGCGCTTCGACAGCGACCCACCGGGTTGCGCGAACTTTCAGCCACTCTACTTATCAATGACGGCAACGTCTATTTCGCACAGCAACAACTTCGCCAGGCTGAGGGCCTTTACCAACGTGCTCTACAGGCGGCCGGCGGCCCTGCCTTAGAGACGTTGCGTCGCCGGGCTTACTCTAACCTTGCGTGGAGTGCTATTCAGCAGGGGCAAATGGATAAAGCCGACAAACTGTTGGCCGCTGCTCTCAAAAATGTTGCGCCTTCACCACCCCCAGTCGAATTGCGCGGGGCGCTGCTTGCGTTAGGGGTCTCTTTACGAGAACGACAGAAATATTCAGACGCAATAAGGAAATTCGAACAAGTCTTGCCGCTCTACAGAGCAGCAAACGATATGAAGGGCCTTGCGCGCGCAACCGCTCACCTCGCTGCCGCTCACCTCGCCGTTGGAAACGCCGCGCGCGCGAAAGCTTTGTTGACGGAAGTTGTTAATGATTCCTCCCACAATCTGGATCCTGAGATCGAGCGCTACGTTCATGCCACGCTTGCTCAGGCTAATCGGAGTCTAGGTGACCTGCCGTCCGCTCTTCGCCACTTTCAAATCTACTTAGATCGAATTGAAAGTATCAGCAGTCGCCTGTCTACTGAGGAAGGCGTCCTGAGTTTTCGGGAAACGCAGGGTGAATTCTTAGAAGACTACATTAGGACGGCGTTGGCACTTGCAGAAAGGGAGAAAACGTACGCTGTTGCTCGTGAAGCGATTGAAAAAATCCGCGCCCGTTCCCTGTTCAGTCTCGCACAAGCTAGATCTTCCTGGCGCAACCCAGTCCCAGGGCAAATGAGTGCCCGGTCCCTCCTCTATGACGGAATCGCGCGATACGAGTATCAAGGAGCGCAAGCGGAACCTGTTACTGAAACCAAACCCCGTGTCAGCCAGGTGAGTGCTCGGTCGGTCTTGCAAAGCGCGCCGGCTGTTGACGTGTGGGAGAGTGCTGACCTCGACGACTGCATTGGGCCACCCCCAGGTGAATTAAACGGCGCAAACGCACCAGACTCCATCAAAGAGTCGGGAACAACAAATTCAACCGCAGCTACCTTCCTTGAGTACTATGTTCTGAAAGAACAAACCATCGCTATAGTTAAGAACCCTGAGGGCCAGGTATTCGGAGCAGCGCTACCAATCGGTGAGATTCAACTAGCGCACCTCATAGACGACTACGCGTGGACCTTGGATGTCGCAAACCGGCGCGGTGTCAAAATCGTTAATGAGATCAAATCGACAACGTCGAGATCGAAGAAAGCTCTGCGTTCTGAGCAGCAAATCGCCGACGAACTTTATGCTCTGCTCATTCGCCCAGTTCGCCGTTTCCTGCCATTTGATACAGATCATCCGGTGGTGATTGTCCCTCATCGCTCACTTTGGTACCTGCCGTTCGCCGCGCTCGCGCCACAAAAGGGCACGCGGATGATCGACGAACTGCTGTTGAGTTACGCCAACTCAGAAGCTACCTGGAGGTTAGCAGCCGGCCGCCCACGGACTTACACTCACCTGACGGCTCGTGCCTGGGTCGTCGGCAATCCAGCCGGTAGTGGCAGAGTCAACGTTTGTGGGAGCGACTTTGAATTTGCGGATCTTCCTGGCGCTAAGAAAGAGGCCGAGGAGATCGCGGGTCTTTTCGGCAAAGGCCGAGCGGAACTGTTTATCGGCGATCAGGGCGACCGGCTTCGCTTGGAGGCATGGTACGCGCAATTTGGGGTCATTCATCTTGCTGCTCATGGCATCGCCTGTCCTGATCAACCGTTAGCCTCATCGATCATGTTAGCTCGTGTCGATGGCGCTGCGGTGAAAATCGACGACAGCCCCGAGATGCTGACTGTTGTCGCTGATAAGCGGTTTCCCATTAGCTTATGCGGGCTGCCAAAATCTTGGGAAAGACCCACGTATTTCACCGGTGATTTGCCGGCCAGTGCCGTCGTTAGTCGCTACCGGTTAAATGCCGACCTCGTGACACTGAGCGCCTGCCAAACCGGGCTTGGTGCGACGCTGGGTGAAGGTATGATCGGTTTCACACGAGCTTTTCAGGCAGCTGGGGCTAGGACATTAGTAGTCAGTCTCTGGAATGTGAGCGATGAGGCGACGAGGCGCCTGATGGTCGAATTCTATGGAGAGTATCTCAAACATGGGAACAAGGCCGTCGCTCTCAGGAAGGCGATGTTGGCCACCCGCCAACGCTATCCGGAACCGAGATGGTGGGCCCCGTTCAGCCTGTTCGGTGCGCCCGAGTAGATATGGTCTTTCCAGCCGGTTTTGAGTTGTTGCAAATCCTGAACAAACCTATTGGCGTAGACATCGCATCAATACATCTAAATCATTCTCCAAATTCTCTCTTCTGGAGCTTGTCGCAAGAGTTAAGCTTTGAGAACGTAAAGGTAAAATCCTTAAGTCACTGCGCAAGAGGAAAATTCACGAATACCTGTCCTTTGTCGAAACTCGTTTCGGCATGCTTTTCACTGCTGAATTTCAAGCTTGAGCGAGAGTTTGTACGCTCATGTCTCTCGTTTCTCAAACAATGACCCGAAGAACTCAAAGATGAAGAATAATCCGATAGCGGATAAGACATGCCAAATGGCGTGCCCTTGAATCGCAGGATTTGTCCCGAAACAAAGGGCCTTTGGCTTAATCTCGCAGTTCGTAGATTCGTCCACTGCATTGTAAACGTCTTCACAACATGCACAGCGGGTGTCACAACAAGCTGCTCCGGGACAGTGGCCTTTACACGCCGACACCGAAGCCTTGTAAACAGGCTCGCAGCCATTACATTGGTTACATTCTTGAGCTACCGCGATATCTTTTCCATCCGAGAACTTAAACGCAGCAGCGCCCCCAAAGAGAACTGCTGCGAGTAAACCAAACCAGAACCATTTGTGCCAGTTTCCATCAAACCAGTCAGAATGTCGGCGGGCGCTGCCGTAAACGCCTACCAGTAACAGCACTCCACCTGCACCAAGAGCCACGTTAGTGGAGTCAAACATCCCTTTGAACAGACCCATGAAGATGCCGAGGATCGTGAGCAGGCCGAGCCATGATATCGTGGGCCAAAACTCCGGGCGCAATTGCCAAGCCGAAAAGACTGCGTGCAATATGAGCAGCAAGAGAAGCACATTTATACCCATGATATCGAGATATTGTCCCCAGGTGGTTAGGGTCCCATGAAACAAGCCGCTGCCCAGGAAGAGGAAGGCGAAGGCCAAGCCGACCGCCTTGCCGATTACGGTCCCTCGCCGAAAGAAAATAAATAGTCCGACGGCGAAGTACGCAAAGTTTGACCAGAAGTTTGCCTGCTGTCTGATCAAGCCGGTTTTTGTAATAGCCTCGCACTGTTCAGAGGCGTAGCTCATAACCCGGTCGCAGGTCACTTCTCCCCAGGGATTCCACTTTGCCACACTAAATCCGACCACGATGAGTGCTGTCAGGACGAGAGAAGAAATCCATATCCAGAACCAGGCTCCTTTTTGGTCGAAGAACCAGTCGCTGAAACTCATAATCTGTTCCCCCGCGAAATCACACTTGCGGCTGATATTGGTTCCGCATCTTGAAATGCACTCCCATAGCCACAGGCGAAACCTCTCTAGACTTCAACATCGCCCTATTGGCCCACGACAGATTCCAGAGTTTAATGGGCATTCCGATCATCTGAATTGCCGTTTGTAATTTCCGAGGCGTGACGGGCCGCACCGCAACGCTGGGTCGCGAAAGCTCAGCGCTTATAATTCCGACTTAGATGAAACTTCACCGAAGCCTCAAATCCCTCTCGTGCTTGGGGACTTAGTGAATCACGGATTTTGTCGGAACCAGGCCCCCTTAAAGTGTTGCCTAGCGCACCTAGCGCCGGGTCACCGAAAATTCCTGTTGCAACGTCGAATCCTTGCCAATAAATTACGGACCGGTTGACGTTGCGGACCTCTGCAACTTTTAAATCCGCCTTCGCGATAGCCGCTCCCTTTGCAGCAAGTTCAAGGTTATTGTTTTTGTTCCGCTCCAGGGAAAATTCAACGGCTTTGTTAAATCCCAATTGTTCGGCTGGACTCAGTGAGTCCCGTATTTTGTCTTTACCGGGGCCTGGCAAGGTGTGCCCTTCCGCAGCTGCCAATCCGATATAGAATCCTCGTCGACTGGGACCCTCCGGTTCTCGATTGCGGAGCTCCGTAGCTAACGGGTCGGCATTCGCAAGAGCTTCTCCCTTGGCGGCAAGAACGTCCGCCACGGTCTCTAGTTTGACTGGACCATAAACCTCCAGCGCCACGGATGTCGTAAGCTCCACCGTTTCTCCTGGCTTAGGGATAGCACTCTTAACCGTTCCCACCAGGGCTTGGTTAGTGGCAGGCACTTGCGCTTCCTTAAATTGGAGTTGTGCTTTCTTTAGCAGGTCTCGCGCCTGCTCGATTTTTAGCCCTTCAACTGGTGGCACTGTGACCGTCTTCTTCCTGGTTGCTATCCAAACGATTCCGCCGACGATTAGCGCCAGCACGATCAGCGCTACCGGAATCATCCACGCCTTTGACGGTGGGCGCGCCTTGGGCGGCAAGAATTCGGCCGTGACGGTCGGTCCCTCAGTGAAGTGTTCATCCGGATTGACCGTGGAAACGACGTCCAGCCTGAAACCATACTTGCCCGGCGGCGTGTTTGCCGGAACGTCCAGCATGACGTTGAACTGCTGTGTGCCACCGGCCGCAAAGTCTCGTTCACTTTCCCCTGCCAGCTTCAACCATTGCTGTTTGGTATCGCCCAGCGGCTTTAACTTAACGAGACCGCGCAGCGGCCGTGCGATAGTGTCTGTGACCGTGAAGACTGCCTCACCGTGCCGGTCGGCGTTCAGTTTGATGGTGTCGTTAGCAGTGGTGATTGCAAAGATATTCGCCATTTCGTTTCTCCAGAGATTCACATCTTCTTAACGTATCAGTTTTGGCATTGGCGCAACTTGACATAATGCTTGTCCAGGACCTTAGATAATTGGTAGGGGTCATTTACAAAGCTAAACATCCCCGCCACTCTTTGCGGATGAGAACGATAGCAAGTCCTGTCATGACAAGCTAACGTCGCGGTGACAGTCAAAAAAGTTGTCTGACATAGGTGAAGTCAAGAGGATTCGCGCCGAATTATTTCCTGAGCGTGGCTAACAGTCGGCCGCGCCAAACTTGTTATAGTAGGTAATAGTAGGTCTGTAGTTCGCCGTAGCGTTCCCATCCTTTGGCAAAAAAGGCAGACCTTTAGCAGCTGTATTGCTAGAGTCCTTATGCGTGACGATCTTGTATCCGATTATGAGCCCCATCGGTGAGTCTCCTTGAGGGAAGATTGGAACAACGGCAGGCTTATATCACTAATTCAATAGGGCAACAACATCCAGCTAAAGACACATCCAGCTCTTACACATCCAGCTCTTACCCATTTGTTTTTAGCGATTCGCGCCGCATGCTGCTGGCGCCTAGTGAATGGATTTTTGGGTTTCCGCGCTGATGGCGGCAATCAGTTTCTGAACTAACGCAGCCTTGCTCTGTTCGTCAGCGACGCTGCCTTCGACCATCACTTGCAAGATTCAAATATTGGATTCGAAAGTGATCAACAACCTCTGCTGTCAGACGTGTAAAGCGCGACTGTCAACAACCGGAGCGAGGAAGCAAGAGCAAATTATAAGTTTTTCTTCTAATTACAGTTACACTCTGTGTTGTCGTCGCTCCCACACGCGAGCAGAGTCCCGTCAGGACTATACGCGACTGACGAAACCTCATGGGCATGTTCCTTCAAAGTCTGCTGTGAGGAGTCGTCGGATGTGCTCCAGATCTTTATCGTTTTATCTTTGCTGCCGCTTGCGATTGATCTTCCGTTGGGGTTGAAGGTGACGCTCGTGACGCCTCTTGAGTGATCTTTCAGGATGCGCAATTCTCTCCCCGTTGCAACCTCCCATAGCTTTACTGTTTTATCTTCACTTCCGCTCGCAAGCAGCTTTCCGTCAGGGCTGAACGCGATAGAAGTGACCACGGACGAATGCCACGTGAGCGTTCTCAACTCGCTTCCACTTTTCAGGTCCCAGAGCTTAATGGTTTGGTCCCAACTGCCGCTCGATAAAGTCTTACCGTCGGGACTGAAGGCGACTGAAGTGACCGAATCGTCATGACCTGCGAGAGTACGCAGCTGAATGCCGGTCGCGGCATCCCACAGCTTGATCGTGTCGTCATCGCTGCCGCTAGCGATAACCTTCCCGTCGGGACTGAATGCGATTGACTCGACTGAGCTCATATGTCCGCTCAGAGTCTTAACTGGGATGCCCGCGTCAACAAGCCAGAGCCTTATCGTGTTGTCCGCGCTGCCACTCGCGAGAATGCGCCTGTCAGGGCTGTAGGCGAGAGAGGTTACCCTCTCCGCGTTGTCCGCTCTTTGGGAAGACTAAAGCAGGCTTTCCTAGCAGGCTGCGGAAAAACCCTTTCAGGATAGGAAGACAGCGAAATTTGAGGTGCGGCGACCGCGGCGCCGCTTTGGATTCTTTAGGTTCTTAAGTCTCGCCAATCCAAAGCGGCGTCGCGCTACGCTTGCCGCCTTCATCGTTACGCACGAGATTGAGCGTGACACTGACGGTCTCGCCATCAATCGTGTGGTTACCGCTGGGGAGCCACTTGTTCGGCTCTCGTGACGAAAACGAAATCGCCTCGATCAAGATCGAGGTCGCGAATCTTGCCGTATTGCGGCGTTTGTTTGCCCTCGCTGTAATTCGTCACGTTTTCTTTCAAATAGTCGGCAAGCTCGCTGCCTAAAATGTAACCATCACCGTTACGATCAGCTTTGCCTTCGAGCCCGAGTACGAAAACTTTCCGAAAAATGCTCTCGTCCGGTACCGTTTGATTGGCCGCGCCGGCGGTGATGAACTGGCGCACCGAATGTTTCACTTCTTCAAGGATACGCGCCGGCACCGGGAAATTGCCGCGGGTGACGAGTTTGCCCGAAAAACAACTGTCGAAAACGAAAAGTGCGTGTTTCGACTGAATCTGTCTGGCATATGCCTGGATCATATCCATCGAAATGGCCTTTTGCTTGAACCCGAGCGCGTCTTTCTTCGGCAATGGCGCGTCAGCCGGGACGATAAAGCCCAACTCTCTACCGTCGGCGAGCGTATCGGTGTGTCCGTGCCCGGCAAAATAGATCAGCAAACGGTTTTCCGATTCGTAACCGTGATCCTTGATGAAATGGTGGATTTTCGTGTCCAGTTCTCTTTCGGTCGGATTCGACAAAACGCTTACGCTGAACCCCTGTTTTTCGAGAGCGGACTTGACGGCTTCCGTGTCACTCTTGACGCCTGGCAGATCGTCCCATCCCGCCGTGTAGTCGCTGACGCCGATAACCATCGCGTAGCTGCCTTTGTAGAGGGTCACGGGTGTTTGCTTGTCGGCGAATGCGACGACAATTTCCGCTCGCTCCTGTGCGAATATTGCCGTCACGGCGAGGCACATAAAGACTATTAAGTTTACAGCAGTTAAATTCTTGCGCATTGATCTCCTCTATTTTGTTTTCGCTCTTTGAAGCACTTAAAAACGAAACCTTTTTACCTTTGTGATGCCACGCGCCCCAACTATACTGCTACACACAGCAAGCCAGGGAGCGACAACCTGCAAGTGCAGCCCTATGGCGCCTGTCGGAATAATCATCTGACTGTCTTTCTCTGTGCGTTCTCAGTGTTCTTTGTGTCTCTGTGGTGTGTGTTTCGTTCGTAAAGTTCACCACAGAGACCCAGCGCCGCTGACGCCGCACCCAAATGAACGGCAAAACACGATCCACGAAATACCATGACGCAGCCCGTTCGGGCCGCAACCAAACACTACCGAAAGACGAAGTTTTCTGTCATGATTCTCACATTACATACATCGGTCGCATTAAATGTACGTGCAGACTTGAGCTCGTACTCGAT
>Ga0136614_10002748_pt1 | contig 11060 bp, 10 predicted proteins | sample AntDrymUQ2792106_2_FD_106643 | JGI IMG/M metagenome (GOLD analysis project Ga0136614, IMG submission 106643) | Polar desert sand microbial communities from Dry Valleys, Antarctica - metaG UQ279 (21.06) | ecosystem: Environmental > Terrestrial > Soil > Desert | place: Antarctica: Dry Valley... | reverse complement strand
GGCTGGGGTTCAGCCGGCGACGGCTGCCAACAGCTCGGCGCGGTCGGGTCCGGGCAGCGGTCGGCTCTCCGCTGCCAAGTCCAGCCGGTCGGCCACCTCCGGCCGGTCGAGCACCTCCTGCGGCGTGGCAAGGAGCGAGGAGATGTCCAGTACGCCGCGCAGCGCCTCAGGGTGGCGGCGGGCCGCGGCGACCAGCGCCTTGTGGCTCGCCCAGCCCGCGTCGGCGGTACGGTACGTCCGACCCTCCCGATCGGCGTCGAGTTCGGCCAGCCGGTGCCGGTCGAAGGCCAGCGTCAGCCGGAAGAGCGGCTCGACGTCCCTGCGGGTCAGCTCGTCCCAGCGCACGGCCAGCGTCGCCGGCTGGTGCGGCTCGGCCTGGCGTAGCAGGTCACGCAGGGTACAGACGTGCAGGAGGCCGATGGACGAGCCGCGGCCCAGCGACGGGTTCGTGCAGGCCCAGGCGTCACCGACCGGCAGCAGCCCGGTGACGGTCGGGCCGTCCGCGTCGACGTACCGGCGAATCCGGTCCTCGATCCCGGCGATCACCTCCACGTCGCTGATCGGCTCGCCGTCGGCCCAATGCGCGGCCAACGGGAACAGCCGCAGCGCCGCGCACCACGCCGCCGGCTCCCGCAGGGCGCGCAGCTCCCGGTCGCGGGCACTGACCACGAACGAGACCGACCAGGTGTCGTTGTCGGCCGGCAGGGTGAGGATCGACAGGCCCGCGTAGTCCTGGATCAGCGCTGCCAGTACCGGCGGAGTCGCGCCGGCGGAGCGGGCCCGGAAGTGCCGCGTCTGGTAGACGAAGCCGCAGTCCTCGCGCTGCTCCGTGCCGGGGCGAGCGCCGGCCGCGGCGAGCAACCCGGGCACGGTCGAGCGGCGACCGGTGGCGTCGACGACGACGTCGGCGGAGATCTGCTCACCGGATCCGGTGCGGACGCCGGCGACATGCGGTACGCCGGGGCTCGTCGGCGTACCGGTCGTCACGGCCGTGACCCTGGCGCCGCGCCGGATCGTCACCCCTGGCTGGTTCTCCGCCGCGCGGGCGAGCGCGGACTCCAGCACCGGCCGGCGGGCGGTCACCGTTGCGAAGCGCTCGTCGCCGTCCCACCAGCCACCGCTGTGCTTGGGCAGCATCAGGGCCAGCGGGTTGATCGAGGCGGCACCGACCGCGACGAGGTCGGCCAGCACATCGGGCAGCTCGCGCTGCATGAGCTGGCGCCACCGGGGGAGCACGTAGTGCGGCATTCGGAACTGGTTCACGCCGTGCCGGTCCCAGCTGGCCCAGGCCTGCTCCGGGTCGGCTGGCGGCGGGTCGTCGTCGCGCTCGAGGACAGTCACCCGGTGGCCGTCGCTGGCAAGCAACAGCGCCGCGCTGAGGCCGCCCAGTCCGGCACCGAGAACGAGAACATCGGCCACGATCACACCTCCGAGTAACCGGTCGGTCACCGAACCGGTCCGCATAGGTTAGTTGTATGCGCGCGATCACCTTGCCCTCCTTCGGCGGACCCGAAGTCCTGACCTGGACCGAGGTGCCCGAGCCGACACCGGGGCCCGGTGAGGTGCTCATCGACGTGGCGGCCAGCGCGGTGAACCGCGCAGATGTGATGCAGCGACAGGGCAGCTACCCCTCACCGCCGGGCGCCTCGGCCTACCCGGGGCTGGAGTGCAGCGGCCGGATCACCGCTATCGGCTCCGCGGTCACCGGCTGGCACGTAGGCGACGAGGTGTGCGCCCTGCTCGCCGGCGGCGGGTACGCCGAACGGGTCGCCGTACCGGCCGGTCAGCTGCTGCCGATCCCGTCCGGCGTGGACCTGGTGACCGCCGCCGCGCTGCCCGAGGTGACCTGCACGGTGTGGTCCAACGTCTTCATGCTGGCCGGCCTCGCGGCCGGCGACGTCTTTCTGGTGCACGGCGGATCCAGCGGGATCGGGACCATGGCAATCCAGCTTGCCGCGCGGGCGGGAGCTCGGGTGTTCTGCACCGCCGGTACGCCGGACAAGCGCTCCCGCTGCCTTGAACTGGGTGCCGAGGTCGCGATCGACTACCACAACGAGGACTTCGCCGACCGGGTGCGCAAGGCGACCGACGGCCGCGGCGCCGATGTCGTCCTGGACAACATGGGTGCGGCCTACCTCGAGCGGAACGTCGACGTACTGGCCGTCGGGGGGAGGCTTGTCGTGATCGGGCTGCAGGGCGGCGCGAGGGCCGAGCTCAACCTCGGGACGCTGCTGCGCAAGCGGGCATCGGTGAACGCGACGACGCTGCGGGCCCGACCGCCGGACGGTCCGGGCGGCAAGGGCGAGATCGTTGCCACCGTGCGGGAGCAGGTGTGGCCGGCGATCGCCGCCGGAGAGATCCGGCCGGTCGTCGATCAGGTGCTGCCGATGGCGCAGGCTGCGCAGGCACACCGGCTGCTGGAGGCCAGTGCGCACGTGGGCAAGATCCTGCTCGCCACCTGAGTCCTCGCGTGATCAAGGGGTTTGGCCGGTCAGGACCGGCACAATCCCATGTTCACGGACGGATGTCGTCGAGGACGCTCAGGACGTGTTCGACCTCGTTGGCCGCGGTGTAGTGGGCCAATCCGAGTCGGACAGCGCCGCCCACCTCGCTGACACCGAGGGCGTCCATGAGTTCGCGCGCGTAGTAGTCCCCGTCCCAGGCACAGATGTCGCGCCGGGCCAGTTCCTCGGTCACCTGCCGCGGTGTCCTCCCGTCGACGGTGAGAGACACCGTCGGCGTACGGCGGGCCGCGGTCCCGAGCACCGTGACGTGCGGCAGCGCCCGCAGGCCCTGATCGAGACGCGTCATCAACTGCTGCTCGTACGCCTCGACGGCAGCCATCGACACCAGAATGCGCCTGCGCCGGTCAGCACCGGTGGATGCGTGGTTCCTGCCGCCCACCGGCTGGTCGCCGGCCAAGGCCGCGATGTGTTCGACGGCCGCGACCACGCCGGCGAACAGCTCGAACGGCGGCGTACCGGTCTCGAACCGGTCCGGTACCCGGTCCGGTGACGGGATCAGCTTGTCCGGCTGAAGGGCGTCAAGGACGGCGGGAGCAGCGACCACGGCGCCGACGTGCGGGCCGCACCACTTGTAGGCGCTCACCGCGATGAAGTCCGCGCCGAGTTCGGCCAGGTCCAGCGGGATGTGCGGGGCGGCGTGCACCGCGTCGACGTACACCAATGCACCGACCGCGTGCGCCCGGTCGGCGATGGCGCGCACATCGGGCCGGGTCCCTACCGCGTTGCTCGCCGCCGTGACAGCGACCAGCCGGGTGCGGTCGGTGACGAGTTCGTCGTACTGCCACTCCGGCAGTTCGCACGTCTCGATGTCGATCTCGGCCCACCGCACACCTGCGCCGGCCCCGGCCGCGGCCTGTACCCATGGACGGATGTTCGCGTCGTGGTCGAGCCGGCTGACGACGACCTCGTCACCCATCCGCCAGGTCTTGGCCAGCGCCCGGGACAAGACGTAGGTCAGCGTGGTCATGTTAGGGCCCAGCACGACGCCCTCCGGACCGCCGCCGACCAGGTCGGCCATCGCCAGCCGAGCCGCGTCGCGCAGCTGACCGGCACGGACGGAGGACGGGAAGGCGCCGCCGGTGTTGCCGATCGGACGCCGCATCGTCGCCCCGACGGCGTGCGCGACGCTCTCGGGAACGAGGCTGCCGGCGGGGCCGTCGAGGTGCACGAATCCATCGCACAGACTCGGAAACAGCCCCCGAACCTTGGCAATGTCAAGCGGCACAAGGTGAGGTTAGTCGCATACGTCACCCCGCTTCCCGCGGTCTTCCGGCGAATGCAGCCTGCGCCGAGACCGGGGCATGTGGAAGCGGCAGCGGCAACCCGCCTAGGGTTTGTGCCATGACCGAGGAAACTCAGGAAACACCCCCGCGGCAGGTCGTCATCGTCGGCGAGGACGGCCGGCCGGTAGGCCAGATCGCCGTCGACGAGGACGGCGAGAATGCCGGGCCGAACGTCGCCGACATGGTCGAGCAGCCGGCCAAGGTGATGCGGATCGGCACCATGATCAAGCAGCTGTTGGAGGAGGTCCGCTCGGCACCCCTGGACGAGGCCAGCCGAAACCGACTGCGGGAGATCCACGAGTCGTCCATCCACGAGATCGAGGACGGTCTCGCACCGGAACTGCGAGACGAACTGCGCCGGCTCTCGCTGCCGTTCGACGACGACGCGACACCCACCGACGCAGAGCTGCGGATAGCGCAGGCGCAACTCGTCGGCTGGCTCGAGGGACTGTTCCACGGCATCCAGACCGCACTGTTCGCCCAGCAGATGTCCGCCCGGATGCAGCTGGAGGAGATGCGCCGCCGCGCGCTGCCGGCGGGAGCAAGCATGCCGGGCCAGCCACCGCAGCCGGGCCAGCAGCAGTCCGCAATGGGAGGGACCGGGCAGTACCTGTAGTGGGGTCAGGGGAACATCGGTTCCAGGTACGCCGCGACTCCGTCCTCCGCGTTGGAGCCGGTGACCTCGTCGGCGGCGTCGAGCACGGCCTGATGTGCGTTCGTCACGGCCACGGACCGGCCGGCCCACCCGAACATCGGCAGGTCGTTCGGCATGTCACCGAACACGAGCACATCCTCGGCGTCGACCCCGTGCGATGCAGCGACGCTGGCCAGCCCCGTCGCCTTGGTGACCCCCGCGGCGGAGATCTCCAGCAGCCCGTCGTGCGATGAATGAGTCGCGGTCACCGAGTCGCCCAACAGCGTCACCGCCGCGGCCAGCAACTCATCCGGCCCATACGTCGGATGCCGAACCAGCAGCTTCACCGCGGGCGCTCCGATCATCTCGGCGAGCTCACTGATCGAGACCTCCGACCGGACATCCACTCCGACCCGGTAGGTGGGCTCGTGCCGGAACGCGCTGCCGAGCTCGATGGCAAACGCCGCCTCGGGCAGCTCCGACCGCAGCCGGCCGGTGACATCGGCCAGAACGGCCGGGGCGACCAGGTCGGACTCGACGATGCGCTGAGTGTGCAGGTCCCAGATCACCGCCCCGTTCGCGCAGACAGCGATGCCGCGGTGGTCCAGTTGCTTGGCAACCGAGCCCAGCCAGCGCGGTGGCCGGCCGGTCACGATGACGACGGGTACGCCGGCCGCCTCCACCTGTGCCACCACCCGCGCCGTCCGCGCCGAGACCGTCCCGTCGGCACCGAGCAGGGTCCCGTCCAGGTCGGTCGCCACCAGCCGCGGGCGCCAGGTCACCCGAACAGCGCCTCGAGGTAGGCAGCCACGCCGTCCTCGTCGTTGGACAGCGTGACCGAGTCGGCGGCGGCGAGGACCACGGGATGCGCGGATGCGACCGCCACCGAGTGCCCGGCCCACGCGAACATCGGCAGGTCGTTGGGCATGTCCCCGAAGCAGAGCACGCCGTCGGCCGTGACCCCGTGCCGCGCGGCGGCAACGGCCAGCCCGGTCGCCTTGGTGACACCGGGCGGACAGATCTCGATGAAGCCGAGGCCCGCGTGGGTCACCTCGACCAGGTCGGGTGGCAGCACGTCCAGTGCAAGGGCGAGCAGCGAGTCCTGATCGTGCGACGGAGAGCGCACGAACACCTTCAACGCATCGCCGCGGAGGACCTCGGCGCGGTGCAGCAGTACGGCGGGATCCGGGAAGGGCCAGTCGAAGCCGTTCTGCAGCCGCAACGGGCCGGTGAGGTCACCGACCTCCTCCACCGCGATGATCAGCCCGCCCACGGCGTCCTCGATCAGCTCGACGGCCTTGGCGGCCACCGCCGACGGCAGCGAGGAGACCGACAGCTCCTCGCCGGTGGCCAGGTCGACGACGTATCCACCCTGGGCCAGTACGGCGAGCCCCTGCCTGCCCATGTCACGGCGGACCAGGTCCAGCAGCCGCGGTCCCCGACCGGTCACCGGAACCACCGGGATGCCACGGGATCGCACGTCGGAAAGCGCCGTCCGGCTGCGCTCGGACACTGTGCCGTCGGTGCGCAACAGGGTCCCGTCCAGATCGGTGGCGATCAGTTTCGGCGTCAAGCTCACTGTGGTTGCAGGACCTCGCGGCCACCGAGGTAGGGGCGCAAGGCGGCGGGGACGGCGACCGAGCCGTCGGCCTGCTGATGGTTCTCCAGGATCGCGACCAGCCACCGGGTGGTCGCGAGGGTGCCGTTGAGGGTGGCGGCGAACTGGGGGCGGCCCTCGGTGTCCCGGTAGCGGATGTTCAGGCGGCGGGCCTGGAACGTCGTGCAGTTCGAAGTGCTCGTCAGTTCCCGGTAGCGGCCCTGGGTCGGGATCCACGCCTCGCAGTCGTACTTGCGGGCGGCGCTGGAGCCGAGATCACCGGCCGCGGTCTCGATGACGCGGTAGGGCAGTTCCACTTTGGCGAGCATCTGCTCCTCCCAGGCCAGCATCCGGTCGTGCTCCTCACGGGCGTCGGCCGGGTCGCAGTAGGAGAACATCTCGACCTTGTCGAACTGGTGCACCCGGATGATGCCCTGGGTGTCCTTGCCGTAGGAGCCGGCTTCTCGCCGGTAACACGACGACCAGCCGGCGTAGCGCCGTGGCCCCGCGGACAGGTCCAGGATCTCGTCCATGTGCAGGCCCGCGAGCGGCACCTCCGACGTACCCACGAGGTACAGGTCGTCGGCCTCGAGCCGGTAGACCTCCGTCGCGTGGGCGCCAAGATACCCGGTTCCGCCCATCACCTCCGGCCGGACGAGCGTCGGAGTGATGACCGTGGTGAAGCCGGTCTCGACGGCCTGTGCGACCGCCATGTTCAGCAGGGCGAGCTGCAGCAGCGCGCCCTGGCCGGTGAGGAAGTAGAACCGCGCACCGGACACCTTGGCACCGCGCTCGGTATCGATGGCGCCGAGCAACCGCCCGAGTCCGACATGATCCCGGGGGGTGAACCCGGCGAACGTCGGCTTGTCACCGATCTCCTTGACGACGACGTAGTCGTCCTCGCCACCGGCCGGTACGCCGTCCTCGATGACATTGGGTACGGCGAGCTGCGCCTGCCGCAGCGCTGCCTCGGCCGCGGCTTCGTCGGCCACAGCCGATCTGACTGCAGCGGCCAGCTCCTTGGCCTGGGTCATCAGCGCGGGACGTTCCGCCGGAGTGGCCTGGCTGACCCGCTTGCCGATCGTCTTCTGCTCCCCCCGCAGGGTGTCGGCGCGGCCGACGGTCTCGCGCCTGCGCTCGGCGGCCAGTAGGAGCGTGTCCACGGTGGACGGATCCTCGCCCCGAGCCGCCTGGCTGGCACGGACGCGGTCGGTGTCCTCGCGAAGCAGCCGCAGGTCGATCACTCCATGAAGGCTACCGTCGCCCGGCCCTCCACCCGCCGGCACCGACTTTGCCTGTCGGGTGGCCCCGCAAACCGCCCAGAACGGGCGCTCCGGCGGCCACTGCGCAGGCAAAGTGGGGATGGAGTCGGGGAGGATGGACGGCATGAGGTTCCTCAACGACGTGCGGCCGGCGTACGACCTGACGTACTCCGACGTCTTCATGGTCCCGGTCCGGTCGTCGGTCGGCTCCCGGCTGGAGGTCGACCTTCGCACGGCCGACGGCGTGGGTACGACGATCCCGGTGGTCGTGGCCAACATGACCGCGATCGCGGGCCGCCGGATGGCTGAGACGGTGGCCCGCCGCGGCGGCATCGCGATCATCCCGCAGGACATCCCGGCCCAGGTGGTCGGCGACGTGGTGCGCTGGGTCAAGGACCGGCACCCGGTTTACGACACCGCGATCACGTTGCCGCCGTCGGCCACCATTGGTGAGGCGCTGTCGCTGATCACCAAGCGGGCGCACGGAGCGGTCGTGGTCGTCGAGGGCGAGCGGGTCGTGGGCATCCTCACCGAGCACGACGCGGTCGGCCACGACCGGTTCTCCCAGCTGCGCGAGGTGATGACGCCGGACCCGCTCTGCGTCGATGCGGGTGCTGACCTGCCGAAGGTCTTCGAGTTGCTCTCCGACGCCCGCCTACCGGCTGCGCCGGTGGTCGACGCGGGTCAGCTGGTCGGCATCATGACCCGTACGTCGGCGTTGCGCTCGGCGCTGTACACGCCCGCGCTCGACCTCGACCGGCGGCTGCGGGTGGGCGCCGCGGTGGGCATCAACGGCGATGTCCGGGGCAAGGCGGAGGCGCTGCTGGAGCGCGGGATCGATGTCCTGGTTGTCGACACCGCGCACGGCCACCAGGACAAGATGCTCGACGCCCTGCGTGCGGTCCGGACGGTTGCTGGGCAGACCCCGGTCGTCGCCGGCAACGTGGTGTCCGCCGATGGAACCCGCGAGCTGATCGAGGCTGGCGCGGACATCGTCAAGGTCGGCGTGGGGCCTGGAGCCATGTGCACGACGCGGATGATGACCGGAGTCGGCCGGCCGCAGTTCTCCGCCGTACTGGAGTGCGCTGCTGCCGCCCGCGAGGCCGGCCGGCACATCTGGGCCGACGGTGGGATCAGGTACCCCCGCGACGTCGCGCTGGCGTTGGCCGCTGGGGCAGCCAGTGTCATGGTCGGCTCGTGGTTCGCCGGGACGTACGAGTCGGCGGGAGACATGTACAGCGACGGATCGGGGCGACTCTACAAAGAGAGCTTCGGCATGGCATCGGCCCGCGCCGTGCGCAGTCGGACCCGCGATGCCAGCGGCTTCGACCGCGCCCGAAGCGCGCTGTTCGAGGAGGGCATCAGCTCGTCGCGGATGTTCCTCGATCCTGACCGCCCCGGCGTCGAGGACCTGCTTGACCAGATCGTCACTGGGCTGCGCAGTTCCTGTACGTACGCCGGGGCAGCCTCGCTGGAGGAGTTCCATCAGCGTGCTGTCGTGGGTCTGCAGAGCAGCGCCGGGTACGACGAGGGTCGCCCGCTGCCGACGAACTGGTGAGGCCCCGAAGCTGTAGCCCGATGGGAGATCCGCGGCAGTCGGCTCGGCCACCATGCCTGGCGGGTCCGGCAGCGGCGCCTCGTCGTCGACCTCGGGCCCAGCAGCAGGCTAGACCCCTCCGATTGCAGTTGCGATGAGCCGGCCAGGTGCCGTCGTCCACTGCCAAAAAGGCTGGCCCGAGGCGATGCCGGCCACGTCGTGTCAGGCCTCATCCTGCGGGGCCAGGCCAGCGGGCCTCATGCACCCCGGCGCCCGAATCGCCGCGCACCAGCACCCGAGAGCGGTCGGCCTCGGGGATCTGGGCCAGCGCGTCGGTGAGCACCGTGATGTGATCCGCGGCGTCGTTGGCCGTCGCCTTTCCGGTGCGCAGCAGCCCGGCGACTGGTTCACCCATCCCGCCGGCCCATGATCGACGAACGCCAGCAGCGGATGAAACCCGAACGTCCGCTTCCACGTCGCAGTTGCGCCTTCCTTGTCCGAGTGCGCCAGCACGATGGTGGCATCCAGATCGACGATCACCGGCCCATCGGGATCGACCGAGCCTGGACCGCCCAGACCCGATCCCGCGCCTGCGCCCGCCGCAGGCCCGCCAGCACGACCGGAGCCTCAGCGGCCAGCGTCGCGATCAGCCGCGACACCGTCGCATCGGAGGCGACCTGACCGAACAGATCCGGCTGCGCCCACCACCGCAAGATCAGCGAGGCAGTCACCGCCCAGTGCGATCGCTACGGCCAGATCGAGCACGACCTTGCCCGGGTCGTGCCGCGCTCGCCACGGCGCCAGGCACACGCTCAACGCCCGATCCAAACCAACCGCCGCAGCGGTCTGCACCAGCAGCGACCCACCCGCCGAGGACAGCAGCGACTCGCCGCCGACCACTACCCGAACCCGTCTGGAAACGCCGGTTACCCTTTACCCACGGAGTGCCTCTCCCACTCGGTCTCTGAGCAGGTGTCGCCTCAGACCAGACGACCGATCGAGGCTAGCCGGCCGGGACCACCTTGCTCATCACGCAGTTGCCCTTGCCCTTGGGCCGCTCGTAGTTGAACCCGAGCTGCTCGTACATGCTCCGGGTGGCGTTGTAGAGGAACGACGCCGAGGTCTTCTTGCCCGGGGGGAGGTCGTGTGGGTAGGACTCGACCAGGCCACCACCCGCCGCGGCGATCAGCGCCAGCGCGCCTCGAACGGCGACCACGGCCATCCCCTTGCGCCGGTACCTGCGGTCCACGAACAGGCAGGTGATCCGATAGTCCGGCATGCCTACCACGCCCTGTTCCCATTCCTTGCGGTGATGGATGTTCGGTAGTTCCTCGACCGGCCCGTACTCGGCCCAGGCGACCGCGACGTCACCGTCGAACACCAGCGCTGCGTGAGCGCGGTCCTCCTCGACGAGCTGCCGCTTGAACTCGCGGTGGCCGAGCTTCTTGCGCTCGGGGGGTCTGGGTAGAGATGGAACCAGGTGCACCAGCACCCACCCCACACGCCGTTGTGTCGCTCCGCCAGATCCGCGAACGCATCCCACGTCTGCGGACCCAGCGGTTCGATCCGGTAGCCGTCCACACTTACCTCGACTTTACCCATGCAGGAGAATGTAGAAGCAGTTGCGGACTTGGCACGTCGGCGTGCCTGAGCCTGAAGGTTTGGGGAGTGCCCGTGAGTCCGTCCGACAGGGGTAACGGAAGCTGCCCGTGACCGGGATGTCGATCGGATCGGGCCGGTGGAGTTTGCATCCCGGAGTGCTATTCGCCTAGGTCGAATCGGGTCTTCGAGAAGCCCCATTGCTACAGCGGCAAGGGCATTCTCGGTGCCGCGACCGGCCGCAGGAACCAGCCTCATCGGTGGATCGGGGCTTAACGGCGTAGACCCAGCCTGTCGAACGAGTGTTCGACGCCCACGCTCATACTGGCAGGCATGGCCGGTGGGATGGCGCCGCGCCGCTCCGGGCTGAGTCTGGCCGAGCGGCTGGCCGGCGCCGGCGTACGCGGGGCGGCAGGCTCCCCGCCGGTGCCTACCAGGCGCGCAGCGGGCCAACCGTCGAACACCGCGCACTCCCGGGCGGTGACTTCGGCGCCGACGCACTGCTGGTGACCGGCCTTCCGGGAGAGGCCGAACCGTGCCCCGGACTCCTCTCGGAATGGATCCGCGACGGTGAGGAAGGCCCGTGGAGAGGCCGGGTGGTGTACGCCGTCGTCGACGACGGC
>Ga0136614_10002747_pt1 | contig 11063 bp, 9 predicted proteins | sample AntDrymUQ2792106_2_FD_106643 | JGI IMG/M metagenome (GOLD analysis project Ga0136614, IMG submission 106643) | Polar desert sand microbial communities from Dry Valleys, Antarctica - metaG UQ279 (21.06) | ecosystem: Environmental > Terrestrial > Soil > Desert | place: Antarctica: Dry Valley... | reverse complement strand
GCTAGACGGGCGCGATTTCGAGCAATCCGCGCCGGTTGAGCCAGGCGGCGATCTCAGGCGCGCGACCGGACGGAAGCGAGCGGTCCCAGCGGTCGATGGCGTCGGCCAGTGATGGAGCCGCGTGCAGGTTGTCGAGCAGCGGCGCCAGCTCGCTGCCACCGAGGAACGCCACGGGGCGGCTGAGGGCCGGGTGGGCGAGAGCGCGGCGCAGCTCGACGCGATCCCCGACGAGGCAGGGCGTGTCCAGCAGAGCGGCGGCGGGGGACAGCCGAACCCGCAGCGGGAGGAGGTCGGCGAGTGGGGCTGCTCTCGGAATGGGCAACGGTACCGGCGGTGTGCCGGCGCTGCGGCGACGCCAGAAGGCCGCACCCGCGTGCAGCAGGTGCTCGGCGTAAACGCCTGCTGCTGTCGCGACGTGCCGCTCGACCGAATAGCGCTGATGGTCGACGTAGTACTGGAGCGCAGCGTGGGTGTCGCCGCCCGGGGCGAGCACGGAGTGGACGGCCGCAGCGGCGGCCAGTCCGGTCTGGATCGCGGTCTGCACACCCGACGACGAGAGTGGGTCGATCGCGAACGCTGCCTCGCCGACCTTGACACTGCTCGTGTCGATGGGCGTGGCCGCGGCGTAGCTCGTGGCGTTGCACGCCTGCACCGGCCCGGCGAGCTGAGCGCTGGTCACCACGTCGGCGAATATGGGTGACGCGGCCAGCAGCCGGCGGTAGAGCCGCTCGCGGTCGCGTCCCTCGGCCACCAGGGTCTCCGGATCGACGAACGCCATCGCGCGGAAGCCGCCACCGGGCAGGTGCGCGCCCCACAGCCACGTATCGGCCAGCGCGTCAATACGCGTCTGCGAGCCATCGAGTGGCGGTCCACCGTGCCAGATCGCGTGCAGCGCCAGCGTGGGCGGCGAGGTCGGCGTCCGGCACCCGCTCAGAAAGCGGCGACGCCCGGTCGCGTCGGCCAGGAAGCGGGTGTGAAGCACCCGGTCGCCGAACGGCACCTCCCACCCCTCGCCGGAGCGCGCGGGCCTGCCCGCGGCGGCGGGCGGGAGCACCTCAGCGCCGGCCTCCCGCGCCCGATCGAGCAGGATCGCGTCAAAGGCGCCGCGGTCGACGGTCACACCGCCCTCGACTTCCGTCCGCTCCTCGTCGGGGCCGCGCCAGCGGACCCGCGCCTGCACCGCCCGCGTGAAGCCTCGGGTTGCCACCCGTGCGCGCACGCCGAGCGACTCGAGCAACGGCCAGATGGCGGGGCTGAGCGACTCACCTATGTGGGGGCGCGGGAAGCGGTGCTGCTCGACGACCGCGACGTGGTGACCGAGCCGCGCGAGCCGCGCCGCGAGCGTCGCGCCCGCCGGGCCGCCGCCGACGACGCAGACCTCGAACTCGTCGGTCACGGCCCAGCTGAAAAGTAGTCTGGGCGTCGTTCGGTCAGCCGCGCGTAGGCGCCGAGGCACCAGTGCAGCCATCCGCGGATGTAGTCACACGCCGGTCGGCCACGTGCGATGACCTCGTGATGGCAGCCGCCACCGCACATGTAGCGCGCCCAGCAGCTGCGGCACGGCTCCTGGCGGTGCACGTGGCGCTCGCGCAGCCAGCGCGCCTGACGCTCCCGGTCGACGCCGTCGGTGATGTCGCCGAGCGCTCCGTCGTCGTCACCGACGAAGCGGTGGCATGCCGCCAGCTCGCCGCTGGCCGAGACGCCGAGGTAGCCGGCGCCCGCCCCGCACGGGTAGGGACGGTGCGTGCCGCGGTGGATCTCGCGCATCGCGTTGACGGCGTTGGCGAACGGGTAGCGCTCGCCCGCGACCACGCGGCGCTCGAACTCCGCGCCGCAGGACACCATCCCGTCGAGCATCGCCGCGAGCTCCGTGCTGCCCAGCTCGTGGTTACCGTTGGGCGATCGCAGCAGGGGCGAGAAGCCGACGCTGTGGAAGCCGAGTGCCACGAACGCGTCGAGCGTCTCCCTGAGCTCGAGGTTCACCGGCGTGACCGTGACGCGCGCGGACACCTGCATGCGCCGCTGACGTTCCAGCAGCGGCGCGACCCGCTCGATCACCCGGTCGAAGCTGCCACGGCCGCCGCGAAACGGCCGCAGCCGGTCGTGAACCGCGCCGGCGCCGTCGAGGCTCACCGTGACCGCGAAGCCGTGCTCCTCGAAGAACTCGCCGTCCTCGGCGGTCAGCTGGGTGCCGTTCGTGGTGATCGAGAACGTCACGTCGACACCACGCTCGGCGGCGATCGTCCGGGCGCGGTCGGTCGCAGCGTGGATCACCGGGCGGTTCATCAGCGGCTCGCCTCCGAGGAAGCTCAGGTTCACCCGCTCGCCCGGGGCTACGTCGCCGAACAACAGGTCAACCGAGGCGAGCGCGGTGCGCAGCTCCATGCTGGTGGCCGGCCCGCCGAAGCTGCCCCCCTGCGCATAGCAGTAGGTGCAACCGAGGTTGCACTTCTGCGCGACGGCGAGGGACAGCGCGCGCACCGGTGGCTGCTCCGGCACAGCGTCGTCCACGTAGCGCGGAGCGTCCAGGCCCAGCTGCTGCAGCAGCTCGCCCAGCTGGTCCTCGTCGCCGCTGCGCCGCAGCCGGTCGAGCTGCGCGTAGACCGCGGCGTCGACGTCGTACAGGCGGGTGCCGTCGGGGACGAGCAGATGCAGCCCGTCGCCGCTGTCGACCAGGTGGGCCTGCGCGCTGCGCGGCGCCGAGAGCTCGAACAGCTCAGTCATGGTCCCGGCCCCCGACGATGAAGCGCAGCAGCCCCTGCCAGTCGCGGAAGAGGTCCTCGTAGCTGATCTGGCGCGGGTTGGTGGGGTTGTCGGGCTCGTACTGTTTCGGCTCGCGCTGCCGGGCCATCCAGTTGTTGCCGACGCTCGACCCCTGCTCGGTCGACTCGACGTTCACATAGTCCGGCCGGCTGGCCGCCCAGTAGTAGCAACCGCACTCGCGGTAGTCATTCTGCCACGGCGAGCAGAGGCTCTGGGTGAGCTCCCCCGGCTGCGCCGTGCCCTCGTCGATCAACGGCAGCTGCTCGTCGGTGACCTCACTGCGCGCGAACAGCGGCCGGATGCGCAGCTCGACGGTCTCGACAGCCTGGGGATCCGCGTCAGGATCGAGGAACTGGCACGGCACGAGCTGCCCGGCGCTCGTTCGCAGGACGTCGGCGATCGCATTCGACCACTCGATGAAGGTCGAACCGAGCGACGCGTCCTCCTGCGTTCCCGAGGGGCCGCGCACTTCGAGCAGGGTGGGAGTGTCTGCGACCTGGATGGGGTAGTGGCCTTCGAGCCGCTGGAGCTCGCCCTCGGCGCGGACCACGAAGCCGTGCGCCTCGTGGATCTGGATGCCTTCGAACACCCGGCGCCACACGTTGCGGAAGTCGAACTCGAGCCCCGGGAAGCAGTTCGAGATCGCCGCATCGGGCAAGGTGCTGGGCGGATTGCCCGCCGCACGGTGATGCAGCTGTGCGGTGACGTTCTTCGGCTCGATGTTCACGGGGTCTCCCTGTCGACGCCGGGGAAGATCGGCCCGCGCATGAGCGTGCGGATCAGGTCGATCTGACGTCGGGTGAGCGTCAGGTGCTGACCGTCGGCGCCACGCATCATCGCCGGCATCTTGCGGCGTCCCCGGTCGGACAGGTCGCCGACCTCGTCGTAGTCCCGCAGGACGTCGGCGAACCACGGCGCGGTGCCGCTGCGCAGCGCGACGAGCAGGCTCTGGTGGAGGTTCTCCAGCGCGACGGCGTCGACGAGCGACGGAGCCATGATCGGATCCCGGCGGCGTCCCTGCCCCTGGTCGTGTGCGGCCATGCCACCCTGGTTCATCGCCGCGGTGTTCATCAGGCGGACGGTTTCGAATGCGCGGCGCACGATCTCCTCGACCCGTTCCAGCGTCGCCTCGGCGGACGTGACCGTGGGGCCGAGCAGAGCCTGTTCCAGTTCGTCGGCGACCGTGCGGATCGGCACGGCATCCGGCGCGTAGGTGGGCGGCCCGGTGCCGACGCGCCCATAGGCCGAGAGCGTCTCACTCCCGATCGTCAGCGTCACCCGCACGAGGCCGTCACAGCTGTCGTCCAGATAGCCACGACTCCGACCCTCGCTGTCGCCCGCGTAGATGCCCCCAGGCACCGTGATCGTCGGCACGTTCTGATCCTGGTAGCCGAGCCAGGTGCCACGGCCAGGACTTGCGTCATAGACGACGCTCCTGAGATTCGGGTCCGTGGGCGGACCCTCCGGCGATGTCGTGCTCGCGCCGTAGACGAATCCGGCAGCGGGAGTGAAGCGCAGCCTGACCTCGGGATGGGCCTCGGTCGGCTTGATGTACTGCACCTGGCCGAAGGGGATCGTCTTGCCGGGCCAAAAGTTCGCGCAGGCACCGGCGAGCGGCCGCCGGGCGTGGTCGGAGAACTCGCCGCTGTCGGCTTCGACCTTGTCCGCCTCGACACCGGTGCGGCGGGACACCTTGTGGTTGGCGACCTGCACGCGCCAGCGCAGGTCCCATGTGGACGCGCCTTCGCGCTCGAGCAGCTCGGTCGTCAGGGGCTCGAGCTGGCCGCCGTCGGTGAGCGCCCACACCTCGAGAAAGGGTGCGACGGGACGAACCTTGCCGTCCTCGGCGAACGACAGCCGCTCGGGAACGAACGCCCGGATGATCTCTCCGCTCGCCACATCGACCTCGAGCGTCTCGGCCGGCCGCAGGGCCCGGTAACCGAGCGGCCGCTCGGGATCGAGGACCGCCTCGTAGTTGTCGAGTGGCGTCGCCGCGGCACCGAAGCGTGCGATGGCCAGGGGTGGTAGGACGCGGAGCTCCTGAATCACGTCGGCCGGCCTCCGTTCAATGCAGGCGCCCGGGCACTACCGGTGATCAGCTGCTCGACTTGGCCGCGCTCGATCTCGTCCCACTGGGCCAGGGCAACGAGGTAGTCCTGCCCGTCACCCGAGCCATCGAGCTTCGTCAGTCGCTCCCGCAGCCTCGCGGCGGCGTCGAGGAGGTCGCGGTGCAGCCGCCAGCGGTCGTCCTCGGCGTGCGGAAGCATCAGCGTGTAGGGCATCTGGAATGGCGGCCCCGCGCGCGTCCGGTCCGGATCGGCACCGTCGACCGGCAGCCCGACGAGCAGCCCCGCGATCGCGCGCAGGTGGTACATCTCCGAGAACGTGCGATGGATGAGCGCCCCACGGGGGCTCAGCGTCGACCGGTCAGCCGGATCGTCGGCAAGCTCGAACGCGTGCGAGAGATTCACCAGCAGCTTGCGGTAACGCACATTGAACAGGTGTGCCCACAGCTTTGCCTCGGGGTGGACGATCGAGGTCGGCGTGTCCGCATCGGTCGGCTCCCCGGCGTCCTCCTGCGTCGGATCGGTCGTCGGATTGGTGGCCACGGGACGAATCACCTTCCCCGCGTCGTCACCGAGCGCCGCCATCGCCCGGTAGATCGCGAGGAAGCGCCGGAAGTGGGACTCGTTCTCGTCTTCGGGCATGTCGAAGCCCTCGCCCTGCTCACTGACCTGCTCGAGGGCGGCGATTGCTGCCGCACGTGAGTCGACCTCGATGATCAGCAGCTCGGGCGCCGGCAGCTCCGGCAAGCTGCTCATGGCTTCCCGCCCACGCTGGCCCTCACGGTAGCCGCGGCCCCACTCGTCCCAGGACCCCTGGAAGGTCACACTGGCGGCGTCGAAGGCGGCGTCGGGAACGAGTGCCTGGTCGCCGAGGAGCCGCAACAGCTCCGCGTACAAGGCGCCGACGCGGTTGACCGGCCCGCCTGTGTCGGCCTGGGCACGGGTCTTGATCTCCCGTGCCTCCTCGTCGTCCCACTCCTTCGGGCTCTCGGCGCAGATGTAGGTCGCGAGCGCGTCGAGGCTGACCGGCTGGAGCTTGAACCCGAACGGGTAAAAGGCGCTGTCGTGTGGATAGTCCTCGCGATTGAAGTTGAGCGGGGCTCCGAGCGCGGTGAGCAGGTTCTGGATCGTGACGAGGTGACCCATCTCCTCCTTGGCGATGCCGAGGATCGTCTCCTGCCAGGCACGGACGTCGGCCTGCCGACCCTCGGGCACGTTCGGCCCGCCGAGCGAGTAGGCAGCGAACAGATACTGCACCATCAGTGAGTGCTCGATCTCGGCGGCGACGTGCAGCAGGAAGATCGCGTAGTCGCGGCCGTTGAACTCCGGCGGCGGAACCTCGGCTTCGACCTTCGCGACGCGGGCCGCCAGACGCGCGGCCGGTGCCTTCCGGCGAACCGCGCTCGACTCTTCGAGTGCGGGCCCGAGATGGCGACTTACACGTGAGCGCAAGCGTCCCCCTAGTGCGAGGCGACCTTAAACGGCGTTCCCGAGGTGAATGGGACTGACGCTACTACACAGCTTGAGGGGACGGCAAGACGTCCATGCCCGAATTGACACGTCCGGCAGGGTGCGGTTCTACCCGACCGGCGCTGATGGCTGGCTCACGCGGAGGACGCGGCCCGGTGGGATCTTCCGGATCTGTGCCCGGTAGTCGCTGCCCGGGGCATCCACACCGTGGACCACCACACGCGCCTCGACCTGATCGTGACGCCCGATCGGGTGCTGGGGAAGATCCGGGCGTTTCCGAGAATCTATGATGCGGCGAGAAGCCCGCCGGGCCAGAAGCAGATCGTCAAGACCATCGCGCCCGTAACGATCCACCAGAGCGCAAAGCGCATTCGGCGGATCAGTCCGGGACGTATGAACACGCCGACCGTTGGGCGTGGTCCTTGTGGCCTTATGCCCCAGGCGCTTTCGATGGCTGTCATCCACTCCATGGACCGATCTTGAAAGGCCCTGTGGTTCTCCGCGATCACCAGCCAAGCGGTCATCAGCAACCAACCGATGATTGCGGATCGGCGTGGATCGCACCGCTCTCGTCAAGATTGAGGCCGGCACTCGGAGGATCTCGGCGATGGAGCTCTTCCGGCTCGCCGACTCCAGGCGTCCAGCGCGTCGCGCAGCTGTGGCTCGGTCCAGGGCAGGCCCTCTCCGCTCGCGGGCGGGGAGTCAACCTGCGGCGAGCTGCAGCTCCGGGCCGTCCCAGCGCCGCCGGAGCCACCGGTCGTGGCTGGCGACGACGACCGCACCGGGCGCGGCGCGCGGCGCGTCCTCCAGCTCCTCGACCAGGGTGAGCGAGAGGTGGTTGGTCGGCTCGTCGAGCAGCAGGACGTGCGGCGGGTCGGCGACGAGCAGCGCCAGCGCCACCCGCCGTCGCTGTCCGACGGACAGCGCGCCGACGGGCCGGTCCAGGTCTCGCGGGGCGAGCAGGCCGAGCTCAGCCAGGGGTCGCGGACCGCGGTACAGCACCGCCGGGGCGTGCGGGCGGGGTCGGGAAACACCGTCTCCTGTTCGAGCAGCCCGACCCGCAGGCCCCGGCGGTGCTGCACGGTGCCGCGGGCCGGGCAGAGGCGTCCGGCCAGTAGTGCGAGCAGCGTCGACTTGCCCGAGCCGTTGGCTCCGGTGACGAGCAGCCGCCCGTCGGCGGGCAGGTCCAGGTGGTCCAGCGCGAGGCGGCCGGGGACGCGGACGTCGCGGGCGCTCACTGCCAGACCGGCACCGAAACCGGTTCCCACAACGGCGGCGAACCGCAGCGGCGGAGGGGGCTTGCGGACCTGCCGGGCGGTGAGCTCGTCGAGCCGGCGCTGCGCGTTACGCACCCGGCGGGAGACCTGCTGCTGCACCCGCCCGCCGAAGAAGTCGTAGGCCATCTTGTCGTTGTCCCGTGGCCCACGGTTCGGGGCGACGTTGCGGGCGGTGACGGTGACGGCGCGGCGCAGCGCAGCGCGCCGATCTCGTCCTGCTCCGCGGCGTACTGCTGCTCTCAGCGGGCCCGCTCGGCTCGTTTGGCGTGCAGGTACTGCGTGTAGGCACCGCGGTAGCGCATCGGTCCGTCCCGCGAGGGGTCCAGGTTGACGAGGTGCGTGCACACCGCGTCGAGGAACATCCGGTCGTGGCTGGCCACCACGACGACGCCGGGAAGCGTGCGCAGGTGGGACTCGACGAACCTGACGGCCTCGTCGTCGAGGTGGTTGGTCGACTCGTCGAGCAGCAGCGCGGCCGGGCGGCGGATGAGCAGCGCGGCCAGCGCGAGCCGGGTGCGCTGCCCGCCGGACAGCGAATCCAGCCGGCGCGCGGTGTCCACAGCGGACAGTCCCAGCCCGGCGAGGACCACCGCGGCGCGCCGGTCGGCGTCCCAGGCGTCGTGTGCCTGCGCCCAGTCGAGGATCGCGCCGTACTCGGTGAGTGCAGTCTCGTCCCCGTCCAGGCGCGGGGCCAGCTCCTCCAGGCGATGCAGTGCGCGGCGGACGTCGGCCAGCGCGTCGTCCAGCACGGTGCGCACCGTGGCGGTGCCGGGGAACGGCAGTTCCTGGTGCCCGAACCCGATGTCGGAGGGACGGGTCACCTCACCCGCATCGGGCGGCTCGACGCCCGCGAGCAGGCGCAGCAGGGTCGACTTGCCAGTGCCGTTCTCGCCGACGAGCCCGACCCGCTGGCCGGGGGAGACGAGCAGGTCGATGCTGTGAGGACGCGCCGGCCGCCGTAGATCTTGACGAGATCGCAGGCGCGGAGGGGTTGCATGGAGATCACCACCGAGGACTCACGTCGAGCGGTGCCCGCCGGGCGCAGGCGGCCTCGGGCGCGGGCAAGACGGTGATCTCAGCTGTCCATGATGGAGCCGACGCTAACCGCGGACGCCGGTAGCATTCAACTGGTTACGTCGGGCCTGCGGATACGGGGCGGGTGGCGGCTTCACGCTCGGCAGGCGCACCGCGGAGATGCTGTGGTCGGTCAGGCTTGCACAGGTGTGATGGGCAGCGCGCGCAGCCATAGGTGGCGCGGCGAGACCATCACGATCGCCCCTGCGGCGAGCTCGTCGGCGACCTTGGGAAGCACTCCGAGCAGCAGCTCTGACTGCGCTTCCGGGCCGAGGTGGCCAACCCGGCCCAACCAGGAAGCGCACGGATCACGCGGTGTCTTCGAGCAGCAGCTCCCGTGAACTGACTACCGCGGCGGCGTACTCCAGCGCCGCGAGGACGTCTGCACGTTCGAGATAGGGGTAGTCGCCCAGGACGTCGTCGATGGTCCTGCCAGCCGCCAGCTGACCGATGATCGTGCTCACCGTGATCCGCATACCGCGAATGCATGGCAGACCCCCCATCTGACGGGGGTCGACGGTGATCCGGTCGAATGCCACGACGAGATGATAGCCCCGCTGCCCGCGGGCGACGAGCAGATAGCCTCGTGGCGATGCTGGTCAACCTGTACTCCGACACTCAGACCAAGCCCGTCGAGCCGATGCGCGCCGCGATGGCCTCTGCCGAGGTGGGCGACGAGCAGCGCCGCGAGGACCCCACGGTCAACGCGCTGTGCGAGCGGGTGGCCGCGCTGCTCGGCAAGCCGGCCGCGGTGTTCCTGCCGTCCGGGACGATGTGCAACGCCATCGGCGTGCGGCTGCACATCCAGCCCGGTGGGGACGCGCTGCACCTGCACCCCAGCTCGCACCCGATGATGGCCGAGGGTGGTGGCCCCGCGGCGCTCTCCGGGGCGGTGCTCGCGCCGGTGGACGGGGAGGGCGGCATGTTCACCGCCGAGGCGCTCGAGGCGGCGCTGTTCCAGCCCGGAAACCGTTACTCCCCGCGGTCCCGGCTGGTGGCGGTAGAGCAGACGACGAACCTCGCGGGCGGACGGGTGTGGCCGCACGACCAGCTGCGCGCGGTGCTCGACGTCGCCGCCAGCCATCGGCTGCGAACCCATCTGGACGGGGCGCGGCTGATGAACGCCGTGGTGGCCTCGGGGGTACCGGCGCACGACTGGGCGCGCGGCTTCGACACCGCGTGGATCGACTTCTCCAAGGGGCTCGGTGCCCCCATCGGCGCCGCGCTCGCCGGATCGGAGGAGCTGATCGAGGAGGCGTGGCGCTACAAGCAGATGACCGGAGGGGCGATGCGCCAGGCCGGCATCGTGGCGGCGGGCGCGCTGTGGGCGCTGGACCACCACGTGGACCGGCTCGCCGAGGACCACGCGAACGCCCGCACCCTCGCCGAGGGGCTCGCCGGCCTGCCCGGCGTGACGCTCGGCCCGGACGCCGTCGAGACGAACATCGTGGTGTTCCGGCTGCCCGACGCCGACCGGTTCTGCGCTCGGCTGGAGGCCGAGCACGGGGTGCGGATGGGCGCCCTCGGACCGGACGTGGTGCGCGCGGTGACCCACCTCGACGTCGACACCACCGGGGTGCGCCTGGCGATCGACGCCGCCGCAAAGGTCCTCGGCGGCTGATGTCTCCACCCAACGGCGGCCTGTCGAGCTCAGCCAGTACACCCGCCGGTATGGGCGGCACCTCGCGTACTCGTCGTAGCAGCGGCAGTGCCGAGTCCCCATCGTCCCATAAGTCCTCCTCGCGGCAGCCGCGAGGCGTAAACGTGGTGGGAATTTATTCGAATAATGTGACATGATCTACGATCTCGAAGGAACCATCCGGATAACTGCGACGCAGTTTGACGGTCAGACCGGGCCATAGGAGTATCTGGAGTGGAGCTCCACATTTCCGTCGGAACTCACCTGCACAGCCTCCACTTCCGCCGCAGTAAAGAGTCCCAGTCATTGTAGGCTTCACCCTCGCACCATGGGATCCTCGCGGTATCAGCTATGGGAATGAGTGCCCGCAGCCCGCTGCGGAACGTCTCGAGAAGATGGTTGATCTGCTCTTGTGCGATACCATTGGGAGAACCGGTCTCGGGCAATCTATTACCCCCATGTCTGTCGTATCACTCAAGTTCTTGTGGTGTCGGTGGGTGCTCTGGCCCAAACCCTTGACCAGGCGTGACAGGTTTTACACCTGGCGGTAGCGGCGCATCGGGACCCGTCCGCCGTCGGCGAGCACGCTTTCGGCGCGCAGCCGCGCGAGCTGCTCGGTGGTCTTGCGCGGCGCCGTCGTGCCGTCGGCGTGCAGCACCCGGTGCCACGGCAGGTCGTGCCCGTCCTCGGCGAGGATCCGGCCGACCAGCCGGGCCCGGCCCGGCAGCCCGGCGCGCGCGGCGACGTCGCCGTAGGCGAGTACCGAGCCCGGCG
>Ga0136614_10002746_pt1 | contig 11063 bp, 12 predicted proteins | sample AntDrymUQ2792106_2_FD_106643 | JGI IMG/M metagenome (GOLD analysis project Ga0136614, IMG submission 106643) | Polar desert sand microbial communities from Dry Valleys, Antarctica - metaG UQ279 (21.06) | ecosystem: Environmental > Terrestrial > Soil > Desert | place: Antarctica: Dry Valley... | reverse complement strand
TGCGCGGTGGCCGCCACCAGGCTGTTGATGAACCACCTTATGACCGGCTGCGAAGTGGCCGGATCGAGGATCGTGGAATAGCCCTCGGTCGTGATCTGGTCGGGGAACCACGACAACGGCCACTGCACCGCGTCGCTGTTGGTTTTCAGCGACGTCGACAGCATCCAAAGCAGCGGGGCGATGTAGAGCAGCGACAACAGCACAAGCAGAGCATAGGAAACGACGACTTTGACCCTCTTGCCGGACTGGAACTGCTCGCGCAGGAAGGCTCGATCAGATGTTGCAGCCATCAGTCCGCCCTCCTTCCGAGAAATCTGAAGATGACTATGGCAATCACAATGAGGAAGAGTGACAGGATGTAGCTCATCGCGGCCGCATCACCCATCTGGAACTGGCTTAGCCCGGTATCCGCGATGAACCAGATTGCCGAACGCGTTTCGAACGACGGCGCACCCTGTGTTATCAGCCGTGACTGCCCGAACATGATTCCCGAGGCAAGCACGGTGATCGTGAGCACGAAGACGACCACCGGGCGCAGCCCGGGAAGGGTGACGTGCCGGAACGATTGCCACGCGTTGGCGCCGTCCGTCTTGGCCGCGTCGTAGTACTCACGAGGAATGTCCTGCAGCCCTGCGAGATAGATGACGGTGTTGAATCCCAGCGTCCACCACACAGTGGGTCCCACAAGCGACACCCATCCCCACGGCAGCGCGGTAGTCCACGGGATGTTGTCGGGCAGCCCCAGCTTGCCGAGGTAGAAGTTCATCACTCCCACGTTGGGATCCAAGAGGAAGCGCCACAGCACTCCGATCACCGCTACTCCGAGGACGTAGGGGGCGAAGTAGACCGCGCGAAAGAGGGCGCGGCCGGGAAACTGCTGATTGAGCACCACCGCAACGCCGAGGGGGACGGTGACGAGCAGCGGGACACTCGTAACGGTGAAAATACCGGTGGCGCGCATGGACTCCCAGAAGTCCGGGCCGTAGCGCGATACGGAGGAGAACAACTCGGTATAGTTCTCGAGCCCCACGAAGGGCTTTCCCGGCAACAGGTAGTCCCACGAGTGCAGGCTGATCCAGAGGCCGTAGACGGCAGGTACCAGCACGAAGATGCCGAACACTACGAGATAAGGCGCCAGGAACAGGTAAGGCGTGAATCGTCCGCCGTGGCGCGAGGCGGCCGACCGTTGCTCTGCGGCGGCCCCGGGGGCACCTGCCGCAGCCCGCTGCGACGACACGGCCATGTGGCCTAGCTCCCGTACTTCTCGGCGTTCTCCTCGAGCAGCTGATTTACCTGTTGCTCCGCCTTGGCGAGGGCGTCCTCGGGTGAGCTCTTGAGCAACACCGCATCACCGACGGCACCTTCGAGAATCGGAACCGCATCCCCGATGCCGGGCACGGGAGGCTGGAAGTGGACGTCGGGAAGCTGCGCGGCCACGATCGACTGGGGGCCGAGCTGCTTGAACTCCTGGCTTTCCTGCACACTTTGGCGCGCCGGCACCTGGCCTGCCTTCGCCCAGTCGGCGGAGTGCTGGGAAACCCAGCTGATGAACACCTTGCCCGCCTGCAGCGTGTTGGAATCCTGATCAGGCTTGTTCATCATTACGAAGTTGTGAGAGCCTCCCCAGGTCGCATCCTGTTGCCCGATGCGCGGTATCCGCGCCACGCCCCAGTCGAGGTTCTCGGTGTCGTCGTAGGGGTTGATGTTCCAAATACCGTTCCACACGAAGGCGTTGCGCCCGTCCATGAAAGCGACGTTCTCGGCGTCCTGGGCGACGTTCTTGGGGCTGTAGCCCTGCTCGATGAGGCTCACAAGCCACTCCAGCGCCGTGACGCCTTCCTCCGAGTTGAAAGCCGCGCTGGTCGCATCCGAGTTGTAGAGGTCGCCCCCGTTCTGCCACGTCACCGTCATCCACATGAAGCCGCCTGTGAACAGGAACGGTGATATCCACATTCCCTGGATGTCCTGGCTCTTGAGCTGCTCGAGCGCGGCGGTCACCTCGTCCTGGGTCTGTGGCGGCTTGTTGGGATCGAGGCCCCCCTTCTCCATCGTCGTCTTGTTGTAGAAGAAAGCAAGCGGGTGCACATCCAAGGGAACGCCGTAGCGAGCACCGTTGTAGATGCCGGCGTCCCAGACGACTCCAGAGAAATCGTCCTTGGTCAGGTCGAGCGCGGTGGCGAGATCGTCGAGCGGGATGATCACGTTGCGGGCCGCGTTGGTCGGAAGCTGGTCGATGTGCATGATCCCGATGTCGGGGCCCTTGCCGACCTGGACCGCGGCGGGAACCTTTTGATAGTAGGTCTCCCACTCGACAGTGTTCATCTTGACGGCGATGTTGTCGTTCTCGGCCTGGAAGTCTTCAATCAGCTTCTGCATGTAAGGGCCGTCGCCCCCGGTGAACCCGTTCCAGAAGTCGAGCTCGACCTTGGGGCCTTCGTAGGTGTCCCCCGCCCCGAAGGTGCCGCCACCCTGGTTCTGGACCGAGGGGTTGTTCGATGCTCCGCCGCCGCATGCAGCCAACAGCGCAGTGGCCGATACCCCCGCCCCATAGGCCAGAAACTCCCGCCGGTCGTAACGCCTGGTGGGTCTCTTCTTGGTCACGATTCCCCCCTTTATGCCAGCCCTGCCCCGATTGCTCTGATCCGCCCCCCGATTGCCCGAAGTCTAACTGTGGCGGTGAAGCGGCGCGACCGGTTGGTGAGCACGAGGAGGCTGCACTCGGGTCGACAACTACGGAGCTGTACCCGCGGTGTGGGCTAGCATCCAAGGCTCGTTACGTGGGCGGAGGAGGACAGATGTTGTCTTGGGGGCAACTCGAGGAGCGGGGGCCCGGATTGACTCATGCGGGGAAGGAACTGCTCTATCAGTGGGGGGTTGGACTCGCATTCCTGTCGACTACGCGCCAGGACGGCGGCCCCAGGGTTCACCCGATGTGCCCAATCATCGTCCACGATCTGCTGGTTGGCCTTATCGTTCCGGGTCCGAAAATGTACGACCTGATCCGTGACGGGCGCTATGCGATGCATTCCTTCCCTGCGGAGCAGAATGAGGATGCCTTCTACATCACGGGAAGGGCGATGGAACTGCACGAGCTCGATTTCCGACAGAGGGTGGAAGTGCAGTTCATTTCCGAGCGCAGCTTGAGCGAGCATCCGCCCGGCATCCATGAGCAGCCCTTGTTTCGATTCGACATCGAAGTCTGCCTTCACACGACCACAACCGGACACGGCGACCCCTTCCCTCAGCACGCCGTTTACAGATGCACCGACGCGAGCACGCCATGAGCAGCACCACGACCTCTTTCAGGCCCTACCGACTACGAACGGATCGCGCCTCCTTACGACCTTGCGAGGGAAGCTCCCACCGAGTGGGCAGAAGCCTGGCGGATCTCCCTGGCACCGATCTTGACCATCTTTTCAACAGGAGCCCCGTGGAGCGGGGCTGGCGTCGATAAGATCACCCCGTGGCGATTGCTGGGATGTTGAGCATGCGCATCCAACGAGCATTCCTGGGTGGCTGGTGATCGCCTTGCGTCGGCACGCTGATGAATTCACGGGCGCCTGGCCAGCGGCGGCTCTGAAACCGGAGGCGAACCTTGCGTCCCTGACCACATGGGAGGTGGTTGAAGGCTCAATGTTGCGCCACTCGCGATCCTTCATGATCGCCTCGGGGCGGCCCTGTTGTAGCCGGCCACGGAGCGCTCGACCAGTGCCCGCAACTCGAGCCGCGACAACGCCGCGGCTGCGGCCCCCGGCTCGAGTTCCGCCGCTGAGCAGATGTGCTCCAGCGATAGCGGCACATCGTCGAGCGCGCGCAGCAGTGCCTCCTCCTCAAAACTCAGAGCCAGAGGCTCCCCGAACGTTGGCGGTGGGGTCATGGCGGCCACACCGGGAGCGAGCTCCTCGAGGATGTCCGCGGCAGACGTGGCGAGCGCCGCCAGCGACGTGCGGATCAGCTCGTTGGGGCCTTGAGCCATCGGGTTGCGAACGCTGCCCGGCACCGCGAACACCTCACGATTACAATCGAGAGCGAGCCGGGCCGTCACCAGCGCACCACTGGTGATCGCCCCTTCCACCACGACGACCCCGTCGCTGAGCCCCGCGATGATGCGGTTCCGGCGGGGGAAGTGATGTCGAGCCGGTTGCACGCCGTCCGGATACTCGGACACAAGCGCGCCAGAGCGAGCGAGGCGTTGCTTGAGGCGCAAGTTGCGGTGGGGATAGTCGACATCGAGCCCGCAGCCGAGCACCGCGACCGTGTGCCCCGAAGCCTCGAGCGCCGCTCGGTGGGCGGCGGCGTCGATTCCCACGGCCAGGCCGGAGACCACTACAACACCCGCATCGCAGAGGTCTGTGGCCAGTTCCTGCGCCACCCGCAGACCGGTACTTGTCGGCCGTCTGGTGCCGACCACCGCGACCACCAGGGCATCGTCTAAAGGAAGGGGACTCCCCTCGACGAACAGGCGACCGGGGGGCGGATAGGGTCCCAGCTCACTGAGGCGGCGGGGCCACTCTGCATCTCGCGCCGAGACGATGCGGCTCACGCGGCAGCGCCTTCGGTCGCAGCTCTGCGATAGGAGAGCGCCTCCGAGACGTGCTCTGAGGAGACCTCTTCCTCCACCGCGAGATCGGCGATCGTGCGCGCTACCCGCAGCACCCGGTCGAGCCCTCGGCCCGACAGACCGAAGGCCTCGATCGCCATCCCGACGTGGCTGCGCGCGGGCTCCTGAAGATGAAGGTTCGCTTCGAGCATCGCCTTGGGGCACGAAGCATTGATCAAGCCGTCTCGGCCGTAACGCAGCGTCTGGAGCCGGCGGGCTGCGCCCACGCGTGCCGCAACGGCGGCGCTGGACTCGCCCTGCGGAAGCCCCATGAGGTCGGCCGACGGGGTCCGGCCCATGGTGACGTGGAGGTCGATGCGATCGAGCAGGGGCCCCGAGAGCTTGTGTCGGTAGCTCTCGATCTGCGGCAGCGTGCAGCGACACGCCCGAACGGCGTCTCCCAGATAACCGCACGGGCACGGGTTCATGGCGGCGACCAGGCAGATGCGGCAAGGATAAGAAACGAACGCGCCGCTGCGCGCGATGCGCACGACTCCCTCCTCGAGAGGCGCGCGTAGTGTCTCGAGCGCATCTCGGCGGTAGAGGGTCAGCTCGTCCAAGAACAGGACGCCACGATGAGCGAGGCTTGCCTCGCCGGGGCGCGCAAAGCCGGCTCCGCCGCCGATGAGCCCCGGCACCGAGACGTGATGATGGGGGCTCCGAAAAGGACGTTGGGAGATGAGCCCGGCCTTTTCCGAGAGCAGCCCTGCAACGGAATAGACCCTCGTGACGTCGAGCGACTCGTCGCGGGTCATGGGCGGAAGGATGCCGGGCAAGCGGCGGGCAAGCATGGTCTTGCCCGAACCCGGCGGCCCGACCAGCAGCAGGTTGTGGTTTCCGGCGGCTGCGACCTCGAGGGCGCGCTTGGCGTAGGGGTGGCCCCGTACCTCTCGAAGGTCCTCACACGGTTCCGATACTGGTACGCGTGGGGGCGGCAAGGAAGGCGTCTCGGCCCCCCTGAGCCACGCCAGGCACTGTTGAAGTGAGGCGACCGGCACCACCTCGAGACCCTCGACCAGCGCGGCCTCGGCGGCGTTGGCGACGGGACAGATCAGGCCCCTCCTGCCGGCGCGAAGGGTGGCGATGGCGGCCGCAAGCACACCGCGCACGGGCCTGACAGAGCCGTCCAGAGCCAGCTCCCCCAACGACACCCACCCTTCGAGCCGGGCCGGGTCCGCCGCCCGGCGCTCGGCCAGGAGCCCGAGCGCGAGGGGAAGGTCGAAGTGGGTTCCCTCCTTGCGCAAGGAGCCGGGGGCGAGGTTGGCCGTGATTCGAGCCGAGGGCCAGGCCTGATCCGAGGACAGCAACGCGGCGCGGGTGCGCTGCTCGGCCTCCTTCACCGATCTTGCGGCCAGTCCCACAATCGTGAAGCTGGGGATGCCCTGCCCGATGTGGACCTCGACCTGCACGAGCCGGGCCTCCGCCCCGACTATCGCTATCGTCTCCGATGTTGCGACCACGAACCCTCCGGTTCCGGCCCTGAAAGCGCGACTAGGAGCAGACTACAGAGGGGCTGCGACAGCCTTCGGGGGGGTCAGCCCGGGACACCGGACGAGCCGGGGAGCCCGGCCGCGCTGGGAGGTGGTTAATGTGCGACTGTCGCACGACAACCACCCAAATCGGTGGCTGGTGTGCGACAGTCCACTCTCAGCCACCACTCGGCGATGCGGCGGGGAACAGTAGGTCATGACGCCGTCACCGGCCTGCCAAGCGCGGAGCGGCCTACTCTTTAGCCGAAGATCCTTCGGGCCGCTTTGGTCATGGGGCCGAGGTCTGAGCGGAGATGCATAGGGACTGGGAACCGGGCTAAGAGAGGGGTAAGGGGCGGCCCGCACCCTCAGAAGGCTCCCGGGAGGTGCGTGACCTCGAGACCCCCCTCGGCCACGGCCACCGAGACCACGTCGAAGCGAAGCTCGCGCCGGCTCCCCCGGTGATCCGCCAGCCACGCCCCGGCCGATCGCCTGATCCGGTTCTGCTTGAGCGGCCCGACCGCCTCCGCAGGTGCGCCCCAAAGCGCCGATGTCCGAGTCTTGACCTCGCAGAAGACAAGCAGACGGCCGCGGCGGACTATGAGGTCGATCTCGCCCGAGCGGCAGCGGTAGTTGCGGTCCACGATCCGGTAGCCGCGCCTGCGATAGAAGGCCGCGGCGGCGTCCTCGCCGGCCCGGCCAAGCTCGAGGTGCGCGCTCATTCAAGCCACGCTAGGCGGAGCCTGTGACAGTGAGGGGCTAGCGCTCCATGCCGGGGGGCTGAGGCAGCAGATCGCGCTCCGCGAGCTGCGCCAGCTCCTCGACGTTCAGGTCGCGGAAGGTAACCACTTTGACGTGCGAGACAAATCGAGCCGGGCGATGCATGTCCCACACCCAGGCATCCTTGAGCTCGACCTCGAACCAGGTGCGGGCGCCGGCGTGACGGGTATCGACCTTGACCTCGTTGGCGAGGTAGAAGCGCCGCTCGGTCTCCACGACGTACTTGAACATCGGGAGCACATCCCGGTACTCCTTGTAGAGCTGGAGCTCCATCTCGGCCTCATACTTCTCGAGGTCCTCGACGCTCATCACTCCCCCTCGCCTCGACGTCTTCCGGTCCCCAGCAGTTTCGCGCCTCGGGAGGCTCCCGAACACCCCCCCGATCGAATCCGGTCACCCCGTAGAACGAGCGCCGGTGGATCCCGCAGGGGCCCAGACGCTGGAGCGCCGCCCAGTGCTGCCTCGTCCCGTAGCCCACGTTCGTCCGGAAGCCGTAGCCGGGAAAGCGGCGGTGATAGCGGCGCATGGCGGCGTCCCTGTAGACCTTGGCGACGATCGAAGCCGCGGCCACCGAACAGGACACGACGTCGGCCTTCTTGACCCCCAGAGAGGGATAGGGCAGGCGCCTGGGCCGAAAGCAATCCAAGAGGGCGTAATCGGGAGTCTTATCGAGGCCCGCCAGCGCGCGCCTCAACGCCTCGAGGTTGCAACGCTGGAGCCCGCGGCGGTCGATTCGACCGGGCGAGACCCGCACGATAGAGACCGCCAGCGCTTCGGCTCGGATGCGCTCCGCCAGGTCGGTCCGCTGATGCGGCGTGCACAGCTTGGAATCCCGCACGCCCTCGATCCGCACCCCCGCCGGGAGTATCACCGCGGCAGCCACGAGGGGGCCGGCCAGGGCGCCTCTGCCGACCTCGTCCGCGCCCGCCACGAGACCGAAGCCGGCCGCCTCCAGCCTCTGCTCCAACATCCCTGTGGCATCGGCGGACATGTGGGTGTGGCCTTTCTAGAGGCCGCCGAAATGGGACGGCGGCCACAACACGACGAACGCTCTGCCAACGACGTCGGAGGTCTTGATGGGCCCGATGAACCTGGAGTCCTGTGAGTTCGAGCGGTTGTCGCCCATGACAAAGAGGTGGCCGTTGGGCACCAAGCAACCGTTGCCGGAACGTTTCATGCGAACCGGGCAGCTCTGCGAGGTCACCGAAGTGCTGGCCCTGTCGCGGCCCCCTTTGATGTAAGGCTCGGCAGCGACTTCTCCATTCACAGACAGCTGGCGCGGCTTGCCCGCGTAGCGCACGACGTCGCCCTCTAGGGCCACGACCCTCTTGATGTAGTCGTTCTCGCTTCCGGTGGGGAGCCCCAACAGCTCGCGCAGAAAGTTGCGGGCGTCCTCGTACCAGGGGAGATCAGGAAGGTCGGCGATGAACGCGCGGCGAGCAAAGACGATGACCTGGGAACGCTCCACCTCGCCCAGCCGATAGCCGACCTTCTCGACCAGGACGCGGTCACCGACCTTGAGCGTGGGGAGCATCGAGCCGGAGGGGATGAAGAAGGCCTGGACCAAAAAGGTCTTGATGATCACTGCGATCAGAAAGGCGAACAGCACCAGCAACGGCAGCTCGGCGATCTGGGCGAGGACACTCCGGCCTCGCTCCGGAGGCTGGTCTCGAGGGTCGACGGGACCCGGACCTGGGGGCGGCGCGCTCCGAGGCGGCTCGGTTCGTGATCGCATGTGGTTTAAGAGCTTAGGCCTGTCGGCGCTCTTTGACCTTGGCCTTCTTGCCCACGCGCTGGCGCAGGTAGTAGAGCTTGGCCCGGCGCACGTCTCCGTGGGCCGCAATATCGATCTTGGCGATCATCGGCGAATGCACCGGGAAGGTGCGCTCGACCCCGACTCCAAACGAGACCTTTCGTACCGTGAACGTCTCCGACAGCCTGCTGCCCCGGCGGCGGATGACGATGCCCTCGAAGATCTGGGCTCGTTCTCGCTCGCCCTCGACCACGCGGACGTGCACCCTAATGCGGTCCCCAGCCCGGAAATCGGGCAAGTCCGTGCGCAGGTAGGGCCTCTCGACCACGTCGGTCGGATTCATCTCCACTCCTTGTTTGCCGAGTTGCTCGCGGTTCGCTCAGTTGTCGCGGAGCCGCCTTGCGAGCGGCCCGTCTGGTAGCCCGGACGGGATTCGAACCCGTGATCTCCGCCTTGAGAGGGCGGCGTCCTAAGCCAGACTAGACTACCGGGCCAAGCCCTGGTCCCGCCATCTTCTGAGGCGCAACCTCGTGCTCGCTGGGGCGCCTGGATTCGAACCAGGACTAACGGAACCAGAATCCGCCGGGCTGCCAGGTTACCCCACGCCCCACAGACGGCTCAGAGGATATCAGCACTCAGCGACGAGGGGCGGCGCAGGCTGTGCAGCTCCAGCCTCTCTGAGCTGCCGGCGCCGGTGGCGCTCGGATGGAGCAGCGGACGGTAACCGCCTGCGATCGTCGCAACGCTCGCCGGCGGCGTAAGCAACTCGACAGAGGTGGCGGCCGGTACCTCGATCGGAGCCCGGTACCCGTCGAACGACCACGGAAAGACGCATTCGTCGAGCAGGAGTCCAGGGGCGCCGCGGAACCGAACCATGACTCCGTCGGGCAGCTCACCGACCAACTCCGGCCGGGTCAACTGCCGACGCGTGCGCGAGTCGACCCTCTCAGTGTGTAGTTGGGCGTCGATGGCGGGAGCACGCGGACGCTCCACCAGCCCATGGGCGCGACGCCAGCCCTCGGCGAAGGAGATGAATTCTGCGCGACGGCAATACGCACAGGGACGATGCCCGGCCGCCAGAGCGGTTGCCTCGTCCAGGAAGAACAGCGCGGTCCATCCTCCGGGTGGCATCGGATCGCGTCGAACGTCCTTCCAAGAGAGTGCGCAGCAAATCCAGTGCGTCGATCGCCACCGTGCGACGCGCAACAGGCGATCCTTTCCGTGCAGGCAACCGCGGTTCCCCGTCAGCAAGCCGCGTCCGGGATCGGACACGATCTCCCCGGTGGGCGCGACGCGATTCTGCAACGGCGCTCTTGTCATCATGCTCTGGCCTCTCCTCGCCGGCCGCCCAAAAGAGATCTCTTAAGCTAGAGGTCGAGCGACCAGTTCTGCCCCGTCAGATCGTGGCCGAAGCTGTGATGCTTTTCCTCCTCGACCAGTCGGAACCCGGCGCGTTCGTAGATCCTTCGAGCATCCAAGAGGACATCGTTCGTCCACAACGTTATCTGCTTATGGCCCGCCCGTCTTGCGAACCGGATGCACTCCTCCACCAGACGACTCCCAATGCCCATGCCTCTAGCACTCGGCTCGACCAAGAGGATTCGGAGTTGCGCGACGTCGTCATCCTTGGTCATGCAGAGAATGCCACCCACGCGTTCCCCGTTCACTTCGGCGATCCAAGCGGCGTCCCGCTTTGGATCGCGGTGATCGACGTAGTCGGCAACTATCCGGGCGACCAGAGCCTCAAAGGTTTCGTCCCAGCCATACTCCTGGCTGTACAGCTCCCCGTGGCGCTTGACCACCCAGCCATAGTCGCCGGAAACCGGCGCACGAAACACGACGGCGTGCGACTTCTTCTCGCTGAAAAGCGACTCGACTTGTCCTATCGAGGACATCAATCGCTCCTGTTCGTCATTGCTGAGCCGCGCTAAGAGCTCACGGACCTGTTGTGAGGACCTTTCGTCGAGCAGCTTGAGGGCCCTGCGGCCTTCTGTCGTCAGCGAGACGACTTGGCGACGACCGTCGTCGGGTGAGCTCGCCGCATGAACAAGACGCTGCTCTTTCAGCTTCGACAAGACTCGGCTCACGTAGCCCAAGTTCAGACGAAGCTTCTCCGCGAGGTCGCTCGGCGAAGCGCCGTCAGAGGCTCCAAGCTCGAAAAGGATTCGGCTCTCGGAGAGTGAGTAGGGCGTGTCCAAGAGGCCCTCACGAAGCAGCCCAAGGACTTTCGTGTAGAAGCGATTGAAGGCTCTCAGCCGAGTGACGCCAGCTTCGATCGACAGAGCTGTCTCCTTGCTTAAGTGACGGCCGACATCACATCGTTCCGCCGTAAACGACACCACATCGTTCCGCCACACACCGCCGAGTCCGCTATGACATCGTTCCGCCTCGGCTGATTTTCCCCGGAGGAGTCGGCGCATTCTCTGCCTGGCAGATGTCGAGGCAGAGGAGGTGTCATGGG
>Ga0136614_10002745_pt1 | contig 11064 bp, 9 predicted proteins | sample AntDrymUQ2792106_2_FD_106643 | JGI IMG/M metagenome (GOLD analysis project Ga0136614, IMG submission 106643) | Polar desert sand microbial communities from Dry Valleys, Antarctica - metaG UQ279 (21.06) | ecosystem: Environmental > Terrestrial > Soil > Desert | place: Antarctica: Dry Valley... | reverse complement strand
GCCAGTCAGCCTGCCGGTGCTCGCGGCCGAGCGTCAGCACCGAGTGCACCGACGACAGCAGCAGCAGCGGCACCGGCACCAGCGCCGGGTCGAGCAGGGCCAGCAGCGGCGTAGCGATCAGCGCCATCCCGAAGCCGACCACGCCCTGAACCACTGCCCCGATTGCCACCACCAGGCCGATGAGGACGCTGAGCACCCGGCTACCGCTGGGCCAGCATCCGGCGCAGCACGTACTGCATGATGCCGCCGTTGCGGTAGTACTCCGCCTCGCCGGGGGTGTCGATGCGCACGACGGCGTCGAACTCGATCGGCTCTCCGCCGCCGTCGGGGCGTGCCACGACCCGCACCGTGCGGGGCCGCTCGCCGTCGTTCAGCGCCGTGATGCCGCTGATGTCGAAGGTCTCGGTGCCGTCGAGGCCGAGGTCGGCCGCGCTGCTCCCGTCCGGGAACTGAAGGGGCAGCACACCCATCCCGATCAGGTTGGACCGGTGGATCCGCTCGTAGGACTCGACGATCACGGCCCGAACCCCGAGCAGGGACGTGCCTTTGGCGGCCCAGTCCCGCGAGGACCCGGAGCCGTACTCCTTGCCGGCGAGCACCACCAGCGGCACGCCGGCCTCGGCGTAGTGCCGCGCCGCGTCGTAGATCATCTCCTGCTGGCCGTGCGCGGTGAAGTCCCGGGTGAACCCGCCGGCCACACCCTTGCCGTCCGCGTCGTCGAGCAGCTTGTTGCGCAGCCGGATGTTGGCGAACGTGCCGCGGATCATCACCTCGTGGTTGCCACGCCGCGAGCCGTAGGAGTTGAAGTCCGCGCGCTGCACCCCGTGCTCTCGCAGGTAGACGCCGGCCGGGGAGTCCTGCGAGATCGAGCCGGCGGGGGAGATGTGGTCGGTGGTGACCGAGTCGCCCAGCAGCGCCAGCACCCGCGCACCTGCGATGTCGGTCACCGGCTCCGGATGCGCGGCGATCCCCTCGAAGTACGGGGGCTTGCGCACGTAGGTGGAGTCCGGGTCCCACTCGAAGATCTGGCCCTGCGGGGTGGGCAACGAGCGCCACCGCTCGTCGCCGTGGAACACGTCGGCGTAGTCGGTGGTGAACATCTCCTTGCTGATGGCCGACTCGACCACCTGCTCGACCTCCTGCGCCGACGGCCAGATGTCGGGCAGGTACACCTCCTGGCCGTCGCTTCCGGTGCCCAGCGGCTCGGTCTCGAAGTCGAAGTCCATCGTGCCGGCCAGCGCGTATGCGATCACCAGGGGCGGGCTGGCCAGGTAGTTCATCTTCACGTCGGGGTTGATCCGGCCCTCGAAGTTGCGGTTGCCCGACAGCACGGCGACGACGGCCAGGTCGTCGGCGGCGACCGCCGCGGAGATCTCCTCGGGCAGCGGGCCGGAGTTGCCGATGCACGTCGTGCAGCCGTAGCCGACGAGGTTGTAGCCCAGCTTGTCCAGGTAGGGCCACAGGCCGGCGCGCTCGTAGTAGTCGGTCACGACCTGGGAACCCGGCGCCAGCGATGTCTTCACCCACGGCTTGACCGCCAGGCCCGCTTCGACCGCGTTGCGGGCCAGCAGCGCGGCGCCGATCATCACCGACGGGTTGGAGGTGTTCGTGCACGACGTGATCGACGCGATCACCACCGCACCGTGGTCGAGCTCGAAGCTGCGGCCGTCGGCCATCGTGACCGACGTCGGATTGCTGGAGCGGCCGTCGGCACCGTTCGCGGCGGACACGGCCGGCCGCGGCGCGCCGCCGGCGTCGTCACCGCTGTGCGCGGGTGGGTCGCTGGCGGGGAACGACTCCGCGCCCGACTCGTCGACATCGGAGTTCACCGACTCCGGGTCGACGTAGTCGGCCAGCACCTCCCGAAACGAGTCCTTGGACTGGGTCAGCGCGATCCGGTCCTGCGGCCGCTTCGGGCCGGCGATCGACGGGACCACGGTCGACAGGTCGAGCTCGAGCGTCGCGGAGTACTCCGCCTCGACATCAGGGTGGTGCCACAGCCCCTGCTCCCGCGCGTAGGTCTCCACGAGGGCGAGCTGCTCGTCAGACCGCCCGGTCAGCCGCAGGTAGCGCAGCGTCTCGGCGTCGATCGGAAAGATCGCGCACGTCGAGCCGAACTCCGGGCTCATGTTGCCGATCGTGGCGCGGTTGGCCAGCGGCACCGCGGGGACACCGTGCCCGTAGAACTCGACGAAGGAGCCGACCACGCCGTGCGCCCGCAGCATCTCGGTGATGGTGAGCACGACGTCGGTGGCCGTGGCCGCAGGCGGGATCTCGCCGGTGAGCTTGAAGCCCACCACGCGGGGGAGCAGCATCGACACCGGCTGGCCGAGCATGGCGGCCTCGGCCTCGATCCCGCCGACGCCCCACCCCAGCACGCCCAGTCCGTTGACCATCGTGGTGTGGCTGTCGGTACCGACCACGGTGTCCGGGTAGGCCACCCCGTCCCTGGTCATGACGACCTTGGCGAGGTGCTCCAGGTTCACCTGGTGCACGATCCCCGTGCCCGGCGGTACGACCTTGAACTCGTCGAAGGCCCCCTGGCCCCAGCGCAGGAACTGGTAGCGCTCGCGGTTGCGCCGGTACTCCATCTCCATGTTGCGTTGCAGCGAGTCCGCTCGGCCGAAAACGTCGACGATCACCGAGTGGTCGATCACCAGCTCGGCCGGGGCCAACGGATTGACCTTGCCCGGGTCGCCGCCGAGCTCGGCGATCGCCTCACGCATGGCGGCCAGATCGGCGACGCACGGCACCCCGGTGAAGTCCTGCATGATCACCCGTGCGGGGGTGAACTGGATCTCGGTGCGCGGCTCGCCGCCCGGCACCCAGCCGGCCAGCGCCCGGATGTGGTCCGCCGTGACGTCGCGGCCGTCCTCGGCGCGCAACAGGTTCTCCAGCAGAACCTTCAGGCTGTACGGCAGCCGGTCGGCGCCGTCAACTGCGGCGAGCCGGAAGATCTCGTAGGTGGCGTCGCCGACGTCGAGACTGCCCTTGGCTCCGAAGCTGTCTGTGCTGTTCACGGGGATCTCCTCGGCGGGCCGGCCGCAGTACCTGGTCAGGAGTGTGACGCACGGGTCGTTGCACGTCGCGGGGACCCAGCCAAGCCGTACGCCTGTCCTGCTATGGCTACAGGATACGAGTCGGACCATGATCCATCACCTCGGTGCCACGGTCGGGCAGGCCGTGAGAGGGTGCTCCAGTGGGCTTCACCCGGGCCGAGCTGGAGGCCGGTCGCCGCTACGCGGCGGGCCAGGTAGCCCTGAGCCCGTCGCACTATCCGCTGGAGATGCTCGCCCGTGCGCACCTCTGGCTCGATGACGTCGAGAAGGCGCGCGAGCTGTTCTGGAAGGCCGCCGAGCAGCTCTTCGAATGCGTCGAGGAGCCGGGTCACGGTGACGCCTACACCCGTGGCCGGCTCGGCGGCCTCGTCTACCTCGCCGGCGACCCCGATGCCGCCAAGCCATGGTTCGAGCAGGCGCTGGACGAGGGCCGCGACGCTCCGGCGACCGCGGGGCATGCCGCCGAGCTGTTCTACCTGCTTGGCGACCTCCGTGCCAGCATCGCCGCCGCGGAGAACCTCGGGCCGGAGTGGGGGCTGGCGCACACCGCGGCCGCCCTGGCCGCGGGCCACCGGTGGCGGGCTCGGCTGCTGGTGCTGGCCGACCGCGGGTACTTCCGCTCCACGGCGCCGTTCCAGGAGAGCGGCCACTCGCCGCTGTCGCCCTACGACTGGCTCGCCGAGGTGGTTGCCGTGACGGCCCGCGAGGCCGGCCGCCCGCCGCCGACCCGGGCAGAGGTCCTCGCCGTTCTCGACGCCTAGCCCCGCCCCGAGGCGGGAGAGCGCCATTTGGAGCGAAACTGCGGTCTCGTGGCCGCTGAGAAGCGCCGTTTGGATCCAAACTGCGGTCGATCGGGGCGGTGCTGTGCATTACTGTTCCTCATGTGACTGAAGTTGCCAGCGGCGCCTGAGTGTCTGATGGCTCTGGTGTGGTGAAAGTGGCAGAGTCGGTCCGTCCAGCAGGCATGTGTCTCGAGTAGGCGGGAGCGGACCGGGTGGGTGGGCGGTGGACCGATCTCGGCGTGGGCTGGTGCGGGGTCCGGCGTGCCGCCGTCGTGCTGGTCGCGCTGGCCGCCGTGCTCGTCGCGTTCCTCGGGACGGCCCCCGCGCTGGCGCAGCCGCCGACCCCACCGCCCAACCCCAGCGATCGTGACCTGCAGGGCAGCCGGGCCGACGTCGCCGCCAAGGCAGGCGAGATCGGCCGGCTGACCGGTGAGCTGGCCAAGCTGGAACAGCGGGAGGACGAGCTCCAGGTCCAGTTGGGCGAACAGCGGGAGGAGGCCAACAAGGCGCTAGTGGACGTGCAGATCAGTCAGGACGCGGCCGCCGCCGCGCAGCAGCGGGTGGACTCCGCGCGCGTGGAGACCGATGCCGCGACCGCCGCGATCGAGGCGGCCAGGGTCCGGCTGGACGAGTTCGCTTCGGCGGCGTACCAGCAGGGCGTCGACTCCGGCCCGTTCGGGCTGCTCGTCGGCGCCACCGGGCCCGACGACCTGGTCGACCGCGCCCAGTTCAACGATGTCATCGCGCAGAACCAGCTCGCCGCGCTGGACGCCCTGGAACGCGCCAGGGTCGGCAAGGCCAACGCCGACTCCACCGCGCGGGCCGCCCGCGACGAGGCCGTGACCAAGGCGGCAGCCGCACTGGACGCCAAGGACGAGGCCGACGCGGCGGTCGGGCGGGCGCAGCAGGCCGCCACGGCGCAGGTCGCAGAGCTGGCGAAGGTAGACGCCCGACGCGCCGAGGTCGAGCGGTTGCTCACCGAGGCCGAGTCGCGCGACTCCGGGCTGCGCGACCAGCGCCGCCGCTACCAGGACTGGCAGGCCAGGCTCGCCGCCGAGCAGGAGGCGAAGGACCGCGCCGCGGCGAAGGCGGCGCAGGGCCGGGTCGGCGGCGCCACCCGCACCGGCGCCACCCGCACCGGCGGCACCGGCGGCACCGGCGGCACCGGCACGGTCGCCATGGTGATCGACCGCGCGCTGTCCCAGCTCGGCGTGATATATGCGTGGGGCGGTGGAAACGCGGCTGGCCCGACCCGCGGCATCCGGGACGGGGGAGTGGCCGACAGCTTCGGGGACTTCCGCAAGGTTGGCTTCGACTGCTCGGGCCTGATGATTTACGCGTTCGCCGCTGCCGGTATCTCGCTGCCGCACTACAGCGGCTACCAGTACAACTCCGGCCGCAAGGTGCCGCTCGCCCAGCGGCAACCTGGCGACATGCTCTTCTGGGCCAACAACGGCCGCATCCACCACGTCGCGCTCTACATCGGCAACGGCCGGATGGTGGAGGCTGCACAGTCCGGAACCCGGGTGCGAGTGGCCGCTGTCCGCCCGGCCGGCCTGATGCCGTTCGTGACCCGCCTGCTGTAGCCAGGACAGACACCCTTCACCGAGGTCACACGGTGATCGCGGTTGGCTCTGAACCACGTGTGCGCGGGCCGCGCGTCGGCCCGACGCTGTCCAGAGAGGGAGCAGACCAGCGTGAGCGAGCAAGCGCAGGACCCGCCGAGCCCGGCCCGGGAGGGCGATCTGCTCGAACGCACGGTCTTCGAGGTCAAACGGGTCATCGTCGGGCAGGACCGGCTCGTCGAACGGATGCTCGTCGGGCTGTTGGCCCGCGGGCACTTGCTGCTGGAAGGCGTGCCAGGCGTGGCCAAGACGCTCGCCGCGGAGACCGTCGCGCGGGTGGTCGGCGGCAGCTTCGCCCGGTTGCAGTTCACCCCTGACCTGGTGCCGGCCGACATCCTCGGCACCCGCATCTACCGGCAGGGACGCGAGGAGTTCGACGTCGAGCTCGGCCCGGTGGTGGCCAACTTCGTGCTCGCTGACGAGATCAACCGCGCGCCGGCGAAGGTGCAGTCCGCGTTGCTGGAGGTGATGGCCGAGCGGCACCTGTCGATCGGCGGCCAGACCTTTCAGATGCCCGACCCGTTCCTGGTGCTGGCCACCCAGAACCCGATCGAGAACGAGGGCGTCTACCCGCTGCCCGAGGCGCAACGGGACCGGTTCCTGTTCAAGATCATCATTGAGTACCCGACGCCCGAAGAGGAACGCGAGATCGTCTACCGGATGGGTGCCGAGCCGCCGAGCGCCGAGCAGGTGATCAGCCCGGAAGAGCTCGTCCGGTTGCAGAAGGTCGCGTCCCGGGTGTTCGTGCACCACGCGCTCGTCGACTACGTCGTGCGGCTGGTGATCGCCACCCGTACGCCGGCCGAGCACGGGCTGACCGACGTGGCCAGCTGGGTCTCCTACGGAGCCTCGCCACGCGCCACGCTGGGCATCGTGGCCGCGGCCAGGGCACTGGCCCTGGTTCGCGGCCGGGACTACGTGCTGCCGCAGGACGTCCTTGACGTCGCCCCCGACGTGCTGCGGCACCGGCTGGTGCTGTCCTACGACGCGGTGGCTGACGCCGTGCCGATGGACCACGTGATCGCCAGGGTGATGCAGACCGTGCCATTGCCGCAGGTCAGCGCCCGGCCCCAGTACGCCCCGTCCCCCGCGGGGGTCGGGGCTGGCGCGGTGCCGTGACCGCTGGCCCCGAGCCGACCCGGCCGGTCTCGTCGGCCGGGACAACCGGTCCGGCGCCTGGTACGGGTACAGGTCCAGCGGCTGGTTCGGGCACCGGTCCGGCGGCTGGGGCGACGGCTCGGCGGCAGGCCGCGCCGCCGTCGCTGCGGGACGGCCGGCTGGACGCTGCGCTGCGCGCGCTGGAGCTGGCGGTGCGCGGGCGGTTGGACGGGTTGTTGCAGGGCAACCACCTCGGGCTGGTGCCAGGCCCGGGCAGCGAGCCGGGAGAGGCGCGGCTGTACCAGCCAGGCGACGACGTCCGGCGGATGGACTGGGCGGTCACCGCGCGAACCACCGAGCCGCACATCCGCCAGACCGTCGCGGACCGGGAGCTCGAGACCTGGATCGTGGTGGACCTCTCGCCGAGCCTGGACTTCGGCACGGCCGCCTGCGAGAAGCGCGACCTCGCGGTGGCCGCGGTCGCCGCGATAGCGCACCTGACCCGCGGTGGCGGCAACCGGATCGGCGCGCTGGTGGCCACTGGGGAGCGGACGGTGCGGATCCCGGCGCGCGGCGGCCTCGTGCACGCCCGCGGCCTGGTGCACCGGGTGGCGTCCACGCCCCGCGCGCCGGAGGGCACCCGCGGCAACCTCGCCGAGGTCATCGAGCAGCTGCGGCGCCCGCCGAGGCGCCGTGGCCTGGCGGTCGTGGTGTCGGACTTCCTCGGCGACCCGGACTGGGAGCGGCCGCTGCGGGCGCTGTCCGCCCGGCACGAGCTGCTCGCGGTGGAGGTGCTCGACCCGCGGGAGGAGGAGCTGCCCGACGTGGGCACGGTCGTGCTGGCCGACCCGGAGACCGGCCGCCAGCGCGAGTTCCAGACCACGCCGCTGCTGCGCCGGGAGTTCGCCGCGGCGGCCTCCGCGCACCGTGAGCTGGTCGCCACGACGCTGCGGCGCTGCGGCGCGGGCCACCTCGTGCTGCGCACCGACTCGGACTGGATCGCCGACGTCGTGCGCTTCGTGATGGCCCGCAAGCGGCGGTGGTCCGGCGGGCTCGGCGGCGTCACCGGCGGAGCTGCCCGGGGACCCTCCGGTGGAGTCCAGGCTGGCTGGTCTCGGTGAGCTTCTCGGAGCCGTGGTGGCTGCTGCTGCTCATCGCGGTGGCAGCACTGGTGGCCGGCTATCTGGTGCTGCTGCGCCGCCGTCGCCGCGACATCGTCCGCTTCACCAACCTCGCACTGCTCGAGAAGGTCGCTCCGCGCCGACCCGGCTGGTGGCGCCACGTGCCCGTGGCGTTGCTGCTGATCGCGATGGTGCTGCTGACGGTGGCGCTGGCCGGGCCGATGGGCGAGCGGAAGGTACCGCGCAACAAGGCCACCGTCGTGCTGGTGATCGACGTGTCACTGTCCATGCAGGCGACCGACGTCGAGCCGACCCGGCTGGCCGCAGCACAGGCCGCGGCGAAGTCCTTCGCCGACCAGCTCACGCCGGGCATCAACCTCGGGCTGATCACCTTCGCCGGCACCGCCGCCGTGCTGGTGTCCCCGACCACCGACCGGGAGACGGTCCGCCGCGCGGTGGACGGGCTGCGCCTGTCGGAGTCCACCGCGACCGGCGAAGCGATCTTCGCGGCACTGCAGTCCGTCGAGAGCTTCTCCCAGTCGCTCGGCGGCGGTGACGGCCCGCCACCGGCCCGGATTGTGCTGATGAGCGACGGCAAGCAGACCATCCCCGGGCCGGAGGGCGAGGAAGAGCAGCGCGGCTCGTTCACCGCGGCCCGCAAGGCGGCGGAGGCCAAGGTGCCGGTCTCCACGATCAGCTTCGGGACCCGGTACGGCACGATCGAGGTGGACGGCCGCCGCCAGCAGGTCGCGGTGGACGACGAGTCGATGCGCCAGATCGCCCAGCTGTCCGGCGGGCAGGCCTTCACCGCGGCCAGCGAGGAGGAGCTCAAGGAGGTCTACGCCGACCTCAGCGAGCAGATCGGCTACGAGACCCGGTTCGTCGACACCAGCCGCCCGTGGCTGGCCGGCGGTGCCCTGATCGCGATCGCGGGCCTCGGCGCCGCCGTCGGCTTCGGCCGCCGCCTGCCCTAGTCTGCTCGCCTCGGTCGGAGCCTCGGGCACCAGTCCCGGACTTGTACCTTCGGGTCCCATGAGCGCGGTCAGGACGTCGTCACCTGGGATCCTGTGGGCTGTCCTGGTTGGCAGCTGGTCGCTGATCTTCGCCGCACCTCACTTCTACTGGGCCGTGGGTGGCCGGGCGGGTCTGGAAAACCAGGCGGCCGCGGCGGACGCTGCGCTGCAGCAGGGCTGGTTCGCCGCCTACAACCTGGCCGCCGGATGCCTCGGCATCCTGGGTGCGCTGGTCGCCCTCGGCCTCGCGAAGAGGTGGGGTAGCCGACGGGCGCGCCGCTGGTTGCTGGGTGCCGCGACCGCGGCCTGCTCTGTCCTGCTGCTCCGCGGGCTGCTGGGCCTGACTCTGCTCGGGGTCGGCCTGCTCACGGGAACGTTCGACCAGCAGACGCCTGCGGTCCTTCTCGCCATCGAGCCCTGGTTCGTGGTGGGCGGAATCGCCTACGGCGCCTTGGTGGTCGAACAGCGCAGGGTGCCCCCGACCGACACCCCACCTCACTGACCGATCCCCATTTGCGGCCGACCACCTGCCAGCTGCCCACGCACTCGTAGCCCTGGACCGTGTTCTTGCCGTCCGCTGATCTGAGTTCGGGTCAGCCCCCGTCGCCAGGCCGGGTCGGCGACCGGACAGGCGTACTGGATAGCCTCGCCCGGTGGGACGCAGCGTGCTCGTCACCGGGGGGAACCGCGGCATCGGACTGGCCATCGCGCAGGCGTTCGCCGCGCAGGGTGACCAGGTGGCCGTGACCCACCGCGGCTCCAGTGTGCCGGACGGCCTGCTCGGGGTGCAGTGCGACGTCACCGACGCGGACGCCATCGACGCGGCGTTCGCCCACGCGGAGCAGGAGCACGGGTCGGTGGACGTACTCGTCTCCAACGCCGGCATCACCGACGACAGCCTGCTGATGCGGATGACCGAGGAGCAGTTCACCCGCGTGCTGGACACCAACCTCACCGCCGCGTACCGGGTCGCCAAGCGCGCCACCCGCGGCATGCTGAAGGCGCGCCACGGCCGGATGGTGTTCGTGTCCTCCGTGGTCGGGCACACCGGTGGGCCGGGTCAGGTCAACTACGCCGCCAGCAAGGCCGGGCTCGTCGGACTGGCCCGCTCGATCGCCAGGGAGCTCGGCTCGCGTGGGATCACCGCCAACGTGGTCGCGCCTGGCTTCGTCGAGACGGAGATGACCGCCGAGCTGCGGGACGAGCGCAAGAAGGAGATTCTCGGGCAGGTCCCGCTGGGACGTTTCGCGACGCCCGAGGAGATCGCGGCGGCGGTCACCTGGCTCGCCTCCGACGCAGCCGCCTATGTCACCGGCGTGGTGCTGTCGGTCGACGGCGGCCTCGGCATGGGCCACTGAGACCACTGAGCGGCTGACAAAGGGAGACCAGATGACCGGCCTGCTCGCGGGCAAGCGCATCCTCGTCACCGGAGTGATCACGGACGCGTCGATCGGCTTTCACGTGGCGCGGGTGGCGCAGGAGCAGGGCGCGCAGGTCGTGCTCACCGGCTACGGCCGGCTGAAGCTGGTGGAGCGCATCGCGACCCGGCTGCCGCAGCCGGCGCCGGTCGTCGAGCTCGACGTCTCCGACGACACCCAGCTCGAGTCGCTGGCCGACCGGGTCGGCGAGCATCTGGGCGACGAACCGGGTCTGGACGGGGTGCTGCACTCGATCGGCTTCGCGCCGGCGTCGTGCCTGGGTGAGGGCGCGTTCCTGACCGCGCCGTGGGATGACGTCGCCACCGCGCTGCACGTCTCGGCGTACTCGTTCAAGTCGCTGGCGGTGGCCTGCCTGCCGCTGCTCTCGCCAGGCGGGTCGATCGTCGGGATGGACTTCGACAACCGGCAGGCCTGGCCCGCGTATGACTGGATGGGTGTTGCGAAGTCGACGCTGGAGTCGGTGTGCCGCTACCTGGCGCGTGATCTCGGGCCCAAGGGGATCCGTGTCAACCTGGTCGCCGCCGGGCCGGTGAAGACCATGGCCGCACGCTCGATCCCGGGGTTCAGCGCGTTCGAAGACGTCTGGGGCGAGCGGGCGCCGCTGGGCTGGGACGTGACGAACCCCGAGCCGGTCGCCCGGACGTGCTGCGCGTTGCTGTCGGACTGGATGCCGGCCACGACCGGCTCGATGGTGTGGGCCGACGGGGGCTTCCACGCCGTGGGGGTGTGACCACGGCGGGGGAGCGGTTCGACGCGCTGCTGGTGCTGTCCTTCGGCGGGCCGGAGGGCATGGACGACGTGCGGCCGTTCCTGGAGAACGTGACCCGCGGCCGGGCGGTACCGCCCGAGCGGCTCGACGCCGTCGTGGAGCACTACCGGCACTTCGACGGCGTGTCGCCGATCAACGCGCGCAACCGCGAACTGGTG
>Ga0136614_10002742_pt1 | contig 11069 bp, 9 predicted proteins | sample AntDrymUQ2792106_2_FD_106643 | JGI IMG/M metagenome (GOLD analysis project Ga0136614, IMG submission 106643) | Polar desert sand microbial communities from Dry Valleys, Antarctica - metaG UQ279 (21.06) | ecosystem: Environmental > Terrestrial > Soil > Desert | place: Antarctica: Dry Valley... | reverse complement strand
GCAAACCTGGCGAGCGAGCTGAATTGCCTTGTCGACAGGAAGACGACCAATGCGGCGAAGGAGGGAAGAAAGTTCCTCGCCTTTAATGTATTCCATCGACAGAAAATGGCGCCCGTCTGTCTCACCAATGTCGTAGACGCGGCAGACGTTTTTGTGGCTCACCTGTCTGGCAACGCGCACTTCACGATGAAAGCGTGCGAGCGCCGCTCCGTCGGTCAACAGATGATCAGGCAGAAACTTGAGCGCGACCGGTTGGCCCAGCTTCAAATCGTCCGCGCGATATACTTCGCCCATGCCGCCCTTCCCCAACAATCCGACAATGCGATACCGTTCGGCAAGAATATCTCCCGGAACAAAGCGCGCGTTGTCGATGGAGTCGAATGAAGGTGTTCTGTTTGGCGACGGCTTATCGGACTTAAGAGACTTACGGGACTCTTGGGATCCGAGGCGTCGCGTGGCGGCATCGTCTACTGACATGCCGCAACTCGGACAAATATCAGAGTCGTTGCGAATTTCGCTGGAGCAGGAGGGGCAATAGATCCTGAGAGTCATCCGGGGCGCATTCTAGCAGAGTAAGCACACGCTTTGCAGAGACTCAACGAATAAGGAAACGGCCGGGAGGGTTACCCGGCCGTTTCGTTTTGCACCTTGCCCGCGCACCGATCTCTCGTAAATGCCCTCGGGCTGCGCCATTCGTTCCAGTGCTATGTTTGTTTCCCGGCCTTGTTCCGAATGAAGGCGTAGTTCAGTTGGGGCAGGGAATTAAACGCTGCGGCCTTGGCGGAAAACTCCTTGGCTTTCGGGGCGTCACCTTTGCCCTGATAAGCCTGGGACAGGCGATAAAGATTCTGAGGGTTCTGCAGGTTTGTCTGTTGCAGTTCGGCAATCGCGAGACTATAGTTTTTTTCCTCGAGGGCGATCAGGCCGGCCAGTTCATGGGCCTGTTTCAGCTGCGCTGGATTTTTCGAGGCCTCAGCGCCCTTGCGAAACTCCTGACTTTCCGTCTTCGCGACCGCAAGATTCTTTTTACCGAGCGCAACGCGGGTCAAGTTGAAATGCTGAAAGACCTTTGCGTTGTCCTTAATCTCCTGGGAAAGATTCGAGTCAACAGTCGTCTTCAGCCCTCGCTCGAAGGCTTGCTTTGCTTCATCGTACTTACCGGCTTCCAGGAGAACGACGCCTTTTAGTTGCAAGTCACCCGCCAGGTTCGGCACATCGGAGCTCTTTTCACCGAGTGCGTATTGCTTGTCCACTTCAGCGAGTGCCTGTTCCACCTTTCCACTATCCACCGCCAAAACGGTCAGGGCAAACAACGCCGTGCGACGTTCACCGTCACTCCGGGCTTTAGAAGTGATCTTATTGAACTCCGCCGCTGCCTCGTCCGGCTTGCCCTGGTACATTAAGGCTGCCCCAATTCCCAAATGTGAGCTGCTGAAGTTGGAGTCGATCGCCAGGGCCTTCTGATATTGGGTGATGGCGTCGTCAAACCTGCCCATCTTCAAAAACAGCTCTGCGAGAGAATCATACGGATTCGGATCGTTGGGGATGAGTTCGATGTATTTCTTAAACGACTGTTCGGCCTCCGAGTAATTCCCCTTTTGTCTGAGGGCGTAGCCGAGGATGTTGTAGGCGGGCGAATATTTGGGCGCCAGTTCCGTCGCCCTCTTGTAGTGAAGGATTGCCGAATCAAAGTCCTGCTGGCCAAAGAAGTAGCCGCCAAGAATAAAGCGAGCCCGCTCATCGTTGGGATAAGCAGCCACGAGCTTTTCCAGAGTCTCTTTTTGCTTCGATGCGTTGCCGTTGGCCCCGGCTTCCGTGCCAAGGATCAAGAGTCGCTCACCCTCCGATGCCTTTTCTGCCAGGCTTACTGCCTTCTTAAGATGGTCGAAAAACTCCTTGGCGGTGGGGGACACACTTGCCCGATTGAGATGGGCGAGAGCGAAGGTGGGATCGAGTGAGATTGCTTTATCAAAATGTTGGATCGAATCCTGGATAAGCAATCTTTCGGCAAGATCACGTCCCTGCAGGAATTCCTTTCGCGCCTCCTCTGACGCGGTGGTGTTGAGAATTTTGCCGCTGTTTGCGGTTGCTTGTGCCGGGGCGGGCTCCGGGGCCGCACTGGCGGTTTTATAACCAACGTGGCTGAAACCAGGCAGAATGGTCGCACCAATAAGCAAAACCAGGGCCGGGAAAATAAGCGTCCGTTTTTGGGATTTCATAGATTTCATAGTTTGCCTCCAGAGAGCTAGGGCGTTCCACCTGGCCAGAATCGAGTGATAGCGACCGGATCCCGGACCAGGAAGGTTGCGATTGGCGAGTTCGTAAATTGATCGGTGATCCGAAATTCAACACGCGTGGTGTAAATTTCGGAGGGCGCGAGAATAGCGAGGGACTGCGCGCTAGTCAACAAATGTTATTTGAGAAAGTTCTACAGGTATTTGGAGAACCAGTCACTGATAGGAGATCACACGGAATATTTAACCGAGAAGCGGTAGAGGGGTTGAAAACCCAAAGGGTCCGAAGGTAATTTGCGGGTTCAAAAGATTGCGCCAGTTGAGGGAATTTGCAGGTTGGGAAGGTGGGCAAAGCGTAGCGCGCCCCCGCTCCAGCGCAAGCGTCGTTAACGTTAGTCTTCTTAAGGTTACGCGGGATCGAGTCTGCATAAGAAGGCAGCGGTTTAGCGAGCGAAAGGCGCTACGCTGGAGCCGGGGGCGCTACGCTTTGCCCCCCTTCCCAACTGCAAATATCCTGAACTCGAATTGTCAATTCAACGTTGGGTACTCCCCATCATTCACCCGCGCCGGAGGTGTTTCCATTGTCGAACTAAAGTGAACGCGGCGGTCGAGCGGGCGGGCGGGGGAGAACTTGGGACTGCCATTTTTGAAACTCGTTTCGCAGTTGGTTGAACATGGCGGGATTCTGCTCGTGGTAGTTGGCCTGCTCTCTTTGATCAATTGAAAGATCAAAAAGATACTCTCGCGTGCCGTCGTTGAGATACTTCCAACGGCCGTGACGAACGGCGTCCTGATTAGAGTTGCGCCAGAAAAGAGTGCGGTCGGACGGGGGTGTCGAGTGCCGGGTGACGGGTGTCAGGGGTGGTGTGCCGCGGAAGGCGGGCGTTAGGTCGATGCCGTCGAGCGGATAATTGGGATCGGGTTTAGTTTGTCCAGCAGCGAGAATCGTAGCCGTCCAGTCCATCGTGATCGACGTTTGCTCAGAGACGCGACCGGGGGGAACGACACCCGGCCAACGTACAATCGCCGGCACCCTTATGCCGCCTTCGTACAACGAAAACTTCTGCCCACGAAAAGGCCAGTTGTAAGAGAATCGCTCGCCGCCATTGTCACTGGTGAAAATCACGAGGGTATTGCGATCGAGGTTAGCCTTCGTGAGCGCTCCCAGTACCTCGCCAATTCCATCGTCCAAGCTCTTCATCATCGCGGCATAAGTTCTCAGAGAACCTCCAGCCGTAAATCCATCGTATTTCCGCCCTAACGCGCGGCTCACGGCGATGTCCGTCGGACCTTCCCAGGGCCAGTGAGGCGCCGTGTAATGAAGACTCAGGTAGAACGGGCGGTCGCGGCTCTCCCGCTCATCGCGTTGACCTCTCCGCGAGATGTATTCGACGGCTCGAGCGGTAAGCATGTTTGTCAGGTAACCAATGCGCTCTACGGGAACCTTTCCCTCAAATAGATCGCCTTCACCTTCCATATCCTTGTGGGTAAAAAAGTCTACCGCCCCGCTCATAATCCCGAAGAACTCTTCAAAGCCACTTTGCGTGGGCCCAAACTTTGGCGGATAGCCCAGGTGCCATTTGCCGATGAGCGCTGTCTCATAACCGTTTTTCTTGAGCAGGGAAGCAACCGTCGGATGCTCGGGGGGAAGACCCAGAGTCTCCAGTTTGTCACCCAGAACACTCCTTTCGTGCAGCGGTTCTTCAAGCCCAACCGGCGTTCTCGCCGGGTAACGGCCAGTTATGAACGCACACCGTGTCGGCGTACAAACAGGCGATGCTGAATAAGCATTTACGAAGCGGACGCCGTCCCGGGCGAGCCTATCGAGGTTTGGGGTTTGGTAGTCAGGACGTCCGTAACAGCTTAAATCGCCATAACCAAGATCGTCGGCGAGAATGAAAAGAATGTTTGGACGACGAGTCTGCGCTTGTGAGAGTTTAGCCGATGCTGCGAGTGCTGCGCCCGCGACGGTGGCGCCGACAAATTCGCGCCGACTAATTTTGCGTTGCATGGCCGCAATCGTAAAGGGACGGGGCGACGAAGTCCAATGTCTAAAAGCCAAAGTTTAAATTCAAAGCTCAAAGGTCCGGCGTTGATTCTTATATTTAAATTGTGCGAAACGACAAAAGGGCGGGGTAATTTGCAGAGTACTATCGGCCCCAAAGGCAGCCCCGAGAGGTGACAGAATCCGCTCAAAGAACTTGATAGACCAACTTAGATGTCTGGCTACCCTCAGCCGCGCCGCGGGCGCTAGTTAAGTTGACCAGGTTGGACTTTGATCATCTGACTTCGGTAAGGTTGAGAACGATGGCAACGGTTGCGAGAAGGTTTTTGATACGCGGCGGCGTGCAGGGCGTGGGCTATCGCTTCTTTGCGCAGCGCGCGGCGGCGAAGCATCAGGTTGTCGGATATGTGCGCAACGAAACCGATGGAAGCGTAGAAGTATTAGCAGAAGGTCCAGCGAGTGATATGGAAGCTTTCAAAAACGAGCTGGCGGCTGGTCCGCAGTGGGCCACAGTCGAGCAACTAGAAGAAATAGATCTGGATCCGAGTGGAACGTATACGTCGTTTAGGGTTGAGCGGTGAAGGAGGTGCCGGTTGAAGACGGGTACCGGGTGCAGGTGCCGGTTGACACCCGCCACGCGTGACCCGAGATCTAATTATGGACAATCTAAAAAAACTTATTCGCGAAGTGCCGGACTTTCCCAAAGCCGGCATTAATTTTTACGACATCACAACCCTGCTGAAGCGCCCGGAAGGGTTGCGCGGGACCGTCGATGCGCTGGCAGCAGAATTTGAAGGAACTAGAGTTGACGCAGTGATTGGCGTCGAGGCGCGCGGGTTCATCTTTGCTCCGGCCCTTGCTTATCATCTCGGCGCGGGCTTCGTGCCAGTACGCAAACCGCGCAAGTTGCCGGCCGAGTGTGCGTCTATCTCCTACGATCTCGAATACGGCCAGGACACGCTGGAAATTCACCGGGATGCGATCGTCCGCGGACACCGCGTGATCATTGCGGACGACCTGCTAGCTACTGGGGGCACGGCCAAAGCGGTTGTTGACCTGGTTGAGAGTTTGGGCGGAACGGTGGCGGGGCTAGTGTTCGTGGTTGAGTTGGAGTTCTTACCTGGCCGCAAGAAGCTTGCAGGCTTTGACGTGCGATCGTTGATTAAGTATCAATCGTAATAGAAGCCGTAAATGATCCACGGAATCACTCGAAGTAAACACGAGTTAAGGTTTCAATTGCGTGCCGTTTGGTGAGGTTTCTCGGATCGGTTGTTTTTGATCAGCCTCCCCAGGTTTTTTACGGCCACTGAATAACCTTTGACTTCGGCTTGCCGGAGATAATGCCCGATGGTGGGGGTTGATTACCCGTATCTTCATTAACGCTCCGCGCTGGCGTAGAAGGCACGCTACGGCTTAGACTCATCTCCACTCTAAGGGGGGCCGGTTTCGGCTGCTCCTCAGCCACTGGTGGTTGTTTGGATTTTACGGCTCGCGAGACCGATCGCTGCTTCCGCGCAGGCGCGACGGGGCGGGACATAGACGTTGTAAACGAGATTTGACTCTTATTCTCAGAAGGATGGGAAACTCTACCGCCAGACCATAGGTGAGCGCGACTCTCGGTTCCGCTCACCGTGGCAATGCCGGCTAAACCTTTTCCAGATACCTCAGCAGATTCAAATTGGGAAGTCGACTCAACGCTCTTGATATCACCCGTCGTTTCTTTAATGTCCTTTGCAGCAGGTGCCGATCCAATGGCTGCAGAGGAAGTTTCCACCGTGCCGGGAGTATTAGTTCCAGCTCCCGCAACTGGGTTACTGGGCTCCGTCGGTAAGGCAGTGTGTTTCGTGACAGCCTCTTCTCGCCGTTCTCCCAAAGTTATATTAATTTTCGGAATCAAGTACGCGGCAGTACCACCACAGATAAGCAACACTGCCAGCGTCAGAGCTACTAGATTTTTCGGACTCGAAGTAATACGAGCCACGAAGGCTGATGCGGGACGGAACTCGGGCACCACCAAAGGAGGCGGATCTTTGATTTCGGGCAGAGTTTTTGGAGCTCGGACTGGTTGTTTGATGACAGGGTGTGCCTGAGCGTGCTCGGCCTTGTCGCCGGGGAAAACGTCTGCAGTCGACTCGCTCTTTCTCTCTGTGCTTTCTTCAGTCACCGGCGCAGGCCTCATCGCGAACGCATTCTGGGAAACGCCCGCAAAGCTGTCGTACGTGGCGCGAATTAGTGGCGTCATGCCCTGGTCGCTAATCGCGCCACTCTCGGTCTCAGTAACTTTAGTGACTTCGGTAACCGGTCGAACTTCCAGGTTTTCTTGGATACCCGTCTTTGCCGATTGCCTTAATTCGTTGGTCCTGTCAACGAGTCCTTTTTGCTCGTGTTACTTGCGCTGACATCTTCGCACTCCCTGCTGATTTAGTGCTTAACGGTAATCCGGTCACCTGGTTGAATCAGTGGATCTGCCAGTTTACCGGTATTGATATCTTTTAACTTGAAACGGGTCAAAGCTAGAAATCCCTTGTCATCGTCGCGCGCCACATGAGCTTCTTTGGATTCGCGACTCAAACCTCCGGCCGCAAAGATGGCCTGCGTAAGAGTCAGACCTGGTCGAAATTGTCTTTCACCGGGTGCCTTGACCTCCCCCCCAACATAAAAGAACTGTTTGGGGTTTGCTTGTACAGTTATTACATCACCGGAACGAACCAGTAGATTCATCTGCGCTGGTTTGGAGAGATCTACAACCAGCACCTCACCGGTCTCATGCCTGATGAGTGTGGCACAGCCGGCTTCAGGCGCCGCCTGCGCGTCGGCAATCACCACATAAAGCGGAATAGCTTCGCGGCGCAGGAGTTTCGTGCCGGGTTCCTTCACCAGTCCGCTGACGATAATTGCATGGCTCAGATACTCACGAACGCCGACCAAAACTCTGGGGTTCTCGTTGACAGCCCGACGTTTCAAGTCAGCCTCTAATCGAGTCCTCGTTTCTTCCACCGTGAGTCCGGAAACTGGTAGGGGTTCAGCGAGCATCGGGTGCTCAAGAAGTCCAGTCGGAGTGACAGTAAATAAGGTTGATTGAGTCGCCGGCGCATCGCCCAGTCGGACATCAAGAATGTCTCCAATACCAATGTGGTAGACCCTCGTCAAGTCGTTTGCTTTTGCGGTTGACACTAACGTTGAGTTGTTCGGATGCGGCTCGGCCAATGCGTTCAGCGAAACCGGAACGCCGGCTGCTGTGTCGTCGGCAGGTCGCGAAACTGTCGGAGCGATTTGTGACACCGGGACTGAAAATGCCTCTTTCTCGATGACGAGAGGTGGCTTCGTCTTCACGGCCATAGCGTAGGCTTGATCGAGCTTTGCGGCAGCCTCCTTGTCTCTTGAATCAAGCTTCACGGCTTGCTCAAGGGACTGAATCGCTTCCTGCCAACGGCCCTGGTCGAAAAGAGCAAGACCAAGACCGTAGTGGGCGTTGGCGTAATTCGGGTTGAGATTGACCGCCTTTTGAAATAATTCCGACGCCTGCCGGAAGAGTCCGCTGCGGCCATATTTAACACCCATCTTATAGAGTCGCTTTGCTTCCGCACTCGCTTGCGGGGAAACTTCCGGACTCTTAGCCTTGTCTTCCGTCTTATTCGATGTGCTGGAACCGTTGGCCTCGATAAGGGCGTCGCCGCGCAGCCCCGCACGGGTGATGTGCCCCTGGCCAGGTGTAGCTTCGCCGTGACCAAGAATTGCGAAGAAGACAGCGAGGACTATTAAGTGCTTATGCATGTACACCCCCGGATGAAAAAGTTTACTTCGAATTTCCCGAAGCGACGGCTTCGAGCCTCCCCTACGGGTTTAGAGACAACAAATGCCGACGGGAAGAGTCGGCAATACTGATGTTGGGACATCAGTAGAATCACAGCAAATCTGTTGCGTACTCTATATCACGTCAGGCCGCGAGTCAAAGCTTTTCGGGGTGGGGGGTCATGGTGCAATCCGGGAGGCGGCGACCCGAAGTCTCAAGAACGGAGGGCGGCACCTATTGCGGAAATGAGTCTTCACTCCGGTTCGTCGCTACCTCATAGATGCTCACCAAAGCGTGACATAAGAGAGGCGCAACTGGCGCCGCCCCGAAGGCCCCTCAAAAGAGGAACGCCCCTCGAGTACAAAACGCTAAGTCCAATAATGTCAATAACTGTGTGGCCGGCGTCTTGAGCCGTGAGTTAATAACGCGGCCCGCCCGCGTCGTATTGAAAAGGCGTCAGCACCTCGCCATACTCGTAGGCCTGGGGATGTTGAAACTGTTGCGCGATGCGATTCGACGAGCGCGATGCTTGGTGCGCCCTTTGCGGGGCGGGTTGTGTTTGTCGGACACGATTCAGGATCTGCACCCTAAGCCGATTGCCTCTGTCTAGCCTGCAGCGCTTTCGAGGCGCTAGTTGAGTTAACCGGCGTGCTGGAGCGCTATCCCGAATATGGCAGGGTGCCATTCTTTCACAAGTTGGACCCGGTCCATCCGCTACCCCAAGCGGGCCGCTTGCTTGGAGCGCCGTCGCGCTCCGCGTTTCTGATGTTGGTAGAATGGTAGCCGCTGCTGGTGCCGCACAACACCGGTACTCTAAATGGCTCTACTCCATCGGCGGTGCCTTTACCATTGACTCCGTCTCCCTTTACTATCTACCCGCACGTGCTCCCGTAGCTCAGTTGCATAGAGCGTCCGCCTCCTAAGCGGAAGGTCGCGCGTTGGAATCGCGCCGGGGGCACCATTTTTCAGGTTCCGCACACAGAATTGCACACATTTTCGATTCAGCTTCTGTCAGTTCTCACCTCAATAAACGCGAATTTCTTCGTTAGCTGTTAACCAACAAAACCTTGCCTTTCGCGCGCTCTTCCAAGCTAAGAAAATAAAGATCTGGCGTGTGCTAGCGTTCCCCCAGTGTCTCCGGTTCGTTCGGAGTAAATCTGGACCCGACTGTTGTGGAGGTAACGATGGAACAAAATGAGCAACAGGCTCTGCTTTCGGAGCATGAAGCGGCAAAACGCTGTGGCGTCTCGAGGATAACGCTCTTACGCATGAGGAAGGCCGCCAAGATCAAGTTTTACCGAATTGGTACTCGAGTTTTGTTTTCACAAGCTCAGATTGACGAATTTCTAGCAAGTGTTGAGGTCGGCAAGCAGAGCCGCAAAGTGTCGTAGGTGATCAGTGTGTGGCCATGATCGACTCGGTTTGCCTGACGTTGCCGGTTCGGATGCATTCTGCTAGTGAGATGGTCTCGCTGGGCTTTAGGTCGGTTTGCAAACACCCGAGCCCTTCATGCTCTCATCCGGCTCGTTGGATATTCAAACCTGACAAGAGACCCTATTTGACCTGGAGTGAGGCTCCGGACAGATCCCAATGGTTGAGTCTGTCAGGAAGTCTTCCGAGGTTCATTTTTGGTTCAAACGTATATCTAATGACGAGCGACGATGAGCTGCGAGCCTGTTTAGAAGGAATCTCCGAATACGTTGCAAGCGTGGCTCATGTGCGATACGACTCGTTGAAGGCAAATGTGACGCGTGTAGATTACTGCCACGATTGGCAACTAACCTCTAACTTGGTGACAAACTATTTATGGGCTCTGCGTGCGATTTCACTACCTCGAATGCGGAAAACGCTCATCGACAACCGGACGGTAGAGCTTAGCAATGGCTCACAAACGGTCAGCTTTTACGACAAGTTTGAAGAGAGGCTATCTATGAAACCTGACGCTCCAGAAGAGTTGACGGCAGCAAGAGGTATTCTGCGGTTTGAAGCGCGATTTAGAGACAACCGATCATGCGAACGCCACGCCCGGAGTATGGCTTTGTCAGGGCGTACCGGGGAAGCGCTGTTGCACAGCGGGGTCGCTCGTAAAACCATCCGGGGGACCCTTGAACGTTTAGGATTGGATAAGCCACTGAATTCAGGGTCACGTCGCTTTGAGCTGCTGAGAACCCATTACCCAAATGACCGATCAAAGGTTCTTAAATTGGTAGGCTTCCTTGATGCGGCGGACTGTTACGGCCTCGAGAATTTAGTAGCGCTCGGAATTTGCTCATATACTGACTATCGCAGAAAGCTTGCTGAGGTCAAATCGGCTGGAACCCTCCATCAAAGTGCAGGACCGTCCAGTCTCTCGGCTCTAACCGCTCTGTTGGGTTCTCGATCCGATAACGTTCAAGCCGCCTAGTGTAATAACGTATCCCGAACTCGCACAGTTGGAAGAAAACGCGACGCGGAGTTTTGCGAAGAGTATCAATTGTGCTCAACGCCTTTCGGCATCATCGGAATTCTCACGCCCAAGCTAGCCAACTTCAAGCGTGCTGCTGCTCGGTGCTCAACGCCTTTCGGCATCATCGGAATTCTCACGATTTCGTTGCGCAACGAAAAGCTGTCCTTTAACGTGCTCAACGCCTTTCGGCATCATCGGAATTCTCACGCAGTTGTGCATGGATTTCCTCTACTAAACCCATGTGCTCAACGCCTTTCGGCATCATCGGAATTCTCACGTTTCAGACCGACACCCAGATTCAACTGGCTACCCAGGGGTGCTCAACGCCGATCAAATCCGCAATGACTGGCAACACCCCAGCCTGGAAAGAGATTCAGGATACACTTCACGGCAAGCAAAACAACGTGACAATAAAAAGAGCAGCGCATTTCCGCTTTGGTTCCCTTTTCGTCGTCACTTTAGGTTACAATATCGCCTGAATACATTCGCAAGCAGTCAGCAGGAGTCCGCGGCTACATGACAGGATGTTTGAACACACGTTTTCGATGCTGGAAAAGTTGAAGCTGTAAAAGTGGACGTGGGGGCTGTAAT
>Ga0136614_10002741_pt1 | contig 11069 bp, 7 predicted proteins | sample AntDrymUQ2792106_2_FD_106643 | JGI IMG/M metagenome (GOLD analysis project Ga0136614, IMG submission 106643) | Polar desert sand microbial communities from Dry Valleys, Antarctica - metaG UQ279 (21.06) | ecosystem: Environmental > Terrestrial > Soil > Desert | place: Antarctica: Dry Valley... | reverse complement strand
CCGCGTGTGATCATTGGCGTGAGCCGGTCGACGATGACGATCCAGCCGTCGGTGTCGATGCGCACGAGGTCACTGGTACGCAGCCACCCGCCGTCGAGTGCCGGAGCCGTCGCGGTGGGATTGCCGAGATCGCCGGCCATGAGCTGCGGGCCGTGCACCCACAGCTCACCGGTCGCACCTGCACCGACGTCGATCCCGGTGTCGGGGTTCACAATGCAGGCCTGGGTGTTGGGAACCAGCACGCGGACCGAGCCCGGCCGAGGTGCCGCGCCTGCGGTGGGCGAGACCGCCACGATCACGCCGGTCTCGGCCTCGCGGTAGCCCCGGCCGACCAGCCGCCCCATCCGCTGTGTGCACGCCGACCGCCACCGTCTCGACAGCGGCGTCGCGCACAGGATCCGCTCCAGCGACGACAGGTCGTAACGATCCACCAGGGGGTGGGCGGCGAGCGCGAGCGCGATCGACGGATCGGTCAACACAGTCGTGACGCGATGTTGCTGGATGAGCGCGAGGAAGCTCTCGAGATCGAACCGCGGCAGGATCACGACGGTGGCGCCGGCGGGCAGCGTCTGGTTCATCTCGAGCATCTGATCAGCGAGGTGGGAGAACGGGATCGGGCAGATTAGCCGCTCGCTCGGTGTCACCGGCGCCAGCGCCTCGACCTGGCGCACCGCGGCTACCACAGCGCGATGGGTGAGCCGGGCCACGCTGGGCGGCCCGGTCGTCACGCTGGCGTGAAGCAGCACGGCGAGGTCACGGTCCGGCTCGACCGGGATCGGCGGTGCCACGTCGGCGGAGGCGAGCAGTTCGGCGAAGGCGACGGTGTCCTCGGCGGGATCGTCCACCACCACGACGACCTGCCCAACGCAGGAGGCTCGCCATGGCGTCCAGCCGGGTTGGGCTTCTAAGACTGGTCCGAGCGTGCCGTGATCCGCCGATTCCTGAGAAGTCGACTCAGCGGGAAACCAGGCCAAGTAGGACGACCGAAGGGCCGGGGCACGGTGGGGACGCTGTGTCACTGCGGTGTCGTCTCGGAGGGGTGCTTTGGTCACCGATGGCCCTCGCTTCATGTTGGAAGTGGGGCTGGCCGGTAGAAGCCGGCGTGTAATTCGTGCAGCTCGGCGTACCGCTCCCCGCGCGCGACCAGCTCGTCGTGTGAGCCGATCTCCTGCACCCTGCCGTCCTCGAGTACGACAATGAGGTCGGCGTGCTTGATTGTGCTGAAGCGGTGAGATACCAGTACGACGATGGTGTCGGGATTGGCAGCATGGACAGCACGGATATATCGCTGGACCAGGGCGTGCTCACTGACAGGGTCGAGGCTAGCGGCGGGTTCGTCGAGGACCATGATGGCTGCCCCAGTGCGTATCCCCGCTCTGGCAAGTGCGATCTTCTGCCATTGGCCAGCCGACGGTTGAACTCCGTCGGCGAATGCCGGCCCAAGCTGGGTGTCGAGGACATTGGCCGACGTTCGCGCCCAGCTGTCCGCGCCGGCTGTGCGTATTGCGCCGAGGATGGCATCGTCGGAAGGTAGTACTGGGTGGTGCGAAGTGCCCTGCAGGTCGCCGATTCCCACACTCTCCCGCATTGAGAACTCGAATCGACAGAAGTCCTGGAAACAAGCACTGAGCCGGGACCGCCACAGATCCATGTTAAGCTGGCCCAGAGGTTTGCCGCCGTAGCTGATCAGTCCGGATGATGGCTCGTACAATCTGCAGAGCAGCTTGACCAGCGTGCTCTTACCTGCACCGTTCTCCCCCACCAGCGCAATTGTGGTGCCAGCGGGGAGCCGGAGCGAGACATCTGTCAACACTTCGTGGCTGGTGCCCGGATACCGGAATGACAGCGACTCCAGAACCAGGTCGCCACGGGTGAGAGCGGACGAGGTGGCCGGCAGGTGTCCCGGTCCCACCCGTCGTGCATGGCCGATAAGCCAGAGGTAGTCACCAGCGGCCCCCAAAGCACGTGACAGCCAACCGACGAGCTGCGCGATTCCTGTGACGGCGCTCGCGAGCTGACTTCCCACGACCACGGCTAGCGCGACGTCGCCGGCCGAAGCCCGGCCGGCGATTGCGGCAGCCACGACGACCATCACTGCAATCGCTAACCCACCAGCGAACGTCGTCCAGGCTGCCGTCACCGCCATCGTCCCGCGGGCCTCTGCCCGGTCCCGTCGTCGCCGTGTGATGTCAACGACCTCCGAATGCCGATCACGGATCTCCTCGCCCAGTCGGTAGATCCGGACCTCCCGGGCAGCAGCGGGGTCACAACTCAGGTCCACTAGCGCCTCACCGATCCGGCGAGCTGCGGCGGTCTCCTGGTCCGCCCGAGCCATGAGTCGTTGCTGAAACCGGCTGGCGAGCACGGTCGGCACCGCCACCAGCGGCAGGATGATCAACACAGGATGGACCGTCGCCAGCAGGACCACGGCGGCAGTGAGATCGACGGACGCCCGGAAATTCTCAACCAGCGCGCCGAATGCGCCTCCGAGCTCCGCACGCCGGTGCCGGAGTAGCTCGAGCCGGTCCAGGTACGCCGGGTTCTCATGGTGGTCGATCGAGGGTAGACTGACACACAGCGTCATGGTCCGCCGGTCGATCTCGTAAGAGATCTTGGCCTGCAGGGTCATCCGAATCTCGGCGCCGATCACACCCAGCTGGTACATCACCAGGACGGTGACGGTGAGAAGCGCAGCCACCCAGACCACGGCGGCGCTGTCGCGGGATATGGCTGTATCGATGAACCAGCGCACCGCGATCCCGGACATCGCGGTCGCACCACCAATTATCGGCGTCACCAACAGGACGAGCACCGCACGTATCGGATCGACCTGGAAGGCGATGCGAGTGAGGACTCCCGCCGCCCGGGCGCCGCTACGCATGGCCGTTCCCCCTGGCCTGGATGGCGTCCGGTTCGGCCTGAATGGCGAACATCGCGGCGTATCGTCCGCCGACGCTGACCAGCTCATCATGCGAGCCGTACTCGACGACCTGGCCCTCGTGCAGCACGGCGATCCGGTCGGCGAGCCGAACGGTCGCGAACCGGTGCGAAACCATGATCGTCGTCAGACCATGTGTCAGCTCGAGGAAGCGCGCGTACAGTCGCCGCTCGGCGCGGGCGTCGAGGTGAGCGGCCGGCTCGTCGAGGATGAGCACTGTGGCGCCGTGGTCGACCGCGAACAGTGCCCGGGTCAGAGCGAGGCGCTGCCACTGGCCCCCGGACAGTTCGGCCCCGTCGGCGTAACGCCGTCCGAGCCGGGTGTCCCAGCGGCCCGGGAGAGCGATCGCCACATCGGCGAAGCCCCCCTTTTCGGCGGCTCGTTCGAGGGCGTCATCGGGTCGCGGCGCGTCGACGCAACCGAAGCCGATGTTGTCCCGCACACTCAGCTCGTAGCGCGTGAATTCCTGGAGGACCACGGCGAGTTGCCGACGCCATGACGTGGGATCGAGCTGACTTAGATCGCAGCCGTCGACACTGATCTGCCCGGCGTCGGGTTCGTACAGGGCAGCGAGCAGCTTGATCACCGTGCTCTTGCCGGCGCCGTTGTCGCCGACGATGGCGAGCGACGTTCCGGCCGGCACCCACAGATCGAGTCCGTCGAGGATGGGTCTCGTGCCAGCCGAGTATCCGAAGCGGACCTTGTCGAAGCGGATACCGTGAGCCGGGAGGTCTGCGGCCGACGACCTGACACCAGCGGTGTGTTCCTGCCGACCAAGTCGGCTGGCCGCGAGGGCGGCGGGCACGGACGCACTGGCCATGCGCAGCAGCCACTGCGGGTCGCCGCCCGCTCCGAGGGCGGCCATGCCGATCACCGCCTGTATCGCCACGGTGAGGTCGCTGACGCCTATCCGGCCATCTGCCGCAGCCGAGGCGAGCGCCACCAACACGGCCAGGTGCGCCGCCCCCAGCAGGGCGAGCTCGCCGCCTCTACGTCCGAGATCGGAAGCACCCGACTGCAGTTGCCCCATCCCGTCCTGCCACGCTGCCGCGAACTGGGCCACCAACCAGCGCTGGAGACCGAACACGCGGATCTCCATGGCTGGCCCGCCCGACAGCGCCGCGTCACGGAGGTATAACGCCCGCCGTAACGGCACCGCCCCGCCGGTGGAGCCACTAATCCCACGACTGAGGCGCTGGTCCTGCCAGCGTCCGACGACGAGCCACACCGTGGCGAGCACCACCGGCATCCACCAGGACACGCCGCACAACAAGACCGCGGCGACGACCCCGACCATCCGGACAGTCACCAGCGTGGCCAGCGCGGGCACAGCCCGCTCGACGCGGAATGCGCCCGTGGATGCTTCCTTGGCTGCGGCCAACTGCTCTGCTACCGCAGGTTGGTCCAGGTGTCTGACGCCGCTCGGACGCAACGTTCCGGAGACAACCCCCCGCGCCACAGCCGCCCCCAGCATCCGGCCCAGGCGGGCCGCGAGCAGATCCCGAACCGGGGCAAGCGCGGCGTCGACCACGAAGACTGCGGCCACGACAACCGACAGGGCGAGCGCTCGGTCATCACCGGCCGCGACCGCGCCGATCAGCGCTCCGACAGCGACCGTCAGGCCCGCGGTGGCGGCGACCTTCCCCCCCACCAGCGTGGCCAACAACGAGGTCTGGACCGGTGCCACCGTGGGCAGCAGCCGGACCACCGACCCTACGGCCGTGGCCTTGGCTCGTCCCGGCGTCCCGGCGGCGCTCACCGTAGTCCGAACGCGGCCAGCCAACGCCGGTCACCTCCCTGCACGGTGAGCAGCGCTGCCAGCGCGCCACTCGTCCCGGACAGCAGGGCAGCGTCCCGGGCCGACCACCGCGCGAGGTGGTCGAGGTGGGCGAGCAGAAGCTGCTCCAGCTCGTCACGACGATGCTGCGCTTCTGTCAGGTGCGCGTATCGGTAAAAGGCATCACAAATCATCATCTCGCCGGCCGCACCGTGGCACATGTTCAACCCGTGCAGACCGGACGTACCGTACTTTTTGCCGCAGGCGAGATAGGACATGAACGCATCCTCGGCGAATCGCTGGAGCTCGTGGTCGGCAAGAACGCGGCCGATCTCCCACAGCGTCCAGGTGAGTCCGGGATTTCCGTAGCACCAGGCGTTTTGACCACCGCCTACTGTCGGTAGGAGCCTGTTCCCGCGCCGCTCGCCACGGTGCCAGATGATCAAGCCCTGCTCAGTGCAGTATGCCTCTGAGCGGAGCCAGAGCGCGATTCTCAGAAGTGTTGCACCAGCCTCGCCGCGCATTCCCCAGGCGTCTGTCGCAGCGCACAGCGCCAGGGCGACACCCCCGACCCCATGTGCGACGCCGGTGTTGACCCGACCGTAGTTCCACCCGCGAAGATCCTCGTACCGGAACTGGCCGAGCCTGAGCCCCGCTAGGTCGTCCCGCCCACAGAGATCGATCATCTGGTCGACCGCGGTCCGCCCGCCCGGTTCGGTGTCTTCTGGGTCCCCAGCTAAAACCAGCGTGACGCCAGCCGGTCCGGACACGAGGTCATAATCCACCCAGCCGATCTCGGCTGGTAGCCATGGTCGGGTACGTGCCCGGTCCACGAGTTCTGATCGCAACGTGCCCGTGACGCGATTGAGGGACGGCCAAACCCGTGCCGCCGTACGCAGTCCCAGGACGATGCCGGCGAGCCCCCAGCTGTAGAGACCAAGATGGGTACAGGTTGAGCGCACGTCGGTCAGCCACGCTGCCAGGGCCGCCTGGACCTGCGGGGATACGGCGCCACCGTCGTGTTCGGATACCAACGCGCTCAGGATCGCCGGGCCACCGTCGGCGGCCCGGTCCCAGCCCGGACGTCCACTCCGTTCTGCTCCCGCATATCTGGCCAGAGCCTGTGCTGCGGTCGACAGCACCTGCGGGTACCGCACTATCGTTGCTACTTCGGGCATGGACCTACTCCTCTCAGATTCTATCGATAGCTTGGCTCACGTGTGAGCGGGACCTAGGAGAATTCGCGTGCCGAGCCCAGGCGCCCAATGCAGTAGGTCAAGCCTTGCGACCATCTCATCTTGTGTTGAACTGCGTGAATATGAGTTCATTAGGATGGTCTACTCGGCTAACTTAGTGGTATAGAGCCTGGGCCAATGCCACTAAGTTAAGACCGTCCAAGATCATCTCGTGACCCTGCGGCCAGCGAAGATGTCTCGCATGGAGATCAACTTCTGGTCCTAACTTAGCGGCATTGTGGGTCTGGTCCTACGGCGTCAGCAGGACCAGCAGGAGTCGGAAGGGGTTGTGCAACCAAAGGTGTGTACGGCAAGGATGGCCTCCGGCAGCATCTCGCTGTCGGTGAACTGCACCTCGAGTTCCGTGACGAGCGTGTTCACATCGTCGAGGGTTGCCGTCGTGTAGGCGTTGTCCATTTCAGTCACCTCCTTTCTCGACAGAATAGGGACCGGTTACAGGCTGCGTGTCGCGCCGGGTCGGCAAGTCCTCGATCACGGTGGTCACGTCGTGCCGGGCCGGCACGACGTGACCACCGTGGCGTCAGCTGGTGTTGCAGGTGTACTCGTAGGTGCAGCCATAGGTGGGTCCGGCAAGGATGGCCTCCGGCAGCATCTCGCTGTCGGTGAACTGCACCTCGAGTTCCGTGACGAGCGTGTTCACATCGTCGAGGGTTGCCGTCGTGTAGGCGTTGTCCATTTCAATCACCTCCTTTCCCGACCGGATATTCCAGGGGGTGGGCCCGACCTTCCGGGTCGGTCGTTGAGGGGGCGGCTGCGAGCTCTGCCAGCTCTGCCGGCCGAAAGCCGCTCGGCAGGCGCAGCAGCAGTTCCGTCGCCAGGTGGCCGCCTGACCCGTTGTCCGGGAGCACGGCCTGATCCGGTGTGGGCAGCGCCTCCTCGACCAGGACGGAGGCGTCTACCTCGGTGGTGTCGACCGGCCGCTCGACGGCGAGCACGTCTTCGATCACGGTCACCGCATGTACGCTGTCCAGGTCGCATGGCACCGGCCGCACCCACGGGTACGCGGACAGGAACACCCACCGCGGCCATTCCAGCCAGTCCCGGAGTCGGGTCAGGTGTCGGAGCTTGTCCAGGTCGCTGGTGCCCGGGGCCCACAGGTCGGCCGGATCGAGACGCCACTGCGCTCCGGCGACGACCACCCCGGCGAGGGTGAGGCGCGGCAGATGAGCTCGGCGGGGAAAGGCCCGCAGGGGGTGGCGCAGTCGGGGCGTGGACGCCTGTGACTGGGGTGTGCCTGAGAGCAACAGCCGGCTGAGCACGTTCCACGGCGGTGGACAGGTTCGGGTCGCGTGGTAGAGCACACGCACTGCAGCCTGGTCAGCTTCCACCACCAGTCGACGGTTTGACCGGCGAACGGTCAAGCGGGAGAGCGGCAGGTACCGCGCGTCGGGTGCCGTCGGACAGTACCGGGTGAGGTCGGGGTCGCCGGTCCATTGGCGTGGATACAAGAGCCGGCGCACGGCGTTCGCCGCCCGCTCGGACAGCGGTGGGACGAGCAGCTCCACCGACGGCACCCCGGTGGCGGCGTCCAGGTGTCGCAGAAAGTCGCGGTATAGCTCGGCTGCGGGAATCCGACCGTGCAGAGCCGTCAGCTCTGCGGCGAACCGCGCGTCGACGACGGCGGCCGGACCGACCGTGTCGAGGTAGACCCCATCGCGGGTGAGTGGACGTACGGTGCAGTCGACCGGCCAGGTGAGCATTCGCCGAGGCGCACCACAGGAGTCGAGCACCGCCTCGGTGAGATCGATAGCCGAGGCACCGGAGTCGGCGCACATGGCGATCCAGTCCAGCAGCCTCGCGTACCCAGAGCTACCGTCCTGCGCGGGTCGCCATCCGCCCACCGCGTGGCGGGGGGGCGGCAGTCGGTCACGATCGAGGTGATCGGCCATCACCGTGACGACCGGGCGCGGTTCCGTCGTGACGTCGGACATCCATGCTGCATTCTCCGGATGGTCGCCTTGCATCAGCGCGGTCAGCCGCAGTGCCTGCTCGACGGCGCCAGACACCATCTCGAGATCCGGCGCGGGCCAGCGCCCAGAGATGCGACGGTGGACGTCGAGGAATCCGTTGCTCCCGCTGGGGGCTAGCGGTTCGGGCTGCCCAGACAGTCCTCGCCAACCAGTCCGCCGCGACGCTGGCCTTCGGACGGTCTGCTGCAGCACGTCGAGCCGGATCAGCGCCGCGAGGAACTCGAACAGTGCCGCTCGTTGCTGCTCGTCCTGCGGCGACATCGCCATGGCGGCGACCACATCCCGAGCCGGACGGGCGCCATGCGCGAGTGCAGCGCGGGCCGCGAGCAGCGGCGGGGTGAGCCGGACGTCGGCCGAGCGCAACCGGGGCGGGTCGGACGGCTCGACCGTCCACGCTCGTAGGCGTCCTGAGGACACGACGTGCAACGGCGTCATCCCGACCACTGTGTCGCCCGACAGAGACGCGACGCTCGACCGGTCACCGAGCACGTCGTGTAGATTCTCGGCCCAGTACGCGGCGGCATCGTCGGCGACCCGCGGGGCGGCATCGTCGACGTGTTCTGCTGTGTACGGCTCCCACGCGACGAGTGCGACGTGGCTGAGCCAACCGCGGGGCGTGGTCTTCATGGCCCCCCTCGCGATCATCCGCCACAGGTAGCCACTGCGCTGGCGCAGGCGCTTGCCGTCCCACGAGTCGCCGGCGGTCAACCGGCGGGTGATGTCATCGGCCGCCTTGATACACCCGTCCAGGAGAGCCCGACGGCCCACTGCGGAGCGGGTGAGCAGCATCCAGGGCAACGGCCGTAACTGGCTGTGCGCAGCGGCAACATCCGCCTCGGCCCGCTCGGTTTCGATGCGCACGTTTTCCGATAGTTCGGCGAGGAGTTCGATTTGGTCTGCCAGCCCGACAAGGCCGAGTGACTGACACGTCCCGGCCAGCCTGGCGAGTTGGGCGGAGGAGGTTGGCAGGCTTTGGTGCAGGCGTCGGCGACATGCGAGCGCGTGGTGCCGGTCGGACGGTTCGAGGCGCGGTTGCGGTACGAGCATCTTGCCGATGTCGACAGCGAGCGCCGAGGCAGTTGCCTGCCGGTCGGACTCCAATTGATCGAGCTTGCGGAGCGCAGCGAAGAGTTCCGGAGAGCCGGCCGCGAGCCACATCTGGACGGGCAGACCGGCGATGCGCAGCAGGCCCCAGCCAGTCACCGCGGTCACCGGGTCGTCCACGTCTCTGCGCCGGGCTTCGTCATCGCGACGATCGCCGGGCGGGCGAGGGCTTCGGTGAACAGCGCCTGCCGGTGGGCGGGCAATTTGGCGCGATTCCAGTGGAAGATGATCACATGCGCGGCGGTCTCACGAGGCCCCAGCGTCGCCCCAGGAGCCGTGAAGTATTCAGACAGCCACCTGGGTGCCTCGGCATGCACGGCCGTGGCGTACTCGTCCAGCAGGTCTCGCGCCGCCGGGGAGAGCAGCTCCCGCGTCGCATCCGGCATGTGCCAGTGGCGGTTCAGAACATCGGCGAGGCGCTCCATGACACCGTTCTCACGGACCGAGACGGTCACCGCGCGGCCAGCCTGGCGGCGCAACCTGTCCCACACGTCGCGGTCCTCCCAGCCCACGATGGCTAGCGCGGCGAACAGTTCGCGGATCATCAGCAGCGACATCGCCCACGCCGGCCCTGGCGGCTCGGTCGCACCGTGGAAGCCCAGCCACGCGATCGAGTCAGCCGTGAACACCCGATGCACACTTCGCATCGACACCGGTCCGCCGAACAGGGCGCGTTCCGGCTCGTACACGGCCGGGCGCCAGCCGGTAATCAGTCCCAGCTCGGTCCACTCGTGTAGAGTACGATTGAGTTCTGCTTCCACGGTCTGTCGACAAGCCAGCTCGGTGCGCAGTCGCAACCGGATGCCCGGTGGCTTGTGCACGAAGAATGCGTCGTGTACTAGTTCACCGGTGGTCAGGGTGCGTAGCGTGCCTCCGGCCGCCTGATAGAGCGCGGTTCGCGATGTCTCTGGGCGCCTGGGAATCACGAGCCCGAACTGCAACCACACCTCATCGGCCGTAGCAGCTCGCACAGCGGCAGCGCCGCCAGCTATAAAGGCCTCCAGCGCGCCACGTACCGCTGGTGTCTGAGCCAGGGGATGAAGGGCTTCGAGACCGTCGTTGAGGGCTGCGGCACACCACTGAACGAACTGTGCGACTGTGACAACGTCGTCTGTCGCGGCGCGGTCATTCGGTGTCTCCATCTCATCTCTCCCGATTTCGGTCTGATAGCGAGGGCTGCAGTGCTTCCCCATCGCGTGGACTCGCGTGTCTTCAGCCGGCGTTGTTGTCTTGGGCGTCGCAGTCGGGTTGACGCACGGCAACAGGTCACTGGAGGCGGCGTGCACCACGGCCGCGGCGGCCTCTCTGAACGGTCTTTGCTGGTGTGGCATGCGAGTAGCCAACCGTGCTTGCCGCGCGCTCGCCTCGGGGCGCGACCCCGAGGTTTGCTGCAGGACCGGCACGCAGCTACGACTGCCGTCCGCCGTCGGCGCCGCCAGGAACGAGCACGCGATCCGCAGCCCGCACAGCGCCAACGCTCGGGGTCCGACCCTGAGGCGAGCCCGTGTTCTCACCCGGCACCCTGGAGTGCTCTGAATCCGGGAAGGGGGGACTGGTGAGACACCCTCTGTCAACCCGGGGCTCAGGCGGCGTGTCCGAGGGCTCGGTTGCGGTTGGCGACGTGCACGGCTTCGTCGTAGAGCACGCCCTTGGTCAGGCAGTGTCACAGGGTTTCCAGCCAGCGGTTGCTCAGGGCCCGCAGGGCGGCGTGGTGGCTCTTTCCGGCGGCGACTTTGCTGTCGTAGAACTCGTGGGCCCAGGCGCTTCACAGCAGGCTGCAGAACGCCCATTGGTGCGCTGCGGCGCCGAGGTAGTGGTTGTGCGCGAGGCGGCGGGCGACGACGAAGTCGCTTTTGCCCGACCGGCGGGTGACCCGGAGCGGGGCCGGCGTAGCACTGCAGGCCGTTGGGGTTGTCGAACTGGTTGATGTGTTCGCCGATCCGCCTGCGACCCGGGCGGCGAGCAGGTCCCCGAGCCCGGGCATGCTCAGGTAGATCTCACCGCCCGGGAACGCTTTTCCCGGG
>Ga0136614_10002736_pt1 | contig 11081 bp, 12 predicted proteins | sample AntDrymUQ2792106_2_FD_106643 | JGI IMG/M metagenome (GOLD analysis project Ga0136614, IMG submission 106643) | Polar desert sand microbial communities from Dry Valleys, Antarctica - metaG UQ279 (21.06) | ecosystem: Environmental > Terrestrial > Soil > Desert | place: Antarctica: Dry Valley... | reverse complement strand
TGACCCCGAGATCGCGGAGCTGCTCACCGCAGAGCTCGAGCGGCAGCGCGGTCAGATCGAGCTGATCGCTTCGGAGAACTTCACCTGGCCGAGCGTCTTCGAGGCGGTCGGGTCGGTGCCGACGAACAAGTACGCCGAGGGGTATCCGGGCAAGCGCTACTACGGCGGCTGCGAGGTCGTCGACGAGATCGAGTCGATCACAATCGAGCGCGCGAAGGCGCTCTTCGGCGCCGAGCACGCGAACGTGCAGCCACACGCGGGCGCGCAGGCGAACATGGGCGTGTACTTCGCGGCGCTCCAACCCGGCGACACGATCCTGTCGATGAAGCTCGACTCCGGCGGGCATCTCTCGCACGGGCTCAAGGTCAACTTCTCTGGGCGGCTCTACACGATCGTCGGCTACGGGGTCGATCGGGAGACGTCGCTCGTCGACTACGACGAGGTGCTCGAGCTTGCGAAGCAGCACCGGCCGAAGCTGATCATCTGCGGCGGCTCCGCCTATCCTCGCGCGATCGAGGCCGACCGCTTCCGCGAGATCGCCGACGAGGTCGATGCGCTGCTGATGTGCGACATGGCGCACTTCGCCGGTCTCGTTGCGGCCGGTTTGCATCCCAACCCGATGCCGCACTGCGACTTCGTCACGTCGACCACGCACAAGACACTCGCGGGACCGCGCGCGGGCTTCATCCTCTGCAAGGAAGAGTTCGCAAAGGACGTCGACCGGGCGGTCTTCCCCGGGATGCAGGGTGGTCCGCTCGAGCACACGATCGCGGCGAAGGCTGCGTGTTTCAAGATCGCGATGACCGACGCCTTCCGCGACTACCAGTCGCAGGTGCGGGCGAACGCCGACGCCCTCGGCGAGACGCTGATGCACGGTGGGCTCGACCTGCTCACCGGGGGGACCGACACGCACCTCCTGCAGATCGACCTGAGAAATTCGGAGTGGACGGGCAAGGACGCGGAGGAGCGGCTGCACGAGGTGAAGCTGACCGTCAACCGCAACACGGTGCCGTTCGACGAGCGGCCGCCAACGGTCGGCTCCGGTGTGCGCGTCGGCACGCCTGCGGCGACGATGCGGGGCTTCGATGAGGACGACTTCCGCGAGGTCGGCTCGGTGATGGTCGATGCGCTCGCGGACGCTCCTGATCTCCCGGGGCTGAACGCGCGCATCGACTCGCTCTGCGCGAAGCGGCCGCTCTACCCAGGGTTCCGCGGCTACACCACGTACACGACGTGAGCGCGACGACGACCGGCCGCGTCACGCACGTGACGCACCCGCTCGTGCAGCACAAGCTGTCGTATCTCCGCGACAAGCACACGCCGACCGTCCACTTCCGGAAGCTCGTCGAGGAGGTCACGCTGCTCCTCACCTACGAGGCGACGAAGGAGTTCCCGACGGAAGACGTCGAGATCGAGACGCCGCTGGAGACGGCGCCCTTCCCGCGGATCGCCGGCAAAAAGGTCGCTGTCTGCCCCGTGCTCCGCGCGGGCGTGGGCATGCTCGACGGCGTGCTCTCGCTCATCTCGAGCGCGCGCGTCGGGTTCATCGGCATGTACCGCGACGAGGAGACGCTTCAGCCCGTGCAGTACTTCGTAAAGCTGCCTGCCGACATGACCGATCGCGATGCGATCGTGCTGGACCCAATGCTCGCGACGGGAAACTCGAGCGCTGCGGCGATCGAGATGGTCAAGCAGGCAGGCGCCCGCACTGTCACGCTCGTCTCACTCGTCGCGGTTCAGGAGGGGATCGACCGCGTGCACCGCGACCACCCCGACGTGCACATCGTGTGCGCGGCGATCGACCGTGAGCTGAACGAGCGGGGCTTCATCGTCCCCGGGCTCGGCGATGCGGGCGACCGGCTCTACGGCACGAAGTAGGGACGCAGCTCCGTGCTCGACGAGCTGAGGGACACGCCCGAGGTCGTCTGGGGCTTCGCGCTCGCGCTCGGGATCGTGTTGCTGCTCACCCCGGCGATCGGGCAGATGGCCCGACGGATCGGCGCGATCGACGCGCCCGAACCTCGCCGGCTGAACGAGCTGCCCGTGCCGCGGCTCGGTGGGCTCGCGCTCTTCCTCGGGATCCTCGTACCCGCGCTCGCGTTCCTGGCGATCAACCGCGAGGTGCGCGGCTTGCTGCTCGGCGCAGCGATCGCGACGACCGTTGGGGCGATCGACGACTTCCGCGGGTTGGCGTGGTGGCAGAAGCTCGCGGGTCAGGTGACCGCTGCCGCGGTGCCGGCGGCGTTCGGGATCTACATCGACCGCTTCACGTTTCCGCTCTTGACCGATCCATACCTGGAGCTGCCGACGTGGCTCGGCGTCGGCGCGACGATCGTCTGGGTCGTCGCGCTGATGAACATGGTCAACTTCCTCGACGGGATGGACGGCCTGGCGGCGGGCGTCTGCGGGATCGCAGGCTTCACGTTCGCGGTGATCGCGCTCTCGCTCGGGAAGCCGACAGCCGCCGTCTTCTCCGCGATCGTGGCCGGTGCCTGCTTCGGCTTCCTGCGCCACAACTTCTTCCCTGCACGGATCTTCATGGGCGACTCTGGAGCGCTGCTGCTCGGCTACGCGCTGGCGACGATCGCGATCCAGGGGCTGCTGAAAACGGCGTCGACCGTCGTGCTCTTCTTCCCGCTCGTCATGCTCGCGATCCCGATCCTCGACACGACCTTCGTCCTCGCGCGGAGGATCAAGCACGGGGAGAAGCTCTACGCGGCCGATCAGGCACACCTGCACTTTCGCTTCCTGCGTCGCGGCTTCTCGCAGCGGCGCGCCGCGCTCACGATGTACGCCTGGTGCGTGACGCTCGCGGGCGCGGCGCTCGCGACGCGCTTCGTCCCGTTCCGCGAGGGTGGCGAGTGGCACCTGTGGCCGACGCTCCTGGCGGGCGCGATCGGCCTCGTCGCGGTCGCGTTCTCGGTCTACGTGGTCTACATTCTCGAGCTCGTGAAGCTGGCGAGCCGTCGTGGCCGCCGGCGCGAAGAAGGCGAGCGCGAGCGCAGGACGGCCTAGTGGGCAACGAACGCTTCCAGCAACGCGTTGAACGGCTCGCCGAGGCGGGGGACCGAGTGGCCCGCGCCCGGCAGCACGGCGCGCTGCGCGCTCAAGCGGTGCTCGAGGACGTCGCAGACCGCGTCGAACGCCGCGCTGTGGCCGCCCGACACGACGAGCTTCGAGAACGGCGCAACCGCGAGGTCGTCCAGTGGGATCGCGGCCTGGTGAGGAGAGCGCTCCGCGAGCGCGGCGCGGGCGCCGGCCTCGATCGCCGGCGGTAGCGGATCGCGCAGGTTCAGCGACGAGCCGACGAGCGGGAGGAAGAACTCGAGATACGCGCGCGGATCCGTCGGCGCTCTCGTTTCGAAGTGCGCGAGGAACTCCTCGACCGCCGGGTGCCCGCGTGCGACGTCGAAGGCCGGCGGCTCGATCACCGTCAGCGATGCAAGTGGCGCTCGCACCGCGGCTAACAGCGACACGACGGCGCCGTACGAGTGCGCCGCAAGGTGGTCGCCGGGCTCGAGCAACGAGGCGAGCTCGTCTGCCTGCGTTTCGAAGTCGATCTCTTCCAGAGCAGGGTTCGGCGGGTAGCCGGACCGGATGGGAACAACGAGCTCGAACCGCTCGGCGAGCGGCTTTTGCGCGTTCCAGGTGAGCCACCCGGGCGCGACCGAGCCGTGGACGAGCACGAGCCGCGGACCCGAGCCGAGACGCTCGACATGCACCGCACAATCATTAGCGAAAACCGCTTGCCGAGCGGGTTTTTGCTGTTACGAGCTTTGGTATGCTCGCCTCGAGTGGTTGAACCCGCCCGCCCGTCTCTTCAGCTCGCCGGCGCAGGGGGAACCCTGATCGGGACGACGGCTGCGTGCGGCATCGTCGGCACGGTCGTCGGCTGGCCGCTCGGCTCGTGGCCCCTTGGCCTGATGGCCGGGCTCGTGATCGGGATCCCCGCCGGGATCTTCGCGGTCTACCGCCGCTACCGGGAGGCGATGTGAGGCTCGCGATCTTCGAGACGCCGCGCCCCGCTCCCGGGCGGCTGCTCCCCGCGATCGCCACTGCGGGGCTCTTCGTGCTCGCGCTGCCCGTCTTCGTCGTCGCCGACCTCCCGCTCGGCGGGTGGGTCCTCGCCGCCGTCCTCTGGCTCGCGTCGCAGGGTCTGTCGCTTCTGCTGGCGCGTCTCGGCCTGGGCGCGGATAAGCTCGCAGCCTCGGGCGTGGTGGGGATCGGAATGACTTTGCGCTCGGTCGCGGTCGGCGTGGTGCTGATCGCGGTCGTCGCGTCTGACGCACGGCTCGGTCTCTCGGCCGCGCTTCTCTATGCCCTCGCGTACACGCTCGAGCTCGGCGTCTCGCTTGCAACGTACTTCGGGCAGGAGTCGACGCGATGAAGCTGCTCCTCCTGAACGCGCTCACACTCGCCTCCGAGGCGCCGGCAGGCGAGGAGCCGAAGTTCGACCCCTCGCACGAGTTCGAGCTGCCGGCCTGGGTGTCGATCCACATCGGGCCACTCGACATGTCGATCAACAAGGCCGTCGTCTATCTCTGGCTCGGCTCCTTGCTGACGATGGCGATCGGGATCCTGCTCATGCGCGTTCGACTGAGAGTGACGCCGGACCGCCGGCAGACGATCGGGGAGCAGATCTACGACATCGCCCAGACGCAGGTCGCCGAGCAGGGCCTGCCGACGAAGGCGATCGGCCGCTGGTTCCCCTACGTGGCGTCCCTGATGCTCTTCATCTGGACGATCAACATGCTCGGTTTCATCCCGCTGCCGATCACCGGCGAGCGGTTCGAGCTCTTTGGCATCGATCTTCCGGTCTGGGGCATCTACGCCGCGACGTCGTCCATCTCCGTCACGCTCGCGCTTGCGCTGATGACCTGGGTGTTCACGCACATCGAGGGTGTCCGGGCGAACGGGCCTGTCGGGTACTTCAAGAGTTGGATCCCCGAGGTCCCGAAGGCGATGTTGCCGATGCTCGTGCCGCTCGAGATCCTTGGTCAGTTCATGCGGCTCGTGTCGCTCTCAGTCCGTCTCTTCGCCAACATGCTCGCGGGCCACATGCTGATCCTGACCTTCATCGGGCTGATCTTCGTCCTCGAGTCGGTCTTCCTCGCCGTGGTCGCGGTGCCTGCCGCAACCGCCTTCTACCTCTTCGAAGTCGTGATCGTCGTCTCGATCCAGGCGTTCATCTTCGCCGCCCTGTCAGCCATCTACATCGGCTCGGCGATCGAGCCGGACCACTAAAGGAGAGGGAATGTCCAATCTCGTTCTTGCCGCCACCGAGGGGAACGTCGTCGACCTTGGCAAGGCGATCGCACTCGCGCTCGGGATCGGGCTCGGCTCGCTCGGTGCGGGTATCGGCATCGGCAACATCTTCGGGTCCATGATCCAGTCGGTCGCGCGCCAGCCCGAGCTCCGTGGTGAGCTGACCGGGATCATGTGGCTCGGTTTCGCGCTGACCGAGGCCGTTGTCTTCTACGGCCTGATCGGCGGCCTGCTCGCGTTCGTCCTCGTCTAGATGCTGGCCGGTCTGCTCCCACTCGCTGCGGAGGCCTCGACCGAGGACGGCGGCTCGTCACTGATCGAGCCCATCCCGGGCCTGATGATCTGGACCCTCATCTGCTTCGCGATCACGTTCTTCGTGTTGCGGAAGTGGGCGTTCGGCCCGATCCAACAGATCATCGACAAGCGTCGCGAGCGGATCGCGGAGGCGCTTCGTGAGGCCGACAGGGCGCGCGACGAGGCCCGCAAGCTGCTCGAAGAGCACAAGAGCCTGATGCAGCAGGCGCGCAGCCAGTCCGAGGAGATCCTCACGGAGGCGCGGCGCGTCGCAGAGTCGCAGCGCGAGCGCGTCCGCAAGGAGACCGAGGAGGACCGGCAGCGACGGCTCGAGGAGACGAAGCGCCAGATCGAGGTGGAGACCCAGCGTGCGCTCGGAGAGATCCGCCGCGCCGTCGCGGATCTCGCGCTCGTCGCGGCCGAACGGGTGACTCGCGGCGCGCTCGACGCGTCGTCGCACCGCAAGCTGATCGACGACGCGATCAAGGAGCTCGACTTCTCGAAGCTGGAGAAGGAGCCGGTCTAATGGCGGCCCCCCTCCGCCTGGCTCGCACTCGTGCTGCGGCTGCAAAGCGCCGTGCTGCCGCCTCCTCAGTCGCGCCCGTACGTTCCACGTACGAGCACTCCCTGCGTCCTTGCATCACGGGCTTTTCACCGATCACGAGCACGATCCAGACAGAGGGTGACCGCTAGTGGCCGTCGCGCACCGCATCTACGCCCGCGCGCTCTTCGACGCCGCGAAGGAGCAGAAGCGCCTCTCGCAAGTGCACGAGGAGCTCGGCGACTTCGTAGCGGCCACGCGGGAGGTGCCCGAGCTTCGAGCGCTGCTCGAGAACCCCGAGATCGACCACCGCACGAAGCAGGCGGCGCTCGGCGAGCTGCTCGCGGGCGGAGAAGAGGTCGTGCGCAACTTCCTGCTGCTCCTGATCGAAAAGGGCCGCGCTGCGGAGCTCGAGGAGATCACGCGCGAGTTCGAAGCGCTCGTCGCCGCCGAGGAGAAGCGCCTCGCAGTTGATCTGACGACGGCGTACGAGCTCTCCGACGACGACGCGAAGCAGATCCTCGCGCAGATCGAGAAGCAGTCGGGACGCCAGGTCGAGGCGAACCGCAGCGTCGATCCCGACCTGATCGGCGGCTTCGTCCTGCGCGCCGGCTCGATGCTCGTCGACGCAAGCGTGCGCGGAAGACTTGAACGCCTACGACAAGACCTCAAGAGGAGCTGACAAGGTGAAGCTACGTCCCGAAGAGATCACCTCGATCCTGAAGCAGCGGATCGAGCAGTACGACGTCCAGACCGATCTCTCCGAGGTCGGAACCGTCCTGCAGGTCGGCGACGGCATCGCGCGCGTCCACGGCCTCGACAACTGCGTCGCGCTCGAGATGCTCGACTTCGACCACGGGGTGACGGGCTTCGCGTTCAACCTCGAAGAGGACAACGTCGGCGCCGCGCTCGTCGGTGAGTGGGAGCAGATCGCCGAAGGTCAGCCGGTTCGGCGCACCGGCAACGTCGCGTCGGTGCCCGTCGGAGAGGCGCTGCTCGGCCGCGTGGTCGACCCGCTCGGCAACCCGCTCGACGGCCTCGGGCCGATCGAGACCTCGGAGCGCCGGCCGCTCGAGTTCAAGGCGCCGGGCGTCGTCGACCGTCAGCCGGTCAAAGAGCCCGTGCAGACCGGGATCAAGGCGATCGACTCGATGATCCCGATCGGCCGCGGTCAGCGCGAGCTGATCATCGGCGACCGCGGCACCGGCAAGACGGCGCTCGTCGTCGACACGATCCTCAACCAGCGCGGGGGCGATCTGATCTGCATCTACGTCGCGATCGGGCAGAAGTCGTCCACCGTCGCGCAGGTCGTCGAGCGGCTTCGCGACGAGGGTGCGCTCGAGTACACGATCATCGTCTCGGCAGCCGCGCACGAGGCGGCACCGATCAAGTGGATGGCGCCGTACTCCGGCACCGCGATGGGCGAGCACTTCCTCTTCCAGGGCAAGCACGCCGCCGTCTTCTACGACGACCTCTCGAAGCACGCCGACGCGTACCGCCAGCTGTCTCTGCTGCTGCGCCGCCCGCCGGGTCGCGAGGCGTTCCCGGGCGACGTCTTCTACCTCCACTCCCGCCTGCTCGAGCGGAGCTGCAAGCTGAACGACGAGCTGGGCGGCGGCTCGCTGACCGGCATCCCGATCGTCGAGACGCAGGCCGGTGATGTCGCCGCCTACATCCCGACGAACGTGATCTCGATCACCGACGGGCAGATCTTCCTCGAGTCCGACCTTTTCTATTCGGGCATCCGACCCGCGATCAACGTCGGCATCTCGGTTTCGCGCGTTGGAGGCAGCGCCCGCACGAAGGCGATGAACAAAGTCGCCGGCCGCCTGCGCCTCGACCTCTCCCAGTACCGCGAGCTCGAGGCGTTCGCGCAGTTCGGCTCGGAGCTCGATGAGGCGACTCGCGCGACCCTCAACCGTGGCGAGAAGCTCGTCTCGACGCTCAACCAGCCGCAGTACCAGCCGTGGCCGGTCGAGGAGCAGGTGGTCGCGATCTACGCCGGCGTCAACGGCTACCTCGACGAGATCCCGACGTCGGAGGTCGTACGCTTCCAAGAGGAGCTTCGCGAGTACCTGCGCTCGTCGGGAGACATCTACAAGACGATCCGCGAATCGGGCGAGCTCTCGGACGAGCTCGAGGAGAAGCTCAAGGCGGAGATCGAGAAGGCCAAGCAGAGCTTCAACGTCGAGACGTCGTAGATGGCTTCGACCCAAGACCTGAAGCGCCGAGTCCGCTCGGTACAGAACACCCGGAAGATCACGAAGGCGATGGAGCTCGTCGCTTCTGCCCGGCTTCGGCGCGCGCAGGCACGGATCGAGACCATGCGTCCGTACGCCGACAAGATGCTCGAGCTGATGAGCGGCGTCGCCAGAGCCTCCGTCTCGAAGCAGAAGCTTCCGCTGCTGCAGCGCCGCGAGCCGGAGACGACGGCGATTCTGGCCTTGACGGGCGACCGGGGCCTCGCCGGCGCGTTCAACTCGCAGGTCGTGCGACGGGCGTTCGCGCTCGGGCGCGAGGTTGAAGCCGAGGGGCAGAAGATCCACTGGCTCGTGGCGGGCAAGAAGGGCCGTTCGACGTTCCGCTTTCGCGGTTACGACGTCGCGGGCGACTGGGCCGGCTTCAGCGACCGGCCGGCGTACACGGACGCACAGGCGATCGCGCACACGTTGACCGAGCAGTACGTAGCCGGCCAGTTCGACCGAGTGATCCTGGTCTACAACCATTTCGATTCGCCGCTTGTTCAAAAGGTGACCGAGCAGGAGGTGCTGCCGATCCCGGAGCACCTGCTCGAAACCGATGACGACGAGCGCCGCGACGATGCGATGCGCGGCGACTTCATCTACGAGCCGGAGCCGGAGGAGATCCTCGCCCGGCTGCTGCCCGTCTACCTCGAGACGGAGGTCTACCGCGCGCTCCTCGAGTCGGCGGCCTCCGAGCAGGGAGCTCGGATGACCGCGATGAGGAATGCCTCGAAGAACGCCGGCGAGTTGATCGACAGCCTCACGCTCGCCATGAACCGCGCCCGCCAGGCCGAGATCACCCAGGAGATCCTGGAAGTCGTGGCCGGCGCCGACGCGCTGGAAGGCTGATTTAGCTCTAGAGGCGCAAGTCGCGGATCCGCTCGCGCGGATCCGCGACCGCTTGGCACCTAAAGGCGGCCGCTTCGCGGCCGCTGCCGTATCGACTGGCCTCGCGTCGGGGCTGGCGCCAACATTCGCGGCTGGCGTCACGTCTTAGAGGTCACGCTTGTCGGCCTACAATCGATCCGCGATGGACACGGAGGCGGCACCTCTCGAAACAGAGTCCGCCCTCGACCGGGCAGTCCAGATTGCCGAGCGGCTGTCCGGCAACATCGAGACGGTCATCCACGGCAAGTCCGAGGAGATTCGCCTCGTCCTCGCCGCGCTGACCTGCGGCGGGCACGTGCTGCTCGAGGACGTCCCCGGTACCGGCAAGACCGTGCTTGCGCGGACGATCGCGCGCTCGATCGACGGCGCGGTGACCTCGCGCATCCAGTGCACGCCTGACCTTCAGCCGACCGACGTCACCGGGCTCGCGATCTTCGACCAGAAGACGCGCGAGTTCGAGTTCCGGCAGGGGCCGATCTTCGCGAACGTCGTGCTCGTCGACGAGGTCAACCGCGCCATGCCGAAGACGCAGTCGGCGCTCCTCGAGGCGATGGCCGAGCAGCAGGTCACCGTCGACGGCGTGACGCGCGCCCTGCCCGATCCGTTCCTCCTGCTCGCGACGGAGAACCCGGTCGAGTACGAGGGGACGTTCCCGTTGCCCGAGGCCCAGCTCGACCGCTTCTTCCTGAAGACCGCGCTCGGCTACCCGTCGGCGGACGACGAGCTCCGGATCCTGGACGAGCAGCGGTATCTGAAGCCGCTCGAGCAGCTTGGCGCCGTCGTCACGGTCGAAGACATTCTCGAGCTGCGTGCCGCCGTCCGCGACATCTACATCGACGAGGTGATCCGGCGCTGGCTCGTCGACCTCGTCCGCGCGACCCGCGAGCTCGACGCGGTCGCGATGGGCGCCTCTGTGCGAGCGAGCCTCGCGCTCGAAGGCGCCTCGCGGGCATGGGCGCTGCTCAACGGACGGAGCTACGTCGTGCCCGAGGACGTCGAGCGGCTGTTCCTCCCCGTCGTCGCCCACAGGCTCGTCTTCGTCGGCGGCTTCCTCGCTCGGGCACGCGCCGCGGGCGGCTTCGACGTGATCGAGGAGCTTCGGCGCCAGTGCCTCGAGCTCGCGCCGAGCCCGGGCTCGGAAGACGACCCGCTCTTCGGTCGCCCGCGTCTGCTTCCCACCGTCGAGCAGCGGTGACGTTTCCGCTCGTCCCGCGCGGCAGGCTGATCGGCCTCTCGTTCGGAACGATGCGGAGCTTCCGCCGTGGCACCGGCTCCGACGTCGTCGACTCGCGCCCCTACCGCCGGGGTGACGACGTGCACTCGATCGACTGGGCGGCGTCTGCCCGCCGCTCGGCTGCGCTGCAGAGCGACGAGTTCATCGTGCGCGAGCACTACGCCGACGAGGCGCCGCGGGTCGTGATCGCGTGTGACCGCAGGCCGGGGATGTCCTTCTTCTCCTCGCCGCTGCCCTGGCTCGACAAGCCGCGGGCCGCCCGCGAGATCGCCGAGCTCCTCATGCGCAGCGCCGTGGGCGCCGGCGGGTTCGTCGGCTACCTCGACCATGCCGACGGGACGCCGTATTGGGAGCCGCCGCGCGGCGGCCGCCGGCCCCGCGAGGTGATGGGGAGGCGTTTCACCGAGGCGCCGTTCACCGCCCCTCCGGACAGCCTGGAGCGTGCGCTCGACCATCTCGCCGAGCACCGGCGCGTCGTCACGTCGGGAGCATTCGTGTTCATGCTGTCGGACTTCCTGCCGCCGCCGTCGGACGAGACGTGGCTTCAAGTGCTCGAGCATCGCTGGGACCTCGTTCCGGTGGTCATCCAGGATCCGACCTGGGAGCAGAGCTATCC
>Ga0136614_10002735_pt1 | contig 11087 bp, 7 predicted proteins | sample AntDrymUQ2792106_2_FD_106643 | JGI IMG/M metagenome (GOLD analysis project Ga0136614, IMG submission 106643) | Polar desert sand microbial communities from Dry Valleys, Antarctica - metaG UQ279 (21.06) | ecosystem: Environmental > Terrestrial > Soil > Desert | place: Antarctica: Dry Valley... | reverse complement strand
GTACTGGCTTTTTTCTTCAGCAAAATCTTCTGCGTTCTCTGTGGCTGATAAATTCTTCAGTAAACCGAATTCGTTGTAATCAATTTCGCTTGGCAGAATTTCGAGTTCGTCCGGCTTATTTAAACGAAGCGCGTAAGTGTTTTTTCGACCGTCCCATTCCCATCTGCCATAAGCGACAAAGCGCGTTCCGCGCTCGAATTTTCCGGTCCAGTAATTGACGATGTTGTAGGCTCCTCTGCCTGAGATAAACCACCAGACGACGACCGGTTTGCGGGTGCGTTCGGCGTCACCGCCGGTGATTTCAAAAATAAAAAGCGGCGGCGCTTTCGGACCGCGATTTTTGCCGACTTGAAAACCACCCGCGACCCGGGCATAAAGCTCAACCGACGCTTCCATTCCGTCGGTCAGTTCGTCAATCTGAAGCAGATTCGAGCGGTCTTCATAACGCATCGGAAAATAATTTAAAAGGTCTTCGATTGTCGCTTCGGATAAATCGTTTTTATAAGCGAACTGGGCAACTGCCATTGCCAGTTTTCGCGCCATCGCCTGCGACAAACCGGCAATGGCGTATTTGTAAAGTTCGAGCAGCGGAGTTTCGAGCGAAAGTTTCATTCGTGAAATTTTAGCACAAAAAATTTTGTAATCAGGGCAAAGTATAGTAAGTGAGAATTTGTAAACTCTCTTGTAAAAACGGCGCGAATTCATCGGGCGAAATAACGCGCTCGCCGTCCTTTGGCTGGCGCAATTTACCGGAATCGCTTTTTAACCCAAAGTCTTTGATCACTAATCAATTTCTTCGTTGCCGGTTAAATATAGTTCGTTCGGAAAAAGGAGGTTCAGTTTGAAATCGTAAGGTTAAGGCAACAGGTCAATAAACGAAAGAGGCAATTTATTCGCAGAGTTTTTTCGGCTATAATCCGACAGGCGGGCAACAGGAGATTTCTCGGATGAAATTAATAGTTTATTTGTTTGACGCGGACGGCGAAGATCGAGAAATCGAGCTAACTGAAAACGTTCTTGAGAGTATCAACGACAAACACCTTTTGTGGGTGAATATTCTGAAGCGCGACGAGGCGACTCTTGAGCGGGTAGCGAGCATTCTGCATTTGAAAAAAATACCTATGCGCGGAATATTAAGAGTTTACGAACGACCGAAAATCTATAAATTCCCCGATTTTTATCATTTCTTTATCATTTCGGTCGAAACCGGCGAAGGCGGTGTGCTCAATTCGATACCGATTGACTTTCTGGTCGGAAAAAACTTCGTCGTCACCGTCCACGACGGCGACGTGAAATATCTTCAGGATTTTGTGCGCCGCGAGCGCGGCGAAACGCAAATCGGCGAGCTGGATGCGGAAAGTTTCGTCGCGACGATGCTCGATTTGCATATCGCCTCTTATTTTCGCGTTCTGGAACGAGTCGAACATTCGGTTGATAAAATGGACGAGCGAATTTTAGAAAAAGATATGGAAGATGAAGAGTTTGTCGAGCAGATGGTAACTTTGCGGCGCGAAGTTTCAAAGCTTCGCCGCTGGTTTCTGCCGCACCGCGATATTTTTTACACGCTTTCGCGCCCCGATTTTAAACAAATCGCCAATTCCGATTCGTTTGAAAGTTTTCAATTGCTGAACGAACATTTTGAATCAGCCGTGGACTCGATTGAAAGCTCGCGCGATACGGTTTTGAGTCTTTTCGATTTATACACGACCAAATCGTCGCATCAAATGAACCATGCGATGCGGCGCTTGACGTTTATCACTTTAACGGTCGGCAGCTTGGGCGTGATTGCCGGAATTTTCGGAATGAATTTTGAGGTCGGATTTTTTAAGGCAGCGGAAACCGGATTTTGGATGACGATTGGCGGAATGATTCTTTTGGCTGTTATTACGGCGAGCGTCGCTTTTTATCGGCGCTGGATTTAAAGTTTTGAGCTTGCAGGAAAATATTTCAAACAAACTGATAATGACTGAGGGGAAAAATCTTTTACACGAAAAACTAAGCGAATTTAATCGCTCGTTTAAGTTTGACCAAAGACTTTTCGCGAGCGCCGTGCGCGTCAACTTTGTTTACTGCGACGCGCTTTTTCATGCGGGAATTTTAACCCGTATCGAAGCCGAGCGTGTTAAAAGCGGTTTGCAGACGATTCTCAAGCGCGCTGATTACGATAAAAATTACTTTCTCGAAGCGGCGACTGACGTTCATTCGTTCATCGAAGCGCGGCTCGTCGGTTTAATCGGAGAAGCGGGCGAAAAAATCAACGTCGGCAGAAGTCGCCACGATCAGTCAGCCACTGCAATCCGTTTGTGGCTGCGCGGGGAAATCGAAGAAATCTCAGGAAGCACGCGCGATTTGCAGACGGTTTTGATCGGAGCGGGCGAGCGACAGAAAGAAGCGATTTTGCCGGCTTACGCTAATTCAGGAAAATCTCAGCCGATTCTCTGGGCGCATTGGTGCCTGGCGTATTTCGAGATGTTCGCCCGCGACTGCGAACGGCTCGAAGAAGTTTGGCGGCGTGTTAACGTTTTGCCGCTCGGCGCGGCAAACGCCGCCGGAACTGCTTTTGAGATTGACCGCGAGGACGTTGCGCGCGCGCTCCGTTTTGAAGGCGTTTCGGCGAACAGTTTGGATGCCGCGGCGGACACAGATTACGCGATTGAAACAGTCGCGGCGGGCGCTTTGTTGATGATTCATCTCTCGCGATTGGGGGAAGATTTGATTCGTTATACTTCAAACGAAATCGGGTTTTTAGAGTTAATTGATGCGTCCGCCAATTTTTCCGCCTCTGAAACAATTTCCGAAGCAATGGAACTGGTGCGCGGCAGAAGCGCCATCGTTTTCGGGCATCAAGCCGCGCTTTTGTCGCTGGCGAATCTTTCGCTCGGCTCGCACAAAGACGCGCAGGAAATTTACGAGGAGATTTTCGGCACGATTGACACGTTAAAATCAAGTTTGCAAATTGTTACGCTGGTTCTGAAAAATACGCGCGTCAACGTGCAAAAGACGCTTGACTCCGTAATTGGCGATTATTATGTCCGCGCCGAATTGATTGATTATTTGACGCAGAAAAACGTTTCTTTAAAGACGGCGCGCGTCTCAGCCGATAAAATTGTTTCGTATGCCGCCGTGCGGGGAAGAAAAACAGTCGAGTTGAATTTGGACGAACTTCGCAATTTTTCCGAAAATATCGGCGCCGACGTATTCGATTATTTAAGTCTGGAACAAATTCTGGCGAGCAAAAATCAGATCGGCGGAACCGCGCCCGAAAGAGTTTATGAGGCTCTTGAACAGGCAAAGGAAACCTTGGAAAGAGACACTGGAAAATAGGGAACGGCTGACAACCGGAACACATCCTTCTTCATTGGCAAAATGCTGACATCCGATTTAGCAATCAACTGGCGGCGCGGCGATAAAATCATTCCGCGCCTGATTAAAACCGACGACGCGGGATATTTGCGCGACGCTCGAATTTTAATCGAAATTTTCGAGGAATTTCAGAACAAAACGCGCGGCGAGTTGGAAGGGGAATTGGAAGAATACGTCGGCACAGGAACCGATTACCGAATTTTACGCGGGTTTATCAAATTGCTGACGGACAGATGCGAATTTGAAACCGCCGCGCCTGCCCCGCCAGAAGAACTTCGCCGTCGGGTTTTTCTCGAAGCCCGTAAATTTCAGCCGGTGACACCAAATTCCATCGAACGAAACAAAGTTTTAGAATCGGTTGCCGCCGAATTTGAAACGGATTCCGAAACGATTTCCGAACATCTTTACGCCGATTTGTCTTTTCAACAAAAACTCGTTTCATTTGAAACAATCGCGCCGCAGGATTTGCTCGACCGCTACAATCTCGCGCAGGCGCAGGCTTTACTTTACAAATGTGTCGAGATGAAAATTCGGGTCGCGCCGTCGGAGGCGGCGAATTACCGGGAGATTTTCGGCTCGATAAAACGATTCGGTTTAATTCATCTCGTTCAGGGAAACGCCGACGACGGTTATGAAATCACCTTGACGGGCGCGGCATCGCTGTTTCATCGCTCGCAAAAATACGGCATTCAGATGTCGGTTTTTCTGCCCGCTTTATTGCTGTGTAAAAATTGGAAAATGTCGGCGGAAATCTTGCAAAAAGAAAAAGGAAATGTTTTTTACGAACTGACGAGCGAGCAGACCGAACTAACTTCGTATTATTTTGACGAGCCGGAATACGAAAATCCCGATTTACAAAAACTGCTGAAAAACTGGGAAAAGTCTTCCTCCGAATGGCAATTAAAAGAAAACCAAAAAGTAATTGATTTGGGTAGAACGGCGTTCGTTCCCGATCTGGTTTTGGTCGCGCCCGATGGTTTCGAGGTTTATCTCGACGTTCTGGGGTTTTGGACACCGAAAAGTTTGCAGAAGCGTTTGGAAGAATTTGCGGCGGCAAATTACACAAAATTTATTCTCGCCGCTTCTCAGGAATTGCGCGGCAGCCGCGAGGAACCGCTGTGGACGAGCGAGAATGTGTTTTTTTACAAAACAAAAATCGAACCGCGTGTAATCGTCGAAATGGCGGAAAAACTTACAATTAAATAACTTTCAAAATAGGCTGACTACTTTTTTGCAAAACTTTCGCCAATCGGCATCGCATCACGCGCCCCGCCGAGATGAACTAAATTCCACCAATAATTTTTCGTTCGCAAACCACTTAACGCCCACTGCAAAGGCAGAGTTCCCGCCCAGAAACGCGCACGGTCAATCGCGTTTTCGATTTCGGGATAACTTTTTACCATTTTTGCCAGAAAAGTTTCGCCGTAATTGTAAATCAGACAGGCAAAATCTGCCGCCGCATCGCCAATGCCCGCCGTGCCGAAATCTATTATTCCGTTAATTTTCCTTTGCTCGCGGTCGTAAATAATGTGATACGGCACGAGGTCGCCGTTCATCAACTTCGGCTCATAATCCATAAAGCTCTCATCCGCCAAAATCGGTGCAAAATGTTCCCTAACCGATTCACGAACGTGAGGCATCATCAAGGAAAACAATTCGCTTTCGACATCTTCAAATAATTTGAGCCAGACTTCGCGGCTCCGATTTACGTCCGATGGCGCGATTTGATTTTGCTTCAATTCAACTTGAGGAATTTCGTGAAATTGTTTTAGAAAATCGGCGAGATGTTCGGCGATTTTGTCCTGTTCGTTCTCCGGTAATTTGAAAATGTCTTCGCGCCGCAAGGCATCGCCTTTGATATATTGATAAACCGCCAAATCATCCGATTTATACTCGAATCGCGGCAATTGAATTTCGACGTATTTTCGCGCTAATTCGATAATTTTGATTTCATTGGTGAAAAGTTTTACGCCCCAATCAGAGTTGCGCGGCAAGCGAAAAACCAAATTTTCGTTGACAATCAAAACATCGTTGATTAAACCGTCGGTGTTTGCGCGAATGGTGGAAATTACCAGTTTCGGAAAAACCTTTTTAATTTTTTGCAGATGCAGCGGATTTATTTCCATCGGAATATGATTTTCTCAAAGCAAGCTATTCAAATAAACCACGTTTGAATCTTTGTTTCACGTCTTGAAACTGTCGCGCGTCCGAGCGTTTTTGCGAAGTAAATTCTTCGGTCGTATTACGGGCAACGACTTCATAAAGAATCGCCTGTTTATCGCCTTTCTTCCGCAGTATTCTGCCGAGTCGCTGAATATGTTCGCGTGACGAACCGGAACCCGAAAGAATGATCGCCACGCTCGCATCGGGAATATTTACGCCTTCGTTCAAGACCTTTGATGTGCAAAGGGCGAGAACATCGCCTTTGTTAAAAGCGTCGAGCCAGAATTTTCGTTCCTTAACATTTGTTTCGTGCGTGATGGCGGGAATTAAATAATCGTTTGAAATCTGATAAACCATCTGGTTTTCAGCGGTGAAAATCAAAGTTTTGTCGTGTTTATGACGAATGAGTAAATCCTGCAAAACTCTGATTTTCGATTCGGTTCCGAGCGCGATTTTTTTTTGATTTCGATATGCCTTCATCGCGCGTCTGCCATCTTCACTTTTCGCGCTGTGAATCAAAAACATTCGCCAGCCTTCTTGTCCGTATGGCAGATTTTTCCGTCGTTTGAAGTCAGTGTAGATTTGGCGTTCGCGTTTGTATGCGGCGCGTTCTTCGTCCGATAAATCAACTTCGATTCGTTCGACTATATAATCAGCCAGATATTCGCCCGCGATTTCCTGCGCTTCGAGCCGATAGACAAATTTGCCGACGATTTCTTCAAGGAGGGCATCTGCAACATCGTCGCGGTCAGGCGTTGCCGACAGTCCGAGACGAAACGGCGCAATCGCAAATTCCGCCGCGTATTTATATCCTTCTGACGGCAGATGATGACATTCGTCGAAAATCACCAAGCCGAATTGATTGCCTAATCTTTCCTGATGACGAAAAGCCGATGCGTAAGTCGTCACTGTAATCGCGCCGACCTCAAAAAATCCGCCGCCGATAAGTCCGATTTCCGCGTTAAATGTTGAAAGCAAGAGGTCATACCATTGATTCATCAAATCAAGCGTCGGCACGACGACGAGCGTTTGCCGCCCGCACATTTCAATCGCCATCGTCGCCGCGTGAGTTTTCCCCGCGCCGGTCGGCAAAACGATTACGCCGCACCGCTCGTTTGCTCGCCACGCTTCGATTGAAGCGGTTTGATACGGTCGCGGCGCGACGTGAAATTTCTGCTTAAAGTCGAACGAATCATATTTCTTCGCCGTATCCTCAAAAGCAATTTTCGAGCGAATAAATTCCTTAACAATTTTCCGATACTTATAAGCGGGCGAGCGAAACTGGCGCGTCCGTTTGTCCCAGACGAAAGCCTGCGGCACCGAATCGTTTTCGTCTGCGCCTTCTAAAATTAACGTGCCTGATTCGTATTCGAGTTTGAAAATTTTTTCTGACATCTTGCCGGGTAATAACAGTTATCTTTATGGAGTTTACCGAAAAGTAAATTATAGTGTAATTTCACGATAATTTGTCTATGTCAGAATTCGATTGCTTTTTAATATAAATGCAAAATTTTGTACGTAATTTAATAACCGAATGGCGCAAACTCAATCTTCCGTTCGATGATGAAACTTTCACCGTGGCAGTTTCGGGCGGCGCCGATTCAGTCAGCCTTTTGCTAGCTCTGCAAGAATTAAGAGAACGAAAAAAGTTAAATTCGCGTTTCGTGGTCGCGCATTTCAATCACAATCTGCGCGGTGACGAAAGCGATCAGGACGAGCAGTTCGTCAAAAGTCTAGCGGGCAGATTCGGTTTTGAATTGGTTTTAGGTAAAAGCGAGATTTCAATCCAAAAGGGGAATCTCGAACAAAACGCCCGCGAGTCGCGTTATGAATTTCTCACTGCCACAGCCGAAAATCTTGACGCTTATGCCGTTCTGACAGCGCATACGCTCAACGACCAAGCCGAAACTTTTTTATTCAATTTACTTCGCGGAAGCGGTCTTGACGGACTTGGCGGAATGAAACCGGTAAGTAGTTTAGAGTGGAGAGCGGAAAGCAAAGAGCGGGCGGGAAAATCCGAAATCCGAAATCCGAAATCCGAAGTCCAATTGGTTCGCCCTTTGTTAAATTGGGCGAAGCGCGAAGACACCGAAAACTTTTGTCAGTTAAACGAAATCGAGTTTCGATACGACGCGATGAACGAAGACTTGAAATTTAACCGCGTCAGAATCCGAAAAGTTTTACTGCCGCTGCTTAAGGACTTTAATCCGAAAATCGTCGAAACTTTAGCAAAGACGGCGAAGTTGTTGAGGGAAGACGCTGAACAATTGGCAACGGTCAATGGTCGGACGGCGGAAAAAGAGCCTGAAAGCGACAAAGACCAAAGACCGAAAAGCGAAAATAAAGTCGAAATTTTACTTCTAAAAGATTTGAAAGATGTTTTCCCGTCTATGCGGCGAACGATTTTGCGCGGGTGGCTGAAAGATAATCGTGGAAATCTCCGCGGTTTGGAACTGAAACATATAGAAGCCATCGAACGATGGCTTTTCAGTCGAAAAAGCGGCAGAACGGTTGAACTTCCCGGCGGGGAAATCGTTTTGAAAAAAGACGGAAAACTGCATTTCCAAAAAACAAAGGTTGAAAAATGATTGTCGGCAAACTACAATCAAAGTTTGGATTACGGAAAGCATTTCCGCGCTCATTCGGAAAACAACGGTTGGTGACGAAATATCATCAAAAAGCCGTAACGAAATTTGAAAGAAAAACTTTCATGATTGATTAAAAAGATGAAAGTTATTTTTGGAGGCTACAAAAGTTGAGTTCTAAAGCAAAACAAGTTCTGTTATGGCTGATGATTATCTCCAGTGCGCTGCTGTTTGTTTATTTTCTACAAAGCAAACAACCCGGCGGTCCCAAGGATTTATCGTTCGACAAGGCTTTAACGACAATTAAAAATAAAGAAGCGACTGAAGTGACGGTGCGGCAGGATTCGTTGGAATTGACCAGCAAAGCCAACAACGAGAAGTTCCTTACCAAACTCGACGCGAGCGATGCTTCGCGCGAAGCTATTCTACAGGCGGCGAATGAAACAGGCACGACGATAAAACTCGAACCGGCTTCGAGCGGTTGGGGCTGGCTGCTTCTGATCAACGCGCTGCCATTTCTGCTTCTGATGGGATTTCTCGCCTTTACCCTGCGCCAAATGCAGGCGGGCGGAAATAAAGCTCTCAGTTTCGGTAAATCGAAAGCGAAGCTGCTGAACAATCAACAAAAACGCATCACATTTAAAGATGTCGCGGGCGTTGAAGAAGCCAAAGAAGAATTGCAGGAAATTATCGAATTCCTAAAAGACCCCCAAAAGTTTCAAAAACTCGGCGGCAAAATTCCGAAAGGCGTTTTGATGGTCGGACCTCCGGGAACGGGCAAAACTTTATTGGCGAAAGCTATCGCCGGAGAAGCGAATGTTCCGTTTTTCTCGATTTCCGGTTCTGATTTTGTCGAAATGTTTGTTGGCGTCGGCGCTTCGCGCGTTCGTGACCTTTTTGAACAGGGCAAGAAAAACGCGCCATGCATTATCTTCATTGACGAAATTGATGCGGTCGGACGGCACAGAGGCGCCGGTCTCGGCGGCGGACACGACGAACGCGAGCAGACTTTGAATCAACTGCTCGTCGAAATGGACGGCTTTGAATCGAACGACGGAGTAATTCTTGTCGCTTCGACTAATAGACCGGACGTTCTCGACCCGGCGCTGCTTCGTCCGGGACGTTTTGACCGCCGCGTTGTCGTCGGTCGTCCCGATGTAAAGGGACGCGAAGCGATTTTGAAAGTTCACACGCGCAAAATTCCGCTTGACGAAGCGGTTGACACCAACGTTATTGCTCGCGGAACGCCCGGATTTACCGGCGCGGATTTGGCGAATATAGTCAATGAAGCGGCGCTGGCGGCAGCGCGTTACAACAAAAAAGTCGTCACGATGTCTGATTTTGAAATCGCCAAAGACAAAGTTTTGATGGGCGCGGAACGCAAAAGTATGATTCTCTCTGATGAGGAAAAGAAATTAACCGCGTATCACGAAGCCGGGCATACTTTAGTGGGACTGAAAGTTCCGTCGGCTGATCCGGTGCATAAAGTTTCCATCATTCCGCGCGGAATGGCGCTCGGCGTTACGATGCAGTTGCCGGAAGGCGACCGCCACAGTTACACAAAGGAACATCTGACGAGCCAAATTGCGATTTTGATGGGCGGACGTATCGCCGAAGAAATTTATCTCGGCGCGAACAACATTACGACGGGCGCGTCAAACGACATTGAACGCGCGACCGAACTTGCCCGCTCGATGGTGTGCGAATACGGAATGTCAGAACTCGGACCACTGACTTTCGGCAAAAAGGAAGAGCAGATTTTCCTGGGGCGCGAGATTTCGCAGCATCGTGATTATTCGGAAGACACGGCGATAAAAATTGACCAGGAAGTTAAGAAAATAATTTCCGGGCAATATGAGTTGGCGAGAACTATCCTGATGGAAAATGACGAAATAATGGTTCGTTTATCCGAAGCTTTGCTCGAAAGGGAAACGCTTGACGGGGTGCAGATTCGCCGCATCGTGGCGGGACTTCCGCTTGACGACGATGGCAGCAGTGTCAGCAGTAACGATAGCGGAACACCGCAGAGAGCCGAAGACGAAACGACAAAAAATCCGTTCAAGAAACCGATTCTGCCGCCGATAACGCCGAACAATCCGGCAACGGCTTAAGAAAGTAAAAATGCAAAATGCGTCGGGCAAAAGTGAGGTTTCGGATTCACTTTTGCCCGACGCATTTTTTGTGATCACTCGAAGCGCATGATTTATTTCAATGCAATAACGTCTGCCGCAGAGCGACACCATCTTAAAAGGCTCGTTGCCTTCTCGTTCATGCTATCAACGCGGTCATAAAATTTGCCGTCCGCCGTATAAATCCCAAACATGACATCAACGCCGTGTTGTTCGAAGACAAAATTGAGTATTTGTCCCTGTCGCCAAATTGACTTCGTAATTGTGTCTGACCGTTTCGCCGAGTTCACTTTCGAGAGCGAATCCGGTTTGAATTGTCTGCGGCGTTTGCCCGATAACAAACGCCGCAGAAAAAACTGTGAAGAGAATTGAAAATATTAGCCGTTTTATTTCTTTCAACTCCTCCAAAAATCCGTTTGCCTAACTGTTACAGCGCGGTTTCATAAAATTCAGAAACACATAATTGGCGACGTTGCGCCCCGCCGATTGTCCGGCGATTTGGTCAAACTCGAAATGAATGCCGCCATAGACGCGGCTTCGTCCTGCCTCGTTCGCCATTTGGTTAAATCCGGCATACGAGCGCGTCGCGCCGCCCGCGCCTTCCCACGTGTGTTGGTAACGAATATCGTCGCGCCCGAAGAACAGGGCGAGGATCGTCGCCGGCGAAGTCCCGGCTGCTGCCACGTTTCCCGGATAAGTCGGGTACGGCGGATTGCCAATCAGCGACGACCAGTTAGCGTCCGGCGCGGTGTCCGGGTTGCCGTCCTCGTCGGCGCGGCGAATCGCCGTCACCGGTCGCCACACACCATACTGATATTTGCCGGCGAACGTCGTTTGCAGCGTATCG
>Ga0136614_10002732_pt1 | contig 11092 bp, 11 predicted proteins | sample AntDrymUQ2792106_2_FD_106643 | JGI IMG/M metagenome (GOLD analysis project Ga0136614, IMG submission 106643) | Polar desert sand microbial communities from Dry Valleys, Antarctica - metaG UQ279 (21.06) | ecosystem: Environmental > Terrestrial > Soil > Desert | place: Antarctica: Dry Valley... | reverse complement strand
TTCCTACGTGCGGTGGTCCTTTTTCTTGTCGCTGCGGCCTTGCGGCCAGCCGCCTTGCGCGCCGTGGACTTCCGACCCGTCGACTTCTTACGGCCGGTGGTCTTCTTGCGACCCGTCGACTTGCGCGCCGTGGACTTACGGCCCGTCGACTTCTTACGGCCGGTGGTCTTCTTGCGACCGGTCCGCTTCCTGGTCGCCGCGGCCTTGCGTCCTGCCGTCTTCCTGCGGGCAGTGGTCCGCTTCCTTGTCGCTGCGGCCTTGCGGCCAGCCGCCTTGCGCGCCGTGGACTTCCGACCCGTCGACTTCTTACGGCCGGTCGACTTCTTACGACCGGTCGTCTTCCTGGTCGCCGCGGCCTTGCGTCCTGCCGTCTTCCTGCGCGCCGTCGTCCGCTTCCTGGTCGCCGCGGCCTTGCGTCCTGCCGTCTTGCGCGCCGTGGACTTCCGACCTGTTGACTTGCGAGCCGTAGATTTACGACTCCCAGTCCGTTTCCTTCCGGTGGTTTTCTTTGCTGCCACCCCGGCACCTCCATTCGTGATCGCGACGAGATCGTGAGTCGAACTCGTCATCCGTCACATGCGAACGCACACACAAGCGCGCGTTCACGTGTAATTAGGCACCAATATCTACGGGCCTGCAAGCATTTGAGGGCTTTTTCTTTGGGTCGTGAACGCGCGCCGATGCTGCGCGAGTCGCTCAAGACACCGCGCGAAGTCTGCGAAGTGTGCGCTCTTTGCGCAGTCGACGTCGTTCACGCTCGGATGTTCCACCCCAGATACCGAACTGTTCCTTGTTGTTCAACGCGTAATCGAGACACTGTTCGCGCACGTCACACTTCGAGCAGACAGCGCGCGCGGCCTTCGACGAACCGCCACGCTCGGGAAAGAAGATCTCGGGATCGACCGCGGTACAGCGCGCGCTCGTCTGCCATTCAACGGGTTGAAGAAGTCTCGTCGTGATCCGCTGCATAACCCCGGCCTTTCTGTCGGTCCCCCCGGCTCACCGATCTGGGCTGTCCACTAGGGGCGACCGCCCGAATTACATTGTTGTAATTCTAGGGACGGAACTACAACCCTGCAACCCCTCTGACCTGCCTCTTTAGAACGCGAGGGACGCGAACAGCTCAAAGCGCGAAGAAAGGAGACCGGAACCAAGGGCTGCAGGGGGACGCGCTGCGAAGGGACTAAACCATGGAGGTCCGCATGCAATCCGGATCGGGCCCGCCAGAACTAGACCGCGGCAGCGATCGCCTGGGCGATCGCGAAGATCAAGAGGAGCAGAGATCGAGCACCGTTCGCGCCAGCTCTCCGGCGTCGAGAGGCTTCACTTTGTACGCGCTGGCTCCGGACTGGGCGGCCAGCCACGCATCTTGCTCGCGCTCCAACAGCAGGAGTAGGGGGATCGAGGTGGCGCTGCCCGTGTACTGCATGTCCTTCCTCAGGTCGTATCCGCCGGCGCTGCCCGTTTGGAGATCCACCACCACCACGTCGCAGTTCCCATCTGCGAGCTGCAACTTGGCCTCTCGAGAATCGCGGGCGAATCTCACGGCGACATCTCCCGGGAATGCGAATCTGGCTTCTTCGACGATGTGGGGGTCGTCGCTCACGACCAGCACCCGGATGCCGAGCGCGTCTTCGGCGGCCATGGACTATCCGGCTTTGGGGACCGCATGCGACCGCACCTGGTCGCCGACGGATCGCAGGGCCCCTTCGATATCGATATCAAAGCCGGTCTCCATCCCTTGGAGCCGCCCGAGTACCCGAACGAAGTTGGCGGCCGCCACCTCTACCTCGGCCACGGTCTCGACCAGGACGCTGGTGTAGTGCCGCGCGAAGCGGGCGCCGCAGAATGGACACCGACCCGGCGCATCTGCATCCGGGCCGATCTGCGACAGAAGGAAAGTCCTGCCGCAAGTGTGACAATGAGCTTCCAGCCTCATACTTCACCTCTCTCGATCGACGCTCCCGATGATAGACCGGCACCCATCGGCTCCCTCGTTTCACTCCGCCTGGACAGAAGAAGGGTCGTCAGGAACGCGACCACGAATGATGGGACGGACGCGGGCAACCACGGAAGACTCGTGGACAGGGGGGTGCCCGCCACGGCGGAGACCGCGTCGGTCCACCACGAAGGACCGGTAGGGGCGATCCAGTGGTACACCACGAATCCCGAGACCCACGGTAGCAGAGCGATGGTACGGACCCCGTTCCGGTACCAGTAGGGCCCCCGACGCTCGAAGAGATGCGCCGGGTCGATCCTTCGCCGGCGCAGAACGAAGTAGTCGGCAGCGAGGATGCCGAACAACGGGACGAACACAGATCCGATGAGAAACAGGAACGCTTCGTAGCGCTCCATCGTCAACCATGCAGCCAGAACCGTGGCGACGACGCCGATGCCCACGGTCAGCACCCGTTGCGAGATGCGCGGCCATACGTTCTGCACAGTCACTGAAGCGGAGTAGATGTCCGCGAAGGCCTCATCGGTCTCGCCGACCAGTAAGCCCACCAGAAAGATGACCCCGGCGATGGATCCCCCCGCGAGGGCCAAAATGCCCGCGGCGATACCCGCCGGGTCGGGTGACGCATCCGAGGTCAGCACGATCAGGGCGCCCAGCGAGTAAAGCCACACGTTCGCGATGAGATAGCCGGTCGCGGTTCCAACGAACGCGGACCGAGGGGTCCGGGCGAATCGCGTGTAGTCCGCGACGAGAGGAAGCCATGAGATCGGCATCGCGATCACGAGGTCGAGTGCAGGCCCAAAGGTCGGCCAGGCTCCCGTGCCCGACGACATCAGAACATCGCCGATCCCCTCGCTCGTTAGGGCCAGGACCGTGACGAGAAGACTGATGCCACCGATGACCCACGCGCCGAAGCGTTTCATCCAGACCCGTGTAACCCCGATGGGCCCCCACAGGGCCAGAGCGATGCAGATGATCGACGCCGAAACGAGCCACAACCAGCGACTCGAGAAACCGAACACGCGGTCGAAGATCAGGTCGGCGACGAAGGACATCGCCCACAACTCAACGGCCGTCCAGCCGACCAGCTGCAACACATTGAGGGTGCTCGGCATCCATGAACCACGAAGGCCCAGCACCGGGCGGAACAACACCATCGTCGGGATCCCGTGATCGGCGCCGGCCACAGCAACCAGGGATAGGAGGCCGACCCCGACGATCGAACCCAAGACGATGGCCACGAACGCTGCGGCGAAGCCAAGGCCCGGCACGAGGAGGGCCCCGGTGACGAGGACGAGCAACCCGATCCCTAGATCGCCCCAGAGGATCGCGAGATCCACACCCGACAGGATCCGCCTCCCGCGGGGAACCGGATCGATGCCCCAATCGCTGGGGGTCTCTACGCGCTCGCCCTGTCGGGACATCCTTAGAGTTCTGCGCGCACTACGTCTACGGCCTTCTTCACGTTGATCAGCTTCGCCTTCGCCTCGTCGACCGTGCGCGTCTTTAGTCCACAATCGGGATCCACGAACACCTTGTCCGGCGAGAGGTACTTGAGGGAGCGCCGGATCCCGTCGGCGATCTCATCGACCTGTTCGAGAGCGTGTGTGTGGACGTCGACCACCCCCAGCCCGATGTACTTCGTGAAGGCGTCATCCCCGAAGGTCTCCAGTAGAGAGAAATCGGAGTTGGCGAATTCGAGGTCTATCTGGTCGACCGGTATGTCGAGCATCTTCGGATACGCGTTGTGGAAGTCGCCGTAGCAGATGTGCGTGATCGTGTGAGCGGTCAGGGGCTCGGTGACCACCTGCATCGCTTCGATCACGAGATCTAATTCGTCCATCCGTGTGGACGCCGCCGGCTCGTCGATCTGGATGAAGCGAGCCCCAGCTCGTTCCAGGTCCAAGGCCTCATCGCGGATGACCTTAGCGAGGTCGAGCACGAAGTCCCGCCTGCTGTCGTAGTGCTCGTTGAACGACCAATCGCAGATCGTGTACGGGCCGGTGAGCATCCCTTTCACCGGCTTCTCGGTCAGCGACTGCGCGTACTCCCACCACTCGACGGTGATGGGCTTGTCCCGCACGACCTCGGAGGTGGCGATGGGTTTCCGGTAGTAGCGATTCCCATAAGACCTGACGAGCCCCCCGATCTCCAATCCGGGGAGCTCCTCTGCGAAGAAAGCCACCATGTCGCCGCGGTACTGCTCGCCGTCGACGATCACATCGGTCCCGATCGAGTCTTGGAACTCCACCCACTCACGGGTGGCCTGCCGTTCCAGCTGCAGGAGTTCATCCCGATCGATCTCCCCTCGGGCGAACCGGCTCCGCGCCTTCGTGATGTAGTCGGGCTTCGGCAGACTGCCCACGGAGGTCGTCCAGAGACCCGGGCCATCAAGGTCGATCGTCATCATGCGCCCACCCTTCCCGAGATCCGTCCAAGTAGTTCGAGCTTCGCGCGCGCTTTCTCGCGCGGCAGGAACTCGAGACCGCATGAGGGGGCGAGCCTTAGGTTGTCCCCCACCGCCTCGGTCAGACGATCGGTCTGACCGGCGAGCACCCCCTCGTCCTCGAGCCGAGTGTTGCGTGCGTCAAGGATCCCCGCCTGTAGACGCCGGTCCGAGGGGAACTCTCGTATGAGTTCCAAGTTCTCGGGCCCGGCAACGAGGTCCAGATGGAAACCGTTAACGGGCAGCCGGAAAAGTTCGGTCCCAAGACGCTTGGCATCGCCGAAATACGTTGCGACCACGGTTTCGGCTGAACCCAGATCCGCAACCACCACTTCGAGAGCACGACGGGCGAGATCGAGGTCCTCGGGCGCGCCGAGCAATGCCGGCTCATCGAACTGGATGATCGTGGCGCCCGCCGCTTCGAGCTCGAATGCTTCCTGAGCAAGCACGGACGCCAGCGCCAAGACAAACTTCTCGTGATCCTTGTAGTGCTCGTCCACGGACAGATGCGCGAACGTCACCGGGCCCGGGATGATGGCTTTCACCGGACGAGAGGCAACCGAGTGAGCGTAGCTGAATGCCTCCACGGACGACGGTCCGCGCCACTCCAATGCGCCGGTGCAGATCGGGCGGCGGTAGTACACGTTGTTGTCGAACCATCGCAGCAACCCGCCGATCTCGAAGCCCGCCATGTTGCGCGCGAAGGGCGTCACCAGGTCGTCCCACCTGGCCTGGCCGTCGCTGACGATGTCGACTCCGGCCGCCTCTTGTTCGGCGATCACCTCGCGGACGAGCTCATTCCGAGCGTCCTCGAGGTCGTCGGGTGTCGCGTCCCCGCGCTCGAGTGCATGCAAAGTCTTGCGCAATCTGAATGTCGTGCCCTCGGCCGGTGGTTTGGGATACGACCCCACCACCGTCGTTTCGATCGTCAACGCCTCTCCTCCTCTGAACGCGAAAAGACCCCTTCCCGGACGGAAAGAGGCCTGTCGTCGCCTTCGCTCATCCGTCCGGGTTTCGCACCTGCCGGCCATGCCGGTGGTTGCGGCGGGATCACAGGGCCGGTCCCTCCCCCGCTCTACATGAGCGCCACCACCCTACCCCGTCGCGTCGCCGGTTCACGCGTAGCGAGAGCGAAAAGGCCGTCTTTCGGCGGCCCTTTCTCGTTCTCGTGGTGGGACTGAAGCCGCTAGAACTGGGCGGAGTCGCCGCAGGCGCAAGTTCCCTTCGAATTTGGGTTGTTGATGGTGAAGCCCGACTGCTGCAGACCGTCGATGTAGTCGACCTCCGCGCCCTTGAGGTACGGGCTGCTCATCTTGTCCACCCTGATCTCTACGCCGTGGAGGCTCTCGATCAGGTCGCCCTCGAGCTGGCGATCGTCGAAGTACAGGGCGTAGCGGAGGCCCGCGCAACCGCCCGGCTGCACCGCTATACGAAGCGCATAGGCCTTGCCTTCATGGTCCTCGGGGGCCGCCGAGGTCTCGCGGTCGAGAAGCTCTGCGACCTTGGCCGCCGCCATCTCGGTGATGCCGATGGTGTCCGGCTTGGTCTCCGTGGGATTCATGCTCACTGTGATCCTCCTTGGCCATCACTCGACCCGGCGAAGCCGATGTCAGACGTCCAGTATAAGGAACGTCAGTGGATCGATGTCCATTCCACGACCATCAGAAGGACGGCCACGGTGACCGAACCAACCACCCAGGGCCGCGCCCGGCGGAGGCCGGGGGGCACCTCCTCGAACACGAGGGGAGCAAGCAGCAGGATCGCAGCTCCGGCGGCCGCCAGAAGCGTCGTGGCCAGCACCGCAATGTGCCACAGCTGGTGGTCGATCACCCCTCTAGTGTGACGTTCGAGAGGTGAAACGGAACTCCCCGACGGCGAGGGAAGGTGCGACGGTGGACCCGAACGAGCCGAATTCGGGCGCAAAGGCACGAAGGTCTCGCCCGATGCCCTCCACCGAGGCAAGGGCCTTGAGTACGCTCTGGGTGAAGCGGAAGTTGTGCACCGGTTCCGCTCTTTCGCCCTTGCGGATCCGGAAGGTGCCATCGCGAGTCATCCCCGTCAGCAGCGTTTCCGGCCGGTCTAGAACGTTGACGTAGTGGAAGCGCGTCACCAATAGGCCATCGTCGACGCTCCCGAGCAACTCTTCGTCCGAGCGGTCCCCAGCCTCCAGCACTACGTTGCCGGCGTACGGGCCGAACTCGTCCGATCCCGAGAAATGACCGGTAGTTGCCCCACCGAGTTTTCGGGCCGTGCGCGTGTCGCTGACGGGGCCGGTGGCAACACCTTTATCGATCACAGCCACGCGGCGACGCGGGACCCCCTCGAAGTCGAAACCGATCCCTACTGATCCCGGGTAAGCGACGTCGTCGGCTATCGTCACCGCCGGGTCGGCCACCTGCTGCCCAGCGAGAGCTTCCAGGAAGCTCTCGCCTTCGAGCACCTGCTTCGCTCCGAAGCCCGCGTACGAGAGGTAGTCGATGAGCATGGCGACGGCGGGAGGTTCGAGAACGACGCGATACGTCCCGGGATCCATATCGATAGCGCCGCGGCCCTCCTGGGCTTTGTCCAGAGCGCGCCTGGCCCCCTCTTCGTAGTCGACGTCGGCAAGGGCGTGGGACGAGTCTTCCCCCCAACCCGTGGCGTCTCCGTTGTCCGCGAGGCACGTCATCACACCGCGGGTGAACGCGTCGTAGCACCTCATCCCCGTCGACGAGAGAAGCGCGTAGGCATGCGAACTCGTTTCGAAGACGCCTGCGGCACTAGCTCCCTCGGTGGCTCGCAGGATCGCGGCGACGGCATCGGCCCGTTGTGCTGGGGTCGCTACCGCGGTCAAAGCGTCGTAACGCATGAGAGCCGGTGCGGATCCGAACTCCCGGGCCTCGGGCAGGCCGGGGAAGTCTGGATCCTCACGGGATGCTCGAGCCGCCTCCAATGCTTGGTTAGCGGCCTTCTGCATGTGGGCCGCGTCGAGTTGGTTAGTGGTTGCGGAAGCCAGCTTCTGACCGACCGCGATCCGCACGTAGGCGCGGAGCTCCGATCGAACGGTGTTCTGGATGATCTGGGAGTTCGCGAAGCGAGTCACCCCCGAACGGGAGGCCGCCACGACCACCTCGACGCCGTCGGCGCCCGCGATGTCCAGGATCGCGCCGGCAGCGTGCTCCGCTTCGTCCTGGGACAAGGGGAGCTCCCCGGCTGCGACCGCCTGCTCGCTGGGACTCACTGAGCGAACCCCGTGGAGACATTCCTGAAGCGTGCCGGTGAAGTTCCGTGGCCGACTCGCATGGTCTGGCCCGGCTGGCCCTTGCCGCAGTTCGGGGTTCCCCACACCTTCCATTCCTCGGGACCGGCGACCTGGTCACACGATCCCCAGAACACCGGCGTGATACCGGTGTAGCGGGGGTTCTTCAGCATCCGGCCGATCCTCCCGTTCTTGATCTCCCATGCGATCTCGCAGCCGAACTGGAAGTTCTTGCGCTTATCGTCGATCGACCAGGACTTGTTCGTCGCCATGTAGATGCCCTCGTCGACATCGGCTAAAAGGTCCTCGAATGAACCTTCGCCCGGCAGCAGGTTGATGTTCGGCATCCGAATCAGAGCGAAGTTCTCCCATCCCTCGGCGCGCATCGTGCCGTTGGACCTGTCGGCGCCGATCGCGGCGGCCGTTTCCCTCGACGTCTGGAACCCGGTCAAGATGCCGTCGGTGACCAAGTTGACGCGCTGGGCCGCCACACCTTCGTCGTCGTAAGCGTAGGTTCCGAGACCTCCTTCGACCGTGGCATCGGACGTGATGTTCACCAACTCCGAGCCATAGCGGAGGTGACCGAGATCACCGATACCGACGAATGAGGTTCCTGCGAAGGCCGCCTCCATCCCGAGGATGCGATCGAGCTCCGTGGGATGTCCCACCGATTCGTGAACCTGAAGCATCACTTGGTGCCCGTCGAGGACGAGAGTCGTGGACGTGGATGGGCATTCTGGAGCCTGCAGCAACGCAACCGCCTCCTCCGCGGTGCGCTGGGAGTTCTCGACAAGCTCCAGTCCTTCGACGATCTCATAGCCGCCGGCCTCGAAGTGGCCCCGGAACGAACCGGGGAAGGAGCGCTGCTGCAGGTCACCTTCCGACACCGCGACGGCATCGATCCCAGTCCCCGAATGCACGATGGTCTGGTCGATGTCCGAACCCTCAGACGAGACGAACCACGTCCGTTGCTTCAGCAGGTCCATGGAGCCGCGACCGAACCTGACGCCCGGCACCTTCTCCATCTCCTCCGCAGCGGACGCCAGCAGAGCGACCTTCTTCTCCGTCGGCACTTCGAATGGGTCGATGTCAACCGGAGTGCTCCAGGTTGCGCGGTGTGCAGGTTCGGGCACCAGTTCCACGAGGTTGGTGTTCGCCGTTGCACTGGCTCGCGCGACCTCGACTGCAGTTAGGGCCACTCGAGAGGCCTCATCCCGATCGAGTCGTGGGGATGCTGCGAAACCCCAGGCCCCATCCACCACAACGCGTACGCCGAACCCGACAGAGCTGCTCCGGTCGAGAGCCTCCACCCTGGGGCCCTTCACGGTCAATGATTCGGCATCGATGTCGACACCGCGCGCGTCTGCGTATGACGCCCCGGATGCCGTTGCGGCATCGAGCGCCTCGTTCAAAAGGTCATCCATCGAGGGGTCAGGGTAGCGCGCGACAGCTGGATAGAGAGAGACAGATCAAGCGAGATTGGCGGAGCGGGGGTAGGCCACGTCTGGATCCGTCAGGATGTTGACGAGGTATGGCTCGCCCGCATCGAATGCGCGCTTCAGAGCGGGCGCTATGTCGTCGGGGTCGGCGACCAGCTCGCCCCGGCCCCCGAACGCCTCCATCATGCGGTCGTAACGCAGTCCCGGTTGCAGGTCGGCGGCCACATCGTGACCGTAGAGAGCCCTCATTGGGTGCTTCTCGAGAGCCCAGATTCCGTTGTTCCCGACGACGCACACAACGGGAAGGCCCAGCCGAACGTGTGTCTCGAGCTCGGTACCGGAGAACCCGATCGCCCCGTCCCCGAACAAGGCAACCACCTGGCGGTTCGGGTACGCGAGGCGGGCAGCCGCCGCATAGCCGGGTCCCACTCCGAGACACCCGTATGGTCCCGGGTCGAGCCACGAGCCGCCTTGGAACGAAGGAACTTCCCTGCCGGCGTAAGAAACGAAATCCCCACCGTCTCCGATCACGACCGCGTCACGGTCGAGCAACGGCACGAGCTCGCCGTACACCCGCATGGGATGTATCGGTGAGGCTCCCGACCGCAGCTCGGCTTCAGCCAGCTCCCCCTTCTCGCTTTCGGCAGCCTCGAGAGAGGCGGTCCATTGTCTTGAGACCGCCGGACCATCCGCCAGGGCGTCGGCGATCCCCGCGAGCGACGCCTTCAAGGGGGCTCCGAGAGACGCCGCCAATCGGACGTGATCGGCTATCAGCTCCGGATGAGAATCGACGTGCACGACCTTGGCTCCGGATGCGAAGTTCTGCCCGAACCCGAGCCGGAAGTCCATGGGCGTGCCGATGACGACGACGAGGTCGGCCTCCTTCATCGCCTTCGATCTGCTCCGCGCGAACGCAAGGCGGTGGTCGGCCGGAAGGCACCCACGACCCTGGCCGTTCATGAAGACCGGGATCCCTCCTGCTTCCGCCAGTTGCGCGAGCTGATCCTCGGCTGCGTCCATCCACACGTTCGAGCCGGCGATAAGGATCGGCCTCTCCGCGCGCGCGAGTTCGTCCGCGATCGCGAGCACCGCGCCGTCGTCAAGGTCGGGGACCTCAGAGGGTTGCGCGTCCGGGATCTGGATGGTGGCGGAGTTGAACAGGACGTCCAAGGGGAAATCGAGGAAGCGGGGGCCACGGGGGGAGGTGAGCGAGGCGTGAACCGCAGTGATGACTTCCTGCGCGATCTCGTCCGTCGCGGTGACCGTTCTCGCAGGCGCGATCGGATCCACGAACGGGACGTGGTCGATCTCCTGTAGAGATCCCTGGCCCCACCGGAAAGTCGGAGCTCGCCCCGCGAGCGTTACGACCGGCGCGCGGTTGAAGCGCGCCTGCGCAAGGGCGCTCATCGAATTTGTGACGCCCGGCCCCGCGGTGATCGCAGCCACACCAACCCTACGAGTGAGCCGAGCCCAGCCCTCGGCAGCGAAGGCTGCGCTCTGCTCGTGCCGCGTGTCGACGATGCGGATCCCGTCCTGTCGACAGCCATCGAGTATCGGGAAGATGTGGCCGCCGGTGAGCGTGAAGAGGTGCTCCACACCCAGCGCCTTTAGCGCGAGCGAGACCGCGCGCCCGCCGTGCCCTTGGTCACTCATGGCGGCGAGGTTACCCGCGGCTAGCGGACGAGGCGCGATAGCCGTCGGTCGGCGAGGACCTTGCCCCCGGTCTGGCAGGTCGGGCAATAGACGACCTCGTGTGACTCGTACGAAACGCGCCTGAGCGTCTCCTGGCAGCGTGGACATGGTTCGCCCGCCTTGCCATGAACGACGAAGCGGCCCTGGAGCTTGTTGGGCAAACCTCCCGTCCTTTCCCGTTCCTTCTCGAGGGCTTCGGTGAGAACCGTGTGAGTCGCCTCCACGAGAGAACTCCGGGCGTCGTCGTCCAACGACGAGAGCGAAGCGTATGGAGAGAGACGGGCGCGATGAAGGATGTCGTCCGAAAAACCCCGGCCGAT
>Ga0136614_10002731_pt1 | contig 11095 bp, 13 predicted proteins | sample AntDrymUQ2792106_2_FD_106643 | JGI IMG/M metagenome (GOLD analysis project Ga0136614, IMG submission 106643) | Polar desert sand microbial communities from Dry Valleys, Antarctica - metaG UQ279 (21.06) | ecosystem: Environmental > Terrestrial > Soil > Desert | place: Antarctica: Dry Valley... | reverse complement strand
GGCCGAGTGCAGCGAGTCGCTCGAGTAGATCGGCGCCGTGCAGCCCTCGACGTAGTGCACGTAGGCGTCCTCGTCGACGATGATCAGCGTGCGCTCGAACTGGCCCATGTTCTCCGCGTTGATGCGGAAGTAGGCCTGAAGCGGCATGTCGATGTGCACCCCCGGCGGGACATAGATGAACGAGCCGCCCGACCAGACGGCCGAGTTCAACGCGGCGAACTTGTTGTCGTTCGCCGGGATGATCGTCCCGAAGTACTCCTTGACGATCTCCTCGTGCTCGCGGAGCGCGGAGTCCATGTCGAGGAAGAGCACGCCCTTTTGCTCCAGGTCTTCCTTGAGCTTGTGGTAGACGACCTCGCTCTCGTACTGGGCGCCGACGCCGGCGAGGAACTTCCGCTCGGCCTCGGGGATCCCGAGCCGGTCCCAGGTGTCCTTGATGTCCGGCGGAAGGTCTTCCCAGGACTTCGCCTGCTTCTCGGTCGGCCGGATGTAGTAGAAGATGTTGTCGAAGTCGATGTCGGCGACGTTGCCGCCCCAGTCCGGGAGGGGGCGCGCCTCGAAATACTCGAGCGCCTTGAGCCGGTAGTCCCGCATCCACTGCGGCTCGTTCTTGTGCTCGGAGATGGCGGCGACGAGCTCGGACGAGAGCCCGCGGCCGGACTTGAAGAAGTAGTCCTCGGCTGCGTCGGGGCTGTGGAAGCCGTACTTGTAGTCGCTGCCGATCTCGGCGACGACCTGGTTCTCGGTCTCGGTGACTGCTGCCACTATTCCTTGCTCCCTACGGCCGGCACTGGCATGAAAGCCTCATAGCCATCTGCTTCCAGTGTATACGCCAACTCCGGCCCGCCCTCGGCGACAACCCTTCCGTCGACGAAGACGTGGACGAAATCGGGCTTGATGTAGCTGAGGATCCGCTGGTAGTGCGTGATCACCAGGGCGCCCATCTCGGGACCGACGAGGTCGCGGACGCCGCCGGCGACGATGCGCAGGGCGTCGATGTCGAGCCCCGAGTCGGTCTCGTCGAGCACCGCGATCCTGGGCTTCAGCATCGCCATCTGCAGGATCTCGACGCGCTTCTTCTCGCCACCCGAGAATCCGTCGTTCAGGTATCGCTGGGCGAGCTCCCGCGGGATCTTGAGGCGCTCCATGGCGGCCATCATCTCCTTGCGGAACTCGGGAATCGGAACCGGGTCGTCGGCGCCGCCGGAACGGGCCTTCCGAATTGCATTGATCGCCGAGCGAAGGAAGCTCGTCACGGTGACCCCGGGGATCGCGTGGGGGTACTGGAAGGCGAGGAACAGGCCACGTTGCGCGCGCTTGTCCGCCTCGAGCTCGGTGACGTCGTCGCCGTCGAAGAAGATCTGCCCCTCCGTGATCTCGTAGGCCGGATGACCCATGAGCGCGTAGGCCAAGGTCGACTTCCCCGAGCCGTTCGGGCCCATGACCGCGTGGATCTCGCCCGTGTCGACCGAGAGGTCGACACCCTTGACGATCTCCGTCCCGTTTTCGAGCGCGACGTGCAGGTTCTTCAACTCGAGTAGAGCCACACACTCCCTTTCGTGAGAAACGCGGGCCTCGGGGGCCCCACCGTCGAGATCCATGGTACCAGCGGCCTTTCGGCCCCCGGGCCGACCAAACCCGCTGCTATCGTGCGGTTCATGCCCTTCGGTATCGGGCTTCCCGAAGTCCTCATCTTCCTCGTCGTCGTCCTCCTCCTCTTCGGCGCCTCCCGCGTGCCCGAGATCGGGCGTTCGATGGGCAAGGGCATGCGCGAGTTCAAGGACGCGGTCACGGGCAAGGATGACGAGGTTCCCCCGTCGCTCCCCCGCGCACCCGAGGACGAAGAGAACGTCGCGGCCGCGCCCCGCGAGCGCGACACCGTCCTCTAGAGGCCCTCGGTGAAGCGGCTCCCGCGCCGGCTGACCTACGGCGAGGAGGCGACGCTCGTCGAACACCTCGACGAGCTCCGCAACCGGCTGATCGTCTGCGGGCTTGCGCTCGGACTGGCGTTTCCCGTGGCGTTCTTCTTCCACGAGGAGCTCGTCGACGTCCTGATGCAGCTCCTTCCCAGGGATCGGAAGCTCGTCACTCTCGGCGTGGCGGAGCCGTTCACCACGGCGCTCAAGGTCAGCTTCTACGCGTCGCTCGCCCTCGCCTTTCCCGTGCTCGTCTGGCAGACCTGGGGCTTCTTCGCCCCGGCCGTCCGGCAGGGGAGCCAGCGCGTCGTGGCGCGCTTCGTTGCTCTCGCGACCGTCCTGTTCGCGGGCGGGATGGCGTTCGCGTACTTCATCGTCCTGCCGCGCGCCCTCAGCTTCCTGACGGAGTACGACTCGCAGCTCTACGACATCCAGATCCGGGCGAGCTACTTCCTCTCGTTCGTCGCCCTGATGATCTTCGCAACGGGGCTCATCTTCCAGCTGCCGATCTTCATCCTGGGCCTCGTGCGACTTCGGATCCTCACCTCCGCGCAGCTTCGCGCGAATCGGAAGATCGCCTATGTGGGCCTGCTGGGGGGAGCGATTCTGCTCCCGACGGTCGATCCGGTCTCGCTCGCCCTCGAGGTCGCCCCCCTCTGGATCCTGTTCGAGCTCTCGCTCTGGCTCTCCGTCCTGCTCGAGAAGCGGTGGGATGCGGCGGAAGCCGTGCGAATCGAGCACGCGTGACCCGGCGCCGCCTGCGCAAGTCGCTCGCGGGGAGCAAGCTAACCTAGCGCTGTAATGGCACGTTCTGCCCAACGCCGAAACCGGCAACAGCGAGAGCGCCGGCCGACGCCTCGCCAGGCCACCCCGCCGCGCACTCCGGTCGCGTCCTACGAGGACACGATGTTCTTCCCGCGCCTGCGTCGGCAGGCGAAGTGGATGTTCGTCTTCCTCGCCGTCATCTTCGGGCTCGGGTACGTGATCTTCAACGTCGGCGGGTCGATTCCCGGAACCGGCCTCGGCGACGTCCTCCAGGGCCTCGGCCAGAGCGCGGACACGGGTCCGTCGGTCGATGACTCCCGGGAGAAGATCCGGGAGCGTCCGAACGATCCGGCCGGCTACCGCAACCTCGCCACGGCGCTCCAGCGGCAGGGCCGCAACTCCGAGGCGATCGAGCCGCTGGAGAACTACGTGCGGCTTCGGCCAAAGGATCGCGACGCCCTCCAGCAGTTGGCCGGCCTCCATCTCGCGCAGGCCCGGACGTATGAGGAACAGGGAACCGCGGCTCGAGCCCGCCTGACGGAGATCACCGGCGCTGACGTCTTCACTCCGAGTTCCCAGAGTCAATTTTCGCAGCAGTTCGGGAACCCCCAGATCACGAGCATCGAGGCGACCAAGCTCAACCAGCAGCTCAACCAGGCGTTTCTCGGCGTCCAGGAGTCCTACAAGGAGGCGACGACCGTCCTCCAACGCCTGATCGCCGTCACGCCGGACGAGCTCGAGGCCGACGAGCCGCTCGTCTTCCTCCAGCTGGGCTCGGCGGCGGCCTCTGCGGGCGACCTGAAAGCCGCGGTCAAGGCCTACGAGCGTTACCTCGAGGTGGCGCCGGACTCCGCGAGTGCCGCTTCGGTTCGCGCGCAGCTCCCGCAGCTGCGTCAGGCCGCGAACCCCGGCAAGGGCAAGGGCTGAGGGACTAGACTCCGCGAAGCTTTTCTACCGGGGGAGACGCGTGAACTTCGACATCAAGACCGAGCAGCTCGAGAACTCTGCCTATGTGATCTCGCTTGCGGGTGAAGTCGACCTCTACACGGCCCCGGAGTTCAAGCAGCAGCTGCTCGAGGTGATCAACAAGGGCGCGAAGGACGTCGTCGTCGACTTCTCGAACACGACCTTCATCGACTCGACGACGCTCGGTGTGCTGGTGGGCGGTGTCAAGCGGCTCCGCACCAACGACGGCCAGCTCTCCCTCGTCTCCAGCGATCGCAACATCACGAAGATCTTCGAGATCACTGGGCTCGACCGCGTCTTCACGATCTACGGAAGTCGCGACGAAGCCGTCTCCGGCATGAACTCGGCGACCCAGCCCACCGCATAGCTTGCGGGCCGAAGCGGCCGTCCTCCTCGTCCTCGGCTCCCTCGCGGTGGCGGGCTGCGGCACGGACGGATTGACCAACGAGTCTGCGGACACCTCCCAAGGCAAGGCCCTCTTTCGGCAGAAGTGCGGCAGCTGCCACACGCTCCAGGAGGCCGGAACCCAGGGCTCGAAGGGCAACCCGGTCGGAGGGCCGAACCTTGACGACGCATTCCGCGGCCCGCGGAGCGAGGGATTCGCGGAGAGCGCGATCCTCGAGACGGTGCGCCACCAGATCGATTACCCGGTGCCTCCCATGCCGGAGAACCTGCTCGAGGACGAGGAGGCCGACGCCGTAGCGGTGTATGTCGCGGCCGTGGCCGCGAAGCCCGGCGTCAAGGTCACCGTGGTAGCCGGCGAGGACTCGAACGACCCGAAGACACTCTTCAGGACCAACTGCGGCAGTTGCCACGTCCTCGCGGACGCCGGCACCGCCGGCAAGATCGGGCCGAATCTCGACCAGGCGAAGCCCTCGTTGAAGTACGCGATCAGCCAGATCACGAACGGCGGCAACGGCATGCCGCCCTTCAAGGGCCAGCTCACCGAGGAGCAGATCGAGCTCCTCGCTGCTTATCTAGTCCGAGTCACGCGCTAGCGCCAGTCCCTCGCCTCGGCGGAGGCGACCGGGCGCTTGCTGGTGGGCGGCGCAGCCCTAGCCGTAAGCCGCCTCGCGCTCCGCGGCCAGGTCCACGACGACATGCGCGATCGGGACGTCGAAGCGCTCACGCGCCGCCCGGACTACACCACGCTCGAGCCACTGCGACCTGCCCTCGGGGTGCGTCGAGATGATCACCTCGTCAGCGCCGAAGGTTCGCAAGGCGTCCTCGAGTGCCTGAAGGGGATTGGCGTCACCCACTTCTCCCTGCGCCGTGATCCCGGCTTCCCGCAGCCGGGCCAGGCTCTCCGTCAGACGTTCCTGCGCACGCGCGCGTCCCGCATCCTCGTCTGAGGCGAAGTAGCGGACTCGGGAGACGAGAGCCGGGCAGACGATTCGGATCTGCTCGTCGATCCCCTCCGACCGGCGACGGATCTCGTCCCGAAGCCGCTCGCCACCGACGGTCTCGTTCGCAATCACCAGGATCCTCCGCTCGCCGGGCGCGCTCGGCCGGATCGTCCCCTGGCGCGAAGGCTCTCGGCGAACTCGAATCACCGCTGCGGTCGCGGCGACCGTCAGAAGCAGGAAGACGGCAACGCCGAGCCACCTGTGGGCCGCCGCGGCGAGCACGATGAGTGCGAAGTAGCCGGCCGTGAGCCAGACCAGCCGGAACGCTTCCGCCTCATTCCGAAGTGGATTCCTCACGTCCCCGACCTCCGGTTCCCGCGAGAGTGAGGGGTCATCTACAAGAGGTAGATCGTCGCGTACACCACGATCCACATTACGTCGACGAAGTGCCAATAGATTCCGGGGATCTCGACACCGTGGTGGTGTGCCGGCGTGAAGTGGCCGCGGAAGGCGCGGATGGTGGCAAACGTCAGCAGCGTGAGTCCCACGAAGACGTGGGCCCCGTGGAGACCGGTGAGACCGTAGAAGATCGTTCCGAAGGCGCCGTCGGCGGGAGAGAAGCCGACGCGCGAATACTCGCGGAACTGCGTCAGGAGGAAGGTCACACCGAGCGCGAGCGTCAACACGAGCCCGGCCTGGAGGCCGGCTCGGTTCCCGCGCTTGATCGACTGGAGCGCCCAGTGGATCGTGAAGCTCGAGGTGACGAGGATCGCCGTGTTCACGCCTGCGACGAACTTCGGCAACTCGAACGGCTCGAGCGGCCACTCCGCGCCGGCGTTCACCCGCACGAAGAAGTACGCGGTGAAGAACGACCCGAAGAGCATCACCTCGGAGGCGATGAAGAGAAGCATGCCGAGCGTCGGGGCGTCGACCCGAGAGCTCTGGTTCGCGGTGGGCGGATGGAGATGGCCTCCGCCGTGCGGGGTCTCCGAGTGGGCGCTCATTCCGCGGCAACCACGGGGGGATCCGCGTCGACCTCGTCCGCCGCGATGACGACGTGCTCGACGGGAAGCTTCGAGTCGTTGTGGAGCCGCTGGATGAGATTCCGGCGAAGCCAGGGCGATCTCGCAGGCTCGAAGGTGGAGACGATCACTTCGTCGATCCGCTCGTCCCGGATCGCCTGCATCGCGGCGGTATAGGGATCCGGATGCGAGACCTGACCGTGGGCTTCGATGCCGGCAGCACGAAGCTCGGAGAGGGCGCGGCGAAGACGGCGTTCCGCCTCAGGATGCGCCGACTGGGCCGGGTCGCTCTGCGGTGAGATGACGAGAAAGCTCGCCGGGCCGCGCTCGGCCCGCTCTCGGATCCGCGCGATCAGCCTTTCCCCGAGCACGGTCTCGTTCGCGATTACGAGGACGTTCGTCTGACCGTCGCCCTCCGCGGACACATCGACGACTACGTGTTCGAGCGGGACGTCTCCCACGACCCTGCGAACGCGGTCGACGACGCTCTTGCGAATCCAGCCCGACTTCTGGAGCGGATGCGTGGAGAGGATCACGTCGGTGGGACGCGGGTCGAGCATCCCGAAGGCGTCCCGTACGGCGTCGGCGGGGTCGTTCTCGACGACGAGCCCGTGAGCAGGGATCCCCGCTTCGCGAAGCAGGGCCAGCGTGCGGTCGAGGCGTCGGCCGGCCGCGGCGCGCCTCGTGTCCGTGTAGACGACGTATCCCGACTGCGGTGTCGAGACTGGGGCCAGCACGGTAACGAGCTCGACGTCCTGCTCGTCCGCCCGCTTCTTCACCGCCTCGAGCAGCGACGTCCCCATGACGGTCTCGTTCGCGACGACGAGAATGTGCCTGCCGCCCGCCATCAGCGTCGGACGGTCTCCGCCTCGCCGGTCGGAGCGCGCTCGCCGCTCAGAATCGCGTGCCGCGCGCCCGGCACTCCGTACTCATACGGATTTCCGACCACCTGCGGGATCTCGTCGAAGTTGAAGAGCGGCGGCGGCGAGGAGACCTGCCACTCGAGCGTCAGCGCGCGCCACGGGTTCGACGGCGCCGGCTTTCCGCTGCGCCAGCTGACGATCATGTTGTAGACGAAGATGATGAACGAGGCGCCGAGCACGAACGACGAGATCGTGATGAAGAGGTTCCAGTTCCCGAACTGCGGGTCATAGGTGTAGACCCGGCGCGGCATCCCCTGCACGCCGATGATGTGCATCGGGAAGAAGGTCGCGTTGAAGGCCAGGAAGCTCAACCAGAAATGGACCTTGCCGAGCGTCTCGTTGTACATCCGGCCGGTCATCTTGGGGAACCAGTAGTAGATCCCGGCGAAGATCGTGAAGAGCGATCCGCCGAGGAGCACGTAGTGGATGTGGGCGACGACGAAGTAGGTGTCCGAGGTGTGGATGACGATCGGGACTGCGCCGAGGAAGATCCCGGAAAGTCCACCGATCACGAACATGGAGACGAAGCCGACGGCCCATAACATCGGCGTCGCGAAGTTGATCCGCCCCTCCCACGTCGTGGCTAACCACGAGAACACCTTGATCCCGGTCGGCACCGCGATCAACAGGGTGGTGACCATCATCGGAACCCGCAGCCAGGGCGCCATTCCCGCCACGAACATGTGGTGGGCCCAGACCGAGAAGCCGAGGATGAGGATCGCCATCAGCGAGAGCGCCATCAGCCTGTAGCCGAAGATCGGCTTCCTCGACATCGCGGAGATCACCTCCGAGGCGATCCCGAAACCGGGCAGCATCATGATGTAGACCGCGGGGTGGGAGTAGAACCAGAAGATGTGCTGGTACCCGAGCGGGTAGCCGCCTTCGGCGAAGTCGAAGAAGTTCGTGTGCATCACCTTGTCGAACATCACGAAGAACTGCGACCCGGCGATGAACGGGGTCGCGATCACGACGAGAAGTGACGTGGTGAAGTTGGCCCAGACGAGCAGGGGCATGCGCCAGAAGGTCATCCCGGGCGCTCGCATCGTGATGATCGTGACCAGGAAGTTCAGCGCCGTGGCGATCGACGAGGCACCGGCCCACTGGACGGCCATCGAGAAGAAGACGTTGCCGAACGGCTGCTCGACCGCAAGCGGCGCGTAGTTCGTCCAGCCGGCGCCGAAGCCGGGGAAGAAGAAGCTCGCGAGCATCATGATCCCCGCGATCGGAAGCAGCCAGTAGGAGAGGGCGTTCAGCCTCGGGAACGCCATGTCGGGCGCTCCGATCATGATCGGCAGCACGTAGTTCGCGAGCCCGGCGAAGGCGGGGATCACGAAGAGGAAGATCATCAGCGCCGCATGCGCCGTGAAGAGCTCGTTGTACGTCTGCGGGTCGACGAAGTTCGCCTCCGGACGCGCGAGCTCGGCGCGGACGAGCATGGCCAGCATCCCGCCGACCAGGAAGAAGACGATCGTCGTCGTGACGTACTGGATGCCGATCACCTTGTGGTCGGTGTTGATCCGGAAGTAGTCGCTCCAACTCCTGGCGCCGTGGCCCGAGTGGTCGTCGGGCCTGGTTGGAGCGCCGAACGCCCAGCCGAGCCAGTAGTCGAACGCACCGAGGCCCGAGAGGAAGCCGATCGGGGCCATCGTCAGCGCGGCAACGGTGATGATCGGCTCCCAGTCGATCGCCGGGTCCCAGCCGGCGAGGGCCCGGATCCCGGCGACGAGGCCGAAGCCGATCCCGAAGAAGAGCGCGGTCATCCAGGCGGCGCGAAGCCAGCCGGGTGCCAAGAGGCGCCGCCACCCCGTGCGCGGGGGGGCGGGTGCGTGCGCCTCGTCGTGCTCGGTCTGCTCGTGAACGGTGCTCAGCTCGACCCCCCTAAGGCCGCGGATTCCATCACGGCGACGTGTCTCCGTTCTCGCCGCTCGGACTTCGGCGCCAACGCTCGAACTCGGCCGCGGAGGTGACGATCGCACGGCTCCGCATCAGCGCGTGGCCGAGGCCGCAGAGCTCGGTGCAGATGACCGGGTAGTCGCCTCTCTTCGTGGGCGTGATGGTGATGGCCGTGGTCATACCGGGAACCGCGTCCTGCTTCAGGCGGAACTCGGGCACGAAGAAGGAGTGGATCACCTCGCGGGCCGTGAGGTAGAGGCGGGTGGAACGGCCGACCGGAAGCCGCAGGTTGGGCGACGTCTTGCAGCGGTCGGCGATCAAACGTGTCTCCCGGTCGATGCAGGCGAGCTTGTGCTTGCCCACCTCCATCCCCTCCTCGGGGTATGCGAAGACCCACGCAAACTGCTGCCCGAGCACCTCGACGCGCAGATGATCGGCGGGAACCCGGTCGTTTCGGGCGAGAGCGACCGAGCTCACGACCAGCATCGCGACGACGAGGATCAGCGGGACGACCGTCCAGACGATCTCGATCCCGGTGTGGCCGTGGACGGGCGGGCCGTCCGAGTCGTCGTCCGGGCGAACGCGAAACTTGACGAACGAGTACACGCTGATCGCCGAGACGATGGCGAAGATGCCGATGCAGATCGCCGTCACGAACCAGAAGACGAAGTCGGTGCGTCCGGCCTCCTCCGAGGCTTGATCGGGCAGCCAGGGGACGAAGATCGCCACCGCCGTAGCCGCCGCAGCGAGCAGGAGAGCGACCAAGATAACTCGAATCAGCGGCCCAGCGCGCACCGTTCGCGAGCCTAGCGAGTTAGCGCAACGGGCGGAGCGGGTACACCCGGCGTGTCGCGACGGGCACCGGCCTGCGACGACAATGACGAAGGAGGAACTGAATGGGACTCGGAGTTAGCCTCTTGCTGATCGCGGTCGGAGCCATCCTGGTATGGGGGCTTCAGAGTGACGTCGCGGGGATCGACGAAGACGCCATCGGCGTCATCCTCATGATCATCGGCGCTGCGGGCATGCTGCTCTCGATGCTCTTCTGGTCGAGCTGGGGTGGGCCTGGATACTTTGGCGGACGCCGGCGCTCGACCTACGTCGAGGACGGTCCCCCGCCACCCCCCTAAAGAAAGAGGCAAAATGGCGCGGGCGCAATAGCGCCCGCGCTCAACACCTGATGAACACAAGCGGCAAAAGCGGCAATGAAAGACGGATCCGGGAACTCGAGGAGCGCCTGGCCGAGCTCGAACGGGTGGACGACATCAAGACGCAGTTCATCTCGATCGCCTCCCACGAGCTGCGAACACCCATCGCCGTCGTCCATGGGATCGCCTCGACCCTCTACCTTCGCGGCGATCTGCTCTCCGGAGACCAACTCCACGACCTGCGAGCGACGCTCTACAGCCAGACCGGTCGGCTGTCGTCTCTGACGGAGCAGCTGCTCGACCTGTCGCGGCTCGACGCGGACGCCATCGTCCTTCAGCCCGAACGCTTCCGGCCGCGCGAGAGGATCGACGAGCTCTTGACACGCATCGCGCCCGACCGGGCCGATGACGTGCAGGTCGGGGTCGAGCCGGCCCTCGAGCTCTTCACCGACCCGAATGGGTTCGAGCGGGTGATCGGCAACCTGATCACGAACGCCCTTCGGTACGGCGCACCGCCGATCGAAGTGACGTCCATCCCCAGTAACGGAGTGGAGCTCGTGGTCGAGGATCGCGGGGAAGGCGTGCCTCTCGACTTCATTCCGCTCCTCTTCGAGCGGTTCGCTCAGGCGGACGGAGCGGGGTCGCACCGCGAGGGTGCGGGCCTCGGGCTAGCGATCGCGAAGTCGTTCGCGATCGCGCTCGGCGGGAACCTCCGCTACGAGGCGGCCCAGCCGTGCGGAGCGCGGTTCAGGTTCGAGCTCCCGCGCGAACTAGCGGCGTAGACCCGAGAGAGGATCGACCGCCGCGCCGCGGACATGCACTTCGAAGTGCAGGTGCGGTCCGGTCGAGTTGCCACTCGAGCCGACGCGGCCCAGTCGCTGGCCAGACTCCACGGGCTGACCCACCCGCACGCCGACCTGCGAGAGGTGGGCATACGAGGTACGTGCCCCGGCGGCATGCGCGACGACGACGAGATTGCCCCAACCCCCGAGGCTCCAGCCGGCAAACGTGACACGGCCGGCTGCAGAGGCGGATACCGGTGTGCCCGAGGGGGCAGGGTAGTCGAGACCGCCATGGAAGCGGTTGCCGCGAGGACCGAAGACGTCGGTGTAGGGG
>Ga0136614_10002730_pt1 | contig 11095 bp, 6 predicted proteins | sample AntDrymUQ2792106_2_FD_106643 | JGI IMG/M metagenome (GOLD analysis project Ga0136614, IMG submission 106643) | Polar desert sand microbial communities from Dry Valleys, Antarctica - metaG UQ279 (21.06) | ecosystem: Environmental > Terrestrial > Soil > Desert | place: Antarctica: Dry Valley... | reverse complement strand
TCCTCGCGGAACTCGCCGGATTTTTACAAATTTCCAGCTACAAAGATGACGTTCCTAATGGAACTAAAGAGTTTTCAAACAGCTTCTAAGAAAGAAGGCGCAGAGGATTTTATTGTTCCTCTGCCCTTTCTTTCTTTTAAATTCTAACCGAATGATTTAACGTTTATATTTATCAAACCACGCCCGCAAGTATTGAATTTGATAAAGCCGATTTGACGGATGACGTAAGCCGAGAGCGTTAAAGCCGTGATATTCGTCGTTCAAACGCACCATCGCCGTCGGAACTTTCCGCAATTTCAAAGCCCTGTAAAACTGTTCGGTCTGCTCCATCGGCGTTCGCAAATCCAGATCGCCGGTTAAAACCATCGTCGGCGTTTTGACATTACCGACGTATGTTATCGGTGAGCGCTGCAAATGTTCGGTCGGGTCTTCCCACGGCAGTTTTTTGAAATTGTAATACCAATCCGCGCCGTCGGTCGTGCCGACGAACGAATACCAGTTGATCACCGGCTTCATCGAAACCGCCGCCGCGAAACGGTCGGTGTGTCCGACAATCCACGCCGTTAAAACACCGCCGCCGGAGCCGCCTGTAACAAAAAGATTTTTTTCGTCAATATAACCGCGCTTGATTGTTTCGTCCACGCCGCGCATTAAATCGTCGTAATCCTGCCCGGGGTATGCGTTGTTGATCGCGTTGCCAAACTGTTTGCCGTAGCCGGTTGAGCCGCGCGGATTCGTGTAAAGCACGACATAATTTTCCGCCGCGTGATTTTGAAACTCGAAATTAAAACCGACGCCATACATCGCGTGCGGTCCGCCGTGAATGTATAAAATCAGCGGATATTTTTTCGCCGGGTTAAAATCGGGCGGTTTGACAATCCAGCCCTGCACTTTCATTCCGCCGACCGATTCATACCAGATTTCCTCGACCGCGCCGAGTTTTCTGCCTTCGAGAAGGTCTTCGTTGACGTTGGTTAATTTGCGCGGTCGAATTTCTTTCGCCGATTTGGAATTAAGAACGACGATATCGCCCGGCTCATTTGCGTCAGACAAGATGCCCGCGATTATTCCGCTGCGGCTCATATTCGACGGAATGAATTGGTAATTTCCGGTTGTGACACGCCGCGTCAAGCCGCCTTTAAGCGAGACGAAGTGAAGATTGTTCGTTCCTTTATCTTCGGTCGAAAAATAAATCCCGTCGTTTTCTTCATTCCACATCAGATTGGACGGCGAGCGGTCGAGCGCTTCGGTCAAAACTCGTTTATTGCCGCCGCTGGCGTCCATCACGTAAAGTTTTTGAACGTTATAAGTATCCTGATTCCGGTCTGCGCCGACGTAAGCGATGCGCTTGCCGTCCGGGGAAATCGCCGGCTCGTTGTCCGTGCCGTCGCGGTCGGTCAATTGTTTCGTTTGATTCGTCTTTGTGTTTAACGAGTAGATTTCCGAACCGAAACGAATATATTCCGCGTCAGGTTTACGCGTCGCGCTGAAAACAATCGTGTTTGAATCGGGCATCCATTCGGGCGCGTTGTGGTTGTAATCGCCGTCGGTCAACTGGCGCGGTACGCTGCCCTCCGCATCAACGATAAAAATGTGCATAAAGCCTTCGGAGCGGTAACCCGAACCGTCCGAGCGATAATTTAATTTATCAACGACACGCGGCGGTTCAGTCCATTTCGCGCCTTCGGGTCGGGGCGGCACGTTGACTTTGAGATTTGCCTTCGCCGGAACGAGCATATTAAACGCGATTGTTTTGCCGTCAGGCGACCAGGCTAAATTTGTTGGGGCGCGTTCAAGACGAGTAATTTGCGTTCCCGCGTCCGCCGTGTCGAGCCATTTAACGAAAATTTGCGTTCCCGTCGGCTGACCGGGCGCTATATAGGCAATACGCTTTCCGTCAGTTGAGAAAACCGGCGACGCTCCCTTTAGAAGAAAACGATGACGGCTGCCATCGGCGTTCATAATCCAAACGTCGTTTTCGTATTTATCATTGACTTTATCCGTCCATCGGCGCGTGTAAACGATTTGCGAACCGTCAGGCGAGATTTGCGGATTAAGCGCGTATTCCCAATCGAGAAATAAATCGAGCGAGAGTTTTTTGGAGTCTTGCGCCGGCGCGATTGTGAAAAATACGAGCCCAATTAGAATTCCGGCGAAAAATTTTGTGTATTTCATAAATTTTAGTGTTGTTGAATTATTTGCTTTTGGTTGTAATTACCGGCAAATTCTTCTCGGCAAACATTCGATTAAACGCCGCTATGTCGTCAGATTTAATTTTCGATAAAACGGCAAGCTGTACGTCAATTTTCGCGTTTAAATCGTTATAAACATCATAACTCTGCGCCGTCGGCGCGTAATCGGCGCTGTCAACCGATGAAGCCAGAGCCGCGAGTTTATTGTTTAACTTTATCGGATAATTCAAAGCGTCCTGCGAAGATTTAATTTTTGTCTGCATTAATTCTTCTTCGACCGCGCTCAGCTTTTTGATAACTTCGGCGGCTTTATCCTTTAAATCTTTTTGTTCCGGCTTCATTCTGTTCGACAAATCTTCAAATTGTTTTCGAACATCGCGGATTTCCAGAATCGCGTCGTGGGTTTGCGTCAATTTGTCGCGAGTCTGCGAAAGGAAATCGAATTGTTTTTGAAAATCAGCCTGCGAAGTTTCAAGCCGCGGATCGGCTTTTACCGAAAAACTTTCGGTTGCGATGGCTTTGCCGTCAACCGAAAAACGAACCTGATAATTGCCGGGCGCAACGCGCGGACCAGCCAGACTTCCGCCCCACAGAATCAATCCAGGAATGTTCGTCGCATTAGGCAGGCGATAATTCCAGACGAAACGGTTTAAACCGATCTCGACAGGAAGCTGCGGCTCTGCGCCGGGTTGTGGCGGCGCGAGCGGCTGACTTTCAACAACCGGTTTGCCGTTGAATTTGCGAATCGGTTTTCCCGCCGAATCTAAAAACTCCAGAGAAATTTCTTTTGGTTTGGATTTTAAATAGTAATGCACGACCGCGCCGTTCGGCGGATTCGCGCCGAACGCGGCAGTCGGCGCGAAGTTGAATCCACCGCCGCCCGGCGTTCGGTATGCGTCTTCGGGTTTGAACAAAAACGCATCTGCCCTTCGCATATCAGTCATTTGATAAAGCAGCGGAAGATTATCTAAGACGTAAAACGAGCGTCCCTGGGTAGCGACTACCAAATCGCCTTCGCGTTTGTGAACGGCTAAATCGGTAATCGGGACGACGGGCAAATTCAGCCGAAGCGATTGCCAGGTGTCGCCGTCGTTCGCCGAATAATACATTCCGGTTTCCGTTCCAGCATAGAGAAAACCTTTGCGGTTCGGGTCTTCGCGGACAACGCGCGTGAAAGCATCGTTAGCGATTCCGTTAACAATTTTTTTCCAGGATTTCCCGTAGTTCGTGGTTTTAAAGATGTAAGGTTTATAATCGTCGGTTTTGTAAGCGGTCGCGGCAAAATAAGCTGTTCCCGCATCGTTCGGCGAAGCCTCGATTGAGTTTATCTGAATCCATTCGGGCATTCCTTTCGGCGTTACATTGTCCCAGGTTTTTCCGTTGTCGCGCGTCACCTGAACCAAGCCGTCATCGCTTCCAGTCCAAATCACGCCTTGCGTTACGGGTGATTCGGCGACGGTGAAAATCGTGGAGTAGTATTCGACGCTCGTGTTGTCTTTGGTGATTTCGCCGCCAGTCGAAACTTGTTTCGATTTGTCATTGCGCGTCAGGTCAGGCGAAATCGCCTGCCAGCTTTGCCCTTCGTCCATCGAACGAAACAGGATATTTCCCGCCGCGTAAAGCGGATACTTGCCGTCGGTTTTGTGCGGCGAAAACAAAATCGGATAATTCCACTGAAAGCGATATTTCATCGCCTCCGCGCCCGCGCCCATCGGATTGTCGGGGTGAACATTGACATTGCGAAGCTGCTTTGTGCGATGGTCATAGCGCGTCAAATAACCGCCGTAGCTTCCGGCAAAAATAATGTCGGAATTTTCCGGGTGCGGCGCAATCCAGCCTGACTCGCCGCCGCCAACGTCATACCAGTGCGTTTCGTTGATATTAAAATCGGCGGTGCGCGAGGGGATTTTCACGGTCGAGTTATCCTGCTGCGCGCCGTAGATGTGATACGGAAAATCGTTGTCGAGCGTAACGCGATAAAATTGCGCGGTCGCTTGGTCTTGCTCCGTCCAATTTCGTCCGCCGTCGGTTGAAACATTCGCCCCGCCGTCGTTCGATTCAATCATTCGCTGGCTGTCGTTCGGCGCAATCCACAAATCGTGATTGTCAGAATGCGGCGTTCCGACGGTCGAAAAAGTTCTGCCGCCGTCGCTCGATTTGTGAAAACCGACGTTTAAGACATAAACAATATCGTCGTTTTGCGTATCTGCATAAACTCGCGTGTAATACCACGGACGCTGGCGAATCTGCGGGCTGTCGGAAACTCTCTGCCAATTTTCGCCCGCGTCGTCCGAGCGGTAAAGACCGCCGTCTTTGGCTTCAATTATCGCCCAAATTCTGTTCGGATTAACGGGCGAAACCGTTACGCCGATTTTCCCCCAATTGCCCGAAGGCAAGCCTTTGTTCGATTTGATTTCCGTCCAGGTATCGCCGCCGTCCGTAGATTTATATAGTGAACTGCCTGCGCCGCCCGAATCAAAACCCCAGGGCATTCTTTTTATTTGCCAGAATCCGGCGTAAATCGTGTTCGGATTCGACGGGTCGAGAATTAAATCAACCGCGCCGCTCTTGTCATCACGGTAAAGAATTTTTTGCCACGTTTTGCCGCCGTCCTTGGTGCGAAAAACGCCGCGTTCTTGATTGCTTGCCCAGAGATGTCCGAGCGCGGCGACGTAAGCGATGTCCGGGTTTTTCGGATGAACGCGCACTCGCCCGATTTGGCGCGTGTCGCCCAAGCCGACGAATTTCCAGGTTTTGCCCGCGTCGGTTGATTTATATACGCCGTCGCCGTGCGAGACGTTGCCGCGCACGGGCGATTCGCCCATTCCGACATACAAAACATTCGGGTCAGATTCGCTGACGCCGATTCCGCCGACCGAGCCGGTCTTGAAAAAATCATCCGAGACGGGTGACCAATTTACGCCGCCGTCCGTGGTTTTCCAAACGCCGCCGCCCGTCGCGCCGAAATAATAAACATTCGGCTGATTGGGAATTCCAGCGACAGCGGTGACGCGCCCGCCGCGAAACGGTCCGATTTGGCGATATTGAAATAATTTAAGCGGATCATCTTTTTTAGTCGAAGCGGGCGCAGTTGGCGGAGTCGGCGACGTTTGCGGCGCGGGCGCAAATTGCGGAGTCGGCGAAGGCGTAAAACCCGGCGTGCGCGGCATCTGTTCGGGTGTCGGAGTTTGCGCGTTTGTTAAAACGATTGACGCGCACAGAAACGCGCCGAACAAAAAGATTTTTAGATTGTAGAGCAAAGACAGAGACGGTTTGGACATCGTAGATTTTCCTCATTTGTTAGGTTTAATTTAGTTGTATTGCTACGGTTAAAATTAAATTATTGTTACGGGAAAAGCAACGATAATCAGGAAGTTTGACAGGAAAATCATAATTTGGAACATAAAAGTTTTCGTAATAGATTCAAAATCATAAATGATAACGGGTAGATTTTATCGTTCATCTGGTAGCTATCATCTCTCTTCGGTTTAGAACAGTTATTTTATCGTTTCAAAATGTTGATGCGGCAACTTTCCCGCCGCGCAAAAATCCTTATAATCTAAATTGATTGAAACGAGCCGCCCCAGAAAAAATATGAGCGACATTTTAGGATTGATATTTTTCGTTCTGCTGATAAGCGGTATTTTTGTCGGGCTGAAAATTTTGAGTAAGCCGCAAAAGAGAACCGAAGCGGAATTTGAACGCAATGCGGCGGAAAGCACCTCAATGCTCGGCGCGGGAATGAATGCTTTGCAGGAAATGCTCGACCCAGCGGCAGCGAAAGCGAAAGAAGTTCAGACGCAGATGAAAGAAGGACGCTACGGGAAAAAGAAACGCGAAGGAAAAGCCGACGGTGACGCCGAGAGCGGGCAAAATGGAAACGCGGAGAATTTATAACGAACATCCGGCAACGGACAAAGGATGGATAACAATTTTATGACTAAATATATTTTCGTAACAGGCGGCGTAGTTTCGAGCCTTGGTAAAGGTTTAGCGGCGAGTTCCATCGGGTGCCTGCTGGAAACGCGCGGGTTAAAAGTTCAGATGATGAAGCTCGACCCGTATATTAATGTTGACCCGGGAACGATGTCGCCGTTTCAGCACGGCGAAGTTTTTGTCACTGACGACGGCGCGGAAACCGATTTGGATTTGGGACATTATGAAAGATTTACCAATGCTAAATTGACGAAAGCCAACAATTGGACGAGCGGACGAGTTTATCTATCGGTGATCGAGAAAGAGCGGCGCGGCGATTATCTAGGCAAGACGATTCAAGTCATTCCGCACATTACGGACGAGATAAAAATGGCGATACGCGCCGTGTCGGAAAAAGAGCAGCCCGACGTTTTGATTGTCGAAATCGGCGGAACGGTCGGCGACATCGAATCGTTGCCGTTTATGGAAGCGATTCGTCAAATCGGCAACGAGGAAGGAAGATCGAACGCGATTTTTATCCATGTCACGCTCGTGCCGTATATCGCGGCAGCGGGAGAGTTGAAAACCAAACCGACGCAGCATTCGGTCAAAGAACTTCGGGAAATCGGTATCGCGCCCGACATTTTGTTGTGTCGCTCCGAACATACTCTGCCGCTGGACTTACGACGGAAAATCGCTTTGTTTTGTAATGTGCAGGAAAACGCCGTTATTTCCGCTCTTGACGCGAAGACGATTTATGAAGTTCCGCTCGCCTTTCACGAACAGAACTTGGACGAATTGATTGTCGAATCGCTGCAATTGAAAGAAAAGTTTCCGAACTCCGATTTGAAAAACTGGCGCGAGCTGGTTTCAATTATCAAAGAGCCAAGCGCAGGTGACGTGAAAATTGCAATTGTCGGCAAATACGTCGAACTCGAAGACGCCTACAAATCCCTGCGCGAAGCATTAACGCACGCGGGCGTAGCGAATAATTTGAAGGTCAACGTCAATTGGATTGAGTCGGAGAACTTGATGCGCGACAACTACGAAACCGATTTGCACGATTATGACGCCATCTTAGTTCCGGGCGGTTTCGGCAAACGCGGCATTTCGGGAATGCTGCGGGCAATCCGTTACGCGAGAAAATCCGGCACGCCGTATTTCGGAATTTGTCTGGGAATGCAGACGGCATGCATCGAATTTGCCCGCGATGTCTGCGGTTTGCGCGATGCCGATTCGACGGAGTTTAATGCAGACACGCCGTTTCCGATTATCTTCAAGCTGCGCGATCTGGTCGGCGTTGACGAACTCGGCGGCACGATGCGTTTGGGCGCGTGGCAATGTCAATTGAAAGAGGGAAGTCTGGCGCGAGAAGTTTACAACAACGCGCCGGAAATTTCCGAACGTCATCGTCACCGTTACGAATTCAACCCCGAATTCCGCGCTATTCTGGAAAAACAAGATTTCGTTATCAGCGGTATCTCGCCCGATGGAAAATTTGTGGAAATGATTGAACTACCGCGTGACGCGCATCCGTTTTTCATTGCCTGTCAATTTCATCCCGAATACAAATCGAAGCCGTTGAACGCTCATCCGCTTTTCGTTTCGTTCGTCAAAGCCGCGCACGAAAATCGTCTGAACAGCGAAAACTTAAAAGACGATGTAACGAGCGACAAGCAAATCGAAATGCCCGAACGCGCAGCCGTTGCCGGTGAAGAATGAATCAAATGAAACCATTTAATGCAGGCGACATAACTTTCGGCGACGGGCGTTTAACGTTTATTTTAGGTCCGTGTGTTGTTGAATCCGCACAGCATGCGCTTTTTATGGCTCAGGAAATTAAAGATGTTTGCTCTAGCGCAGGCGTTGATTTTGTTTATAAGTCTTCGTTTGATAAAGCAAATCGCAGCTCGCTTGAGAGCTTTCGCGGCGGCGGATTGGAAAAAGGTCTGGAAGTTCTCGCGCAGGTCAAAGCGGAAATCAACGTGCCGGTCATTACCGACGTTCATGAAACTTGGCAGGTCGAGAAGGTTGCGGAAGTTGCGGACGTTTTGCAGATTCCGGCTTTTTTGTGTCGGCAAACCGATTTGCTGATAGAAGCGGCGAAAACGGGTCGCGCCGTCAATGTCAAAAAAGGACAATTTCTCTCGCCCTGGGACGCGAAGAATATTGTTGAGAAATTACAAAGCGCGGGCGGCGAGAAAATTTTGCTGACCGAACGCGGAGCGAGCTTCGGTTACAATAATTTAGTGGTAGATTTGCGCTCGTTTCCGATTATGCGCTCCTTCGGCGTTCCGGTAGTTTTCGACGTGACGCATTCGCTGCAACTGCCGGGCGGACTCGGCAAGGCAACGGGCGGGCAAGCCGAATACATCGAAAACTTTGCTCGTGCCGGTGTCGCGTGCGGCGTGGACGCGGTTTTTATGGAAGTTCACGACGACCCGAAACGCGCGCCGAGCGACGGACCGAATCAACTTCATTTAAATAGATTGGAAAAATTGCTTTTCAAATTAAAAGAAATTCACGAAATAGTGAAAGAAACCTAAACCGCTGTAACGCGGAAACGCACAGATGAAAAAATCCTTCAATATAATTTCAGCTATTTTATTTTTTACCTTTTCCGTTTTTGCTCAAGATGAAAGCCGCGCGTCGAAAACTTGGGATGTGCAGAAATACGACATCACCGCCAATTTGCCGCAAACGGAAACCGACAGGTATTTAACGGTCAAAGCAGCACTCGATTTGAAAAACGTGAGTGGAGTGGCGGGTTCGCGCCTGACGCTGCGTATTTCAGACAAAGCGGAAGTTTCCGCTGTGCGGGTCAATAACGCGACGACGGATTTTACCAAAGGCGAAGAGAAAATCGGCAATAGGGTTTTGCAGAGAATTGTTGTGCGCATTCCAGCAGTTCAACCGAATCAAAATTTCTCCGTGGCGGTTGATTATAAACTAAAGATTGATGAAAATTCAGGATTAAACGCTCTCTCGCCGGTCGGGTCGCAATTTTTGCCCTTATCATTCTGGTATCCAACGCCGAACAGTTGGTTTTACGCGCGCGGCGCAGATTACGCGCCCATTCGTTTACAGGTTATTACGTCAAGCGGCGAGACGATTGTTTCTTCAGGAACACAAACGGCAAATTCCTTTGAGCATAAATTGTATGGTCAGCCGTTTTTCGTGGCGGGAAATTGGGACAAGATTGAGGGGAGCAGCATTTCGGTTTTCGTTCCCAAAGGCGCTGAGGATAAAAGCCGAGCGAATGAATTGGCTGCGTTAGCAGCAGAAGCGAAGTCTTTTACAACGAATCTTTTGGGAACGGCACCGGATATTCCGGTAAGAATAGTATCAGTCAGGCGCGGCGCGGGGTTTTCCGACGGCGGAACTGTTTTCGTTGACGAAAGCGTGTTTCGGCGGCAGAAGATTGACGCGCAAACGGCAATGACAGTAGCTGAAGCCGTGGCGAAAATCTGGATTGGCAATGCGGTTGCGGTCAGCGGCGAAGGTTTCGGTGTAATTCGTGAAGGATTGACGCAGTTTGTCGCGACGCAGTTTTTGGAAAATAAATACGGCAAAGAAATCGCTGACATTGAGCGACTCAGGCAGCGGACGGCTTATGCGGCTATCGTTAAACGCGACGCTCCTTTAAACATTGTTTCACCGCTTGACGATTATTTTTATACAGCGGTTTCCAATAAAGGCGCGATGATTTGGCGTCTTCTGGCAAAACGAGTCGGGCAGGATGAATTTTTCAGAACGTTGCAATCGCAGATAAAAACTGGAAATTTAAGCTTGAATGAAATACGTGCCGCTTTTCCGGCGCATAAAGATTTTCTCGACAATGCGTTTGACCAGGTGACGGAAACAAATTTACTGATCGGTATGCCGCAGCCGGAAGGCGCGGAAACTAAAATCGCTCTGCGAAATCTCGGCGCGATTGATGTGACGGTAAATGTTTTAGCCGTAACGCAAACAGGTGAGAAGTTAACGGCGCAGGTTACAATACGCGCGAAAAGTTTCGGAGAAGTGCGTTTTAAGACGACTAATAAAATTGCGCGCGTCGAAATTGATACGGACAAATTATATCCGCAGATTGATTATTCAGATGATGTCGCGCCGCGCGAATTTGAAACGACTGATCAGATTTCAGTTATTAAACGCGCATTTGACCAGCAGGATTACGCGAAGGCAGAGCGCTCGGCACGAACGGCGCTCAAATCAGCGCCGCGTTTTGACGACGCGCGGATTTGGCTGGCGCGTTCGCTGGCGGCGCAAAATAAAAACACCGAAGCCGAGCGAGAATTTCGTGCCGTTCTTGACGAAAAATTACCAACGGCGCGAAGTCTGGCTTGGGCGAATGTCGGATTGGGCGAGATTACATTAAAATCTAATCAGAACCAACCAGCCGCTAGTTTTTTCACCGAAGCGATCAAGGCTAATGCCGAATATGGAGCAACGTTGGCGGCGCGTGTCAGCTTAAATAAAATCGGCGCGGCTTCAGGGGTAGATGAAAGCGTTAAAGCTTTTTTCGCACAATTCGATAAAGCAGCGATTTCAGGGCGCAAGTCAGATGTGGATTCATTGATTCAACAGGGAGAAATAAGCAGATTTTCGGGCGGTATTTCCGGGCAAGCTCAACAATGGACAACGCGGGTTATACGCGTAGATAAACTGGATGCAAATAACGCGCTGGCTGAAGTTACTTTAAATATCAAATTATTAAATAAAAATCCGGAAAGCGGGACGGCGGTTTTTCTATTATCGAAAGTCGGTGGCGGCTGGAAATTAAGCGGCGTTGAAATTTTTGAAGTTCGCTAATAAATGTTTAATGTTTAAAGGAAGGCAAATGTAAAAAGATTGTGTCTTTATTCCTTCACTAATTTATGGAAAACAAACAAATCTCACCGGACAGCATTTTAGCTTGTGCTCGAAAAATTAAATTGCTCTTGATGGATTGCGACGGTGTTTTGACTGACGGACGGCTTTATTAC
>Ga0136614_10002728_pt1 | contig 11096 bp, 4 predicted proteins | sample AntDrymUQ2792106_2_FD_106643 | JGI IMG/M metagenome (GOLD analysis project Ga0136614, IMG submission 106643) | Polar desert sand microbial communities from Dry Valleys, Antarctica - metaG UQ279 (21.06) | ecosystem: Environmental > Terrestrial > Soil > Desert | place: Antarctica: Dry Valley... | reverse complement strand
GGTAGGCGGCTGTGTGATAGAGCTTTGCGCAGACCGTGCTGCTCCCCCAGCGTCCTTGATACGCCGCAGCGGCGAGGAACGCGCCCGCGACCGGTCCCACGAGATAGATCCACAGGTCGCGATACTCGGGCGCGAGGAACGCCGGCCCGAGGCTGCGCGCAGGGTTGACGCTCGTGCCGGAGATCGGCGCCTCGACCATCACGAGAAAGGCGACGAGCAACCCCGCAATGATCCCGGTGCGCCCGGCGATCGAGGGTTTGTTCACGCAGACGAAGATCAGGAACACCAGCGCGAAGGTGGCAGCGGTCTCAGCGAGAAGCGCCCCGATCCAGGTCCACCCGCTGCCTGGCACCGTCGCGGCCAGCTGCACACTGCGCGCAAGGTCGCCCCACAGCCACGCCGCCGCGGCGGTGCCGGCGAACGCGCCGGCGCACTGCGCCGCGATGTAGCCCGGAACGTCGCGCCCCGGAACATTCCCGAGGCGCCAGAACGCCAGGGTGACAGCAGGATTGATATGTCCGCCGCTTCGCTGGCCGAGCGGCGAATAAACGACGGCAGTGGCTCCACCGGCAAACAACAATCCAGTGACGAGCCGCCGGAGCGCGGCGTTGGGGATCTCGGGAACCGGCGAACCGGCGCCCCACATGAACGCGACGGCGCTGATCCCCCAGAACAACATCAACGCGGTCCCGGCAAATTCGCAGGCATATACAGGAAGATTGCGGCGCATCGTCGGCTTGCGCATAATAGCGCACTTGTAGAGCTCCGGGCTTCGAGCCAGCTAATCAAGAACCGCCTGAAACCTGAAGCCTGAAGCCCGAGTCCCCCATGCCAACAGCCGAACATCGCCGCCTCGCTGAACCGTCCACCGCCATCGTGCCGCCTTGGCGTAAGTGGGGTTGCTTCGTATCGGAGCGTGCGTGGGGCACGGTCCGGGAGGATTACAGCCCGCATGGGGATGCCTGGAACCACCTTCCGCACGACAAAGCGCGCAGCAAAGCATACCGATGGGGCGAGGACGGCATCGCCGGCCTCTGCGATCGCTATCAGCTTTTGATCTGTTCGCTCGGATTGTGGAACGGACGCGATCCGATCCTGAAGGAGCGGATGTTCGGGCTCACGTCAAGCGAAGGCAATCGCGGAGAAGACGTCAAGGAGTACTACTTCTATCTTGACGCCACCCCGACGGGCAGCTACATGAAGCTGCTCTACAAGTACCCGCATGCGGAATATCCGTACGGCCGGCTCCTCAGCGAAAACCGAGGGCGCGGCGGCGGCGGGATGGAGTTCGAGCTGCTCGACTCCGGCGTGTTCGAAGAGGACCGCTACTTCGACGTCGTCGTGGAGTATGCGAAGGCGGATCCGGAAGACATCTGCATCCGGATAGAGGCACATAACCGTGGTCCGGATCCGGCGGAAATTCACGTGCTGCCGCATCTCTGGTTCCGGAACACGTGGGGTTGGGGTCCGACGCGCGGACCGCGGCCGGAGATCACGCGCGGCGCGGCGGGCGATGCATTCATGTCGCTTCTCGCCGACGATGCGAAGGGCAATCCGCTGCCCAACCTGATGTTCGAGTATCGCGTCGGCAAACGGCACTTGTACGGTCCGGACGGGGGCACCCCGCTCTTCACCGACAATGAAACGAACGCGGAGGTGGTCTACGGTCCAGGGGCCACGTCATCGAGCGCGTTCACGAAAGACGCGTTCCACCGGCACGTGGTCAACGGGGAAGCGAGCGTCAATCCTGCCGAGGTCGGCACCAAAGCGTGCCTGCACTATCGCGGCGTCGTCCCGGCGCGATCGTCGCTCGTCTGGCACCTGCGCCTGACCCCGAAAGCAATGCAGGCGCCGCTCGAAGAGGTCGAGGCGGTCGTCAGGCAGCGGCGAAGCGAAGCGGACGAGTTCTACGCGTCGGTGCACCCCCCGAAGGCGACGCCGGACGAGAAACTGGTGCAGCGGCAGGCGCTCGCCGGAATGCTGTGGACGAAGCAGATCTATCTGTTCGACGTGAACCAGTGGCTCGAGGGAGATGACCCCCGGATGCCACCCCCGGCGTCGCGCAGAACGATCCGGAACAAGAGCTGGCGGCATCTGAACTCGATGCGGATCCTGTCGATGCCGGACAAGTGGGAGTATCCCTGGTTCGCGGCCTGGGACCTGGCGTTCCACTGCGTCGCGCTGGGGCTGGTCGACCCGCGGTTTGCCAAGGACAACCTCTGGCTGCTGCTGTTCGAGCAGTTCCAGCATCCCAACGGGCAGATTCCGGCGTACGAGTGGGAGTTTTCGGACCTCAACCCGCCGGTCCACGCGTGGGCGTGCTGGCGGGTCTACAATGGCGAAAAGGAGCGCACCGGCACAGCCGACATCGAGTTCCTGGAGAAATGCTTCCAGAAGCTGCTCATCAACTTCGCGTGGTGGGTCAACAAGGTCGACAGCCAGGGGATGAACGTGTTCGAGGGGGGGTTCCTCGGACTGGACAACATCACCGTCGTGGATCGCAGCGAGAAGCTGCCGGACGGAGCCATCCTCGAGCAGTCGGACGCGACCGGGTGGATGGGCTTCTTCTGCCTCCACATGATGCGGATCGCGATCGAGCTCGCGGCGCACAACCGCGTCTACGAAGGGATGGCGACGAAGTTCTTCCAGCACTTCATCTACATCGGCGGTGCGATGAAAAAGATGGGCGGCCGGGATTATCAGCTCTGGGACGAAAAGGACGGCTTCTTTTACGATGTGCTCAGGTACCGCGACGGCTCGTTCCACAAGTTCAGGGTGCGGTCGCTCGTCGGGTTGATCCCGCTCTTTGCGATCGACGTCCTCGAGGAAAAGAAGATCGACACGTTGCCGTTTTTCCTGAACGACGTGCACTGGTTCATCCGCAACCGCCCGGACCTCGTCGGGCAGGCGTGCTACACCGAGAAGCGCGGCGGCGAGCGGCGCGATGTCCTGTCGATCGTGGACCGGCACCAGCTGACGCGGTTGCTCCAGCGCGTGTGGGACGAGTCGGAGTTCCTGTCGGTCGGCGGCATTCGCAGCCTGTCGAAGTTCCATGAACACCACCCGTTCAGTTTCGGAGCCGGCACGGTGCGCTACGAACCGGCCGAAGCGGACGTGAAAATCAAGGGAGGCAACTCGAACTGGCGTGGACCGATCTGGTTCCCGACCTCGTACCTGCTGATCGAGTCGCTCGTGAAGTTCGGCGAGGCGCACGGCGACGACTACACAATCGACACGCCGGCGGGGCACGGCGCGGCGATGGGGCCAGGCGATATGGCGCGCGAGATCGCCAACCGCATGATCGGGCTGTTCACGCGCGGCAAGGACGGCCGCCGGCGCATCTACGGCGGGACAGAGAAGTTCCAGGAGGATCCGCACTGGCGCGACCACCTGCTGTTCAACGAATACTTTCACGGGGACAATGGCGCCGGGCTCGGCGCCAACCATCAGACCGGCTGGACCGGCCTGGTGGCGAGTCTGATCGACGAATGGCGGCGATGACCCGGCTTGTCGCGCGTATCGTGCTTCTGCTGACGGTCGGGGCGGCCCCTGTCTTCGCACAGCGCATCCCGGCCCAGGGGGCGCGGCCGGCCGCCATCCAGGGCGTGGTCGTGGACCAGAGCGGTCGCGCCGTGCCGGCGGTCGATGTCGAGCTGCGCCGCCGCTCGAGCTCCGGCAGGCCGGTGGCGCGCGCCGACACGCGGCGTACGATCACGGGAGCGGACGGCGTATTCCGGTTCCTCGACCTGCCCGCCGGTGACTACGGGATCACGCTGTCGCGCGAGGGGTTCGCGACGCTCACGCGCAACGACCTCCGCATTGCGCGCTCCGAGCTCGTTACCGTCGAATTGACGATCGAGCGCACCGGGACCGCACCCGCGGCGGTGCCGGCACCCGTCGAGCCCCCGACGCCCTACGGCAATCTGCCGCGGCGCCGCGGCGACGCCCCGACAGAACCGGGTCCGCCGCTCGCGCCTGGCGACAAAGTATTCATGCCGGTGCCCGATCGCTGGAACCTCCCGATGCCCGACTGGGATCGGTACGGCGCGCGAGGGGAGAACCCTTACGTCAGCGGGCGCTGGTGGGACCCTTACAACCAGAACCTTCTGAAGGGGGACTACCCCGTCCTTGGGAAGCGAACGTTCTTCACGTTCACAGGAGTCAGCGACTCGCTGCTCGAAGGGCGGAACCTGCCGCTGCCAAGCTCCCCGGCCAGCGCGCGTCCCTTGAGCGAGCCCTTCTTCGGCCGCGGTGGCCAGCATTTTCCCGTGACCGTGGTGCGGACGTCATTCGATCTCTTCCGCGGCGATACGGTCTTCAGGCCGGTCGACTGGCGCATCCGCGTGCAGCCGGCGTTCAGCCTCAACTACATCAACACTCAGGAAGTTGGGGTGGTGAACGCGGATGTGCGGCGCGGCACCAACCGCCTGTCGTCGCACATCGGCCTGCAGGAAGCGTTCGCCGAGGCGAAGATCATGGACCTCAGCGCGCATTACGACTTCGTGTCGGTCCGGGCCGGCATCCAGGATTTGAGCAGCGACTTCCGCGGCTTCCTGTCGGTGCTCGAGTCGCCGGGCATCCGCGTGTTCGGCACGCTGCACTCGAGCCGAATCGAGTTCAACGCGGCGGCGTTCGATCTCCTCGAGAAGGAAACCAACAGCGGGTTCAACGAGTGGAAGCGGCGCAGGCAGCAGGTCTTCGTGGGCAACGTCTACGTCCAGGACTTCCTGACGCCCGGCTACACGGCCGAGTTCAGCGTGCACGCCAACCGCGACCGCGGCAAAGAGCACTACGACCGCAATGGTTTTCTCGTGCGCCCCGCGCCCATCGGGCTCATCGGCGACAACGAGGTTCGCGCGTATTATCTCGGCTGGGCCGGCAACGGCCACATCGGCCGCTGGAACATCAGCCACGCCTTCTACCAGGCGCTGGGCCACGAGACCGCCAATGCGATTTCGGCGCAGCGCGTCGAGATCAACGCGCAGATGGCGGCCGCGGAGCTCTCGATCGACAAAGACTGGCTGCGCCTCAGGACCGCGGTATTCTACGCGTCGGGCGATGAGGACCCGAACGACGATCAGGCGGAAGGCTTCGACGCCATCGTCGACATCCCGGTGTTTGCGGGCGGCCCGTTCAGCCTGTGGAACCGGCAGGGACTGCGAACGGCACAGACCGGGACCGGCCTGAAGTCCCCCTCGAGCCTGTTGCCGACGCTCCGCACGAACAAAGATGAAGGACAGGCGAACTTCGTGAACCCCGGTATCGCGATCCTGAACGGCGCGGTGGACATCGAGGTCACACCGAAGCTGCGGGCCTTCGCGAACCTGAGCTTTCTGCGTTTCGTGCACTCCGAGCCGCTGGAGCTGCTGCTCTTCCAGGAAAAAGTGCGGCCGAACATCGGCATCGACTACGGCGTCGGGGCGTCCTACCGTCCGCCGCTGTCGGACAATATCGTGATCGTCGGCGGCATCGCTGCAATGAAGCTCGGCCAGGGACTGAAGGACATCTACACGCGCGACCACTTCTTCTCGACGTTCATCAACGCGCGACTGGTGTTCTAGAAAAGCTGGTAGCTGGTAGCTGATATGACCACAGGCACTCGGTGCGTGCTCGCCGTCGCCGGCGTCTGCGCGCTCATCGTCGTCACTGTTCACGGTAATGGATTCCAGCACCGTGCCGGCGGCGCCGAAGCGCTGCGCTCCGGATCCATCCCGGACACCTCGGCGCAGGGCCCTCGCACTGCCGACGCTGCGCAGGGCGTCAGCCCTGCCCGTGCGCAAGGAACCCCTCCCCAGGCGCCGGGGCTCGGTGCGGGCAACGCTTCCACCGCCGCAGCCAGCAGCGCGGGCTGCATCACGTGCCACACGGCGACCGATGAAGCGACGATGCATCCGGGGGGCACGGTGGCGCTGGGATGCGCGGACTGCCATGGCGGAGACCCCCTCGTCGCGGTGACCGCGACCGACGCGGCCGGATCGGACGTCTTTGAGCGCGCGAAAAAGAAAGCCCATCCGCAGCCGAAAAACCCCGGCTTGTGGAAGTCGGCCGCCAACCCGGAGCAGGCCTACACCGAATGGATGGCCGAGTCGCAGGACTATATCCAGTTCGTCAATCCCGGCGATCTCCGGGTCGTGGATCGTACGTGCGCGGCCTGCCACGCGGCGGAAGTACGCAACGTGCGGACCAGCATGATGACGCACGGCGCGATGCTCTGGGGGGCGGCGCTGTACAACAACGGTGCGGTACCGTTCAAGAATCCGCGCTACGGAGAAAGTTACGCGCCGGACGGCACGCCGCAGCGCCTTCAGAGCTGGCCGCCGCCGTCCGCCGAAGAGACGCGGACGAAGGGCGTCCTCCCGTTCCTGGACCCGCTGCCCCGGTGGGAGCTCTCGCTTCCCGGCAACGTGCTGCGCTCGTTCGAGCGTGGCGGCGTCAAGCGCGCCGAGGTCGGCAATCCCCTGCGCGTTGAGGAGTCGGGACGGCCCGACATCAAGCTGAGCGACCGGGGCTTCGGCACGCAGCTGCGCACCGACCCTGTCTTCCTCGGGCTGCAGAAGACACGGCTGCTCGATCCGCTGCTGTCGTTTCCCGGCACCAACGATCAGCCGGGGGACTACCGCGGGAGCGGATGCACCGGATGTCACGTCGTCTACGCGAACGATCGGTCCCCCGCGCACTCGGCGCAGTACGCCCAGTTCGGCAACGGGGGCCGCACCGCCACGGCCGATCCGACGATCGATCCGAAGCGTATCGAGCCGGGTCACCCGATCAAGCACACCTTCACAAGGTCCATCCCGTCGAGCCAGTGCATGACCTGCCACATGCATCCCGGCACCAACATGGTGACGACTTACTACGGGTACACCTGGTGGGAGAACGAAACCGACGGCAAGCAGATGTATCCGCCGGAGCCATTGAACCGCAGCCAGATGGAGCAGCAGGCGATTCGGCTGCGCAACCCCGAATCCGCCGCACTGAAAGGGCTGTGGGGCGACGTCGATTTCCTTTCGAAGACGGGCACCGCGGAGTTCAACAGCAAGCTGCAGCACACGCAGTTTGCCGACTTCCACGGTCACGGCTGGGTCTATCGCGCGGTGTTCAAGCGGGACCGCGAGGGCAAGCTGCTCGATCGCCGGGGCAACGTGGTGCCGTTCGACGATCCCGAGAAGTTCGCCAAGGCCGTGCACATGAAGGACATCCACCTTGAAAAGGGGATGCAGTGCGTCGACTGCCACTTCGGGCAGGACAACCACGGCAACGGCAAGCTGTACGGCGAGACCCGCAACGCGGTCGAGATCGACTGCGTGGACTGCCACGGGAGTGTGGGGAAGCGCGCGACGCTCCTCACGAGCGGGCCCGCGTCGCCGCAGGGGGGCACCACGCTCGCGGCGCTGCGCACCCCCTTCCGCGAGCGGCGCTTCTACTGGGAGGGGGACCGGCTGTTCCAGCGCTCGATGATGGACCAGCAACTGAAGTGGGAGGTGACGCAGGTGGCCGAGGTCGTCTCGCCGGGCAGCCCCAGCTACAACGAGAAGGCGCGGCTGGCCAAGACGATCCAGCGCGACGGCCGCACGTGGGGCTCGGACTCGGCGGCCCCAGAGACGCTCGCGCACGCCAACGAGAAGATGACGTGCTATGCCTGCCACACGTCATGGACGCCGACCTGCTTCGGCTGTCACCTGTCGATGCAGGCGAACCGCAAGATGCCGATGCTCCACAACGAAGGGCTCGAGACGCGGAACTGGACCTCGTACAACTTCCAGGTGCTGCGCGACGATTCGTTCTTCCTCGGGCGCGACGGCACGGTCACGGGGCAGCGCGTGGCGCCTGTCCGATCGGCGTGCGCGGTCCTCGTCAGCTCGCAGGCGCAGTCCCGATCGTGGCTCTATTACATGCAGCAGACCGTCTCGGCCGAAGGGTTCAGCGGCCAGGCGTTCAGCACCTTCGTGCCGCACACCGTGCGCGCGACCGAGACGAAGCAGTGTACCGACTGCCACGTTTCGGCCACGGGAGACAACAACGCCTGGATGGCCAATCTCCTGCTCCAGGGCACGAACTTCATGAACTTCCTCGGCCACAACATCTGGGTGGCGGCCGGGGAAGACGGGTTCGAGGGGATCACGGTCGCCGAGCGCGACGAGCCGCCGGCAATCATCGGGAGCAGCCTTCACAAGCTCGTATATCCCGAGGAGTACAGGAAACACGTCAACGGGGGAAAGACGCTCGCGTACGCCCACCATCATCCCGGCAAGACGGTGCTCGACGTGCAGCAGCGCGGCGAGTATGTCTATGCGGCGCTCGGCGAGGGAGGGTTTCGGGTCTACGACATCGCGAACATCGACAACAAGGACTTCAGCGAACGGATCGTGACGGCGCCGGTGTCGCCGATCGGCCAGCGGCTCTTCGTCAAAACGAAGTACGCGGCGGCAGTCGCGACCCCGACCACGCTCGGCGTGGACCCGCTGCGGAAGCGCTTTCCGGAGAACGAGGAAGGGCCGATCCACCTGATGTACGGGTTTCTCTACGTCGCCGACCGGGAGGAAGGGCTCGTCGTCATCGGCAACCGCGATCCGAAGAGCCGGAACATGATCGGGGTCGGGACGCTGCTCGACGGCAACCCCTCGAACAACTTCCTCGATCGCGCCACCACGTTCAACCCGGGCGGCGTGCTCACGGGCGCGCGGCGCATCACGATTGCCGGCACCTACGCCTACATCCTCACCCACAGGGCGCTCGTCGTGGTCAGCCTCGACGATCCGCTTCATCCGAAGGTCACGGCTGACATTGCCCTCGAGGATCCGCGCGGCATCGCGGTGCAGTTCAGGTACGCGTTCGTGGCCGATCGCGAGGGGCTGAAAACGTTCGACGTGACGTCGCTCGCCCAGCCGCGCCAAGTCAAAGGGGCGCTCGTGCCGTTCAAGGATGCGCGCAACGTCTACCTCGCGCGGACTTATGCGTATGTCGCCGCCGGACACGACGGGCTCGGGATCGTGAACATCGGGCGCCCTGAGCGGCCGGTGCTCGATCAGATGTTCAACGGCGGAGGGAAGATCAAGGACACCAACGACGTCAAGATCGGGATGACGAACGCCAGCCTGTTCGCGTATGTCGCCGACGGGCACGAGGGGCTGCAGGTCGTCCAGCTGTTCTCGCCGGAAGAGAACCCCGACCACTACGGCTTCAGCCCGAAGCCGACGCCGGTGCTGATCGCGAACTACCCGATTCACGGGGGCGCGCTGATGGTATCGGAGGGGATCGACCGCGACCGCGCAGCCGACGAGAGCGGCAACCAGATCGCGGTCTTCGGCCGGCGCGGCTCACGCCCGCTGAATGGGGTGGAGGCCGCCAAGCTGTTTCTGCGCGATGGCGCTGGAGTCTACACCGTCTCCAACGACCCTCCAGGACAACCCGGCACGCCGACGGAGCGTCTGGTCGCGACGATCAGATCCTACTGGCGCGCGCTGTTCGATTGAAGGAGGTCCGACAGCCGCAGCACGCCCACCTCGTGACGATCCCCGGGTTTCAACTCGATGACCGTGGCGTCCCGCGCCGCTGCGGTCCCGGGCAGGAACACGGGGCTTCCCCGCCGCGGAGCGCCGGGACGCTTCGTGAGATTGACGCCGAACACGTATGAGCCTGGCGGCAGACCCTCGAACTCGAACGTACCGCGATCGTCCGTCTTGACCGGACGTTGGTACGGCGGGGGATCGAAGCCCGCGAGCTCGGCGGCAACCGCCTCGACTTCGATGCCGGCGACTGGCGCGCCGGAGGCGTTCACCACCCTGCCCCACACCACAGCTGTCTCCGAAATGCTGAAATCAGCGACGCTGCAGGCGCGAAGATCCCTGACCTCCAGCTCACGTTCGAGATCACGCAGGTCGAATCCGAGAGGGGGCACTACGGTGACTGTGAATTTGCCCGTGGGCAGGCCGGTGAGCTCGTACCGGCCGTGCGCATCCGTGACGACGTCGCGCAGGAACGTCGTGCCGCGGACATTGACCGTGACACCTTCGAGCGGCCCGTAGTCGACCGCCATCTCCTCGGCGGGGTCACGCCGCCACTCGTTCACCCGCCCGTATACCCGGCCACCGGTACCCGAGGCAGGCATCGACGTCAGGTAGCGAAGGTCTTCCTCCGCCTTGTCGAGCGGTCGGGTTCGCGAGCAGGAGCCCGTGGACAGACGCGAGGATGGCGTTTTCCAGGCGTACACCAGGTAGCGCCCGCCTATCGCGAACGAATAGCCGCAATCGCCGCCCCCCGTGCCCGTGACGATCTCAACAGGTCCCGGCGCCGCGTTTACGAACCCTCGTTCGACGTCGAACCTTACAAGCATTGACCGGTATGGCGCCCCGAGCCCGTCGTGGTCGATCTCCTCCACGGCTCGAACCGTGCCGGCGAACACGACGTCTGCGGTCCAGGCGGCCTGACATGGAGGTCCACTCATCATGCAGGAGCAGGCAAGTGCCTCGCTCTCCGCCCCGAGCGTCACCGCGCCCATCACAAAGACCGCTCGCAGCCAGTTTGAAGTCATCGCGTGCTTTCCTCCGGAAGCATGATCCAGCCGCGCTTCGGCGGCGCGCCTGCCATTCGCCAGCGCACGTGACCGGATCGGATCATCTCGACGCTGAACCGCGCGTCAAAGTCGGAAGGGAGGGCAGGTTGCGGCCACGTGCCGAGCGAATCAAGGTGCTCCATGGCGACGACGTCGATCTTGTCTCCTCGAAGCTCGTACATCCGCCATTGCAGAAAGTACCTCACGGCCGGATCCGGCTCCTGATTTCCAGCCTGCCAGGCGAGTAACTCGACGAAATGGCGAGGTTTGACGCCTGGCGCAGCATCCGATGGAGGGGTCATCGTGAGGGGGCGCACTCGTGCGACGAGCTGCAGGCAGCCCAGATCCGGTGCGAACCGATCTTCAGGGGCCTCGGCGAGACGAATGCCGCCGCGGCCGACCGAGACTGCCTGCCGGCCGAGCGTCACGATCTCCTCCGGCATGCCGAACGCAAAGCACCCCATGGAGCGGCTCGCGGCAAGCCGGTCCTCTGGCGTCAAGCGCTCGCAGTGCTCGGCAACGAACCGCTGGCTCTCCTTGAGGC
>Ga0136614_10002727_pt1 | contig 11097 bp, 9 predicted proteins | sample AntDrymUQ2792106_2_FD_106643 | JGI IMG/M metagenome (GOLD analysis project Ga0136614, IMG submission 106643) | Polar desert sand microbial communities from Dry Valleys, Antarctica - metaG UQ279 (21.06) | ecosystem: Environmental > Terrestrial > Soil > Desert | place: Antarctica: Dry Valley... | reverse complement strand
GTCACGGGAGTGGCGGGGGCATTGTCGGCGTCGTTCTGGGTTTCGTCCGATGGTGCGTCGGTTGCAGTGGTCGCAGTGCTCGTCCCGGCCAGCCGCAGCCGGGTCGGGGCCGAGCGCTCCCCCATCGCGTCGAAGCGGGCGGCGTCGGCACCGGTCGGGGCGTCAAAGCTCGCCGACGGGGTCGGGTTTGAGCCACGGTTGCGAGGACCGTCGCCGTCGGCACCCGGGACGAGCAGCCGGGCGAGCCCCCACAGCAGCACGAGGACGAGCACGACGCCGATGAGCAACGACCAGCGTGGGCCGCCTGTCGCGAGGCGGAGCGAGCGGCCGGGACCGGCGAGCTCGGCCTCGAACACCTTGCGGGCCGGCACCGGACCGGTGGCGTACCGCTCGTCGAAGACAGCCACCAGCTCGTCGCCGTCGATGCCCAGGGTCCGGGCCGTCGCCCGCAGGTGACCGCGCGCGTAGACGTCACCGCCACAGGCGGAGAAGTCGTCGACCTCCATCGCCTCGATCACGTGCGGACGGACTCGCGTGCGGTCTGCGAGGTCGTCGACGCTGAGCCGAAGCCGATGCCGGGCGCGCACCAGCCGCAGTCCGATCACCGGGTCGTCGGGCTTGGCCTCCTCGCGGGTGTACGCGACGGTGGCCGGGCTCGGTGTCGCGACGGGCTCGCGGTCGCCCGCGGGTGTCGATGACACGGCGTCGACCGGGGTCTCGACCACGACATCGGCACGGGCGGCCCGGACTTCCGCCGCAGGCATCGACGTGCGCTTCGGCAGCCGGAACTTCGGGCTCGGCGACTCGCCCTCGGCGGTGGGCGCGGCGGGCGCATCGGGCTCGGGCCGGCTGGGCTCGGCGACGACCAGTGGCACCTTTGCGGGCGCGAGGTCGCGCAACAGCTCGGGGAGGGCCGCCACGTCGGCGGGGTCCACCAACGCCAGTGGCACCGGGCGATGCGGGCCGTCGGCGACCGCGACGGTCAGCCGGGCGTCGCGGCGCGGTCGTCGGGGCGGGGTGAGGTTGAGCGCGGCCACCTCGTCCCAGCGCAACCCCGTCCAGGTCCTGCCGTCGCGCAGCCGGATCCCCGTCTCGTCGGCGACGAGCAGCGGCACCCTCGCGTCCCACCAGGCCGCAAGGTGCGCGACGGCGATCGGGGCCAGCACGGCGGCGAACGCGTACGCCATCCAGCCCGGATCGCCGGCCGCCCGCCAGAGGTAGGCGACCGTGGCCGCGCCGGCTCCGAGCCCGACCAGCGCCAACGCGCCGCGGCGGCGGTGCAGCGTCACCGGGTCGGAGGCGGCCGGCGTACGCCCGGCGTCTGGTCCGGAGTCGGCCGCCTGCTGGTCGCTGTCGCGGGCGGAGTCGAGGGTCGTGGTGCTCATGTCTGCCCCCGGAGGGTGATGAGGACCTGGTCGAGGTCGTCGGGCTTGATCAGCACGTCGCGCGCTTTTGAGCCCTCGCTGGGGCCGACGACCCCGCGGCTCTCGAGGATGTCCATCAGCCGGCCGGCCTTGGCGAAGCCGACCCGCAGCTTGCGCTGCAGCATCGAGGTCGACCCGAATTGGGTGGTGACGATCAGCTCGACGGCCTGGCAGACCAGGTCGAGGTCGTCGCCGATGTGGTCGTCGAGCTCGCGCGCGGCTTGTTTGGGCACGGTCACGTCGTCGCGGTAGGTCGGCGCGAGCTGGCCACGGCAGTGCTCGACCACGGCGCGGATCTCGGTCTCGGTGACCCACGAGCCCTGGATCCGGACCGGCTTGCTCGCACCCATCGGCAGGAACAGCGCGTCGCCCTGGCCCACCAGCTTCTCCGCGCCCGGCTGGTCGAGGATGACCCTGCTGTCGGCGAGCGACGAGGTCGCGAACGACAGCCGGCTGGGGACGTTCGCCTTGATCAGCCCGGTGACGACGTCGACGCTCGGGCGCTGGGTGGCTAGCACCAGGTGGATGCCGGCGGCCCGGGCCAACTGGGTGATCCGTACAACGGCGTCCTCCACGTCGCGAGGCGCGATCATCATCAGGTCGGCCAGCTCGTCGACCACGACGAGCAGGTAGGGGTATGGCGTGAGCGCCCGCTCGCTGCCCGGCGGCGCCTGCACGGAACCGGCCAGCACCGCCGTATTGAAGTCGTCGATGTGTCGGAAGCCGTACTGCGCGAGGTCGTCGTAGCGCAGGTCCATCTCCCGCACCACCCAGCCCAGTGCCTCCGCCGCCTTCTTGGGGCTGGTGATGATCGGCGTGATCAGGTGCGGGATGCCTTCGTAGGCATTGAGCTCGACCCGCTTCGGGTCGACGAGCACCAGCCGCACCTCGTCTGGCGTCGCGCGCATCAGCAGCGACGAGATCACCGAGTTGATAAAGCTGGACTTGCCGGAGCCGGTGGCGCCGGCGACCAGCAGGTGCGGCATCCGCGCCAGGTTGGCGACGACGACGTGGCCCTCGACGTCCTTGCCGAGGCCGATCACCATCGGGTGGTGGTCGTCGCGTGCGGCCCGCGAGCGCAGCGCGTCCCCGAGCGACACCATCTCCTTGTCGGTGTTGGGGATCTCGATGCCGATCGCCGACTTGCCCGGGATCGGCGACAGGATTCGCACGTCGGCGCTGGCAACCGCGTACGAGATGTTCCGGGAGAGCGCGGTGACCTTCTCGACCTTGATCGCCTGCCCCAGCTCCACCTCGTACCGAGTGACCGTCGGCCCGCGGGTGTAGCCGGTCACCTGCGCGTCGATGTCGAACTGCTCCAGCACATCGGTGAGGCGCTTGACGACCGCGTCGGACGCCGCCGAGCGGGCGCGGTGCGGTGACCCCTGCTTGAGCACCTGCGAGTCGGGCAGCGTGTAGACGATGTCGCCCGACAGCGCCAGTTGCTCCGCCCGGATCGGCAGCGCGGTGTGCGGAGGAGGCTCCTCCGGAGAGTCGCCGGCGACGGTGTGGGCCACCGCGGGTTCGGTGTCGTTCGGCTCGCTGACCGTGATCGGACCCGGGTCTGCGTACGGGTCGTCGGGTGCCCGCTCGGCTGCACTGCTGCGGCGACGGCCGGACTTGGTCGGCTCCGGCTCGTCCTCGTCGGCAGCGCTCGGCCGGCTCCGCAAGCGTGCGGTGGCGCCCCGGACCCGGTCGGGGATCGCGTGGACCGGCATCGCGACAATGACCAGGGCACCGAAGATCGCAAGCAGCACGAGCAGCGGGACCGCGACCACGGTGGTGCGGAACAGGTCGACGAGCATGGCCGAGACCAAGTAGCCGACTGCTCCGCCCGCTTCCCGCATCGCTTCGCCATCGGCGGGGCGGGGCACGCCGTGGGCGACGTGAACGAGTCCGAGCACTCCGGCCGACAGCGCGGTCCAGCCGATCACCTGTCTGCCGGGTGGACCGTTGCGGTCAGGGTGGCGCAGCGTCCGCAAGGCCGCGGCGACGAGCACGAGCGGAACGGCCCAGCCGAGCAGGCCGACCGAGCCGGTGACCACGGTCCGTACGGCTGCACCGACGTCGCCGGGGAGCTGCCACCACACCGCAGCGGCGACCACGACGGCCAGGCCGATGAGGGTCAGTCCGATTCCGTCGCGGCGGTGCTCGGGAGCGAGGTCGCGCGCAGTGGAGCCGATGCTGCGGGCGACGGCGCCCACCAGGTGGGCGAGCCCGAGCCAGATCGCGCGGAGCCCCGACCCGACCCCCGCGATCAGCCGGGCCAGCGGGTTCGGTCCGCGCCGGGACTTTGACTTGGACTTCGAACGCGACTTGGACCGCGTCGGCGCGCGCGAGGTCGAGCGGGCTGTCCCGGACCGCGATGTACTGCGCGACCGCGGCGGGGAAGAGGTGCGGGTCGCCACCGTGGCAGGCTACGGCGTCGTACCACCCGTCACACGTGTCACACGCCGACAACCCCCCAACCGACGATCCGCGGCAAATGGTCCGCTCATCCGTGGCAAATGGACCAACCATCCGCGGCAAGTGGCGGGCGGCTCGTGCTCCGTCGTGACCAGATGCCGCGGATCAGCGGACCATTTGCCGCGGATCGTCGGCACCGGGCGCCGGACTTAAGCCTCTAAGACGACCGGGACGATCATCGGCCGGCGGCGGTGCGCACCGGACACCCACCGCCCGGTCGTACGGCGGATGACCTGCTGCAGCTCACGGGTGTCGTCGACGCCGTCGCGCACCGCGACATCGAGCGCCTGGACCAGCAGCCGCTCGAGCTCGGCGAACACCGAGTCGTCGTCGGCGAAGCCGCGCGCGTGGATCTCCGGCCCGCTGGCGATCTTCCCGGTCACCGAGTCGATCACGGCGACGACCGAGATGAACCCCTCCTCGCCGAGGATCCGCCGGTCCTTGAGCTCCGGCTCGCCGATGTCGCCGATCGACGACCCGTCGACGAAGACGTACCCGCAGTCAACCTTGCCGACCACGCGGGCCTCGCCGTCCACCAGGTCGACGACGACACCGTCCTCGGCGCGCACCACCCGCTCGGCCGGCACACCGGTGGTGATCGCCAGCTCCGCGTTCGCCTTGAGGTGGCGGATCTCCCCGTGTACGGGGAGCACGTTGCGCGGCCGGACGATGTTGTAGCAGTAGAGCAGCTCCCCCGCGCTTGCGTGCCCGGAGACGTGCACGAGCGCGTTGCCCTTGTGCACCACGTCAGCGCCCCACCGGGTCAGGCCGTTGATGATCCGGAAGACCGCGTTCTCGTTGCCAGGGATCAACGACGACGCCAGCACGACCGTGTCGCCGGGCTCGATGCGCACCCGGTCGTGGGTACGGCCGGCGATGCGGGCGAGCGCGGACATCGGCTCGCCCTGGGAGCCGGTCGAGATCAGGACGAGCTCCTCGGGTCGGTAATTGTCGAGCGCGCGCGCGTCGACCATCACCCCCGGCGGCACGGTGAGGTAGCCCAGGTCCTGGGCAACTCCCATGTTACGCAGCATCGACCTGCCGACGTAGGCGACCTTGCGGTCGTGCCGGACCGCGGCGTCCATGACCTGCTGGACCCGGTGCACGTGCGAGGCGAAGCAGGCGACGATGATGCGCTGCCTGCTCGTGGCGAAGACGCGGTCCAGCACCGGAGCGATCTCGCGCTCGGCGACGGTGAAGCCAGGCACCTCGGCGTTGGTGGAGTCGGTGAGGAACAGGTCGACCCCCTGCTCGCCGAGCCGCGCGAACGCACGCAGGTCGGTGATCCGACCGTCCAGTGGCAGCTGGTCCATCTTGAAGTCGCCGGTGTGCAGCACGGTCCCGGCATCGGTGCGGATCGCGACCGCAAGCGAGTCCGGGATCGAGTGGTTGACTGCGACGAACTCCAGCTCGTACGGCGGCAGCCGCAGCGTGTCGTTCTCGGCGACGACGTGCGTCACCGGGTCCTTGAGCCGGTGCTCCCGGAGCTTGGCGTTCAGCAGCGAAAGGGTCAGCCGGGAGCCGACGAGCGGGATGTCGCCGCGCTCGCGCAGCAGGTAGGGCACGGCACCGATGTGGTCCTCGTGGCCGTGGGTGAGGACGAGCGCGACCACGTCGTCGAGCCGGTCCCGGATCGAGCTGAAGTCGGGGAGGATGAGGTCGACGCCCGGATGGTCGTCCTCGGGGAACAGCACCCCGCAGTCAACGATCAGCAGCTTGCCGCGGTGCTCGAACACCGTCATGTTGCGACCGATCTCACCGAGGCCGCCGAGCGGCGTCACGCGCAGCCCGCGACGAGGCAGCTGCGGCGGCGTGCCGAGCCCTCGCTGCGTCTGACTCATTCGAGCAGGCCGGCCGCGACCAGGTCGGTCCGCAGCAGCGCGACCTCGTCGTCGCTCGCCTCGGGAAGCGGCGGCCGTACGGCGCGGTTCGGCAGCACGCCGAGCAGCTCCAGCGCGGCCTTGGCGGCGGCCGCCCCGGCCGTACGGGTCATCACGCCACGGACGGCAGGCAACAGCCGGTCGTGGATCTCGCGTGCGGTGACCAGGTCGCCCTTGTCGGCAGCGGCGACCATCTCGGCGTACGGGCCGGCCGCGGCGTGACCGACCACCGAGACGACACCGACCGCGCCCTGCGCCAGCCAGGCCAGGTTGAGCGTGTCGTCGCCGGAGTAGAAGGCCAGCCCGGTCTCGCGCATCACCCACGCGCCGGCGTACAGGTCGCCGGTGGCGTCCTTGACCGCGACGATCCGGGGATGCTCGGCGAGCCGGGCGAGCAGGTCGGAGCCGATCCGCGTACCCGTGCGGCCGGGGATGTCGTAGAGCATGACCGGCAGGTCGGTCGCGTCGGCGACGGCGCGGAAGTACGCGAGCAACCCGGCGGGCGGCGGCTTGGAGTAGTAGGGAGTCACGACCAGCAGCCCGTCCGCGCCGGCGGCCGCGGCCTGCTCGGCCAGGTGCACCGAGTGCCGGGTGTCGAACGTGCCTACCCCGGCAACAATCCGGGCCCGGTCGCCGACCGACTCGCGCACGGTCTCCACCAGCAGCGCCTTCTCGGCGTCAGACGTGGTGGGGCTCTCGCCGGTGGTGCCGCTGACCACCAGTCCGTCGCAGCCGGCGTCGACAAGGTGGCTCGCGAGCCGGCGGGTCGCGTCCAGGTCGAGCGCGCCGGATGACTGGAAGGGCGTGACCATCGCGGTTAACACCCGGCCGAAGGCCGTCGTCGCCACGGTGTGGTCTTGGCCGGTCATGGCGTTCACGCTACCGCGCCGGCCCGGCAGCCTCTGAACGCTCACGCCCGCTCGTACGTCGCGATGGCGTAGCCGTCGTGCTCGGTGCGGCCGGTCTGCGACCACATCGTCCAGTCGACATCGGGGAAGTAGGTGTCCCCCGGCGGCGACTGCTGCACCTCGGTGATCACGAGCCGGTCGGCGAACGGCAGCGTCTCGAAGTAGACCTGCGCTCCACCGACCACGAACACCTCTGGCCCGAGGTCGGCGGCTATCGCCAGCGCGCCGTCGATGTCGTGCGCCACGTACACGTCCTCCGGCGACCAGGCCCGGTCGCGGGTGACGACGACCGTCCTGCGCCCGGGCAGGGGGCGGCCGATGGAGTCGTACGTGCGCCGGCCCATCACCAGCACAGCGCCCATCGTGAGCTCCTTGAAGTGGCCCAGGTCCCCGGTGGGTTCCCACGGCAGCTCGCCGCCGCGTCCGATGACCCCGTTGCCGCCGATCGCGGCGACCAGCGTGACGGTCATGCCGACGCGGTCATGCCGACGTGGTCATACCGAGATGGGGGCCCTGATCGCCGGGTGCGGGTCGTAGCCGGCGATCTTGACGTGCTCGAGGTCGAAGCCGTCGATGGTGCGCACGGATGGGTCGAGCCAGAGCTCGGGCAGCGGCCGCGGTTTACGGGTCAGCTGCAGCCGCGCCTGGTCGAGGTGGTTGAGGTAGAGGTGCGCGTCGCCGAACGTGTGCACGAACTCGCCCACCTCGAGCTCGCACACCTGCGCCACAAGATGTGTCAGAAGCGCGTACGACGCGATGTTGAACGGAACGCCGAGGAACACGTCGGCCGAGCGCTGGTAGAGCTGGCACGACAACCGGCCCGGCCCTGAGTCCGACGGGGCGACGTAGAACTGGAACAGCGCGTGGCACGGCGCCAGTGCCATCTTGGGCACGTCGGCGACGTTCCAGGCGGACACGACGTGTCGGCGGGAGTCGGGGTCCGTACGCAGCCGGTCGATGACCTGGCCTAGCTGGTCGACCGATCCCCCGTCGGGCGTCGGCCACGACCGCCACTGCCGCCCGTACACCGGCCCGAGGTCGCCGTTCTCGTCGGCCCACTCGTCCCAGATCGTGATGCCGCGCTCGTGCAGCCACGCGACGTTGGTGTCACCACGGAGGAACCACAGCAGCTCGCCGATCACCGAGCGGGTGTGCACCTTCTTGGTTGTCAGCAGTGGGAACCCGTCGGCCAGGTCTACCCGGAGCTGGTGGCCGAAGACGCTGAGCGTGCCGGTGCCGGTGCGGTCGGACTTGCGGGTCCCGTGGTCGAGGATCCGCTGCACGAGATCGAGGTACGCCCGCACGATTTCGACGCTAGCACCGCCGCCTCATCCGGACCGGTAGCGTCTGGGCGTGGCTGACGAGCTGGAAGTAGAAGAGGTGCTCCGCACGCTCGCCAAGGCGCTGACGCTGCAGGCCGAGACCATCCTCACCATGACCCACCTGTCGGGCACGCTGCGCGGCCTGGACGGGGCCGCGGTCAAGCCCCAGCTGCGCACGTTCGTCCAGGACGAGCTCGAGGACGCGTACCTGCTGATGGAGAAGTTCTCCGCCCTCGGTGGCGAGCTGACCATGGACGTGCCGGTGATCACCGTGCCCCGCGACACGGCGGCGGCGCTCAGCCACCTGATCGAGCTGGAGCGGCGGGCCGTGGCGGCGCTGCACGAGGTCATCCCGCACACCGGTCAGGAGCCGCGCAGCGAGGCGCTGGAGCACCGGCTCGAGCACCTGATCATGCGCAAGCAGCAGCTGGACTATCTGTGGCACGCCAGCGGGCGCGAGCAGCCACTCGACGACGACGGCTGAGCCCACCCGGGTGTCGTGACGCCCCGAGCGGTCGTAGGCTGGCGAGGGACCGGAGGAGGTCGCGATGTTCATACAGGTGATCCAGGGCAAGGTTTCCAACGACGCCGACGTACGGGCGGCGATGGAGCGGTGGCAGCGAGACGTTGCCCCCGACGCCAAGGGGTGGTTGGGCTCGACCGCGGGTGTGACCGAAGACGGTCGGTTCATCGCGATCGCTCGCTTCGAGTCCGCGGAGGCTGCCCGAGCCAACAGTGACCGGCCGGAGCAGGACAGCTGGTGGACCGAGACGTCGAAGCTGTTCGCCGGCGAGGTCACGTTCAAGGACAGCGAGGACGTCGACGAGGACGTCGCGGGCGACCCGGACCAGGCCAGCTTCGTCCAGGTCATGCAGGGCCGTGGCAGCGACCCGGACCGAGCCCGCGAGATCATGGCACAGGACTCGGACAAGTGGGCCGAGTACCGCCCGGACGTGATCGGAAGCGTCGCGGTCCAGCACGACGGTGGCGCCTACACGATGGTCATCTACTTCACGTCCGAGGCCGACGCGCGTGAGGGTGAGAAGAAGGAGCCACCACCGGAGATCAAGGCCCAGATGGAGGAGCTGGACTCGCTGTCAGTCGGTGAGCCCGAGTTCTTCGACCTGAAGCAGCCCTGGCTGTTCAGCGCGAGGTAACAACGATGCGGCTCGCGGCCACCGGCTTGATCTGGTTGTGGCGACCGTGACGGTCTCGCCTACCGCCCAGGCCGCCGCTACGGACTCCCGCCAAGGAGCCGACACCACCCAGTTCGGCTGCGAGGCCTAGCCGCCCGAGCGGCGGCGGGGGCTCAGGCGTCGTAGTCGAGGACCACCCTGTCGCTGGTCGGGTGCGACTGGCAGGTCAGCACGAACCCGTCTTCGACCTCGTCGTCCTCGAGCGCGTAGCGGTGGTCCATCCGCACGGTGCCCTCGAGCAGCTTGGCCCGGCAGGTGCCGCAGACGCCGCCCCGGCAAGAGAAGGGCGCGTCCGCGCGGACCGCGAGCGCCGCATCGAGCACCGGCATGCCGTCTCGCGGTACTCGCAGGGTCGAGCGCCGACCGTCCATCAGCACCTCGACCTCGGCGCCCTCACCTTCGGCCACCGGCGCGGCGGCCGGCGAGAGCGGAGGTGTCTCGTCGGCGTGGAACAGCTCGGTGTGCACGGTCGCCGGATCGACGCCACGGTCGACCAGCACGTCACGAAGCTCGGTGACCATGGCGTGCGGGCCGCAGACAAACCAGCCGTCGACGCCGTCCGGCGGGACCAGCGTGTCCAGCAGCCTGCCCATCCGTTCGCGGTCGAGCCGCCCCGACAGCAGCTCGCCCGCACCCGGCTCGCGGGAGAGCAGGTACAGCACCTGGAGCCGTCCGGGGTAGCGGTCCTTCAGGTCGGCGACCTCCTCGGCGAACATCACCGAGCGGGCGTAGCGGTTGGCATAGAGCAGCGTGACCCGGCTGCGTGGCTCGGCCGTCAGCACGGTGCCCGCAATCGACAGTACCGGCGTGATACCACTGCCGGCCGCGATCAGCACGTACGAGTGCTCGGCGTCGGCGTCGAGGGTGCGCGGTCCGAACCGGCCGACCGGGGTCAGCACCTCCAGCACGTCCCCGACCGCAAGCTTGTCGGCCGCGTACGCCGAGAAGCCACCTTCCGGCAGCAGCTTGACCCCGATCCGCAGCTCGCCGGAACCGGCGGGCGTGCAGATGGAGTACGAGCGGCGGACCCCGTCGCCCAGCTGCGGTGCGAGCACGGCCAAGTGCTGGCCGGCGGAGTGCGCGTAGGCGTCGGCGAGCTCCGGCGGCACCGCGAACGTGATCGCGACCGAGTCGTCGGTCAACGGGTCGATCGCCGCCACGGCCAGGTGGTGGAGGCGGGCACGTGTTGCCACTCAGCGCGCCAACTCAGTGGTCCTTGAACCGGTCGAACGGCTCGCGACACGCGTCGCAGCGCCAGAGCGCCTTGCACGCGGTGGACCCGAAGAGGGACAGCTCGCGGGTGTCCGGCGAGCCGCACAGCGGGCAGCGCACGGACAGCGTCAGCCGTACCGCCGCACCGGCTTCTGGCCCGGTGGTGCGACCGACGGGGCGGCGGCCGGTGGGCGGGGCGATGCCGTAGTCGAGCAACTTGCGGCGACCGGCATCGCTCATCCAGTCGGTCGTCCACGCCGGGGTGAGCACCAGCCGCACCTCGGCGTCGGGGTGGCCGGCGTCGCCCAGTCGCGTCCGCACGTCGGCGGTGATCGCGTCCATCGCGGGGCAGCCGGAGTAGGTCGGCGTGATCGTCACCGTCACCCGCCCGGCGTCGTCGACCTCGACGTCGCGGAGCACCCCGAGATCGTCGATCGTCAGGACCGGGACCTCCGGGTCGGGGACGTCGGCGACGACGGCGCGGACCTGTTCGGCAGTGACCCCCAGAGTCGTGGTCACCATGTCGCCCCCACGTGGGACCGCGCCAGGTGCTGCATCTCGGCGAGCAGGTAGCCGAACTGCTCGGTGTGGACGCCCCTGCGCCCGCCGGTGTGGCGCACGGCTGGCTCGGGCACGGCAAGCGTCGCCTGCTCGACGACGGCCGTGACGTAGGCGAGGACCGGCTCGCG
>Ga0136614_10002726_pt1 | contig 11097 bp, 9 predicted proteins | sample AntDrymUQ2792106_2_FD_106643 | JGI IMG/M metagenome (GOLD analysis project Ga0136614, IMG submission 106643) | Polar desert sand microbial communities from Dry Valleys, Antarctica - metaG UQ279 (21.06) | ecosystem: Environmental > Terrestrial > Soil > Desert | place: Antarctica: Dry Valley... | reverse complement strand
GTGCTGCTTAACGGCGGGCTAGGCGCGGGCAAAACGACGTTTACGAAAGGCGTGGCGAGCGCGCTCGGAATTGAACCGGAGGAAGTCACCAGCCCGACCTTTACGCTTGTAAATAACTATCAAGGTCGCCTGAACTTTTATCACATTGATCTTTACCGTCTGGAGGAAGGCTTTGCGGCCGCGCACGCAGTTGATATGGAAGAGTTGCTTGCCGATGAAAGCGGCGTGATCATTATCGAATGGGCGGAGCGGATGGGTGATTACCCGCTGCCCGCACCCGTCTGGCGAGCTTTGTTTGAAGAGGACGGGGATGATGCGCGCCGCATCACGGTTGAAGAGATTAAACGCTAAAAGCTAAACGTGCGTTTGCCGCCTGCGGCCGCTCGCTGCTCATTAAACATTCCTCGTGTTAAGATATATGAATAATTTTCGTTTGAAGGAGAAATAGATTTATGCCATACCCTGAAATAATGATTCGCCCGATGCGTGAAGAACTCGCACGACTCGGCATGGAGGAAACTAAAACCCCCCAGCAAGTCACCGACGCGCTCGACAACGCGAACGACACGGTGCTCGTCGTTGTTAATTCCATCTGCGGCTGCGCGGCGGGAAAGGCGCGTCCCGGCATCGCGCTTGCGCTGCAAAACAACGAGGCGCGACCCGCGCGCATGATCACGGTTTTCGCCGGAGCCGACATCGAGGCGACCGAAAAGGCGCGTGGCTATTTCACCGGCTACCGTCCGTCTTCCCCGTCAATCGCCTTGATGAAAAACGGCAAACCCGTCTACATGATGGAGCGCCACCAGATCGAAGGTCGCACCGCCACCGAGATCGCCAGCGAACTAAGTCAAGCTTTCGATCAATTCTGTTCCACGTCCAACAATTAAACGATGAATGCGGAACGATGAATGATGAAGTGAGACTCGACGGCGGCTAAATAAAGAACAAGAAGTTTTGCCTTATAGTTCATCGTTCCGCGTTCATCATTCATCGTTTCTTTCATGTCTTCCCTCTCGCTCACGACGCCTGTCGCTTCGCTTTCGCAAGCTCGTATTCCGCGATTCGGAGACGCTTCCGCGAAGCGTCTCGCTTCCGCGCTCGCCGTTCTGTGGGGCAAGCACGACCCGGGCGAAGCGACGATTGAAGATTTACTGAATTACTTGCCGATGCGCTACGAGGATCGCTCGAATCTGGCGCGCATCAGCGACTTGCAAGACGGCGCGGAAGTTTCCCTCGAACTTTATGTGCGCGTCGCGGGCGGCTTCCAAGTCGGGAAGAATCGCGGCCCGCGGCAACCGCCGCTATTCATCTTCGAGATCACGGCGGGCGACGTGGAACGCACAGGTAAGCCCGTCGTCGTCTGGTGGTTCGTCTCCGGTCGTCAGGCGAACCGCATCGTCGCTTACAATCGCCAGAGATTCGTGCGCAACGTGCGCTTCATCGCTTACGGAAGATGGGAATGGGACGCGCGCCGCAACACCTTCGCCCTGCGCCTCAACAAGCCCGATGAATTGGAGATGCTTCCAGGCACTTTTACGCCACCCGAACACGCCTTGCTCCGTTTAGCTGAAGAGGAAGAAACGCAAGAAAACGAAAGCACAGCGACGGAAGCGAGCGTTACGATTATCTCTAATCCCGAAAGCGACGGAGATGAAGAAGCGGATGATCCGACGCTCGCCGCGATTCACGTCGGGCGTCGCGTGCCCGTCTACCGCAAGCTCGGCGAGTTTCGCACAAAGCGTCTGCGCGAGATTATGCACCATGTGCTGGCGCGCCTTGACGACGCTTCGATTGAAGAGACGCTGCCCGTCGAGTTGATCCAACGTCAAAACTTGATCGACCGCCATGAAGCTTTACGCCGCATCCATTTTCCGACTGAAGACGCGCCGCTCAAGCTCTATGAAACGGCGCGCAGCCCCGCACACTTGCGACTTATCTTTGAAGAATTCTTCTGGGTCGCTTTCGCCCTCGCCCTGCGTCGCGACGCACGCGTGAAAGAACCGAAGGGCGCGATCATTGAGATCAACGAGCGTGTGCGCGAGCGGATGCAGTCTGTGCTTCCCTTCACCCTAACGAACGCGCAGGAACGCGCCGTCCGTCGCATTCTCGACGACATGCAGTCTGACGCACCGATGAACCGTTTGCTGCAAGGTGATGTCGGAAGCGGAAAAACCGTCGTCGCCATTGAAGCGATGCTCGCGGCGATGGAGAACGGTTATCAAACCGTCTTGATGGCTCCGACCGAGATTCTCGCCGAGCAACACGCGCGCAACATCAAACGGATGCTCGTAACGACGCCCTACCGCGTTGAATTGTTAAAAGGCAGCTTACGCCAAAGCGAGAAGCGGAAGATTCACGCGCAGGTCGCAGAGGGCGAGATTCACCTTTGCGTCGGCACGCACGCGCTCATCCAAGAAGCGGTGCAATTTCAAAAACTCGGTCTCGTCGTTATTGATGAACAACACCGCTTCGGCGTGCTGCAACGCGCCGCTCTGCGCGAACGCGGCTTCAACCCCGACGTGCTCGTGATGACCGCGACGCCCATCCCGCGTAGCCTTGCGATGACCGTTTACGGCGACTTGGATGTTTCCGTGATTGACGAACTGCCGCCTGGACGCACGCCCGTTAAAACCGTTGTGTGCGGCGAAGATCAGCGCGGCGGAATTTATAAAGGAGTCGAACGCGAGGTGCGGCAAGGGCGTCAAGCTTACGTCGTCTACCCGCTCGTCGAAGAATCGGAGAAGATGGACTTGAAAGACGCGACGCGCATGTACGAACACCTGCGCGACCGCATCTTTCCGACTTTCACCATCGGACTGATCCACGGCAAGATGAAAACGGCGGAGAAGGACGACGTGATGCGCCGCTTCACCGCGGGCGAGATTCAAATTCTCGTGGCGACGACCGTGGTCGAAGTCGGCGTTGACGTAGCGAACGCCTCCGTGATGGTCATCGAACACGCCGAGCGTTTCGGACTTTCGCAGCTCCACCAATTGCGCGGGCGCGTGGGGCGCGGGGCGGAAAAAAGTTTCTGCGTGCTTCTCGCCTCCGACAAACAAACTTCCGTCGCGCGCGAGCGGCTCGGCATTATGGAAGAAACATCCGACGGCTTCCGCATCGCTGAAAAAGATTTGGAGATACGCGGCCCCGGCGAAGTGATGGGCACGCGGCAATCGGGCGTGCCCACGTTTCGCGTCGGCAATCTCGTGCGCGACATCGAGATGTTAGAAGAAGCGCGCCGCGCCGCCGAGCATTATCTTTCCGCGAAGCGTCGCACGCGCGAAACCTCGCGCATGATCGAGCGCGTGCAAGGAGATGCACGCTTCGGTTTAGCGACCGTTGGTTAAACGTCTAAAGGACGCGATAACGCAATACCCTTCATACAATATCCAAGTTAAAAGTGTGCGAATAATTGCCGGGCAATATCGTGGGCGCAACCTGAAAAGCCCACCGTCAATGGGGGTGCGCCCGACTTCCGACCGCTTGCGCGAAACGCTTTTCAACATCCTCGCGCCGCGTATTGAGGGGACGCGCTTTCTCGATCTGTGCGCGGGTTCGGGCGCGGTCGGGGTTGAAGCCGCGTCGCGCGGCGCGCGGTTCGTCACCTTTGTTGATCGGTCGCGGAAAATGTGCGGACTTGTAGAAGCCAATCTCGATCTGTGCGGCGTGCCGGAGGATGAAACTGAAGTGGTGATGGGCGAGGCGGCTGAATTCTTGCGTCGGGCGCAAGCGCGTGGGGATGCGGGTTGGGACGTGATCTTTTTCGATCCGCCTTACATGAACGATTACGCGCCGACGCTATCAACCGTCGGCGCAACTGACGCGAAGCTGCTGTGCGCGGGAGGCGTTGTGATCGCGGAGCATCATCACAAAAACGAATTGAAAGATTCTTACGGGTGCTTACGGCGTTGGCGCATCGTGCGGCAAGGCGATTCGTCGCTTAGCTTTTACGAGCGCAGTTAGAAGCGCGCCTGAGCGATTCTAAGTTTCAATCTATATCGAGCGGATTGCGGTAAGGTTCGTCCTTCGTTTTGTCGGCGCGCTTCATCGCCTCGCGGAATTTCTCTTCCAGCAACCGTTCACGATCCTTCTGCGAGCTGAGTTCTTGCGCGAAGAGTTGATCGCGCACCTGTTTCTGTTTCTCCATGCCGCGCGCCATCTCCTCGAACGACGCGATGGGCTTCTGCTTCTCCTCGTGTGAGATGATCGCCCCTGTCTCGCGGTCAACAATAAGCCTTGCCTCGCAACACGGGCACATGATGGTGAAGCCTGATTCTTTCGCCATAGTCTGTTCCTCCTTGTGCGTTAACGCTGTCAACAAAGAATCTCAAATTATTGTAGCACGCGGTGGGATTCAGCTTAACGAACGAGGTTCGGCTAATGATTTTATTGGAGCGAGCAGCGAGAACTGAACTCGCAACTTTCAGTTAATAAGAGGTAAGCACGAGACGGGGATCGAACCCGCAACCCCCGGCTTGGGAAGCCGATGCTCTACCATTGAGCTACTCGTGCATCTTCTTCCGGCAAGGCTTGGAGTAAGTAGGTAATAACTCATCTTACTCGGAGCGCGCGAGAATTGAATTTGCGACTGTGACAGAAGATACTTCTCTCTCGTCCGGCGTGTCAATTCTATGTTTGACGCTCTCCGTTGTGTTGCGGATCAATTAGTGAATGGATAACGGATGCGAGGCGCGCGGTGTCTTCAGGTTTGCGCAGGCAACCTTGCGCGCCCGCCGTCTTCGCTTCCTCACGGTCGAGTAGATCGGCGAAGGCGGTGTAAAGCAAAATGGGCGTCTGGTCGTCGAAGCGGCGAATCTCGCGGCAGAGTTCGAGACCGTCCCGGTCAGGTAAACCGATGTCTAAAATGATAAGGGCATAGGAATTTGCCTGCGCGAGCGCGAGGCCGTCGTCGCCCGTCTGCGCCGTCGTCACTTGAAAGCCGTCTTGCCGCAGGCTGAACTCGATCAGTTCGCGCGTGTCGGCCGTGTCGTCCACAAATAAGATCGCAGGCTGAACTTCATTCATCAGATTATTTCCCCGAAGCCATTAACAATTTGAATTGATTGCCGTTAATAAACCGCGCCGTTTAAGCACGATTCCGCCGCTAGATTTCATGCGCTTGCGTGGTTAACTCATTTCGCACGTTGCCCGTGTTGAGCGTACCTGCTGGCTCGAACAACAGCACGTGCACCTCATCCTCGGCGAACGGGCGGTGCTCGACTCCGCGCGGGACAATGATGAACTCATCTTCTTCAATCCACACGGCGCGATCACGAAAGTCCATGCGAAAACGCCCCTTCATGACGAGAAACAGTTCGTCTTCGCTTTCGTGGTGGTGCCAGACGAACTCCCCTTGAAACTTCACCAGCTTGACGTGCTGAGCGTTTAACTCACCAGCGATCTTTGGACTCCAATATTCGTCGAAGAGCGCGAACTTTTCCTTGATGTTCACCTTCTCCATCTCACGTTCCTCGATCCGACTCATCGTTGCTTTCAACAAACAAATTCATCTGCGAGATTGCCGACAGATTCATTGCGGCTGCTTTTATGATCTCTATTCTTCCGTGTAGCGGCGCATCAGTTCGCTCCACCTTCCCTGCGCTTTGAGAATTAAATCCGTGACTTCACGCACCGCGCCGAAGCCGCCCGGAAGACCCGTGACGAAATGCGCAACGGCGCGCGTCTCTTCAACCGCGTCGGCGACCGCGACGGCTAACTCCGAACGTCGCATCAACGGAATGTCCGTTACGTCGTCGCCGACGAAAGCGACTTCGGATTCTTTAACGTCTGCCTCCGCCAACACCTCGCGGAAGTCTTCGATCTTGTTCCACGTGCCTTGACGCACGTAAGTGATTCCTAGCTCTTGCGCCCGTCGCTCGACGAGTTTTGAACTGCGACCTGAGATGATGCCTGAACGCAGTCCGGCGCGATGCAGCAGCACTAATCCGTGACCATCGCGCGTGTGAAAGCTTTTCTGCTCGTCGCCGCTTGCGATCAGTTCAATGCGCCCGTCCGTCAATACGCCGTCGCAATCCATCAAGAGCAACTTGACGCGCGATGCGCGGACGCGGAGATCATGTAACTCTTGCCTCGCCGTCATCGAACCTCGAAGAGCTGCACATCCGTCAATTTCCAATTCCCGCCCACGCGGGTCAAGACGAGCACGCTTGTTCCCTTTTGATCTTGATCGAGAATGCGCGCCGTGATCTCAACATCAGCGAGCAGCCGGTTGCCGCTCGTCGCTTCTGTGCGCAACACGCGCGTCTGCCACGCTTGCGGCTGACTGCCGATGATGCCCTTCGAGAAGTCAACGAGTTCGCCAGGCGTGATCAGACGGTCGAGATCGGCTTTCCTTCCGCCGCGTATTGCTTGGTCAATTGAGGCGATAAAGGTTTTTGAGGATTCGTCAATCGCGGGCGCGCTCGCGGCGAGCGATTCGGCGCGGATTCTTTTGAGGCGCGCTTCCAGAGTCGAAGCGTATTCGGCATCAGCGCGCGCCGCTTCGTCGAAACGCTTGACGGCTTCCGCCGCTTGATTCCGGCGCAAAGCGATTTCGCCAAGCCCGATATTGCCCCATGCGAGCGTGGCAGCGGTCGGGAGGCGGTCGTCAAGCGCGCGGCGAAAATCTTTTTCCGCTTCGTCCAATTTGTTCGCCCCTAAGGCCGCGCGCGCAGCAAGGATGCGCGCTTCCTGCGCGACTGGAGCGGTTGCCAAAGCTTCGCGCGCCGCGCGCTCGGCTCCCGCGAAATCTCCACGCGAAAAAGATGTGCGCGCGTCCGCAAGCGCTTCATCAACGGAGCGCGCATCCGGCGCGGTGTCGTTCCCGTAGTCAATTTGCGGGTAGAGTTTTTCCGGGTCAACTTCGACGCGCACGATGCGCGCCGTCGTGCGAAATCGCGCTTCGGCGAAATCACGCGCCGGAATTTTAATTGTCACGTTAAGTCGCTCGCCGCGTTCGGTCACAGCCATTACGTTCGCCGTCGCGTCCGCCGAACCCGTGTTGCGCAACGCCGCCCCCCACTCGCCGCCAGCACGCGCCTGCGGCAACCCGACAAGCAAATCCATGTTCGTCGGCTGATCGAAAAGATAATCAAGCGTAGTTTTGAAATCCGCGTCTCCACGTTCAACGAGCGCGGCGCGCATTCCCGCAAGCGTTAAAGCGTTCTCCGGCTTCAACCCACTCCGCAACGCGGCAATGAACGCATCACGCCCCGTCGCGCGCTCGACCAACGACCACACGAGCGCGCCCTTATTGAGGGCGGAAGCGAAATGCGTATCAAGGAGCGGCGTGCTTTCTCTGAGCGCAATGTCGCGCTTCGCAATCGTCGCGTAGACGATGCGCTGGCGCAAGCGTTCAGATGCAGCCGCTTCCGCCCCAAACTGCCGTTCGAGAAAGCCGATTGAGAGATGCCGCACGAGTCCTTCGCGCAGCACGCTCGCGCCTTCGCCGCGCACCACGCTAGCGCCGCCAATCCACAAACGCGCCATCGCGTCGGAGATGCTCAACGCAGCCGCCGCGTCAAGCTTTGAACGACGGAATGCGGAAGCGTCAAGAAGAATTGCGCCCGCGTCATCAAAACCTCCGCCGCGCCGCACGGCGATCAATCGCACGGGTGCGTCAGGAGTTGTACCAAACAATCCGGCGAAGTAAGCGCGCGCGGCGGCCGCAAGTTTGATGAGTTCATCGGCGCGGCGTCGTTCATCTCCCGGCGCGCCTTGCAGAAGGTGCACGCTGATGTTGCGCGCTTCGCCTTCACCGTTGACCGCATCCCACGCGCCCGTGACGAAGAAAGGTTGCGCATTCAATGTTTGCTCAAACGTCCCTCCGTTCATTCGTCCTGACGACAAAACATTATCGCCGTTAGCAATCGTCACCGTTAAACGAAACGGCGCGGCATCTGCCCCGCGCGTGGTGAACGGCGTGTTGGGCGTCGGATACCAGAAGGAGGGCGGTAGGAATTGCGAGCCTTCGGGCGAGAGCGTCATCAATCCGTTGTTCTTCTCGATTGGCAAGCGGTATTCGAGCGCCACAGTCGTCTCCCCTCGCGGCGCAACCGATGAAGGAAGATTGATCGTTATCTGTTGGAGTTTGGCGCGCGCGTCTTCGCGTTTGGTAAACGTCGCTGACGCGTCATTTGCGCTTGCCGCGCGAACATCGGCCGCCGGATTAAGTCGCACGGTGAACGTGCGCCCGCTCGCGCCGCCGACGTTGCGCCCGGCGATCACGGCACGCACCGTCAAATTACGATCTGCGCTCGCGTCGGCGGGCAAGCGCGCCGTGATGTCGAAGCGCGTCACCTGCCACGCCGCGCGTGATTCATCTTGGGCGTGTGCAAGGGAAACGGCGGACAAAACAACTAGGAAAAAAGCGATTAGTATTCTCATGAACAAAACGACGACTAAGAATTATTTTGCGGTTGAATTTCGATCTGCTTTGAATCCATCGCCCGCCCCACTCCCTCTCGCGGCGACTTCGTGAATGTTGCGCAAAATTTCGATTAAAGATTCAAAACGGTGAAGCGGAAGCGCGTTTGCGCCGTCGGAGAGAGCTTCAGCCGGTCGCTCATGAACTTCGAGAAACACGGCGTCAACCCCGCAGGCGACTCCGGCGCGCGCCAGCGGTTCGATGAATTCAGGTTGCCCGCCAGTTGCATTTCCCAATCCGCCCGGCAGTTGCAAAGAGTGCGTCACGTCAAACACGACGGGCGCGCCGAGCCCCCGCATAATCGGAAACGAGCGCATATCAACCACGAGATTGTTGTAGCCGAACGACGCGCCGCGCTCGGTGAGCAACAGCTTTTCGCATCCGGCGTGGCGCGCTTTCTCGACGATGTTGCGCGCATCCATCGGCGCGAGAAACTGTCCCTTCTTGACGTTCACCGCCCTTCCGGTGCGCGCCGCCGCCTCGATCAAGTCAGTCTGCCGCGAAAGAAACGCGGGTATCTGCAATACGTCAACAACTTCCGCAACTCGCTCGACCTGCGCCACGTCATGCACGTCAGTTAACACCGGCACGCCGAGCGTTTCTTTCACTTCGCGCAAAACTTCTAATCCGTATTCTAGCCCGCGCCCGCGAAAGCTTGTGTGCGACGAGCGATTGGCTTTATCAAACGACGCTTTGAAAACGTAGTCAAGACCGACGCGGCGCGCGCTCGCTGCGCATTCGCGCGCAATCATTAAAGAATGCTCGCGCGACTCGACGACGCAGGGGCCAGCGATCACAGTTAATCGTCCGTCGCCAAAAGTCGCGTTTCCAATTTGAAAAGCACGCATCGCTTTTTCTTCTTCGCCCATTTAACTTCGTTCGCCTTTACGTTTTCAAAAACAAGGTGAAAGTCGTTTTACGAATCCGCCGTTGCACGACGACGCAGACGCCTGAGATTATCTTCCACCAAGCGGCGGTTGAATGCATCGGGCTGTTGTTGCAAATAAATTTCGTATTCGCGGAGCGCGTCGGCGGGACGGTCGTTCTCCTCATAAAGCAGGCCGAGATTGTAGTGCGCTTCGGCAAAGTTGCCAGCGCGCTGATCAACGGCCGCGCGAAACGCCCGCTCCGCTTCGTCAACTTTCCTCTCTTTAATCAACGCGACGCCAAGGGCAAAATGGGCGTCGGGGTCGCGCCCGCCGTTCTGCTCAATGGCGCGCCGGAGCGCATCCGCGGATTCGCTGTAGCGTTTGAGACTGAGCAACAATAATCCGCTTTGATAATAAGCGTCCGGGTAGGTGACACCCGCGCTGTTGATCGCTTCGTTGTAAGCGTTCAAAGCGTTGAAGGCGTCGCCCTGTTGCTGCAACGTGAAACCGAGATTGTACTGCGCCGCCGGATAATTGCCTTGGCGTTCTTCGATTGCTTTGCGGAATTCTTTGATCGCTTCCGTGAATCTTCCTTTGGCGAGCAGCGCGCGCCCAAGACGATTGTGCGCTGCCGGAAACTCCGGTTGCAACTCCAACGCCTTTTCATAGTCAAGCTGCGCCCGGTCGAAGTCGCGCCGGGAGAAATAGTATGCGCCGCGTTCGTAAAACTCGGCGGCTGATTTCGGTTCACGCGGCGCGTCGCCCGCGCGCGGCGGAGAGCCGGAGGGCGCAACGGCGCGCCCCGTTGATTCATCGGCATCAATCGTTGCCGATGGCGCATACGACGAACGCCAAGACAAAGTTATTAACACAGCGAGTAGCGCAACCGTTAATGCGATGCCGCCAAGCACAGCCGGATTGCGCCACCAGTGAGTTTGTTTTGGACGAGCATTGATCGGTATGTCAAGACGCGACGCGGGCAAGCGGGGCGGAGCGGCTTCAGGTAAACCCAACGTTCTTTGAACACGCTCCTCTACGGTATCTGCTGCGTGGCTGACGTTCTGCGTTGTCGCACCACCGGCGCGCGCTTCGCGCAGGCGTTCGATGTCAATCACGAGACGACCCGACGGCGTTTGCGTGCCCGCATCGCGCAGCATCTCCATCGTCGGCTGGCTAAAACCGGCGGCGTGTTCAAGACCGAGTTGTTCCGCCCTTTCGTGGAGTTCGCGGCGAAACGCCCCGGCGTCCGTCGGGCGCGCTGCCGCATTCTTTTCGAGCGCGAGAAGCACAACCGTTTCGAGCGACTGGGGAATTGAATTGTTAATCTCGCGCGGAGGTCGCGGCGCTTCGGACGAATGCTTGAGCGCGACGGCGAGCGGACTGGGGCCGGTAAAAGGAGTCGTGCCCGTCAGCATTTCGTAGAAGATAATACCGAGGCTGTAAACATCAGAGGCGGGCGTTAAGAGCGCGCCGTCGCATTGTTCGGGCGACATATAGCGCGGCGTGCCGATCATCGAGTTGGCTTCCGTCAACGTATGCAATTTATCCGCGCCGTCCGTGTTATCAGTCATCAGTTTGGCGATGCCGAAGTCAAGAACTTTAACGACAGGCGGCGCGTGCGGGCGTTGCACGATGAAGATGTTGCCCGGCTTGAGATCGCGGTGGATGATGCCACTTTCGTGCGCGGCGGCGACCGCCGCCGCCACTTGCAACATGACGGATGTGGCGCGCGCCGCATCAAGCGGAGCTTCGAGCGCAAGCAACTCGCGCAAACTCCTGCCCTCAAGCAACTCCATCACGATG
>Ga0136614_10002725_pt1 | contig 11099 bp, 5 predicted proteins | sample AntDrymUQ2792106_2_FD_106643 | JGI IMG/M metagenome (GOLD analysis project Ga0136614, IMG submission 106643) | Polar desert sand microbial communities from Dry Valleys, Antarctica - metaG UQ279 (21.06) | ecosystem: Environmental > Terrestrial > Soil > Desert | place: Antarctica: Dry Valley... | reverse complement strand
CTCGTTCGCGTGTCCGCGCCCCACCATGTCCTGTTCCAGGAGTCCTGAATGGCTTTGGCCGAGTCGGCCAGCCGCTTCGAGCTGGCCCCGACCCGTGAGAATTTCTCGCACATCCCCGAGGTTCTCCCGCTTCCGAACCTGATCCAGACACAAACCGATTCGTTCGAGTGGTTCGTCTCCACCGGCCTCCGTGAGCTGCTTGACGAGATCACCCCGATCACCGACTTCACCGGCAAGAATCTTGAGCTGCACTTCCGCGAGTTCTACTTCGAAGATCCGAAGTTCAACGAGGAAGAATGCCGCATCCGTGACCTGACCTACGCACGCCCGCTGAAGGTGGAGGTCGACCTCGTCATCAAGGAGACCGACGAGGTCAAGCACCAGACCGTGTTCATGGGCGATTTCCCATGGATGACGGACCAGGGCACTTTCATCATCAACGGCGCCGAGCGCGTGGTGGTGTCGCAACTGGTCCGCTCTCCGGGCGTGTACTACACCGCCGCCGAGGACCCCTCGACCGGCCGGATGCTGCATGCCGCCAAGGTCATTCCGAACCGCGGTGCCTGGCTGGAGTTCGAGACCAGCAACAAGGACCTGCTCAGCGTCAAGGTCGACCGCAAGCGCAAGATCCCGGTCACCACGCTGCTGCGCGCCGTCGGGCTCGAGACCGCCGAGATCGAGAAGATCTTCGCGCCGGCCGATGACAACCCCGAGCACCCGTACGTGCAGCTGACGCTCGAGAAGGACTTGGCCACTGATCAGGACCAGGCCCTCATCGAGGTCTACAAGAAGCTGCGCCCCGGCGACCCGCCCACCGTGGACAATGCCAAGGCGCTCGTCACCAGCCTCTTCTTCAACTTCCGCCGCTACGACCTGGGTCGCGTCGGCCGCTACAAGCTGAACAAGGCGCTTTCTGACGTCGCCCGCAAGCTCAAGTTCGACCTGCCGGCCGAGGAGAGCCCAAACCCGCGGGACAGCCGCGTCATCAGCCGCGACGACATCGTGGCAATCATCGGCAAGCTGATCGAGCTCAACAACGGCCGCGGCGAGCCGGATGACATCGATCACCTCGGCAACCGGCGCATCCGCGCCAACGGCGAGCTGATCCAGAACCAGTTCCGGATTGGTCTGCTCCGCATGGAGCGCGTCGTCAAGGAGCGGATGACCATCACCGATTCGGACCAGGCCACGCCGAACACCCTCATCAACATCCGTCCCGTGGTGGCGGCCATGAAGGAGTTCTTCGGCGGCAGCCAGCTGAGCCAGTTCATGGACCAGACGAACCCGCTCGCGGAGCTGACGAACAAGCGTCGGCTGTCCGCGCTGGGTCCGGGCGGCCTGTCCCGCGAGCGCGCCGGCTTCGACGTCCGTGACGTGCATCCGTCGCACTACGGCCGCATGTGCCCGATCGAGACGCCGGAGGGCCCGAACATCGGCCTCATCGGCTCGCTGGCCACGTACGGCAAGATCAACAAGCACGGCTTCATCGAGACCCCCTACCGCAAGGTGCGCCGATACGTCGGGTCCAAGGACAAGCATGCCGATGCGCTGGGCCAGATCCTGGTCGAGGACCTCGCCCTGACCGACGGCGGCAAGCCGGTCGCCAAGGCGGGGACCATCATCGACGACAAGCTGTGGAGCCAGATCAAGGTCGCCAAGCTGGCCCAGGTCATGATCCGGCCGATCGTGACCGACGAGATCGTCTACCTCGATGCGTCCGAGGAGGAGAAGTTCCACATCGCGCAGGCGAATGCGGCGCTGGACGCGGACTTCCGCTTCGCCGAGGCCAAGGTGCTCGTCCGTTGGAAGGACAAGTTCCTCGAAGAGACGGTCGATGTGATCGACTACATGGACGTCAGCCCCAAGCAGATCGTGAGCGTCGCGACGGCCATGATCCCGTTCCTGGAGCATGACGATGCCAACCGCGCCCTGATGGGCTCGAACATGATGCGACAGTCCGTCCCGTTGCTCCAGCCGGAGTCCCCGGTGGTCGGCACGGGTGTCGAGTTCCGCGCCGCGCTGGACTCGCAGGGAGTCCTGGTCAGCAAAGCCGCGGGCACCGTGGTCAGCGTCACCGCCGACCACCTGACGGTCGAACGCGACGCCGGCGACGAGCGAGACGTGTATCAGCTCAAGAAGTTCCTTCGATCCAACCAGGGCACCTGCATCAATCAGCGCCCGGTGGTGGACGTGGGTGACCGCGTCGTCGCAGGCCAGGTGCTCGCCGATGGCAGCAGCACCGATGGCGGCGAGATGGCGCTGGGTCAGAACATCCTGGTCGCCTTCCTTCCGTGGGAGGGCGGTAACTACGAGGACGCCATCGTCATCAGCGAGCGCCTCGTAAAGGACGACCTGTTCACCTCCATCCATATTGAGAAGCACGAGATCGAGGCCCGCGACACGAAGCTGGGTCCCGAGGAGATCACCCGTGATATCCCGAACGTGGGCGAGGAGAGCCTGCGCAACCTCGACGAGGACGGGATCATCTACGAGGGCGCCGAAGTCAAGCCGGGCGACATCCTGGTCGGCAAGATCACGCCCAAGGGCGAGACCGAGCTGACCGCCGAGGAGCGTCTCCTGCGCGCGATCTTCGGCGAGAAGGCACGCGAAGTGCGCGACTCGAGCCTGCGCCTCCCGCACGGCGAGCGTGGCATCGTGGTGGATGTCCGACAGTTCAGCCGCGACAACGGCGACGAGCTGCTTCCCGGCGTCAACCGCCTGGTGCGGGTCAGCGTGGCCCAGAAGCGCAAGATCGCCGTCGGCGACAAGATGGCCGGACGGCACGGCAACAAGGGCGTGATCGCCAAGATCCTGCCGGTCGAGGACATGCCATTCATGCCCGACGGGACGCCGGTCGATATCGTGCTCAACCCGCTCGGCGTGCCGAGCCGCATGAACATCGGCCAGATCCTGGAGACGCACCTGGGCTGGGCCATGCAGACGCTCGGCCTGAAGGCGGCGACGCCGGTCTTCGATGGCGCCAGCGAGGAGCATATCGAGAACGCTCTCAAGCGGGCCGGCCTGCCCAAGGACGGCAAGACGGTCCTGTACGACGGGCGTTCCGGTGATCGCTTCGACCATCGCGTGACGGTCGGCTACATCTACATGCTCAAGCTCCACCACCTGGTGGAGGACAAGATCCACGCGCGAAGCACCGGGCCGTACAGCCTCATCACGCAGCAGCCGCTGGGTGGCAAGGCGCAGTTCGGTGGCCAGCGCTTCGGCGAGATGGAGGTCTGGGCGCTCGAGGCGTACGGCGCGGCGAACATCCTCCAGGAGCTCCTCACCGTGAAATCGGACGACGTCATGGGTCGCGTGCAGACCTACGAGGCGATCGTCAAGGGCGAGGAGATCCAGTCCCCCGGCGTCCCGGAGTCGTTCAAGGTGCTCATCAAGGAGCTCCAGGCGCTCGGGCTGTCGGTGGAGATTCTGAACGAGAACGAAGAGGAGATCCGCTTCATCGAGGACACCGGCAGCTATCCGCTTCCGGACCTCGGCGGGATCAATCTCCAGGGCTTTGAGGAATAGCCTCGCACCGCGGAGCCGGGGACGGTTCCGCGCGTGTCCCACCCATCGGTCCATCCTGAGCCGGGGTCTGGTCCATCCCGGCAACGAGCGCAGCAGCGGCGCGCAGCCGCCGCAGGAGTTCCACGCCGCTCATGCTTGAAGTCAACAATTTCGACGCGATCCGGATCAGCCTGGCATCGCCCGATCAGATCAAGGGCTGGTCATCGGGCGAGGTCACCAAGCCGGAAACGATCAACTACCGCACGCTCAAGCCGGAGAAGGACGGCCTCTTCGACGAGCGCATCTTCGGTCCGACCAAGGACTGGGAGTGCTACTGCGGCAAATACAAGCGCATCCGCTACAAGGGCATCATCTGCGACAAGTGTGGCGTCGAGGTCACGCGCTCGAAGGTGCGCCGCGAGCGAATGGGCCACATCAAGCTGGCGTCGCCGGTCAGCCACATCTGGTACTTCAAGGGCACGCCCAGCCGCCTGGGAATCCTGCTCGACATCAGCCCGCGCAACCTGGAGCGCATCCTCTACTTCGCGCTGTACGTCGTCACCCGCGTCGACGAGGGGCAGCGTGAGAAGGCCGCCCAACGCATCGACGAGGAGGCCGAGGACCGGATCGCCCGCGCCCAGGCCGTGGTCGACGAGAAGAAGGCCGAGCTGGAGGCCGCCGTGGCCGACAAGCGCACCGAGGTCGAAGCCGCTCACGAGTCCGACAAGAAGCGGATCACCGAGGGGCAGGCGATACGCACCGAGGAGCTGATGACCGCCGCCCAGGCGGTCGAGGCCACCATCAAGGCGGGCGGCAAGACGCTGGCAGATGACGTGGTCTTCGCCGCCACCGGCGAGGTGATCGGCCGCGCCGCCGACACCTCGAAGGAAGTGCTGGCCAAGCTGCGCGAGGTCGTCAAGGGCGAGGTCGCGGCGGTCACCAAGGACGCCAACGAGACGCTCGCGACGGCCGAGGAGAAGTACCTGACCGCGGTTGCCGACCTCACCTCGGGCATCGAGGAGGCCACTGCCAGCGAGCGCCAGCAGGTCCAGAGCGAGACCGATGACGCGCGCCTCTGGGCGCGCACCGAGCGCGCGCGCCTGGCCGACCTCCAGGTCATGAAGATCCTGACGGAGGGCGAGTACCGCCTCCTGACCGAGCTCCACGGCCGCATGTTCGACGCCGCCATGGGTGCCGAGGCGGTCAAGAAGATCATCGAGCAGATAGACCTCGACGACCTGTCGCAGAAGCTGCACGTAGAGATGCGTCAGACATCCGGCCAGCGTCGGAAGAAGGCGATCAAGCGGCTGCGCCTGATCGAGGCCTTCCGCAAGTCCGGGGCACGTCCGGAGTGGATGATCCTGTCCACCCTGCCGGTCATCCCGCCCGACCTGCGCCCGATGGTGCAGCTCGACGGCGGTCGGTTCGCCACCAGTGATCTGAACGACCTGTATCGGCGTGTCATCAACCGCAACAACCGGCTCAGCCGGCTCCTCGACCTGGAGGCGCCCGAGATCATCATCCGCAACGAGAAGCGGATGTTGCAGGAGGCGTGCGACGCGCTGATCGACAACGGTCGGCGCGGCCGAGCCATTGCCGGGACCGGCAACCATCGGCTCAAGAGCCTGTCCGACATGCTGAAGGGCAAGCAGGGCCGATTCCGGCAGAACCTGCTCGGCAAGCGCGTCGACTACTCCGGCCGCTCGGTCATCGTGGTCGGCCCCGAGCTCAAGCTGCACCAGTGCGGCCTGCCGAAGAAGATGGCGCTCGAGCTGTTCAAGCCGTTCGTCATGCGGCAGCTCGTCGAGAAGGGCTTCGCTCACAACATCAAGAGCGCCAAGCGCATCGTGGAGCGCGTGCGCCCGGAGGTGTGGGATGTGCTCGAGGACGTGATCAAGGACCACCCCGTGCTCCTGAACCGCGCCCCGACCCTGCATCGGCTGGGCATCCAGGCCTTCATGCCGGTCCTCGTCGAGGGCTCGGCCATCCAGATCCACCCGCTGGTGTGCTTCGCGTTCAACGCGGACTTCGACGGCGACCAGATGGCGGTGCACGTGCCCCTCAGCACGGCAGCGCAGCAGGAGGCCAAGGACCTCATGCTGTCGACCCGCAACCTGCTCTCCGCGGCCGACGGCTCGCCGGTGGTCAGCCCGACGCATGACATGGTGCTCGGCTGCTACTACCTGACCGTGCAGGTCGACGACGAGCTGGGAGCCGGCAAGGCTTTCTCCAGCGCGGATGAGGCGGTCATGGCGACCCAACTGGGCCTCGTGCACGTCCAGGCTCCGGTCAAGGTCGAGATGGAGATCTTCGACGGAACCGATGAGGACGGCACCGTCCGCAGCCACGCCGAAGTGGTCAGCACGACGACCGGCCGCGTCATCTTCAACACGGTCCTGCCCAGGGAGCTGGGCTTCAGCAACCGGGCGATGGACCGCAAGGCGCTCAAGGAGATCATTGCCCGCTGCTACCGCGACCTCGGTCCGGAGGCGACCGCGACGCTCGTCGACGGCATCAAGGCGGTCGGCTTCCGCTACGCGACGGCCGCCGGCATCACCATCGGCATCGGGGATCTTGCGGTTCCAAAGAACAAGGCCAAGCTTCTCGGCGATGCCGAGGGCAAGGTCAACGACATCGACCGTGAGTTCCGTCGCGGCTTCATCACCGAGGACGAGCGCTACACCCAGACCGTCGAGGTCTGGCGCGAGGCGACCGACGCCGTCACGCAGGCGATGCTCAAGGGGCTCGACGAACGTGGCTCGATCATGCTGATCACCAACTCCGGCGCGCGCGGCTCGGTGACCCAGGTTCACCAGCTCGCCGGGATGCGTGGCCTGATGGCCGACCCGTCGGGCCGGATCATCGACCTGCCGATTCGCTCGAACCTGCGCGAGGGGATGAGCGTGCTCGAGTACTTCATCTCGAGCCACGGCGCCCGAAAGGGCCTCGCCGACACGGCCCTGCGCACCGCCGACTCCGGGTATCTCACCCGGCGCCTGGTGGACGTGGCCCAGGACGTCATCACCCGCGAGGACGATTGCGAGACCGATCTCGGAACGTGGATGACCCGCGAAGAGTCGGACCTCATCCCGGAGCCGTTCATCGAGCGGCTCATCGGACGCATGGCCGCCATCGACGTGGTCGATGAGAAGACCGGCGAGGTGATCGTCGCCCGCAACGCCGAAATCGGCGAGGAGGCGCTCGAGAAGATCGAGGCCGCCAAGGTCGATCGCGTCAGCGTCCGCTCACCGCTCACCTGCGCCGCGCGCCACGGCCTGTGCCGCATGTGCTACGGCCGTAACCTGGCCACCGGCGAGCTCGTCGAGCTCGGACAGGCGGTCGGGATCATCGCCGCCCAGTCCATCGGCGAGCCCGGCACGCAGCTGACCATGCGAACCTTCCACACCGGCGGCGTCGCCGGCGAGGACATCACCCAGGGCCTGCCGCGCGTCGAGGAGCTGTTCGAGGCGCGCATCCCCAAGGGCCAGGCCACGATGACCGAGATCGACGGCATCGTCGAGGTGCCGCCGGCGTCGGGCGACCAGCCGATCGCGGTGCGTGTCACCCATACCGAGTCGTACGACACCACCTTCAAGCTCACCCGTCAGCACGAGATCCTCGTCGCCGAGGGCGACGAGGTGACCGAGGGCCAGCTGCTGGCCCGCATGGGCGAGGGGGAGGAGCTGGTCGAGGTCAAGGCATCCGCCGGCGGCCGAGTGACAAAGAAGGGAAACACGCTGACCCTGCACACGGTGGAGATCGACCTGCGCGAGTACCCCGTGCCGCACTCGGCTCGGCTGCGCGTCGCTGATGGCGACAACGTATCGGCCGGCGACTCGCTGACCGAAGGGTCGCTCAACCCGAAGGAGCTGCTCGAGATCAAGGGCGTGGACACCGTCCAGCGCTTCCTGGTCGGCGAGGTCCAGAAGGTGTACCGATCCCAGGGCGTGACCATCAGCGACAAGCACATCGAGATCATCGTGCGCCAGATGCTGCGCAAGGTGACCGTCGACAACGCCGGCGACACCGAGCTGCTCCCGTCGGAGCTGATCGACCGCTTCGAGTTCGAGGAGACGAACAACCGGATCCTGGCCGAGGGCGGGGAGCCGGCGACGGCGCAGACCGTGCTGCTGGGCGTCACCAAGGCGTCGCTCAACACCTCCTCGTTCCTGGCGGCGGCATCGTTCCAGGAGACCACCCGGGTGCTCACCGAGGCCGCCATCAACGGCGCCAAGGACCACCTGATCGGCCTCAAGGAGAACGTCATCATCGGCAAGCTGATCCCGGCCGGGACCGGCGCGGAGGCGCGACGCCTCCAGGCCGAGCGTGCCCTCCAGCTGTCACCGGCCGAAGAGGAGCAGCAGCGCGAGGAGGCCGCGGCGCGTGCCTTCCTGTCCGGTGATCCCGATGCCGATGGCGACGGGGACGTCGAGCCTTCCGAAGCCGAGGCTGCTGCCCAGGAGGTGGGCGATACCGTCGCCGACCTGATGGGCGCCGGCCACAATCCGGAGATGGAGGCGGCTATCGAAGAGCAGGTCTTCGACGAGCTGACCGAGAAGCCGGAGCCGGAGGCTGCGGCGGCCAAGAAGTAGCGGCACTCCTCCCAGACCGATGCGAAGGGCGGCCTCTCGGGGCCGCCCTTCGTGGTGCCCCCTTGCCTCGGCTCCCGCGGGAAAACAACTGCCGTTTGCGCTGGGGCGCGAGTAACTGCGAGGTTGCGCCCGGTTCGGAGCGAAGCACCCATCCGTGCGACCGTGGTTTGCTCCGACCCGCAAGCCATGACCGGAATCGGCGTCAGCGTCGTAGTTCGTTGCGCTGGGGCGCAAGCGGCAAAGAGTGCGACGGACTAGCTGTCGTTCCCAGCGACCTTGTTGACGAGCACGGTCAGTGGAGTGAGTCCATTGAGCCCGGCGTGGGGACGCCGTCGATTGTAGGTGTCCAGCCAGCGCGGCAGCGAGGCCAGGCGCTGAGCGTTGGAGCGAAAGAGACGGGCATAGGCCCACTCGCGCTGCAGGGTGCCGACGAAGCGCTCGGCCTTGCCATTGGTCTGCGGCCGCCGCGGACGGGTGCGCAGGTGCCGGATGCCGAGCTCGGCGAAGAGCCGGGCCAGCTCGCGCGAGTGGTGTAGGCATGGCGTTGTCGGTCATCACCCGCTCGACGCGCGCGCCGTGGTCGGCGAAGAAGGCCGCCGCGTCGCGCAGGAAGCGCACCGTGGTCGCCGCTCGCTCATCGGCGTGGACGCCGACGAAGGCCAGGCGGGTCGCATCGTCGACGGCAACGTGGAGGTAGTCGTAGCCCACGCGACTGTCGCCGCGGCGGGCGCTCGGCCCCAGCATGCGGTGACCGCCGCCGTCGGGCACCCGGCCCAGCTTCTTGACGTCGACGTGGATCAGCTCGTCGGGCCGCTCACGGACGTAGCGCAGCGGCGCGCCGGTCAGGCGATCGGCATGCGCCAGGCGGCTGACACCGTGGCGGCGCAGGACGCCATACACGGTCGAGCGCGGGTGGCCCAGCAGCGGCCCCAGACGGTGCGGCCCGACCCGCAGCCGACGGCGCAGGCACAGGATGCGGCGCACGCTGCGCTCGTCCAGGGCGCGCGGCGTGCGTCGTGGTCGCGCCGAGCGATCCTCGAGGCCGGCCAGCCCCTCGGCTCGATAGCGGCGCAGCCACTTGTAGGCGGTGGCGCGACTCACGCCGAGCGTCTCGGCGGCGATCGCCGGCGACCAGCCCTCGACCAGGATCCGATCAACCAGCAGCCGCCTGCCAAAGGGCGTCAGCCTGGCGGTACGATGGAGCATGAGAGCCCTCCCTCGGTGTGGAGCTTCGACAACCCCAAACCGAGCAGAGGGCTCTCAATCTGTCAACAACGTTGACGGGAACGACAACTAGCGGTCGGCTAATGGCACGCGTGGCGCCGTATGACGGAACTGCCCCGAGGACGCGGCGTCTCGGCGGTGCGCCCTTCGTGCGCGTGTCGCGCGTTGACCCGCCCTTCGGGCTACCCGCGGGCTGACCCGCCGTGCGGGGCATTCGGCAAGCGAAGCGGTCAGAAGGCCGAGCTCGGTCGCTGTCTGACCCTCAGCACGGCCGGACTGCCATGGAGCCCGTGCTCAATGGTTGATAGACCCGCAGTGCGGGTATGCCGCGGCAGAGGCCCGACACTCGGCCTCGCCGGCAGCACCTTTTTCACGGGAGTAGGCAAGGGCGAAGAGGCGGTCGAATCCGGGCTCAGGCTGACAGTTCAGTGCATGCGTGGCGCAGTCAACGATCAAGCGGGCTCTTGCGTGCCGATACCGTCGTGGGATGAAGATCGGTCCCGGTCCCCGTCCCGGATGACGATGCGCCAATGAGTCACTTTGAGCCGGGCACCCGCGACCTGCTCAACGGGCCGCGGGGTTCGCTACCTCTGACGGCCTAGCCTTCTGCCGCAGGCGGCCGAGTTGTCGATCGAAGCTCTCGAAGTCGAGGAACCGGCACCCTCGGTTGACACTCGAGAGGGGACTTCCGTATACTCCATCGTCGGTGTCCTGCGTGCGGGACGCCTTCGTATGTGGCCCCAATGTCAGTCCACTTGGGCAGCTCAGGGATCGGCCTCCGTTCCGGAGCGCCGTGGGCCCGATTCCGGACGCCACGACCGCAGACATCATCAACGCGAGTACGAACGCGAGGTTCTCGTTGCCAACCATCAGCCAGCTGGTCCGCAAGGGTCGGAAGCCGGCCATCAAGAAGGTCAAGGCTCCGGCGCTGCGCCGCACGCTGAACACTCTCAGGCAGACCACGTCCGAGGGACGCGGCGCGCCGCAGCGTCGCGGCGTCTGCCTCCAGGTCATGACGCGCACGCCGAAGAAGCCGAACTCGGCACTTCGGAAGGTCGCGCGCGTGCGCCTGACGAACGGGATGGAGGTCACCGCCTACATCCCCGGCGTCGGCCACAACCTCCAGGAGCACTCGATGGTATTGGTGCGCGGCGGCCGCGTGAAGGACCTCCCGGCGGTGAAGTACCACATCATCCGCGGCACCCTCGACGCAGCCGGCGTGCGCGACCGCAGGCAGAGTCGCAGCAAGTACGGCGCGAAGTCGCCCGGGAAGGCCTAGCCCATGCCCCGTCGAACCACGATCGCGCGAAAGACGAAGTACGAAGAGCACCTCACCGGCACGGCGCTCACGCTCGATCAGTTCACGAACAAGCTCATGTACGGTGGCAAGCGTCACCTGGCGCACCGCATCCTCGAGGACGCGCTGTCCCGATGCGAGAGCCAGGCCGGCCGCGCCGGCGTCGAGGTCCTGGAGCAGGCCCTCCGCAACGCCATGCCGCTCATCGAGGTCAAGCCCAAGCGCGTCGGCGGCTCGACGTACCAGATCCCGGTCGAGGTGCGCGCCGATCGGCGTGTCAGCCTCGGCATGCGCTGGCTGATCGAGTCGGCCCGCAGGCGCAACGGGCGGAGCATGTCCGACAAGCTCGCCGCCGAGCTCATGGACGCCAGCAATGGCATCGGCTCGGCCGTGAAGCGCCGCGAGGACACCCACCGAATGGCCGAAGCCAACAAGGCATTCAGTCACTTCAAGTGGTAGACCGATGACGACGCAGACCG